>Ga0335080_10000540_pt1 | contig 34839 bp, 35 predicted proteins | sample Lox_Sample_34_FD_206720 | JGI IMG/M metagenome (GOLD analysis project Ga0335080, IMG submission 206720) | Soil microbial communities from Loxahatchee National Wildlife Refuge, Florida, United States - Lox_Sample_3.4 | ecosystem: Environmental > Terrestrial > Soil > Wetlands | place: USA... | reverse complement strand
GACATGGATGCCGGACAATGGCCGCACCCATCCGGACGGCTGCGGTGCTGCAATCTATCTGCAGCAGCCCGGCGCCAATACGCGCGTGCGCTCCTGGTGCCCGACGCCCGGCGCGCAATACGGCTTCCTCGTCACCCACAACGAGTCGATCTCGATTGCGGATTATTTCACGGTCCGGGACGGCGACAAGGTCGTCTATCGCCCGACCTGCCATTATGCCTATCACCCCGCGAACGATGCCGTGCTGTCGCTGCACGAGATGTTCGGCGCGACCGGGCGTATGCAGCCGAAATGGCACATCCTCGACGAGCACGAGATCGAGGACGGCATCGACGAGCTCGGCGTGCTCGTCTATGGCCATGCCAGGAATGCCTATTGGTATGGCTCGCAGCTCTCGATCGAAGAGACGCGCCGCATCGCGCCCTATCAAAACGCGACCGGAATGCAGGTGTCGTCGGCGGTGCTCGCCGGCATGGTGTGGGCGCTGGAGAACCCGAAGGCCGGCATCGTCGAGGCCGACGAGATGGATTTTCATCGCTGCCTCGAAGTGCAGCGGCCCTATCTCGGCCCGGTGAAGGGTTTTTACACCGACTGGACGCCGCTCACCGACCGCCCCGGGCTGTTCCCGGAGGACATCGACACCAGCGATCCCTGGCTGTTCCGGAACGTGCTGGTGCGCTGAGGAGCTCTATGCGCGGTCGGCCAGGGGTTGTCCCCAGCCAGAAGTCCGGTCAATCGTTTCGCATCTTCACGCACTCAGTTTGGACTGCCTCATAGGAGCCTGTATCGAAGTAGACTTTGGCAATTCTCAATACGCCATCAAGATCGGCGAGGATGTTCTTGCGTTGACAGAAGTATCCTTGATCCCTTTTCCACAATCGGACATCCTCGTCGCCGCCCCGCGGATCTTCATACTGCCACCCAGCAATCATCTCGAACATGGCGAAGCCAGCGATCGCGCCCCCGACAATGTTGAATGAGCTGTCATCAGAGAAGCAGCTTTCCACGTCTTTATAGCTCAGCTGAACGATGGGGTACTCGTCATCATCCATCCGCTGGACAGCTGCAGAGACGGCCTCCCAGTCAGGCAGCCTGACTTCCACAGAGTACCAGTGTTGTCGCTGCGGATAATGCACAATGGTCAGGTGATGTGCTTGCACGATTTAGTCCTCGGCGAGCATCTTGACGTGGCAGCCAATGCGTCACTTCGCCAGATAGTCGAACACGACCGTGCCGAGCCCGAGCGTGAGGTCGGTCCTGAAATGCAGCGCGGACACGACCTCGCGCACCGGCAGGCGCGCGACATCGGCGAGCGCATGCGGGAACAGCCCGAGCGCAGCGGGCCCGGTCCAGGCCTCCTTCAGCGTCACGTCCTCGAGGTAATAGCGAACGAGCTCGCAGACCCGCGCGCCACCGTCGACATGCGGGATGATCTTCAGCATGAAGTTTGGCGCCTTCAGCGACTGCATCACGGTGTCGTGGTCGACGCTGCGGTGCTTGTAGCCCATCGTCGCGGAAACGCAGAGCACCGAGCCATAGTGCAGCGTGCCGACCAGGACGTCGCTTTCGACCTCGATCTTCGGCTTGGCGAGTTTTTTGGGAAATCCCCAGAGCTCGCGGCCTCCGGCGATCGGGCCTTCGTCGTCGAGGTACATCGAATGAACGTAAGCGCCTTCCTCGCCCTTGAAGCGGACCGGGATCACCTGCCCGGTTTCGGTGTAGTCGCCAAAACCGGTGGAGTCGGGCATGCGGATGAATTCGTACTTCACCACGGAATCGGCGACTTCCAGCGGCTCCGGCACCACGGCGGCCAGCGCCTCCGGATCGGTCCGGTAGGTGATGACGAAAAATTCGCGGTTGAAGAACCGATAAGGGCCCGGCGGAAATGCGGGGTTGGTGAGCGGCATCGAATAGGCGGTTCGCCTGACGTCCTCGATCTTCATGATGTGACCTCGTGCTTCAGCCCCCACTGCCAGCTATTATGCGGACGAAACGGCCAACAGGCGAGGCTGTATTAGCGGCAAGGGGTCGTACCGCTGTCACAACAATTTCGTCATTCCGCGAGGCGTTACAAAGGGGCGGACCCGGAATAACCAATCAAAGCGCGAGCAGGCCGCCCTCGCCCGCTTCGTCGGCGAAAGCAAGCAGCGTGCCCTTGGCATTCCAGGCAAGCGCTGCGACCGGCGGCGTGCCGTTTCGCCGCACCAGGATTTCCGCACCATCTTCGAGCCGCACCATCAGGATGGTGCCGTCGCCATAGCCGGCCGCCAGCACATCCTGCTTCGGATGGCAGGCCACCACGGTCACGCGCGCCTGCAAAGGCGCCAGCATCGCCGGCTCCTTGCCCATCGGACCGTCCTTGCTGGCGAACGGCCACATGATCACGGCGTCGGCGCCGGACGTCGCCAGAAACTTTCCACCTGTGCTCCACGACATCGATTTGACCCGGGCGGGATAACCCGACATCCGCATGCTGCGGTTGTCGGCGAGACGCCAGCCATGCAGCGACGGTTCGTGCATTGTGGTGACCACGAACTTGTTGTCGGGACTGAATGTGACGCCCAGATGCGAACCGGCCCAGGCGAAGAATTCCGGCGTCGCCGTCATGTTGGGAAACCACAGCGTGGCGCCGCCATAATGGGCGACCGCAAGCCGCAGTCCCTTCGGCGCGAACGCAAGCCCGCCGACGGTCGAGGGTACTTCGAGCGATTTCTCGTCGTTCTTGCCGCTGCGGACATAGGCGAACCTGCCGACCGACCACGCATAGGCGCCGTCCGGATGCAGCGCGACATTGTCGATCCAGCGCCGCTTGGCATCGGCGGCAAGCTCGGTGACGACGCCCTTTGCATCGAGCGCGAGGACCTTGCCATTGTCGCCGCCCATCGCAATCCGCGCGCCGTCGCAGGCCGAGCACAGAATGCCGCCACCCAGCACCTCGATCCTGGAAAGATCCCCCTCTCCGTCCGCGATCGAGACATGCTCCTCGGCACCGACAAAAAAGGCGCGGTCGCCGAGAAAATGCACCGAGGTCACGGGCGCGCCGATCGCAACGTTGCGCACGCGATCGGTAACCGATGCGATCGAGGCTTGCTCGCCGCCTTGTGGAAGATCGCTCATCACGCGATGATGCAGCTTTCGAAGCCGGCGCGGATCATCTCTTCCGGCAATTCGCGGCCGATGAAAACGAGCCTGCTCTCGCGCGTCTCGCCGTCCTTCCATTTCCGCTGATGGTCGCCCTCCAGCATCATGTGCACGCCCTGGAACACATAGCGGTCATCGTCGCCGGCAAAAGCCAGAATGCCCTTCGAGCGCAGGATTTTCTGGCCCTCGGCCGCGACGAGGTTCTGCAGCCACGGCATGAAGATGTTCGGATCGAGCGGTTTGTCGGTCCGAAGCGACAACGATTGCATCTCCTCGTCATGATAATGCCTCATGCCGTGGCCGTGATCGTGATGATGACCATCATGGCCGTGATGATGGTCATGATCGTGGTCGTGATCATGATCGTCAGCCTCGAGAAAGTCGGGCTCGAGGTCGAGAATGCGATCGAGATCGAAGGCGCCACGCTCCAGCACGTCCGACAACGCGACCTTGCAACGCTCGGTGCGATGCAGCTTGGCATAGGGGTTGATGCCGCGGATCCGCGCTTCGACTTCGGTGAGTTCGCCCTTGGAAACCAGGTCTGTCTTGTTGAGCACGATGACGTCGGCAAACGCGATCTGGTTCTTGGCCTCAGGCGCGTCCTTCAGGCGGTCGGACAGCCATTTGGCATCCGCCACGGTGACGACGGCATCGAGCCGCGCGTTCTTCTGCACATCCTCGTCGACGAAAAAGGTCTGCGCCACCGGCGCCGGATCGGCAAGCCCCGTGGTCTCGACGATGATCGCGTCGAACTTGCCCTTGCGCTTCATCAGGCCGTCCATGATGCGCACGAGGTCGCCGCGCACGGTGCAGCAGATGCAGCCGTTGTTCATCTCGAAAACCTCCTCATCGGCGCCGATGATGAGGTCGTTGTCGATGCCGATCTCGCCGAATTCGTTGACGATGACGGCGTACTTCTTGCCGTGATTTTCCGACAGGATGCGGTTCAGAAGCGTGGTCTTGCCGGCACCGAGATAGCCGGTCAAGACCGTCACGGGAATCTTGGAAACGTCAGCCATAACAACTCCAAAAACGGGCTCAGCGCACCACGAGGGGCGGCCCCCCCAACGCGTTCCTGAGGGTCCTTATATTGTGCCTCATCATATCAATGTAAGTGGGCGCATCCCCCTTTTCGTCGGTCAGGCTATCCGAAAATAGCTTGCCTCCGATCCGGGCGCCGGTCTCGGCCGCAATACGGCCAATCAGCCGGTCGTCGCTGATGTTTTCAATGAACACGGCCGGGACCCTGTCGCGCTTGATCTGGGCGATGATCGCCGCGACGTCGCGGGCGCCGGGCTCGGTCTCGGTAGAGACGCTCTGCGGCGCGATGAATTCGAGGCCATAAGCTTTGGCGAAATAGCCGAAGGCGTCGTGGGTCGTGATCAGTTTGCGCTGCGCCGATGGAATCGAGGCGACCCATGGTCCTATTTCGTCGTCGAGAGCATCGAGTTTGGCCAGATAGGCTTCGGCATTGGATTTGAAGACCTCGGCATCTGCCGGGTCAGCCTCCGTCAGTGCGTCGCGGATATTGGCCACGTAGGTCTTGGCATTCGCGACCCATTGCCAGGCATGGGGATCGGCCGCGGAGCCGAGCTTGAGCGGCGTGATGCCCTTGGTGGCCACAACCACAGGCGCCTTGCTGCCGGAAGATTGCAATAGCCGCGGCAGCCAGCCTTCGAGGCCGAGGCCGTTGATGACAACAAGCTGCGCCGCCGCAACCGTCTTTGCATCGCTTGGCGCAGGCGTATAGACATGCACGTCGCTGTTCGGGCCGACCAGCGACGTCACCTTGACCTTGTCGCCTCCGACATTCCTGACGAAATCGGCAAGGATCGAAAAGCTCGCCACCACATCGAGATTTTCGGCGCGCGCTGGCGAGACGATCAGCACCGCGCAGAGTGACCACGCCACCAGCCGCAACATGGATCTAGGCCTCGAGATGCCGGCCGGGGAAGAGTTGCCGCAAGATCCCGCCAACGCCGCCAAACAAGACCGAGGCGATATACAGCGCCGCGGCAACCAGGATGATCGCGGGGCCAGAGGGAATGCGGGTCTGGAACGACAGCACGAGGCCGGCATAACCGGACAGGATCGCGCTTACCACGGCGATGCAGATCATCGGCGTGATGTCGCGCGCCCAGAACCGCGCAATCCCTGCCGGCAGAATCATCAGGCCGACCGCCAACAATGTACCGAGCGCCTGAAAACCGCTGACGAGGTTGACGACGACGAGCGCCAGGAAGGCGAGATGGGCCGGCCCGCCGCTCCGGCTCACCGTACGCAGAAACAAGGGATCGACGCTTTCGATCACCAGCGGCCGGTAGATGATGGCCAGAACCAGAAGCGTGATGGTGGCGTTGATCGCAACCAGCAGCAAGGTCTGGTCGTCCATCGCCAGGATGTTGCCGAACAACACGTGCAAGAGATCGATGTTGGTGCCCTTGATCGAGACGATGGTCACGCCCAGCGCAAGGGACGCGAGATAGAAGGTCGCAAGCGATGCATCCTCCTTCAATCCGGTCGAGCGCGAGACAACGCCTGCGAGGATCGCAACCAGAAAGCCCGCGACCAGGCCGCCCGCTGTCATCGCGAACAGATTGAGGCCGGACAGCAGGAAGCCAACCGCAGCCCCCGGCAGGATCGCATGCGCCATGGCGTCGCCGACCAGGCTCATTCGCCGCAACATCAGGAATACGCCGATCGGCGCACCGCCGAGCGACAGCGCGATAATGGCGGCCAGCGCCCGCCGCATGAACTCGAACTCGGTGAAAGGGGTGATCAGCGCGGCGGCAAGCATGACGGTCAGGCGGCGCGCGATGGCATGTCAACGGCGCAGGCGGCGGCAGCGTCGTCGAAGGCTTCGCACATCCGCATCGCCACAGTGAGATTGTCCGGCGTCAGTACCTGTGCCGTCGAGCCCCATGCGACAGGTCCACGCGCAAGCAGCAGCGTGTCCGGAAAATTGGCTCGCACCATATCGAGATCGTGGAGTGCAGCCAACACCGTGCGTCCCTCGTCGTGCCATCGTTTCACCAGCGTCATCAAGTCGGCCGCTGTCCTGGTGTCGATGGCATTGAAGGGCTCGTCCAGCACGATCAGGCGCGCATCCTGCAGCAGCACCCGCGCAAACAACAGGCGCTGCATTTGCCCGCCCGACAGCGTTCCGATGCCGCGGTTCTCAAAGCCGGTGAGCCCGACGGCCGCCAGCGCGGCCGCGATCTTTCCGCGCTCGACCTTGCCGATGCCGCCGAAAGAACCCGTTCTGCGCCACAGCCCGGTGCCGACGAAATCGAATACCGAAATGGGAAAGCTGCGGTCGATCTCCGAGGCCTGCGGCAGATAGGCGATGTCCCTGACATCGATGCCAGCAAGCACGATCGTGCCCGAAAGCGGCTTGAGGATGCCGGCGATGCCACGCAACAGCGTCGATTTGCCGGCACCGTTGGGTCCGATCACGGCCAGCAGCGCGCCCGATGCAATCTCGCCGGAGAGATGATGCACCGCCGGATGGCGGTCATAGCCGAGCGTGACGTTTTGGAAGGCGAGTTGCGCCGGCATGCTCATCTCATCGCCAGAAGAACCACGGCCCACAGCGCGGCGGACGCCACCAAAGCGGCGGCAAGCCTCGAAACAACTGGCATCCGCAGGATCGACCAGGTCGCGGCCTGCGCCGGATGCGGCAAGGCCGGCTCGTGGCCATGGGCGTGCGAATGCCCATGATCGTGGCCGTGGTGAGGGGAATGGGAAGACACCATGCCAAAATGTTATATTATAACATTACAGCTGTCTATTTCAGGGCTTGTTCAGGGCTTGCCGATGAGCATGGCGATGGCGGCGGCCAGGAACGGGAACGGAACGCAGACGGCGGCCCGAAACCAGACGAAACGGGCCGGCATGAAGGGGATTTCCCACAGAAGCAGCCGCTGAAAGGCGAACAAGGCCCAAGCGACCACATAGGCCAGGACCTGCGGGGTGCCGCCGCCCGACCTGAGCGCCACCGCTCCGATGGAAAAGCCGATTACCGGCCCGCCCGGGGTTGCCGCGCCCGCGACCACGGCAGCCGCGACCCCAAGCCAGCCGCTGTTCGGCCCCAGCCAGCCGGTGATGACCTCCTGCGGAATGACGGCAGCGATATAACCGGAGCCGATCACGCCGAGCGCGATGCGGGGCATGATGTTGATGAAATCCATCGCCCCTTCGCGCAGCGACGCAGTCATGACCTTCGGCCCGCGCCGATAGGCGATGAAGCCCACCGCTGCGACCGAGCCCCACAGGATGACATCGATGAGGAGCGCCGCGTTCATTCGCCCTCGTTCGCGCTTTCCGTCTCGGCCGGATACATCCGCACATAGACGAAGCGCCCGAGCGCGCCGGCGAGCACCGGCAGGGGCAGCGAGATCGCGATGCGCCACAGTGTGAAGTCGGTGCCCATGATCGGCAGCTCCCAGGCGACCGCGCGGCCATAGCCGATCAAAGTCCAGCTCACGACCATGGAAATGGTGGCCCCGAAATCCGCGCCGACCGCGAGCAGCGCGCTCGCAACCGGATAGGCGGTGAACGGCCCGCCCGGCAGGATCGCGCCGAAGGCAGCCCCGATCAAAAGGCCCATCAGGCCGGAGGACGGTCCAAGCGATCGCGAGACCTTCTCGTGCGGCAGGATTTCGGCGATGAATGCGCCGAGCAGGCAGCCGGCGAGCACGCGCGGCAGGATGCCGGCGAACAGTGAGACATCATGCCCGAGAATATCGAGAAGGCCCGAGAGACCGTCGCGCCGCCACACCAGCGTCGCACTGACCGCAACCAGTACGCCGATCGCGATCATCGACCAGCCTACGGGTTTGCGGGCGCGCGGTGCGCGCGTCTCGGCGTCCGCAATGCCGGAGGTTTGCGCCGGGTCTTTGGAAAAATCGTCTGACAAGGATATTGGTCTGGCGCGAGTACGCTTGTTGCGACCTGATTAGTCGCGCTGGCGGCACGATGCAAACGGAAGTCCCGCAGGACCCATGCACGCGCTTGAGAGGCCCATGCGCGACCGCAGCGTCGTCAAAGACAAAGGGCGGCAAGGACAAAGGGCGGCAGCTTACGCCACCGCCCACGTGAAATCTTTCTTCACCGTCATTCCGGGGCGCGAGTGAAGCGAGCGAACCCGGAATCTCGAGATTCCGGGTTCGGTCCTAACGGACCGCCCCGGAATGACCGCTGGCGGTCAGGTCGCCTTGCCGAACAACTGATCGACATAGTCCCAGTTGATCAGGTTCTCGATGAACGCCTTCAGATAGTCGGGGCGCCGATTGCGGTAGTCGATGTAGTAGGAGTGCTCCCAGACGTCGCAGCCGAGGATCGGGGTCGCACCATGCACCAGCGGATTTTCGCCGTTGGGCGTCTTGGAGATTTCGAGCTTGCCGTTCTTCACCTGCAGCCAGCACCAGCCGGAGCCGAACTGACCGACACCGGCGGCAGCGAAATCAGTCTTGAATTTCTCGAACCCGCCGAGGTCCTCGTTGATCTTCTTTTCCAGCCGCCCGGGCAGCTTGCTGCCGCCGCCATTGGGCTTCATCCAGCTCCAGAAATGGATGTGGTTGTAGTGCTGGCCGGCATTGTTGAACACCGCAGGGTTCTTGCCGAACGAGCCCTTCACGATCTCCTCGAGGGACTTGCCTTCGAATTCGGTCCCCTTGATCGCGTTGTTGCCGTTGGTGACATAGGCCTGGTGGTGCTTGTCGTGGTGATATTCCAGCGTTTCCTTCGACATATGAGACCCGAGGGCATCATAGGCGTAAGGCAGGGGGGGAAGGGTAAAGGTCATGGGATGTGTCCGAGACTGTGGGAGACGTGTTAACGGCATTCCTTATAGAAGGTTCCGCCAAGCTAAGACACCGCAAATTGGCAAAAAGAAAGCCTCTCGGATGAGCATCGAAATCGACGTCCTGAACGGCGCGGCATCGTGGAAAGCCGTCGAACCCCTGCATAACGCGATCTGGCCGCGCGAGGCAGCCAACAAGCCGTGGCAGCATATTCAATGGGCGAACGCCGACCTGCGCGTGCTGATCGATGCCCCTGAGGGCGGGCTCGCCTGTCACGTTGGTATCTATTTCCGCACCATCGTCTGGAACGGACATGAAATCCATGTCGGCGGCATCGGCGGCGTCATGACGCGCGATGATTGCCGGCGCCGCGGCTATGCCACGCTGGCGCTCGATGCGGCGATTGAGACCATCAAGGCCAATGAGGCCGCCCGTTTCGCGCTCCTGGTCTGCGAAGAAAAGAACTTCCTGTTCTACCGGCAGCGCGGCTGGCATGCCTTCGACGGCGAACTTTATTGCGAGCAGGCGGATGGTCGCATCAAGTTCGACCTGATGGCGCCCTACGTGTTCGACATCAAGCCCGCGCCGCGCAAGGGCGTGATCGATCTCAAGGGATTGCCGTGGTGAACGCGTGCGCGATCAAGCCGCCATCGCCTTCAAGGCATTGGCGGCCGAGGCATAGCCGCCGCGTGCGCCATCGATGAAATGAACATGGTCGGCGCGCATTACCGAGGGTGTGAAGCAGGTCATCATCGCCGCATCCTGGGCATGCAGGCCGTAGCGAACGATTCCCTTCGCTGCAGCCGCCACCAGACGCTCGCTCAGCGCATCCTGCAGTTCTTTCGTGCAATCGAGGATCATGCGCAGACCGTCGTCATATTTTCGAAAGTCGGAGTTCTCGACAAGCTGCCGCAGATAATTCTGCGGCACGAAGTTGCCGACCTTGATGCCGAAGCGCATCACAAAATAGGCCCATAGCGTGATGCCGAGCACGATGGCGCGCCGGGCTGCAAGCGGGCCGCCGCGGGCCGCACGCGCTTCGTAGTCGACGCCCTGCGGCGGCCACTTCAAGGGCGGTCCGCCCGGCGGCACCGGCCGCCCCGACTCCGGGCTCTTCTCGACGAGACCGATAATGTCTTCGATGACCTTGCGGAAGGCGAGCGGATCGGCAGCTTCTGTCGGCAACACCAGCACTGAAAGTATCACACCGCGCGTCGTGGGAATTTCCTCGAACCGGCAACTAAGACCCGACAAATCCGGTTGCGTTCCCGGTGGCGCCGGCTGAACAGCAAACTCGCCGCGCTTCATCGCGGCCTCCGCCCAGCCGAGCCCTCCGCCGGAGAACATCGCATAGGACAAGTTCGCCGATGGTCCGAACCGCGCCACACAAACGTCCGCTCCCTGCGCGCGGATCGCGGCAACCGGCACCAGCGCCACGCGCAGCAGAAGATCGAGATCTTCCCTGACCCAGGTCGCGGTCGCGGCCAGCGCCTCGCGGGCGCGGTCGACATCATCGCCCGACACGGCAAAACTCGCGCCGTCGCCGCCGAAAACGAAGGGAAATTCTCTGCCCTCAAGCGCATTTGTCACCGCGGCAATGACGGCGGCGCCCGCCATATTCACCGCCTTGTAGCGTTTGGCCGCAATCGCCCTCGTGGATTCCACGATGTCGGCAACGCCGACAGTCCAATCGTCCGGCAGCGGCGAATAAAGCGAAGGCTCCATCAGGCGGCTGAAGCCGCGGAATATGGGAATGTCGCCGTAGAACCTGTCGCTGCCGCTTGGCGTGGTCATCGCTGCAAGATCCGCTTTTTGTTCAAAGATACGGCCGACTTGGTGGACGGGTTCAGATGAAAATATCGAAGCTCGCAATCGAATGCAAAACTGGCTTTAGAAAACCTTGGCGCGCGGCAATCGAAAAATCCGCCGGGGTCTGTTAGCTTCCGCCAATGGCAGCCTTGGACCAGCTTCCCCAGCAGATCACTGCACACGCGCTGCAGATCGGAGACCGCATCAATACGGCCGGCTTCGAGGGCGAGGTGCTGTCGAGCACGCCGCTAGCGCTGCGCGTCGGGATGAGCGGTGGCCTTGCGGTCGTGTTTCGCTATGGCGCGGTCGTGCTCCTCGGCCTCTCTGCCGACGAGGAGGCGCAGATATTGGAGCGTCTGCATGCGCGCACCTTCGGCAGGATCACGCCCTACGAAGAGGAGTGGGCCAAGGTCCATGTCGCGCGCGAGTCCGACGAGCCGATTCCGGCGGGCGGCCCGATCCCGGTGCGGGAAATGGCGCTCGAGCGGCTCCTGGTGGTGGCGGACGCGCTCGCAAAGAGCGTGGTGCTGGCACGCGACGAAAAGGAGGTCACCAACGTCTTCGACGTGATCGAGCCGTTCGCGCGCGAGCTCGCACGGCTCGGACGGACCTCGAAGAGCCGCACCGATCTCCTGAAACTGCTCGGCAACGCGCTCTTGGTGCAGACCCGCGTCTCGGGCCGCGTTGCTGCGGCGGAAAAGCCCGACGTGCTCTGGGACCGTCCGGATCTGGAGCGGCTCTACGCGCGCCTCGAGGACGAATATGAGCTGAGTGAGCGCGTCGAGACGTTGAACCGCAAGCTCGCGGTTATCGCCGACACCGCCTCGACCCTCACCGATATCGTCGATACCAAGCGGGCCGTGCGGCTGGAGCTGATCGTGATCTTCCTGATCGCGTTCGAGATCGTGGTCACGGCCTACGAAATCTTCGCGCGACGCTGAGACGCGCCGCGCTAGCTCCGCTTCAGTTCGGTCACGCGGAACGGTTCGAGCGTGTCGATCGCATCGGGCGACTGCTGGTGATAGTTGAAGCGGAAGTAGCGCACAGTGATGCTCTCGGCCGTGAAGTCGGCGAGGATGAAACCGTTCTCCTCGATCGGTTTCAAATCCTCTTCCATCGTCAGGTGATTGGGCGGCGACGCGCCGATGCCGCGGAAGGCCGACGGCCAGCCGCGGTCGCCGGTGCCGAGCGGTCCGGACAGGATCACGTTGATCGGCTTTTTCGAGAAATCGAGCCCGCCGCAGCGCATCATGCGTCCCTCCGCAATCGCGTGCAGATCGCCGGACACGACAAGCGGAATCCGTCCCGGCATGGCCGCGATCTCGGCCATCAGACGGTCGTGCTGCCTGAGCCACCCGCTCTGCCAATAGGGTTTTGGCACCTCGATGGTGAGCTTGCCGTCCTTGCCAAGGATGTCCGGATACCATTCGCCCCATTTGCCCGCGCTCCAGCCCGGCGGATTGGATGGAATGTTGACGACATGGATCATCTCGCGGTCGGTCATCCGCGATTTCAGCCAGGCCTCCACCGTGCCGTCGACGAACACCGCGCTCGGACCTGCGAGCGTCTGCGTGCGGCGGATATCGTAAAGCAGGATCTCCGCAAGCTTGCCGTAACGCAACGTGCCAAAGGCTTCGCTGACGCCAGGCGCGCGGTCCGGCGCAGCCGAGCCGGCAAGACCGAGCGGGCGATTCCGGTCGGGCAGATATTCCGGGTAATAGAGCAGGCGCGTGGCGCGCGCCATTTGCACCATGAAAAAATCTGGTGGGAAGGTGATGATCTCGTCGGTCGCCTCGTCATTGTCGAAATAATCGTGGTCGTCCTGCATGAAGAAGACCGGCGTCGAACGCAACAGCGCGCCGTATTGCGGGATGATCTGCGGAGCGGTGGCGCGGCGGAATGCCGCCTCGTTCGCCGTGCCGAACACCGGCTGGGCGCGGTCGAAAATGCCAGCGACCTCCTTGCCCAGGGGCGAGGCGCCGCTGCTCTTGGACGCGATCGGCGCGCGCAGATCCCAATAGATCTGGTCGCCATTGGCGATCAGTGCATCAGGCTTGAACGACAGGCCCCGCTGCAACAGGCGCCGCCGCAGTGCCGACGGCAGCCAGTTGATCTTGCCCTCGGGCAGGCCTCGATTGAGCGCGTCGTGCCCGCCGCCGCAGGTGTAAATCATCAGCCGCAAGCGCTCCGGCATCGCGTCGGGCGCGGGAAAGGTCGAGAGCGTCCAGGGCTCGCACAGCGCGCGCCCGCCGCTCGTCAGAGACAGTCTGTACGCCGTTTCCGGCGCAAGCCCGGTCACATCGAACAGCCAGAAATCGCCGGCGGCCGCATTGGCTTGGCCGCGCACCCGCATCGAGCCCACCTCGAGTTCGGGGGCGGCCGATTGCGCCAGCGTGAACGACACCTTGATCAGAAAGCGGTCGTGGCTTGCAGTCGGGATCAGGTGCTGCACCTCGCCCTGGTCCCAGTCTTTTTCGCGCGGGCTATCTTCCGCCGCGGCAGCTGGCCCGCCGATGCCTGTCGCGATCAACCGCGGAAGCGTTGCGGCGGCTGCGCCCAGCAGGAAACCCCGTCGCGTCGCCATGTTGGCTCTCCCTGTTGCGCTCCGCGCTTGCCGGCGGATTGAGGCAATACTGCACTCGACGAGGCAAGCGAACAAGTTCGAATGCTACTCCAGCGCGCTGATGCTCCAGGTCGCATGACTGACACCCGGCAATTTCGAGAGGTTGCCGATGACGGCATCGAGGTCGCCGGGCTCGACCGCGAGCGGAACCAGAACGGCCGCGACCTCGACATTGTCATTGGATCGATACACGACCTTTGTCTCCCGCACCGGGTAGCTTGCCGCTTCCAGCCGGTCGTTCATAACGTCGCGCACCTCGCCGGCATGCTTGGCGTCGGTTGTTACGCTGATCTGGTAAGTCGCCTCCGAGGAACGCTCGCTCAGCGGGATGCGGTCGATCGCATTCACCAGCGGACGCAACAGCGTATTGCCGGCCAGCACGAAAATCGTGAGCGCTGCGGATTGCGCGACCATGTCGGCGCCGGCGCAGGAGCCGACCGCCGCGGATGCCCACAGCGTCGCCGCCGTATTGAGGCCGCGCACATTCATCCCTTCCTTCATGATGGCACCTGCGCCCAGAAAGCCGATGCCGGATACCACATAGGCGATCACGCGAACCGCGCCATCCGCGCCGTTCAGATGATCGGCAAGATCGACAAAAGCGGCAGCGCCAACCGCGACCAGCACGTTGGTCCGCAAGCCGGCGCTGCGCTGCCGGTACTGGCGCTCGGCTCCGATCAGGGTCGCGAACACGAACGCGACCAGAAGGCTCACGATCGTGTCGAAAAAATCATAAAGCTGAAATGTCTTGATGAAATTCAAGGGAGGCCTCGATCATCCGCGCGCGATGTAACGCAAATTACCGCCTCCAAACAAGCCCGCCGCCTTGCCCCATTGATCTCGGTCAAATCGCGGCTTGGAAAAGAAGCCTAGCTGATAGGCAACCTCAAGACGGATGTCAGGCTGTGTCCGACTCTGGCAAGAAAAATCTCGATGAAGGTCGCGACGTCCTTGGTGCGGTGCAACTGCCGCAAAGCCTCGTCGCGGCGGTCGATGCCTGGGCGGAAGCGCGCCATATCGAGCGCTCCGAGGCGATCCGCCAACTGGTGGAGCTGGGGCTGAAGGTCGCGCCGGTTTCGACCTCGCATCACGAAATCAAGAACGAAGCATTCCAGATCGAGGACGAGGCCATCGGCCGGATCCGAGAGCTGCTCGATCCCTCATTATCTGCTGAGGAGCGGGAACGTCGAATCCGCAGACTCGTCGAAGGACCGCCCGAATTTTCGGAACAGCGCATCGACCTGCCCCGCCACAAGAAGTGAGGCGGCACAGCGCCCTAGTGGTGCAGGCGCTCGACTTTTTCCACTTTCTTCTTCTTGCCTTTGTCGCTGCAGCCGACCAGCCGGACAAATTCCTGCGGATACATGTCGTGGCCATGCGCGCCCAACGGGCTCTGCTGGCACATCGGACCGCAATTGGCGGCCCGCTTTTTCTGCGGAAGTTCGGCAGGCGCTGAGCGCGGGTTTGAGCCCATGTTCGAAGCAGTCATGGACAACTCCCTTCGAGAAAAGGGCAGATCGATTGACCAAAGTGGAACCGATCGAGCGCCATCTGCATAGCACTTCCCGTGTTCGAAATGAATTGATTGGAATCTAATCAGGCAGTATTGCCGGCGTCGATCGTCACCACGGTACCGGTGATGTTGCGACCGCCTTCGCCGACGAGATATTCCACCATGCGCGCGACGTCGTCGGCCTCGGGCAGCCTTCGCAGCGCGCTGCGTCCGGCGATGCGCTGGCGGCCTTCGTCAGTGAGGCCCTGCGTCAATTCGGTGGCGATAAAACCCGGTGCGATCGCATTCACGGTGATGCCGAGCTTGCCGACCTCTCGCGCCAGCGAGCGCGTGAAGCCGGTCGCGGCCGCTTTGGTCGCGCCATAGACGGACAGACCGTTGTATCCGGTGGAAGCAATGATCGAGGAGATATTGACGACGCGCCCTTCGCCATCCGCCATCATGTGGCGCACGACATATTTGGTAAGGATCACCGGCGACAAGACGTTGAGGCGCACCAGCGCCTCGATATCGGCATTTTTCATCGTCGCCAGCAGACCTTCGGTGCCGATACCGGCATTGTTGACGAGGCCGTAAATCGCGCCGAACTCGTCGCGCAACGATTTGACGAACCCGGGAATCGCCTCGATCTCGCCGAGGTCGCAACCACGAAAATGAATGTTGCCCTGCCGCTCGGCCTCGCGCAGCCCGTCGCTTTCGCGCCGCGCCACCGCGATCACATTATAGCCGGCGCTCGCAAGCTTTCGCGCGATCGCAAGACCAATGCCGCGGCTGCCGCCAGTGACGAGAACGTTACGCATCGGAGCGGGCGAGCTTTCCGGCCGGCGTGACATCCAGCGTATCGACGAAGCGGATGACGGCAGGCACCTTGTGGGCGGCAAGCGAAGCCCGGCAGGCCTCGAGGATTTCGTCGCGGACATTGGCGCGTCCGGCGGCGGCATTCGCGAGAACGACATCGGCGACCACGATCGAGCCCGTAATCGGGCTGCGGCGCGATTTGGCCCGCGACATCCTGACGTCCGGATGGCGGTTGATGACGGCTTCGATCTCCTCGGGGTGAACCTTGAGCCCGCCGATATTGATGATACCGCCGCGGCGCCCGACAAAGTGGTAGCGGTCGCCGCGCAATTCCACCATGTCGCCGGTGTCGACGAATCCCTCGGCATCCGTGAGCGCGGCCGCGTGTTCGCCGACATAGGCATGGGCGGTGCGCCGGGAGCGGATGCGCAGCGAGCCGTCGACGATTTTCATCTCGACTCCGTCACGATTGGACCCGATCAGGCTCGCCGGAAAACCTTCGCGGCCGTCGTTGACGGCAAAACCGACGCCGGCTTCCGTCGAGGCGTAGGCATGGCCGATCGAGGCATTCGGAAACGTCGCAGCGAGACCATCGAGCACGGCCTGATCTGCAATCTCGCCCGACAGTCGAATATAGCGCGGTGCAAAGCCTGCCGCCGATCCGCTCATCAAGAGCTTGCGCCAATGCGACGGGGTGCCCGACATATGCGTCACGCCGTGCGAAACAAGCCGCGCCACATGATCGGCGAGCGGCTCGCCGGGCTCCGACAACACCATCGAGCCGCCGCCAATGACGGCACGAAGGAAAATCTGCAGGCCCCCATAGCGGCGGATATCATAGAACGTCGCCCATACCGGTGCCGCATCGCGCGCAAGACCGTCGGCGACGATGGCGCCGGCGAGGCCTTCCAGCGTGTGGCTGACGATCTTCGGCACCCCTGAAGTACCTGACGTCAGCATCAGCCATTCGGTGACCCCTTCGGTCTTGACCTGTCCCGACATCGGCTCGGACAGATGAGCCCCGATGATCTGATAGACGCCGGCGTCCGACCAGCGCGGCGGCTCGTCGGTCACGATGGCATCGATTTGAGCATCCTCGATCAGCGCCCGGACATGGTCGGGGTTGAGATCAGGCGGACACAGCAGCATGCGCTTGGCGACGCCGTCGAGCTCGATGATGGCGAGCGCAGACATCAGCTGCCCCGACGTCGCCAGCAGCACCGAGCGGCCGGACAATTTGCGAACGCCGCCGATCAGGCACGTGTGCCGAAGAATGTCGGTCAGCGATACGCTGTGCCGCGCGTCGGAAATCGCGCGGCCCTTCAGCTCGGGGCTCAGATAGTCGCGGAGCGCAAAGCTCTCACGCGGGGACATTTTCGTAGGCTCGGACGAAATCGCCGACCGTCAGGGGGAACGCCGCATCCTCGGAGATGGTAAACGGATCGATACCGAGATCGTCCTCGAGCCACGCCACCAGGATCGCGAATGCGAGCGAGTCGAACCCCGTCTCATGCAGCGACAGATTATCATCGAGCACAGGCAGCGTGACCTGCTGCTCCTCGGCCACCTGCTTCATCGCTGCGATGATTCTTAACCTTACCGACATGGATTCACTCGCCGTTTACACTGGTCTTGTCGGCCGCCATGATAGGGCGCAAAGGTGAAAGAGCGCAGCCACGCGAAGCAACTTTCGCGCCCGTTGGTAAATGTCTGGCTTGAATTCTGCGAAATCGGCCGATCTAGAACTTGATCGCGCCGGTCGCGATGTCGGCGACGACCGACGCGTCGAGCGGACGATATTCGCCGGATCCGGGGTCTCTGAAATAGAGCGGATCGCTCACCGCAACGGGATCGAATCCCTCGCGCGCAAGCTTGTGTTTCTTCTGCTTGAAGGTTTCGGTGGCGTCGAGCGAGATCGTAATCCGCAGAAACAGTGGATGCGCGTAGGGCGGCAGCCGCTGCGCGAGATGACCGGCGAGAGCCTCGAGGTCAAAACGTCGATCGATGACAATGGCGGCCATGCCGGCGCGGCCGTCCGTGCCCGGCACGGTGACGCCATAGGTCGTGGCATCGAGAATGCCGGAGTAGTCGCGGATCGCGTCATTGACCTCGCTGGTTGCGACATTCTCGCCCTTCCAGCGGAATGTGTCGCCGATCCGGTCGACGAAATGAAAGAATCCCTTCGCGTCCAGCCGCATCAGGTCACCGGTGCGGAACCAGGCGTCACCCTTCGCGAACACGTCGCGCAAAATCTTCTTCTCGGTGTCGCCGGCATCCGTGTAGCCTTCGAAGCGACCGCCGCCTTCGTCGGCTGTCCCAATTCGTCCGATCGCCTCGCCGACCTCGCCGGGGCCGCAGGGGATGCAATGGCCGTTGTCCTCGCGCAAGGGCGTGCCGCGCTCGGCATCGATCTTGACGAGTGCCGCAGGGAAGCGATGCGCCAGCAGGGGCGGAACGCGGCCGATCGCGCCGACCTTGCCCTCGACATTGTAGAGCGAGAAATTGCCCTCGGTCGCCGCGTAGAATTCGAGGATTCTTGGAATCGCAAAGCGCGCCTGGAACGTTTCCCAGATATCGCTGCGCAAGCCGTTGCCGCAGGCGAGCCGCAGCCGGTGCTCGCGCTCGAACTCCGACACAGGCGCTTTGAGGAGATAGCGGCAGAGCTCCCCGATATACTGGAACAGGGTGCAATCGAAGCGCGCGACATCCTGCCAGAAATGGCTTGCGGAAAATTTGTCGGCGAGCGCAACGGAGGCGCCCGCAAACAACATGCTGCAGGGCGCGACGATGCCGCCGACGGAATGATAGACCGGCAAGCAATCGTAGAGGCGGTCATCCGATGTCGCGCCGGTGAGGCCGGCGAACCAGCCGCCCCAGTTCAGGATGCGGCGGTGGCTGACGCTTGCCGCCTTCGGCAGGCCCGTGGTGCCCGAAGTATAGATCAGGAGTGCGCGATGGCCGATGGTGATATCGCGCCGTTCGGCTGCCGATAGCGGCCCATCGTCGAGGCGGTCAAGCGCGTGATCCAGATCGCCGCCGCTGATCCAGAGCTTCGCCCGCCGCGCGAGCTGCGGCTGCGCCGTCTCGAACATCTTCGCGAACTCGCTCGCGAGGATGATGTGATCAGCCTTGGCGAGGTTGATGCAATGCGCAAGCGACGGCCCGACCAGCTTTGTGTTGATCAGCGCAACGACGCCGCCGACCCGGCTGATGCCGAGCCAGGCGGCGATGTAATCCGGCCGGCTCGGCATGATCAGGCAAACCGTATCGCCGGACCTGATCCCGGCCGACAGCGCCCAGCGCGCATAGCGATTGATGCGTCGGGCAAGCGCGCGGTAGCTCAGCGATTCTGCGTCGCAGACCAGGGCTGGACGCTCGCCCTGCCGCTCCGCCCAATCCTCCACCACGTCCGCAAACAGGCGACTTGGATCGGTTTCGATGCGCGAGGTCAGCTCGATCGCTTTCAGCCAGCTTTTCGCAGCCGATGGCTTGTCAGGCCGCGGCTCTTTCGTGCTTGCCTGCTCGATGAGGCCGGTGGTCATGGCCCCCTCTATAGGCGGATTGACCTGATCGAGGGTTAACCGACAGTATTAAAGCCGACTCACCTATCGGCGTGCTTAAGCGAACGCGGCCTTCACCACGATACCGTGAACCGGGTGCGCCCTGGCCCAAATCCTGCAACATCGGGCTCGTCTGAAACAAAAAGTCCAGGGCCGCAATGATCAGCAAAAGGGCCTTGCTTCGTTCCGCGACCGGTGCGGGCCTCGCGCTTGCAGGCGTCCGAACCGCCTCCTCCGCGCGGGCCGACGTGCCCTACCCGGCCCATTCCGTGCGATGGGTTGTGCCCTATACCGCGGGCGGCGCCACCGACGTGCTGTCGCGCATCATTTGCCAGCGCCTCGCCGAGCGACTGGGCCAGCCCTTTGTGGTCGAGAACAAGCCGGGCGCCGGCAGCAATATCGGCACCCAGGCCGTGATTGCCTCAGCGCCTGACGGTTACACGCTGCTGCTCACCTCGACTGCGAACGCGATCAACGCGTCGTTCGATCCGACACTGCCGTTCGATTTTGCCAAGAGCATCGCACCGGTTGCCGGTGTCGCGCGCATTCCGCTGGTACTCGTGGTCAACAACGAGCTGCCGGTCCGCAACGTGCCGGAGTTCATCGCCTATGCCAAAGCCAACCCGGGCAAGCTGAGCATCGCATCCTCTGGCATTGGCACGTCGCTGCATCTGTCCGGCGAGCTGTTCAAGGCCATGGCGAAGGTGGACTTCACCCATGTGCCCTATCGCGGCTCGGCGCCTGGACTGACCGACGTAATGTCCGGTCAGATTCAAGGCATGTTCGACAACGTCTCGTCGTCGTTCGAGCTGGTGCGCGCCGGAAAGCTCCGGGCACTGGGCGTGACCACCCGCGAACGATCTGAAACGCTGCCAGACGTGCCGCCAATCGCGGATACGCTTCCAGGCTACGAGACGAGTTCGTTCTACGGCGTAGGCGCGCCCGCCGACACGCCGAGAGATATCGTCGATCGCCTCAACGGCGAAATCAACGCGGCGCTCTCGGATCCCGCCATCAAGCTCAGGATCAGCGAGCTCGGCGCGATTGCGCTTTACGGCAACGCGTCCGAGTTCGGCAAGATGCTCGCTGCCGAAACCGAACGCTGGCGCAAGGTCGTTGAGCTGTCGGGCGCGCGGAAGGAATAACCCACGCATCGCCATTGCGAGCGAAGCGAAGCTTCGTTCGCAATGACGGCTCCATGGTCTATATCTCTAGCCGACTGCCACGCCCTGCAGCACCAGCCGGTTGAGGCGCGCGGCAAAGGCAGCAGGATCTTCCGGCAATTCCCCGTCGAGGATTTGCGCCTGCTCGAGCAGCAGCAGCGACAGATCGTCCGCGATCCTGGCATCTCTGCCGGCCTCGTTGCTTCCGACCTTGCCGATCGCAGCGACCAGCGGATGGCGCAAGTTCACCTCCAGGATCGGCTTGGTGCGGGCACCGCGCGCCTGCTGCGACAAAATCCGTTCGAGCTCGCGATCGGGCCCATGGCTGCCGGCGACCAGGCAGGATGCGCTGGTCGTGAGCCGCGTCGATGCCTTTACGTCGGTGACGCGATCGCCAAGACTGGCCTTGATGACCGCAATGGTCGACGCCTCGTCCGCCGCCGGCTCGGCCTTGTCCTTGCTCTCTTCGGTCAACGGAATCAGATCGAAATTGATGTCGCCCTGGCTCAGCGATTTGAGCGGCTTGCCTTCATAGTCAAGCGGCATCGAGGTCCAGAACGCATCGACGGCGTCGGTGAGCAGCAGGACCTCGATGCCGCGCGCGGCGGCAGCCTCGAGCCGCGGATTGGATTTCAGCCGCGCCAGCGAGTCGCCGGCGAGGAAATAGATGTCGGTCTGGTTCGGCTTGAGATCGGCGACATATTGCTTGAGCGAGCGTTTCTCGCCCGCGGTCGTCGTAAAGCGCGACAGCGCGAGCAGCTTTTCGCGCCGTTCGAAATCCTCGTAGATGCCCTCCTTGATCACGGCGCCGAAGGCGTCCCAGATCTTGTCGAAGTCCTCGGGCTCTTTTTCGCCGAGCACCTCCAGCTCGCCGATAACGCGGCCAGTCACCGCTTTCCGGATTTGCGCAAGCTGCGGATTGTTCTGCAGCATCTCGCGCGAAATGTTGAGCGGCAGGTCCTCGCTGTCGATCACGCCGCGGATGAAGCGCAGATAGGCCGGCAGCAAATCGGCATCGTCGGTGATGAAGACGCGGCGGACATAGAGTTTCACCTTGCCTTTGCGTGCTGGCTCGAACAGGTCGAACGGCTTTGTCGAAGGCGCAAACAACAGCACGACATAGGAGTAGCGCCCCTCGGCACGGTAGTGCAGCGTCATCGCCGGTTCGTCGAAAGCGTTCGCGATCTGCTTGTAGGCCTGCGCATAATCTTCAGGCTTGAGCTCGGATTTCGGGCGCTGCCACAATGCGCTGGCCGAATTGATCTGCCGCGGTTCGCCCTCTTCGGGGACTAGCAGGATCGGGAACTGGATGTTGTCGGAATAGGCGCCGACGATACGCTCGATCTCGTGGGTTTCGAGATATCTGGCGGCATCCTTTTTCAAATGCAGCACGATCTCGGTGCCGCGCGCAACGCGCCCTGCTTCCTCTTCGCTTGCCGGCGCGATCTCGAAACCCGAGCCGCCGGAGGATGACCAGGTCCACACTTCGCTCGCGCCGGCGCGGCGGCTGGTGACGATGATGCGCTCCGCTACCATGAAGGCGGAATAGAAGCCGACGCCGAACTGGCCGATAAGGCCCGCGCCGTCCTTGGCTTCCGCAAGCTTCGCGACGAATGCTTTGGTGCCGGACCGCGCGATGGTGCCGAGGTTGTCGATCAGCTCCTGCCGGTCCATGCCGATGCCGGTATCGGCGATCGTCAGCGTGTTCGTCTGCTTGTTCGGGGCGATCGAGATTTTCGGCGCCTCGCCTTCGCCGATCAATTCGGGCCTGGCGATCGCCTCGTAACGCAGCTTGTCGCAGGCGTCCGATGCGTTCGAGATCAACTCGCGCAGGAAGATATCGGTCTCCGAATAGACCGAGTGCACCATCAGATGCAGAAGCTCGGAAACCTCGGCTTGAAACGGTTGGGACATGGGGGCGGTATCGGTCGCGGTGGTCATTGCTTTGCGTGGATCGACATGGGAGTGGAAAGCCCCGATATAGCAATGTCGTCGCGGTCCGCAAGACGGCAGCGGACCCCGCTCGCAGCCGTTGAGGCCCTTGAAACCTCCGGCCAGACCCGCGACCGACACGAACGCCGAGCCGTCCGACCGTAACTCACACAGCCTGCGGGGCTTGCGCCAGCGGCCGGCGCGAGAACACGGAAGCTACAGCGACTGCTGCGAGCGCAATCGCTGCGCTGCCGACATAAAGCCACGCATAGCTGTTGGAGGCATCGAAGATCGTGCCGCCCGCCCATGGTCCGAGCGCCATGCCGAGCGCGGAGATCATGGTCATGGCGCCGAATACGGTCCCCATCACGCGCTGGCCGAACGACTCCCGCGCAAGTACTGCATAAAGCGGCATGACCCCGCCATAGGCCGTGCCGAAGACGACGGCGAGCAGGTAAAACTCGCCGAGCTTGCCGACCGCAAGATAGCTTGCGATCGAAAAAGCCTGCATCAGGAGTCCCGCGACCAGCACGCGCTTGGGGCCGAACCGGTCGGCGAGCAGGCCGAACAACAGCCGTCCGCCGAGCCCCGACAATCCCTCGATGCTATAGATCGAGACGGCGGCAAGCGGCGCGATGCCGCAGCCAATCGCGTAGCTCACCATGTGGAAGATCGGTCCGGAATGCGCGGCGCAGCAGAGAAAGAAAGCCGCCGAGAGCACGATGAATTGAGGCGAACGGACCGCCTCGCTCACCCGGAGCGAGGGCTCATCGTCAGCAGCCGACCCGGCCGTCGCGCCGTTCGCGCCCGAAGGCGCTCGCCTTACCAGCAACGCGGCCGGAATCAGCAAAAGCCAGGCGGCGATCCCGATCGCCATCATCGCGGTGCGCCAGTCATAGGCCGAAATCAGCCAGCGCGCGAACGGCGAGATCGTCATCGGTGCCACGCCCATGCCGGCGGAGACCAGCGACACCGCCAGCGAGCGGTTGTCCACGAACCAGCCGGTCACCGCCGCGATCATTGGCGCGAAGAAGGCGCCGGCGGCAAGCCCCACCAGCAAGCCGTAGGTCAGCTGGAACTGGGCAAGCGAGGTCGCCCCGCTCGCGAGCACCAGCCCAAGACCGAGCAGCACCGCGCCGGTCAGCACCACGACCCGCGGTCCGACGCGGTCGCTGAGCGCGCCCCAACCGAAGCCTGCAGCCCCCATCACCAGAAAGTCGAGCGTCATCGCGCTCGAAATGCCGGTGCGCGACCAGCCGGTCTCCGCCGACATCGGCTGCAGATAGACCGCAAGCGAGAACATCGCACCGATGCCGACGCAGGTCATCAGCGCGCCGCAGGCGACAATCACCCAGCGATAGGACCCCTTCATGCCACTCTCCTTTTTCGTCTTCTGTCCCAAGACGAACGGGGAATCGCATTTCCGACAATGGGCGAGAAACATCGAACCGCTGTTTTGGACGGCGCGCATCGCTTGGCTTGCCAATGTACGGGCGTCTACCGGTCAACGGCGATCACGGCCCCGGTACCGGCTGCGGCCTCGCCGCGCTGGGAGCGGATTTGCCAAAGATCTCGGCGGCGATCTGATGGGTTTCGATCGCTGCCGGAATCCCGCAATACATCGCAACCAGCAGCAACACGTCCTGCACCTCGGCTGCCGTGCAGCCATTCGCCAACGCGCCTTTGGCATGGACACGGAATTCGGCCGGCCTGTTGGCGGACGCGGTGATCGCCAGCATGACGAGGCTTCGCACCGCGTCGGGCAGGCCACGGCGCTCCCAGATGTCACCATAGACATAGGCGTTGATAATGGTCTGCAAGGGTGCCCCGAAATCTCCGGACGCCGCGATCCGCTTCTCGACCTCGGCTTCGCCGAACATCTTTTTGCGCCGCTCGAGCCCGCGGGCGTATAGTTCATCGATATCCGCCATTTTCCGCCTCCTGCGTTCGGCTTGTTTATACGGACAAATTTGGACAGTCTCAATCTTGCCAAATCCCATTACGAAAAGGACGTCGCTTGCCTTCGCTGTCGATTTATCCGTATAAATCGGCGTGCAAGGCCGTTAGCATCGAACCGCAACAAACACGACGTCTCGCGCGCCTGTTGGAATGATCCGGTTCGGACTGATCGGCACCGCGCTGTGCGCGCGCCTTGGAGGCAGCTGCGACAGTGCCGCGATCATCGAGGCGATCCGGCCGCCACACAACAAGTCGGGAGCTGCTTCATGATCCGTTGCGCTATTGCCGGCCTCGGCCGCTGGGGCCGCGCCCTCGTCGAAGCAGCTCACGACAATCCGCGACTGAAGATCGTGTGCGCTGTCGAAACCGATCTCGAGCGTGCACAGGAATTTTGCGCCACGCGCGGCATCGCGCTTACCGGAAATTTCGACGCCATCCTCGACGATCCGGCGATCGACGCCGTCCTGCTGGCGACGCCGCACTCCCAGCACAGGGCTCAGGTGATCGCGGCCGCCACGGCGCGAAAGCAGGTGTTTTGCGAAAAGCCGCTGGCGCTGCGTCGCATCGATGCGCAAGCGATGTTTGCCGCCTGCCGCAAGGCCAATGTCCGGCTCGCCGTCGGACACAACAGGCGGTTCTGGCCGCCGATGCGCACTCTGCGCGAGATGGTGGCGAGCGGGGAGCTCGGTCGCATCCTTCACATCGAGGGCCACAACAGCAACGAGAACTCCAACAGCGTCTTGCAGGGCTGGCGGCTGTTTCCGCAGGAGTCGCCGGGCGGCGGGTTGACCGGTGCCGGCCTGCACGTGCTCGATGCGTTCACGAGCTTGCTCGGGCCGGTGCGTCAGGTCTATGCCCGTCTCTCGCCGCGCGAAGCCGGTCCGCCGCCAATCGATTCGGCCGTGCTCGCGATCGATTTCGAGAATGGCGTCACCGGCACGCTCGCAACCGTGCGCGCGACGCCGTTTTACTGGCGCGTTCATGTCTTCGGCACCAAGGGGTCCGCCGAAGTGCTGGACGAGGTCACGATGGTGGTTCGGAAATCCGGTCAAGCGGCGCAGCCGATCACATTTGCGAAAATCGATACGCTCGCCGCCGAGCTCGATGCCTTTGCCGACGCCATCGAGGGAATACGTCCCTATCCCGCAACGGAGGCCGAGGTGCTGGCAACGCTTGCGGCATTCGAGGCCGCCCTTGCCTCGATGCAGACCGGGCAACCCGTGGCCTGCAATGTCCGCTGAGGCTGCTGGAAAGCGGAAATCGGCACGCTATCGCAACATCGCAGCACGCCTGCAAAAGGACATCCGGCTCGGCCGCTACCCGGTCGGCGACCTGCTGCCGACCGAAACCGAGCTGATGGCACGACATTCCGCAAGCCGCCAGACCGTGCGCGAGGCGCTGCGGATCCTGATGGATCAGGGCTTGATCGTGCGGCGCGCCGGCCTCGGCTCGGTCGTCATCGCCTCCGAGCCGCCGGTCCTGTTCACCCACAGCGTCAAGTCGCTCGGCGAGTGGCTGCGCTATTCCAGTGAAACCTATCGCGATGTGGTGGGTCACCGCGATATCACGGCGGACCGCAAGCTCGCCGCGATGCTGAAATGCGAGCCGGGCAAGCATTGGTTCCTGATCGAGGCGGTGAGACGTTCCGACCAGTTCGCAGCGCCGCTCGGCTGGACCGAGATCTATGTGTTGCGCAAATTTTCCGGCGTGGTGAAACGCCGCGACCACGGCCGCACCCCGGTGCACGAGCAGATCGCGAAGATGTACGGGCAGATCACCGAACATGCCCAGATGGAGATTTTCGCTCGCGCCATGCCTGCGCCGCTTGCCAGGACGCTGCAGGTGAAAACGGGCTCGCCGGCCCTCACCGTGGTGCGCCGCTATTACGGCGTCGGCGACGAGCTGTTCGAGGTCACCGTGACCACCCACCCCGAGGGGCGCTACACCTACACGATGGATATGCAGCGCTCGCTGCGACCACGCGGCTGACGCGATGCATCGGATGGCATTGCGTCGTTCAAGAACCGATTTCGCGATTGTGATCGCATGGCGACCCTGCATTCGCTGCCGTCGGGTAGCCATTTTCACAGAAACGCTATTTCGGCGTGTGGCGCCCGCGGCTCTAGATTCAAGGCACGATTCGTTCGTGTTTTTCAAGTCCGGCAAAGCTCCTTTCAATGACCCCATCGACGAAGGCCAATCTCGCAGTCTATGGCCGCGATCTCCGTCTCGATCTCGTACGCGGCATCGCCAACTGGTTCATCTTCCTCGACCACATCCCGCACAACGCGGTGAGCCTGCTGACGATACGGAATTTCGGCTTCAGCGGCGCCGCCGACCTCTTCATTTTCGTCGCCGGCTATGCGGCAGCGATGCTCTACGGCAAGAAGGCGCTGGAGCGCGGCCTCCTGGTCGCGGTGACCCGCATTCTCAAGCGCGTCGGACAACTCTATGCCGCCTTTATCGTGCTGTTCGTCATCTATATCGACGTCATCGGATCGGTCGCAGCCCGATATGCGGCACCCGACATCATCGACGAATACCGGGTGATCGGCATCGTCGACGACCCGACGCGCACGCTGCTGCACGGCCTCTTGCTGAAGGCCGTCCCGCTCAATCTCGACGGCCTGCAGCTCTTCATCGTGTTGATGGCGGGCTTTCCGTTTGCCTTCGCGGCCCTGCTGCGCTGGCCCAACCTGACCATGGCCGGCTCGCTTGCGCTCTATATCGCCGCGCGGCACTTCGATCTTCATCTGTGGGTCGTTGCGGAGGGACAGTGGTTCTTCAATCCGCTCTGCTGGCAGCTCCTGTTCGTGTTCGGGGCCTGGCTCGCGTTGCAGGGCACGAACCGCATCCGCGCGCTGCAGGAGATCGCGATCCTGCGCCAGCTTGCACTGGCCTATCTGGTGTTCGCGCTTCTGGTCACGATCGCTCCCGATATCCCGCAGCTCGGCGCGCTGATGCCCGATTTCCTGACAAGCGCGTTCACACCCAACGACCGCGCAAACCTGCCGCCCTATCGCGTGCTGCATCTGCTCGCCCTCGTGTTCGTCGCGAGCCGGTGGATCCCGGCGGACTGGGCGGGCCTGCGCGGCAACGCGATCCAGCCGCTGCTCAAATGCGGCGAGGAGTGGCTGCCTTGTTTCTGCGTCGGCGTATTCCTCTCCTTTGCCGCGCACTTCGTCCTGATCACGAGCCCCAACTCCCTCTCGCTCCAGGTCCTGGTCAGCGTCGCCGGCATTGCGATGATGACCGCCGTCGCCTACTACGTCTCCTGGTCTCGCAGGCAGGATCGCGCGCCGGCCCGCACTGTCGAGAGCGCGAGCGGCGTCGGGCCACGGCCGCGAGACACCGCCGAACCGACAGCTCAAACCAAGCCTTTGCCTGTTCCGGCGCTGACATTCGTATCAACGAGCGGCGAGTCGGGACTGGAACACTAGCTCGCCACCTTGGTGAAATCGGGCGGGCGCTTTTGAGCGAAGGCGGCGAAGGCCTCGCGCGCCTCCGCGGTCTTCAATCGTTCGGCAAAAATCGCGCTCTCCGCACCGATCTGCGCCGCAAGCAGATCGGCATTGCGCATCAGCCGCTTGGTCGCGGCGAGCGCACCCCCCGGCTGCCTAGCGAGCCGTGCGGCAATCGTTGCGGCCTCCGCGTGCAGCTTCTCGAGCGGTACCACGCGGTTGGCGATGCCGAGCTGCTGCGCGGTCTTTGCGTCCACGGTCTCGCCGAGCGCGAACATCTCGTAGGCGCGGGCATAGCCGATCCGCAGCGGCATCAGGAGGCTTGACGCCGCCTCCGGCACCAGCGCGAGACTGACGAACGGCGTCGAGAGCAACGCGTTCTCCGCCAGCACCACGAAGTCGCAATGCAGCAACATGGTGGTGCCGATGCCGACCGCGCGCCCCTGCACGGCCGCCACCAGCGGCCGCGTCGCGCGCACCATGGTCTGCAGGAATCGGCCGACATGTCGCTCGCCCCTCGCAGCACCGGCGGCGATGGCGGCGAACTCGCCGACATCGTTGCCGGCGGTGAACATGTCGCCCTCGCCGCGGATCACGATCACGCGCGCGGCGGGATCGGTCTCGGCGGCCGCAATCGCGTCCGCCAACGCGCCATACATCTCGTTGGTCAGCGCGTTCTTCTTGTCGGGCCGCGCCATGGTCAGCGTCAGGATGTTGTTTGCCTTCTCGATCTTGATGTGCTCGCTCATTCCTCGTCTCCTTTGGGAAATTCTGTTTGCACGTGGCGGAGCCAGCGCGCGACCACGTCGATTTCACTTTCCGAAAAGCCGCGCATGAGGCGCGCGTTGAGTTCGGCAACGCCGGCCTTTGCGCGCGCCAGCGCGCGTCTGCCTGCGGGCGTCAGCCACAATCGCCAGGCGCGGCCGTCTTCGGGATCGGCGCGCTTCGCGACCAGGCCGGCCTCGACGGTCCGCTCGACCAGGCCCGAAATGCCGGGCATGCCGAGATCGAGGGCCGCGCCCGCCTCGCCCATCAGCACGCCGTCGCGTTTTCCCAGCACGAACAGGAGCCCGCTTTGCGCCGCGGTCACCCCGCCCTTCCGGGTCCCGTCTGCCAAGAATCGCTGCAAGCGGCGCTGCGCGACATTGAGCAGGAAAATCAGCCGCCGCTCGGGAGAGGGATTTGAATTAGTTCGCATGCAAACTATTTAGGCGAACCACAACTTCGCCGCAAGATGGCGAGTGTCCCTTTATGCGGCCCGCTCGGCCGTCGGCCGGTCGGAGGCGTCAAGGTCGGCGACCAGCCAATCGGCGATCTGCGGCCAGGCATTTCTCATGGTCTGTCGGCCCATCATCAGGCCGAGATGGCTGGACCCCTCGACCGCGATCCGCACCAGGGCCGTCGGCGTCCCCACGAGCTGCGCTGTCGCAAGCGCCTGCTCTGCCGGGACCACCTGATCCTCGGTTCCTGCGAGGAGAAACAGCGGCAGTGTCAGCCGCGAGAGGTCGATCTTGCGGCCGAGCGCGACAAATTGTCCCGCGGCGATCCGGTTCTCCCGAAAGATCCAGTCGGCGACCTGGACAAAATAAATGCCGGGCAAGTGGAGCGTGTCGTCGTCCCAGCGCGCGAAGCGCTGCCGCAGCTCGCCCGCGCAATCGGTATCGTCGGCGAGGCTTCGTTGCAACGCCTCCTCGGCCGACGCGACTGGGGATGGCGACCAGCGGGGCTGCAGACGCCTGCCGCTGACGAGGCCCGTCGCCGGCTCGACCAGCGCCTCGAAGGCCCCCGGCGGAAAGCTCGCGACCGTCTGCGACAGCGGCGATCGGTGCGACATATCGACCGGCGCGCCCACCAGCACCAGCCGACGTACCTTGTCGGGAAAGCGCGCGGCAAACAGCAGCGACAGCCATCCCCCCTGGCAAAGGCCGATGAGATCGACCGGCGGTCCGATCGTGTCGACCGCCGCGTTGAGATCGGCGAGATAGCTGTCGATCGAGAGATAGCGCATGCGGATGTCGGCCGAGTGCCAATCCGTGACAAAGAGACGGCGCAGGCCGCCTTGTTGCAAGGCCTGAACGATGCTGTGGGCCGGCGCAAAGTCGGTAATAACGGCGCTGTGCAGCGCGTAGGGCGCGCAAACGAGCACAGGCTGGCCTTTGGCCTGCGTCGAGAAATCGCGCAGGCGCATGGTGGTGAGCTCGATCGCGATCGTGTGAGACGTTGTCCAGCCAAGGGTTGCCTCGGTCTGCCGGGGCGGCGCGGCGCGATAGCCCAGCCAACCGAGCCAGCTGTCGAGCACGAGCCTTGCGCCGGCAAACGGCCAGAACAAGAGCTCTTCTGCCCTTGGGCCGCGCCGCGCGCTCGATTTGTCCTGTTCCATGATTTCCTGTCTCGATCCCGCAATGCAATTAGGATCAGTCTACTCCGATCGGCGTTTGATCCGCATCAAAACTGCGCCAGCGGTCCGGCGCCATCTTTTTACGCGACAGTTGGAGGGGTGCCCATGCCGTATCGCACAAACGCCGATCTTCCGCCCTCGGTGCGCAACCATTTGCCGGCGCACGCGCAGGATATTTATCGCGAGGCCTTCAACCATTCCTTCGCCGCGCATGCCGGAGACGCGAGGCAGGAGGAAATCGCTCACCGCACGGCGTGGGCAGCGGTGAAGCGCACTTACGAGAAAATCGGCAACGATTGGGTGCCGATGGCGACGCGGTGAGGCCAAATGCTCTCCTTGATAACACATTCAAGCGCTTCCCCCTCATCGCGAAAACTCTGCAAAGACGCCTTTGGGACACCGGATACCCCCGCGCCCGCCCGCCGCCTTCGCTCATCGTGGAAAACACGACGCAACGTTCCCGCGGCGCGATCTTGCACCCGAGTTCGCCAGAGAAACGCCCTTTCCTCAAGAAGAGGACGCAGGGAATGCCGGGTGTTTGACTGCACCCGCAGCCTCGCGTGCGATAAAAGAAAGCACACGAGCAAGTCCACTACAGGCGAAGCCGAAACATCGACATTCCCTGCGCGATGGTGTTAACGGCTGCTTCGTGCTCTCCCCGGTGTCCATGACCTTTTAGTCACCGTCGTCTGAGGGATCATCACCCGCAAACTTGGCGCCAGCCCAGGGGCGCCAGGACCACACGACTTGGCCGTCCACGCTCATATCGCACGTCTGACGATCCGAGCCGCGTCCATCGCATCCCGCGCCAACACTCGTGACGATCGCGAAGCGCCCTCTCGCGGCACGGGATGCGCAAGACAATCATGTTTTTACGAAAAACGGAAGCAAATTATTTTTGGCAAAGGGACTGGACACCCGACTCAGCGTTGAAATCGCTCAGTAATTTCGATTTTTCGTAATACATTCCCGCCCATCCGCTGAGGCAATCGACGCCCATTCGGAGCGCTCGACTTTGAAGACGAGCTGGTCCGCCGTTCTGCCTGCTCCTGTTGTTTTTGCGGCAGATCAAAACGGCGCCTGCGCGGCCGCCCTAGGTTGCTTTGCTCGGATCCGGGTGTGGCAAATGAAAAACATCACCGAAGCGCTCGCCCTTTGCGAAGAGGTCATACGCGACTGCAAGAAATTGCGATCCAGGGAGCTTCGCCAACTCATCGAAGACTACGTCAACGCTCAAAAGGAAATACTTGAAGCGTTGCGCAGAAAGGTGAATTGAACAAAGCCGGCCCGCCGGTTGGTGCTCGTCGCGGAAGGGAATATAGGCTCTGGACGCCGGTGCCAAGCCGAGCCACCCCGCGCGATCTCCTAGAGGAAGGTCGACAACGCCCGCTGCAATTGCCGGTATGCGCGCGGGCCGATCTTCGCGGCAAGTGTCTTTTCGCTTTCGGTGATCGCTGGCCTCATGCGGCCGAGAAGCGCCTTGCCGGCGTTGGTCAGATACAGCACGTAATAGCGACGGTTGATCGCGGAGGGGCTCCGCTGCACCAGGCCTCGCCGCTCCAGGTGATCCACGAGCCTCCCGAGCCCCGCTCGTTCGATCGATAACAGCTGCGCGATCGCGAGCTGATTGACTCCGGGATTGGCGTCAATCACGGACAGCACGGAAAATTGGGCTGGGCTGATGTCAAAGTCGGCGAGGCGCCTGCTGACATCCTTGAAGACCCAGAGCTGTGCCCTTCGGATGCGATAGCCCAGCGAATGAGACAGATCGCCGCCGGCAAGCAGCTTTGACCGCGCGGGCTTAACGGCCGGCGTCAGCCGCGGCGACGGTCGCGACGGCTTCGCGACATGCGCCGTCCGCCGCGGCTTCTTGGCGACCCGCTTCCTGACGCCTGCGTTCTCTGGCTCCATCGACGAATATCTTCCGTAAGCCGGAGCAAGAGCCTCCGACAAGAGGTTTGAGGATTCTACCGCCAAGTCTACTGCAGCGCACCCGGATCGAGAAGCGGGGAGCGAAGCGCGCCGCATCATCATGTTGACAGAGCAACATCGGACGCCTAAAGAATCGTGAAAACCTGCCGTCAAACGAGTAGGCCTTCAGGGGGGAGCTAACGTCCGTGCTTCCATCCAGGGTGAGAATCGAGCCGCACGCCATGGCATTGCGGCGAAATTGTATTGCGCGCAGCCACATGCGCGTCGCGGTCCGCGTATTGCGACCTCCACCACATCTCTGTGGCCCAGACGAATCAATCGACCGAGACCTAGCCCCGCTGACGGCGGCCACCTTAAGGCCGCCCGCGCCGCGCGACGTCTTGTGGGGCTCCAATATTCTGACAACTTCAAACTGGGAGGGCACTACATGAAACGACGACTATTCCTCGCATCGACGATCGTCGCCAGCTGGGCGTCTCTCGGCTCCCATGCAACGGCACACGCGTTTCCTCCGAGCGGCGTTGCTCCACGTTCCTCCTGCGCCGGGCTGACAGGACTCCAGCTGCCGGACACGCAGATCCTGAGCGCAACCCAGAAGTCTGGCTATTGCAACGTGATCGGTATCGTCAACAAGCGGGTCAGCACGCAAGATCCCGATCATTTCACGTATGGGATCGGCTTCGCCCTCAACCTGCCCAATACCTGGCATGGCCGTTTCGAGATGATGGGCGGCGGCGGCACCGACGGCAGCCTGCAGGCTGACCCGCAAGGCGCTGCCGGCGTCGAGCTCGGACAAGGCTGGGCGGTCGCCGCCGATGACGGCGGCCACGAAGACAAAGCGGCGAACTTGGTCGGCGGCTATCAGGACGACGATACCAATGCCGGCGGCTCGGGCCATTTCGGCGTCGACGCCCAGGCGCGGAGCGACTACGGCTATAATGGAATCGAGAAGACCGCGACGATCTCGAAGCAGATCATCTCCTCCTACTACGGCCTCGATACCGTCTATTCCTATATCGTGGGTTGCTCGAACGGAGGACGCGACGGAATGGTCGCCTCGCAGCGGTCGCCCTGGCTGTTCGACGGCGTGATCTCGCAAAACCCGGGCTTCAACCTGCCGCAAGCGGGCCTCGCGGAAGCCTGGAACGAGCAGGTACTCGGCGCGCTCGCAACCAGCAAGGACGTCAACGCGCAGCCGTTCATTCCGGACACTTTCCCGTCCCAAGATCTCCAGGTGGCCTCAGCCGCGATTCTGAGCGCCTGTGATGCGCTTGATGGGCTGGTCGACGGGATTATCGACAACTATCACGCGTGCACAGCGAAGAAAGTGTACCCGGCGCTTGCCAGCTACACCTGCGGCACCGGCTTGCATGGTAGCACGCCGCATGGTGGTACGTGCCTGACCGGTGCGCAGGTCGACGCGCTGAAGAAGATCTATGCCGGACCAGTCAACTCCAAAGGCCACAGGCTCTATTCGAACTGGTTCTGGGATGCCGGCATCTGGACGCCACCCACAGCGCCCGGCGCAGGCTGGGGTTTTTGGAATGTCGTCACCGCGCCGGCCCCGGGCGTCAACACCGCGATCAATCTGACGCTCGGCGCAGGCGCGATTCCGATGATCTTCCAGACCCCTCCCGTCGTCACCCCGGTGAACGGGCCGAACGGTCAGGAGGCCTTTGTATTCCGCTTCAACTTTGACACCGACGCTCCAAAGATTTTCACGGAGACCAAGGCCTATCCGGAAAGCTCGATGGACTTCATGGCGGCGGTCTCGACTGACCTGCGTCCGTTCGAGCGGAGTGGCGGCAAGCTGATAATCTCCGCCTCGGTAAACGACGGAATTTTCTCCGGCGCCTCGATCGCCCGCTGGTACCGAAAAATGAATCGGAACATGGATGGCCGCGCGACCGATTTCGCGCGGCTCTTTATGGTGCCCAACATGGCCCATTGCGGCGGCGGCGCGGCAACAAACAGCTTTGCCGCCAACGAGCTCGCGGCGATCACCGACTGGGTCGAAAAAGGCATCGCGCCGGAGCGCATTGTGGCAGCAAATACCAACACCACTTCGCCCTATCCGACCGGCGGACTATTCGATCCGCGAATTGCGATGAATTTCCCGGCTGGAGGCACGCGGCCGCTCTGCGTCTATCCAAGGATCCCAGCCTACACGGGACACGGCATGACTAACGACGCCGCCAACTTCGCGTGCATCGATCCGCAGTTCAAAGAGGGCGGTGACCACGACTTTGACGATGACGACGACGGACGCGGAGATGACAGGCACTAGAGTCGTCCTGCCTGCATGGCTTCTTGTGCGTTCGACCAGACGCTACGCCCCCATTTGCGTGGGGCGTAGCAATGTTGAAGTGACAGCCAAACGAGGCGGCCGCCCACAGGTATGATCTCGTACAGAGGATCGCCCGCCACCGTCTTTCAAGTGCGATGAAATCCCGCCAGGGACCACTTCAATCGACGCCACAGGCCTGTGTTCGGCCACGGTTTCAGCGCCGCCGCACGATCTCGGTCGCTTTGTGAGCAAAGATGGGGTAATCGGCCGGCCCAGTCTGTGGATAGCTGAAGATTTTGGGTGCTGCGCTTCAGGCTGATGGTGAAACGAGGTTCGTGATCACGGGCTCAAACATCAGAAGGAGAAGCGCAGCATGGACCATTTTGCGGGACTGGACGTATCGGTCAAGGAGACGAGCGTCTGCATTGTGGACGCCGCCGGCAAGATTGTTCAGGAAGT
>Ga0335080_10000539_pt1 | contig 34855 bp, 35 predicted proteins | sample Lox_Sample_34_FD_206720 | JGI IMG/M metagenome (GOLD analysis project Ga0335080, IMG submission 206720) | Soil microbial communities from Loxahatchee National Wildlife Refuge, Florida, United States - Lox_Sample_3.4 | ecosystem: Environmental > Terrestrial > Soil > Wetlands | place: USA... | reverse complement strand
CTGGACGTCGGAGGTGGCGAGCACGAACAGGATGAACGCGGTCATGATCGTCACCACGTTCGCGTCGATGATCGCGCTCAGACCCTTCTTGTAGCCGGTCACGATCCCCTGGCGGATCGACCTGCCGCCGCGGATCTCCTCCTTGACGCGTTCGAAGATCACGATGTTCGCGTCGGCGCAGACGCCGATCGTCAGGATCAAGCCGGCGATCCCGGGCAGCGTCAGCGTGATCGGGATCAGCTTGATCAGCGCGTAGAAGTAGATCGCGTAGATCAGCAGCCCGAAGGTCGCGATCACGCCGAGGACCCGGTAGTACGCGACCAGGAAGATCACGACCACGAGCAGGCCGATCAGGCCCGCGACCAGGCCCGAGTGCAGCGCCTGCTTGCCCAGGGTCGCCGACACCTGCGACTCGGAGATCAGTTTGAGCTTGATCGGGAGCGCGCCCAGGCGCAGCTCGTTGGCGAGGTCCTGGGCCGAGGTGATCGTGAAGCTGCCGCTGATGTCGGCCCCGTTGTCGCCGTTGATCCCGTCGGGGTACTGCTTGAAGCTGATGTACGGGACCGTGATCAGCTGGTTGTCGAGCGCCACCGCGAAGTGCTGGTTGAGCGTCTGCCCGAGGCCGCTGACGAGGTCCCCACGGCGCGCGATGTTCGCGGTGACGTTCTGGAACTCGCTCTTGCCCTTGTCGCTGAACCCGAACGTGACGTCCGGCTCGCTGGTGTTCGGGTCGGTGCTCTGCTGAGGATTCGTGATGTCGCTGCCGCGGAGCGCGACGTTGTCCTTGAGCACGAAGAACTGCGCGCTCGGGTCGCCGATCGGCGTCTGCTTGGAGAAGCTCTCCGGGATCGCCTGGAGTACGACGGTTCCCTGCGGGACGGTCACTATCTCGCCGTCGGCGGCGGTCACACCCGGCGGCAGGCCCGACAGCAGATCCGACTTGTTGTCGTCGGGCCCGTTGAGCAGGCAGTGCTGGCCCGCGGCCGGCACCGTGCCGCTCGCCTTCGCCGCCGCCTGGCACGCAGCGCTGCCGGGCGCCCCGAACATGTAGTACTCGGGGCCGAGCCGTGAGTTCTCGGGGCTCGAGCTCTCCGGCTGCTTGGCGGCGAGCTTGACCGCGTCATACAGGTTCATGCTTCCCGCGCCCGGAGTGCCGGGGGCCTGGTTCGTCCCTCCCTGGCTGATCTCGCTCGCGGTCGGGTCCTGGGTCTGGAGCTGACTGGAGACCGTCTTGCCGTTCGGCGTGATGACGTTCGCTTCCCAGTCGTAGAACAACAGCTGGGCGGTCGTGCCAACCTCGCGCTCGGCGCGCCCGGTGTCGCTCACGTTCGGCAGGCCGACGGTGATCTGGTTGTCGCCCGAGGTCTGGATCTCCGGCTCGGCGACGCCGAGCTGGTCGACGCGGTTGCGCATGATGTCGACGGCCCGCTGGAGCGCGTCCGGGGTCACCTTCGGCGTCTGCGGACTCGGTAGGCCCTGGTAGACGAGCTCGACCCCGCCCTTGAGGTCGAGGCCGAGAACGGTCTTCTTGGACTTCACCGCGCCGGGAACGCCGGCGATCACGATCAGCGAGCCGATCAGCAGCCCGACGACGATGAGCAGGATGAAGCCATTTCGCTGGCGATCAGTCATCGGTCCTGGTGGATGCTAGACGTACCGGACGGTAAACGGGGGGCGGAGCCGGGATCACCGGCTAGCGGTGATTGGTCGGCGTCAGCACCACCAGCACCCCGCCCCCCTCGTCGTCGTAGGCCGGGAAGATGTCGGCGACCGCCTTGGCGGGCAGATCCCGCTCGGCGTGGACCTCCACCGGCTTGCTCTTGACGCGGACCTCCCACTCGAGCGCGGTGCTCACGTGGTCGGTGCCGTCCTCGAACCGCAGGCCGAGGACGTCGTGCACGGGGCGCCCGATCACCTGCTCGGTCTTCAGCCCGGTCAGCTCGAACGAGCCGCGGCCGCAGTCGACGATCCGGCCGTCCGAGTCGCAGGCGAAGAACGCCGCGTTCGGAGCCGGGTAGTAGTCGTCCAGCAGCTCGTACAGGTACGCGAACCCGCATTTCTCGCACCCCCGGGCCTCGCGGCGGAAACCCTGGCTGCGATCGATCCCCATCGACCGGTTACCGCAGTGGGGGCAGATGAAGTAGTGCTCGTGACTCATCGGCGCCCTGAGGATAGCCGCAGCGCCTCCTGCTACCCCGTGGGTCTTCACCAATATTTAAAGGAGCGATAGCGGACCCGGGGGGTCGGTCCCCAGGTGCTCGAACGCGCGCCGGGTCGCCGCTCGGCCGCGCGGCGTCCGCTCGATCAGGCCACGCTGAAGCAGGTATGGCTCGTACACGTCCTCGATCGTGTCCCGCTCCTCGCCGACGGCCACCGCCAGCGTCGACAGGCCGACCGGCCCGCCGCCGAACTTCTCGCAGATCGTGCGAAGGATCTCCCGGTCGAGCCGATCGAGGCCGACATGGTCGACGCCGAGCAGGTCGAGCGCCTCGATCGCCACGTCGCCGGTGACCACACCGGTCCCCCGCACCTCGGCGTAGTCGCGAACCCGCTTGAGCAGCCGGTTGGCCACGCGCGGGGTGCCGCGGCTGCGGTCCGCGATCGACCGGGCGCCGCGGTCCTCGATCGCGACGTCGAGGAGGCGCGCCGAACGGCGGACGATCGTCCCGAGATCGTCGACGTCGTAGTGCTCGAGCCGATGCTGGATCCCGAACCGGTCGCGCAGCGGCGTGGTGATCAGGCCGGCCCGGGTCGTCGCCCCGATCAGCGTGAACGGCGGCAGCGGGATCGTGACCACGCTCGCGCCCGCGCCCTGGCCGATCGTGATCGGCAGGCAGCCGTCCTCCATCGCCGGGTAGAACGTCTCCTCGAGCGCCCGGGGCAGGCGGTGGATCTCGTCGACGAAGAACACCGCGCGCGGCTCGAGCGCGGTGAGGAACGCCGCGACATCGCCCTTGCGCTCGAGCGCGGGGCCTGCTGTCTGGACGAACGGGACGCCGAGCTCGGCGGCGACGATCTGCGCGAGCGATGTCTTGCCGAGCCCGGGCGGGCCGGCGAACAGGACGTGATCGAGCGCCTCGCCGCGGCTGGCGGCGGCCTCGATCGACACCGCGAGCTGGTCCTTCAGTGCTCCCTGGCCGACGAAATCCGTCAACCGGCGGGGGCGGAGCGAGCGATCGAGATCGTCGTCGGGCAGCTCCTGAGGATCGTGGATGCGCGACGGCCGGTCGGGGTGGGCGGGGTGGCCGGCGTTGGTGGTGGGAGGTGGATGGGTCGGATTCCCAATCCCGCGACCCGGGCTCATCGGCGCGCCGTCCGCAGGGCGTAGGCGATCAGGTCCTCGGGCCGGTCGCCCTCGGCGCCGTCGAGCAGCTGGTCGACCTCGACAGCGGAGTAACCCAGCCCGAGCAGCCCGTCGCGGGCGAGCGCGCGCGGATCCTCGGTGCGGACCGCGGCCAGGACCGTGGGTACGGTGGCGCTCGCGCCGACCTTCTCGCGCAGCTCGACGATGATCCGCTCCGCCGTCCGCTTGCCGACCCCGGGGGCGGCCTGCAGGCGCGCGGTGTCGCCCGCCGCCACCGCCGCGAGCAGCTCGCGCGGCGGCCCGCCCGACAGGACCGCCAGCGCCACCTTGGGGCCGACCGACGGCACGGCGATCAGCATCAGGAACAGCTCGCGCTCCTCCTCGGTCGCGAACCCGTACAGCGCGAGCGCGTCGTCGCGGACCACGAGGTGGCTGTGCAGGAGCACGCCCTTGCCCAGGGCCGGCACATGCCGGAGCGTCTCGGCCGACACCGCGAGCCGATAGCCGACGCCGCCACAGTCGACGACGACGTGATCGGCGCGGCGCACCGCCACGGTTCCGGAAACCATCGCGATCACGGCAGCGCTCCTGCTCCATTGCGGGCCAGCGCCCGCTCCAGCGGCGAACGGTTGCACTCGCAGATCGCGACCGCGAGCGCGTCGGCGGCGTGGTCGGGCGAGGGCGGCTCGGACAGCCCGAGCAGCCGGGCGACCATGCGCCCGACCTGATCCTTGTCGGCGCGCCCGTGCCCGCACACCGCCCCCTTGACCTGCTGGGGGGTGTACGACCGCGTCGGGATGCCGCGCTGGCCGGAGGCCAGCAGGACGACCCCGCGAGCCTGTCCGACCGCGAACGCGGTCCTGGCGTTGGCGCCGAAATACAGCTCCTCGATCGCCACCGCGTCCGGGCGGTAGCCGTCGAGCAGCCCCACCACGTGACCATGGATCTCGGCCAGGCGGCGCTCGAGCCGGACGCCGGCGGGCGTCTCGATCACCCCGGCGGCGAGCATCTGCAGCGTCGACCCGGAGCCCTCGACCACGCCGTAGCCGGTGCTCGCGGTGCCGGGGTCTATTCCTACGACGATCATGGAATCACCATTCTGCGTCGGAGGCCGGACGCCTCCCCGACCCGTCCCGGGGCGCTATGCCGCCTGACCATTCGGCGGAGGCGGCGGGTGCTGCTCGGCGACGATCTCGGCGCACAGCGCAACGCACTCGTTGCAGATCGCGACCGCCGGCGTCGGCCCCGCCACGATCGACTCGACCTCGGTGCGTGCCTTCCCGCAGAACGAGCAGCGCATCGAGTCGGCGGACCGCCTGGGACCTGGGGCTTCGTCACTCATCGGCGTGGTACCAGGCTCGCTCCGGAATCCGGCATCGAGGGCGGCCGTCGGTCGAGTACGTCCGGCGCCGGATTTCCCACGGAATCCGGCCGCGAAACCCGTCGGCACTCAAGTCGACATGCGGCCGGATTTCGCACGGAACCGCGCCCGCGCCCGGCGGGCATCGAGGCTCGGACCGCACCGCCAACGCCCGGCAGGGATGCCGGGCGTAACGGTCCCATGGATGCCGGGGGAATCCGGCCCACCAGAGTTCGACCTCCTGCGGGTGTCGAGCCGGATTTCCCCGGCCCATCAGCGCCCCACGCAGCGGTAATCCGAATTCGGCGCGGTCACCCGGTACATCCGCCACGCCCCGACCTGGGCGATCGGCTGAATCTGGGTGAGCCGGTGGTCGATCGCCGGCGCGATCCCGTCGATCGAGTCGTGCGGTCCGACGAACATCACGCCCTGGTGGCGCATCGACGTCCCGACGCGCCCGAGCGTCACGTGGAGCTTCCACGCCAGCGCGGTCTGAACGCTGTGGTTGACCGCCGCGAAACTCGACTTGCACGGGAACACGCCGTCATGGCCGCCCACCGCCGCGACGGCCGCGGTCATCTGGTCCAGCCTGGTGACGGCCTCCGACGCGATCTTCTCCTCCGCCCTGGCCTCGTTGACCCGCTCGCCGACCCACGGAATCGTGATCGCGACCAGGACCGCCGTCAGCCCGATGCCGACCGGGGTGCGCCCCGTGGGAACCGCGCGTCCGCCGAGCAACGCAAGTCGCACGATGCCGACGCCGGCGAGCACGCAGGTCATGCCGGCGGCCGGCAAATAGAAGCGCTCGAGGCCCGGATAGCCGTCGAGCGTCATCCCGACGACGATCACCCACCACGCCACCGTCCCGCCGGCCAGCGCCAGCAGCAGCAGGTCGCGCGGCTTGTCGAACCACGCGAACGCCACCGCCACGATCCCCGCCAGCAGCACCGGCAGCAGCTGGATGTCGACGCCGCGCCCGAGCACGGTGAACAGCGGATGCCCGCCGAGGTCGCCGTTGTACTCCTCGGCATGGACGGCGGCCAGGAACGGCTGCCCGGAGCCGATCCACGGCGGGGCGAACCAGAAGAACGGGATCGCGAACAACCCCGATGCGATGAGCACGCGCAGCCGCGGCTCCTTGAACCACAGCCAGCCGGCGTACACGATGATCAGCGGCCACGCTTCGGGGCGGATCAGCGACGTCGCGACGCCGAGCGAGAAGGCCCACCCGCGCCGGCCGTCGAGATGGGCCAGGACCGCCCACAGCGCCGTCGCGATCAGCATCGGCTCGGACGTGCCCCGGAACATCTCGTCCCACCAGTCCTGGGTGATCACGATCCCGGCGGCGGCGATCAGCCCGGCGGCGACGGCCGCCCACCGCGGACCGCGGCCGTCGCGCGACACCAGCCGCAAGGCGAGCAGGTAGGCGGCCACCATCCCGAGCAGGCCGCCGGCGCGGGCGGTGATGACCCACAGCGTCGGCGCCGCCGCGCTCCCGAACAGGGCCCAGATCGTCGTGAACACCACCGGCAGCGGCTTCCACGACGGTCCGCCGCTGATTGCGAAGCTCAGATGTGGATCGGTGACCTCTCGCCCCCAGGAGATCCAGGCCCACGGGTCATAGCTCGGCACCGTGGGCAGAACGGCCGCCGAGATCGCCGCGAGCGCCAGGCATCCAAGCACCGACCACAGAAACGGCCCGTACAGCAGCCCGTGCCAGTCCGGAACGCGGCGCGAGCGCGCCGGCGGCGACTCCGGGCGAGGCGGCCCGGCAGGCGTCTGCGTGAGGACCTGACCCTCCACCCGACCGGCAGCCTACGCCTCGGAGAAGCGGCAGCGCAGCAACGTCCCGAGCACTCGGAAGCCGTCGAGCGCGGTCAGCTTCTTGCCCTCCTCGGTGGCACGAGCCCGGTAATGCACCGGTACCTCGAAGATGCGCTCTCCGCGCTGTACCAGACGCGCGGTGATCTCGGGCTCGATCGCGAACCCGCGCGAGTGGAGCGGCAGGCTGCGGAATACATCGGTCCGGATCATCTTGTGGCAGGTCATGATGTCGTGCAGGTACACGTTGAACAGGACGTTGCAGGCGAACGTGACGCCCTTGTTGCCGAGCACGAACAGAAACGAGTGGCTCGTGTACCCATCGAATGCTCGCACGCCGAAGCAGGCATTGGTGCGGCCGTCGAGCAGCGGCGGCATCAGCAGCCCGAGGTCGGTCGGGTCGTACTCGAGGTCCGCGTCGAAGATCGCCGAGTACTCGCCCTGCGCGTGCGACAGGGCGGTCTGGACCGCGGCCCCTTTGCCCCGGTTCTCCGGGTGCTCGAACAGGCGGACCCGGTGGGGCGGGTGGGTCTCCGATGCCAGGCCGCGCAGAATCTCGCGCGAGCCGTCGGTGGAGCCGTCGTCGACGACGATCAACTCGAACTCCGTCGGGAGCGGCGTGTCGAGGACCTCGGCGATCGCCCGCTCGACGCGCTCGCGTTCGTTGTAGACGGGCATCAGGATCGAGAGCATGTGGAAATCGAGTCTGGTCGGACGAGCGTGAGCGAGGGCACCGGCGACGGCGGTACGCGGCACCGGCCGGAATCGCACCCGCGAGGGCCGTCGATGCTAACCGATCCGCCGGGTGGTAGAGCACCGGGGCGATTTGCGCGAGGATGCTGGCGTGGATTTCAGCAGCGCCGGTCTGCTTGACGGACTCGTGGGCGAGGACCGCGCCGCCCGGGAGCGGCTCGTCGAGCGGCTCGCCGAAGAGGGTTTCACGGTCGAGGAGCTGAAGGCCGCGATCGAGGAGGATCGGCTCGCGCTGCTACTGGTCGAGCGCGTGCTCGGTGGTCGCTACACGGCCGCGGAACTGGAGGAGCGAACGGGCCTTCCGGCCTCGCAGATGCTCCGGATCCGGCGTCTGCTCGGGCTGCCCGAGGCCTCGGCGGAGGACCGGGTGTTCGGCGAGGAGGAGGTCGCGGCCGCCGAGTCGATCAGCCTGTTCCTCGAGGCGGGGCTGGGCGAGGAGTCGATCGCCGAGATCACGCGGGTGCTCGGCGAAGGGATGGCGCGTCTGGCCGCCACCACGGCCGCGGCGTTCGTCGAGGCGTTCCTCGAGCCCGGGGACAGCGAAGACGAGGTGGCCGAGCGGTTCGCGGCGCTGGCGGAGCAGCTGACCCCGGCGATCGATCCGGTGCTACGCGGCGCGTACAAGCAGCATCTCGCCGAGAGCGTGCGACGCGGGATGCTCAGCCCCGCCGAGCGCGAGGCCGGCGAGGTGGGCGGCGCCCAGGAGATCACGGTCTGCTTCGTGGACATGGTCGGATTCACCCGACTCGGCGCGCAGATCGAGGCCCGTGAGCTCGGCAGCCTCGCGAGCAGGCTGGCCGAGATCGCCACCGAGGTGACCGAGCCGCCCGTACGGCTCGTGAAGACGATCGGCGACGCCGCGATGTTCGTCAGCCCCGATCCGGCCGCGCTGGTGTCGGTCGCGCTGTCGCTGCTGGAGGCCGTCCAGGCCGCTGATCTGCCGAGCCTGCGCGCCGGCGTGGCCCACGGGATGGCATTGCAGCGTGCCGGTGACTACTACGGCCACGCCGTCAACCTGGCCAGCCGGGTGACCGGGGCCGCTCGTCCGGACAGCGTCCTGTGCACGAAGGAGGTGCGCGACGCCACCCGTGACCGATTCGACTGGTCGTACGCGCGCAAGCACAAGCTCAAGGGCATGCCGGAGCCGGTTTCGCTCTACCGGGCGCGGCGGCTCGGCGCCGCCCCGGACCCGGCGCCGGCTAAGGCGCCGCCGTCAGGCGCCGCCGACCAATCGCCTACTAAGAAATCGAAAGCAAGTCGACGACGAACACGAGCGGCGAGTTAGGCGGGATCGTCGGCGGGCTGCCCGCCTTGCCGTAGGCGAGACTCGCCGGGATGATCAGCTCGCGCCGGCCCCCAACCTTCATGCCCGGGATTCCCTGCACCCAGCCCGGGATCACGCTGCCGTTCGACAGCGCGGTCGTGAACGGCTGGTTGCGGCTCCAGGAGGAATCGAACTCCTTGCCGGTCTTGTACAGGACGCCGACGTAGTTGACCGTCACGGTGTCCCCGGCCTTGGCCGTCTGGCCGGTCCCGGTGACGAGATCCTTGGTGACGAGATGGGTCGGCGCCGGGCCCGTCGGCACCGTCACGGTCGGCTTCTTGGAGAGCGCCGGCGGCGGCTTGGCGGTGGTCGTGACCGCGGCCTCGGTCGATCCGCCGGACGGAGCCAGCTGTACGCCCGACGCCTTTGAGCTGCTGCCGCACCCGGTGAGTGCGATCGCGGCGGCGGCGAGGGCCGGCATGAGGAGTGCTCGCTTCGACATCGGCGTGTGAGGCTAGCGACTCTTGTCGAAGAAACGGCTAATAACCCGGCTCGCGGTGCTCGCGGTGCAGTCCGCACTCGCAGGACAGCCGCAGAGCCGCATCTACTGGGCGACGCGCTCGAGCACGGCGCTGTCGACGTCGAAGTTGGCGTGGACGGCGTTTACGTCGTCGTTGTCCTCGAGCGCGTCGATCAGCTTGATCAGCTTCGTGGCGTCGCTCTCGTCGACCGGAACGCGGGCTCGCGGCCGCTGCGTGACGTCCGCGCTCTCGAGCTCGATACCCGCCTCGGTGAGCGCCTCCCGCGCCGCGCCGAGGTCCGACGGCTCGGTGATCACCTCGTAGACATCCTCGTCGAGCGAGATGTCCTCCGCGCCGGCGTCGATCGCCGGCATCAGGTCGTCCTCGCTGTAGCGGTTGGCGTCGACGACGATCACCCCGCGCTTGTCGAACAGGTACGCGACCGAGCCGGGCTCGCCGAGGTTGCCGCCGTGCTTGCCGAGCACGTGGCGCATCTCGGCCCCCGTGCGGTTGCGGTTGTCGGTCAGCGCCTCGATCAGCAGCGCGACGCCCCCGGGGCCGTAGCCCTCGTAGACGACCGACTCGATCTGCTCGGCATCGGCGCCCTCGCCGGTCCCCTTGGCGATCGCGCGCTCGATGTTGTCCTTGGGCATCGAGGCGTCGCGCGCCTTCTGGATCGCCAGCGCAAGGCCCGAGTTCCCCGTCGGATCACCGCCGCCCTCACGCGCGGCCACCGTGATCGCGCGCGCCAGCTTGGTGAAGTGCTGGCCGCGCCGCGCGTCGACGACGGCCTTCTTGTGCTTGATCGAAGCCCATTTGGAATGCCCAGACATATGTATTCAGTTTAGGACGCGCACCCGGAGGGTGATGCGGCGTCCCAGGTCCGTTCAGCGGTTCCGCCGGCATGCATGACACGACAATTGCGGAGCTTCGCCCGGACCGTGGCATGTCGCGCATGCCCAGCATGCACAGTCCGCCACCGCCCCGGGCTTGGGGCTGAGTTGGCAGGTTATGCAGGTGATTTGGGTGCAGTCCGAGACTTACCGGGTGCGCGCCGCCGGGTGCGAGCGGTACCACGCGATCGTCCGCCGGAGGCCCTCCTCGAGCGTGACCTCCGGGCGCCAGCCGGTCCGCTCGCGCAGCCTCGTCGAGTCGACCCACTGGCGATCGATTTCGCCGTGCGGCACGCCCGCGCCGCGGATCTCCGGAACGACCGAGGCGCCGGCGAGCCGGCAGATCAGGTCGATCACGTCGAGCACGCGATGGGGCTCCCCGCCGCCCGCGTTGAACGCCTCCCCGCCACCCTCTCCGCGCTCGAGCGCCTCCCACACCGCGAGATATGCGCGCGCCGCATCCTCCACGTACAGGAAGTCGCGTTCGGGCGAGCCGTCCGAGCGCACGATCGGCGGCTCGCCGGCGATCGCGGCGCATACGGCCTCCGGGATCAGCCGGGCGCGGTTCAGGTCCCCGCCACCGTAGACGTTGGCCAACCGCGTGATCGCGACCGGCAGCCCGAACGTGTGCCAGTAAGAGCGCGCCAGCAGATCACAGGCGGCCTTGGAGACGTCGTAGGGAAACAGCGGCTTGAGTGGGTGGGTCTCGCGGTAGGGCAGGTCCGTGTGAGGGCCGTAGGCCTTGTCGGAGGATGCGACCAGCACCCGCCCGATCTCGTGCAATCGGCAGGCCTCGAGCACCAGCCAGCTCCCGCGGATGTTCGTCTCGAACGTCGGTACCGGCGAGCGGTTCGCGGGCCCGACCTGGGTCTGGGCCGCGAGGTGGAAGACGCTGTCGACGTCGTATTCCCCGAGCACGCGGGACACGAGCTCCTCCGAGCAGATGTCCCCGTGCACCACATCGACCGAGCCCGCCAGCCCGAGCTGCGCCAGCGCGGACACCGCGGGCGTGTCCCGGCGGATCACGACCACGCGTGCGCCGCGCTCGAGCAGCGCCTTGACCAGCCACGCGCCGACGAGGCCCTCCGCCCCGGTGACCAGCACCGTGGAGCTCATCCCCACACTTTCCACGGCGCGCGATCCTCCCCCCACAGGTCGTTCAGGGTGATCGCGTCCTTGTAGGTGTCCATGCACTCCCAGAAGCCCTCGTGGCGGAAGGCACGCAGCTCCCCGGCCGCCGCCAACCGCTCGAGCGGCTCGCGCTCGAGCACGCTGTCGGGCTCGAGCAGCCCGAGCGCGGACGGCTCGAAGCAGAAGAAGCCGGCGTTCACCCACAGATCGGTGCGCGGCTTCTCCGTGAACCCGGCCACGGACCCGTCGCCGTTCAGGTGCGCCACACCGAACGGCAGCCGCGGCTGGACGACAGTCATCGTCGCGGCCTTCCCGTGCTCGCGGTGATGGGCGAGCAGCGCGCCGAGGTCGATGTCAGCCACTCCGTCGGCATACGCGAGGCAGAACCGCTGCCCGTGCAGAGCCTCCGCTGCGCGATGGAGACGCCCTCCGGTGGCGGTGTCGACGCCGGTGTCCAGGCATGTGATCTCAGCATCCGCCGGCCACCGGACCCCGGTCACGAACGCCTGGACCTGCTCGCCGCGGTATCCGGTCAGCAGCAGGAACCGCCGGAACCCGTGCGAGAGGTAGATGTTGATCACATGCCACAGGATCGGGCGGCCGCCGATCTCGACCAGCGGCTTGGGCAACGAGGAGGCGCGCTCCTGCAGGCGGGTACCGCGTCCGCCGCACAGAACCACGACGATTGGCTTCTCAGCGTCCACAGCGCCCGCATTATTCACCGAGCTTTCGGTGGGTAGCATGCGGCTGCGATGAGCACCGTCGCCAATGCCGGGATCTTCAAGGCGTACGACATCCGCGGCCTGTACGGCACCGACATCGACGCCCGCGCGGCCGAGCTGATCGGCCGGGCATTCGCTCGGGTCATCGCCGACGTCGAAGCCAAGCCGACGACCGAGCTGCAGCTCGGTCTCGGACGGGACATGCGCCTGACCGCGCCCGAGCTGGCGAGCGCGTACTGCCGCGGGATGTCCGCCGAGGGCGCGACCGTGCTCGACGCCGGCGAGGTCGGTACCGAGATGCTCTATTACCTCGTCGGCTCGCGCGACCTCGACGGCGGCCTGATGTGCACCGCGTCTCACAACCCTCAGCGCTACACCGGCGCGAAGCTCGTCAGACGGGGGGCGATCGCATTGTCGGGCGACGCGGGGATCGGCGAGGTCCGGGCGAAGATCGAGGCCGGCCTCGACGCCGCTCCCGGCGGGGGCTCGGTGGAGCACGTCCCCCTGTACGAGGAGTTTCAGAAGGCCGCGCTCGGGTTCATCGACCCGGGCGTCGTCAAGCCGATGCGCGTGGTCGTCGACGGCGGCAACGGCATGGCCGGGCCGATGGTCGGCCCGCTGCTCCGGAACCTGGGATTGGACCTGATCGAGACGTACTGGGAGCCGAACGGTCACTTTCCCGATCACGAGCCCAACCCGCTGCTGCCCGAGAACCGCGAGTTCATCATGCGCGAGGTCGTCCGCCAGAAGGCCGATCTCGGTATCGCCTGGGACGGCGACGCCGACCGCTGTTTCTTCATCGACGACCGGGGGTCGTTCGTCGACGGCGATTTCCTGACCGCGCTGCTGGCCGAGTCGATGCTCTCCAAGCACCCGCGCGCCACGATCCTGTTCGACGTCCGCGCGAGCCGCGCGGTGGCCGACGCCGCCGAGCGCCACGGCGGCCGGGCCCTGATGAACCGCGTGGGGCATGCGTTCTTCAAGACGAGGATGCGCGAGGAGAGCGCGATCTTCGCCGGCGAGGTGTCGGGCCACTACTACTTCCGCGATTTCTACTGCGCGGACTCCGGCACGATCCCGGCGCTGCTGATCCTCGAGCTTCTGTCGGAGCGGGGCGCGCCCATGTCCGAGCTGCTCGAGCCCTACCGATCGCACTACTTCATCTCCGGCGAGATCAACTCGGAGGTCGCCGATCAGGACGCCAAGATCGAGTTGCTCGCCTCCCGCTACGGGGACGGCAGCCAACATCGCCTCGACGGCCTGTCGGTCGACTACGACGATTGGCATTTCAACGTCCGCCCCTCGAACACCGAGCCTCTGCTTCGCCTGTGCCTGGAGTCGATGCGGTCACGCGAGGACATGGAGCGTCGCCGTGACGAGGTGCTGGCTGTGATCCGGTCGTGACCGCGCGAGACCGGCGCGCCACCAGCGCCGAGGACGCCCTCGCGCTGGCGCAGCGGGCCGGGATCCACCGGATCGCCCTTCCGACCCCGTTCCTGGTCGGCCGAGTCAACTGCTACCTGATCGAGGACGAGCCACTCACGTTGATCGACACCGGCCCGAACTCGGGCAAGTCGCTGGACGACCTCGAACGGGCGCTCGCCGCCCACGGGCACCGGATCGAGGACCTCGAGCTGATCGTGGTCACCCACCAGCACATCGACCATCTCGGGCTGCTCGAAATCTTGGCCCGGCGCTCCGGCGCCGAGGTGGCCTCGCTGTACCTGCTCGGGCCGTACCTCGCGGACTGGTCGCAGAGCGCCGAGGCCGACGACGGGTTCGCGCAGGCCGTGATGCGCCGGCACGGCGTGCCCGACGATCTGGCGACCGTGCTCGGATCGCTCGCGGCGGCGTTCCGGGCATTCGGATCGAGCGGGCACGTGACGCGCGAGCTGCGCGACGGCGATGTGCTCGAGTTCTCCGGCCGGACGCTCGAGGTCTACCACCGGCCCGGTCACAGCCCGTCGGACACGATCCTCTGGGACTCCGGGCGCGAGATGCTGATCGCCGGCGACCACCTGCTCGCGAGCATCTCGTCGAACCCGCTCGTATCCCGGCCGCTAGCCGGCGACGCCGACCAGCCCCGCCCGAGGGCGCTCCTTCAGTACATCGACTCGATGCGCCTGACGCGGGAGATGCCGGCCCGGCTGGTCCTGTCCGGCCATGGCGACCCGATCCTCGAGCATGCGGAGCTGATCGACGAGCGGCTGCGGATGCACCGCCGCCGAGCCGATCGGATCCTGCACATCCTCGACACCCGGCCGCTCACCGCTTACGAGATTGCGCTCCGAATGTGGGGGAACGTGGCGGTCACGCAGGCATACCTCACCCTCTCGGAGGTGCTCGGACACCTCGATCTGCTCGTCGAAGCGGGGCAGGTCGCCGAACGCGAGCGCGACGGCGTGGCGGTGTTCGGGGCGCCGTAGTGCCCCTCTCACGTAAGTACGGTCGCACTGAGAGGTGGATTCGGGCCGCAAGCCCGCGCCGGCGCCGCCGGGCGTGCCTCGTATGCGGGCCTATTTGCGTGAGCGACCACTGGCCGCGGCGCCGGCTACCGCAGGCGCAGTAACTGTTGAGACAAGTCGTCCAGGGCGCCTATCGATCTCGCGGGGAAACGCCGATTAGCAGTGAACATGGTCGGCGACAGCGACACCCGCGGCATGCCCGGGGGCGGATTATGAAACCACGAGGATGTGGAATCGCCGCTTCGGAGTACCCGAAGCTGCTCGAACGAGTCCCGGCGATCATCTACGTCGCCGACACCGGCGGCGATGGGCGCTGGCGCTACGCGAGCCCCCAGATCGAGCACATCCTCGGCTACACCCCCGCCGAGTGGTGCGCCGACCCCGGGCTGTGGGCGCAACGGCTGCATCCCGAGGACCGCGACTGGGTCCTGACGCGCGAGAACGGCCTGAACGGCGTCAAGCCCGACGACGGGGCGCTCGAGTACCGGATGGTCCATCGCGACGGCCGAACGGTCTGGATCCGTGACGACGCGGTGCTCGCGCATGCCGAAGACGGCGAGCTCCGGTGGCACGGCATGCTGTACGACCTCACCGATCGCAAGGCGGTCGAGGACGAGCTCGCGCGGCGCGCGGCCCAGCAGGCCGCGGTGGCGCTGCTCGGCGAGCACGCGCTCGAGGGGGCGGGCACGATCGATCTGATGTACGAGGCGGTTAGCGGGGCCGCTCGCATGCTCGGCGCCGAGATCGCGGCGGTGTGGGAGTTCCTCCCCGACGAGGACTGCCTCTTGCTTCGCAGCGGGATCGGGTGGCCGGACAACGAGATCGGCAACCTGCGCTACCCCGCCGGCGACGGGTCGCAGGCGGGATACACGCTGCTGAGCGGAGCTCCGGTGGTGGTCGAGGACTGGGACAGCGAGCGCCGCTTCGAACAGCCGAACTTCCGCGGCAGGCGGACCGGCTCCGGGCTGTCGGTCAAGATCGAGGGCGGTACGAGCGGACCGTTCGGGGTGCTCGTCGTCCAGTCGATGCGCGCCCGCGGGTTCGCGCCCCGCGACGTCGACTTCCTCCAGTCGCTGGCCAACGTGCTCGCCGACGCGCTCGAGCGCCAGGCGGTCGAGGACGCGATCCGCGAGCGGGCCGTGCACGATCCGCTGACCGGCCTCCCCAACCGCGTGCTGTTCGTCGATCGCCTCGAGCACGCGCTCGCCCGGCTCGGACGCCACAAGTCGCTGGCCGCGATCCTGTTCCTCGACCTCGATCACTTCAAGCTGGTCAACGACAGCCTCGGCCATCACATCGGGGACGAGCTGCTGGCGGCCTTGGCGCCTCGCCTCAAGCACGCCCTGCGGGGAAGCGATACCGTGGCCCGATTCGGCGGCGACGAGTTCGGCATCCTGCTCGAAGACATCGCGTCCGAGCGCGACGCGATCGAAACCGCCGAGCGGATCGCGGCCTCGTTCGCGCGGCCGTTCGTGCTCTCGGGCAGCGAACATTTCGTCACCACCAGCATCGGGATCGCGCTCGCCGGCGGGGGCGAGGGCGCGGACGAGCTGATCCGCGACGCCGACGCGGCTATGTACCGGGCGAAGGAGCGAGGGCGCGCCCGGTACGAGGTCTTCGACGAGGGAATGCGGGGCCGGGCGATCGCGCGCCTACGGATGGAGAACGACTTGCGCCGGGCGCTCGTGCGGGGTCAGCTCCGGCTCGAGTACCAGCCGATCGTGTCGCTGACGAACTTCTCGATCGTCGGAGTCGAGGCGCTGCTCCGCTGGCACCACCCCGAGCGGGGCGAGATATCGCCCTCGGAGTTCATCCCGATCGCCGAGGAGAACGGGCTGATCGAGCCGATCGGCCGGTGGGTGCTGGAGAGCGCGTGCCGCCAGGCAGCAGCCTGGTATGCCTCGAGGCCGGACTCGGCGCCGATTGCGATGTCGGTGAATCTGTCGGCGGTCCAGGTTGCCCGGCGCACGCTGCCCGACGTCGTCCGCTCGGCGCTCAGCAGCACCGGGCTCGATCCGGCTTGCCTCAGTCTCGAGATCACCGAGACCGTGATGGTGCGGGATGCCGACGGGCTGACCGAGGTCCTCAACGCGCTCAAGGCGCTCGGCGTGCGCCTCGTGCTCGACGACTTCGGCACCGGCTACTCGTCGCTCAGCTACCTGACGCGGCTGCCTCTCGACGTGCTGAAGGTCGATCGCTCGTTCGTCGACGGACTCGGGAACGAGCCCCGCGACACGGCGATCACCGAGACGATCATCGCGATGTCACGGGCGCTGTCGATGGACGTCGTCGCCGAGGGCGTCGAGACCGCGGAGCAGGTCGACGAGCTCAGCCGGCTCGGCTGCACCCTGGCCCAGGGCTTTCACTTCTCCCGGGCGGTTCCAGCGCTCGAGATCACCGCCGCGCTGCGCGACGGCCGTCGCTGGCTGCGGAATCCGGCAGAGAAGCAGTCGTCACGCGTCTCCGGATAAAGCCGAATCCCGAGCGGAATCCGGCAGAGAAGCAGTCGTCACGCGTCTCCGGATAAAGCCGAATCCCGAGCGGAATCCGGCAGAGAAGCAGTCGTCACGCGTCTCCGGATAAAGCCGAATCCCGAGCGGAATCCGGCAGAGAAGCAGTCGTCACGCGTCTCCGGATAAAGCCGAATTCCGAGCGGAATCCGGCAGAGAAGCAGTCGTCACGCGTCTCCGGATAAAGCCGAATCCCGAGCGGCCCGGCCGCGTCGCTCACGTTGGTCCGCCCGGCGCCTACGGATAGGCCGAGGCGCCGGCTCGCAGCGGAGACACGTTCGCGTCCCGGCATTCGTACGCGCCGTTCGGGATCGTGGTGCGCAGCGTCGCGGTGTCGTTAGGCGGGATCACCTGGAGCCCATAGGCGGTCGCGCACCCGGCGGAGGTCGCGACCCCGTGGCCGACGTCGAGCCGGAACGATGTGCTTGCGCCGGGCGCGATCACGAGCGGCACCGCCGGCCCCGAGCCGAAGAAGTCGCTGGTGGTGTGGTGGGGGATCGTCGGCAGCGGGTGTCCGCTCTGATCGAGGAACAGGATCCCCGGGTAGCCGTACGTGCGGCAGCTCACGTTGCTCGTGTTCTTGAGCACGAAGCCGATCTCGCCATGGCCCATCCCCCCCTGCTGACCGAGAAAAGACAGCGACAGCGCGGCGGCACGGCACGGCGGCCTGCCGGACACCGCCGTCGTGGCCGTCGTGGCCGTCGTGGCCGTCGTGGCCGTCGTGGCCGTCGTGGCCGAGCTCGTGGTCGCCGGCGTGGCGGTAGTGGTGGTGGTCGTCGTCGTCGTGGTCGAATCCGTGCTCGTCGCGGAGGCGCTCGCCGGCGGCGGGCTTGTGCTCGACGTCCCCGTCGAGGCGGCCGGCGTCCCGCCCGAGCTTCCGCACGACGAGAACGCCGTGGCACCGAGCACGGCGAAAGCGAGCAGCCACAGCATCCGTTTCATCCGGCGGTGTTCGGGCATTGCGGTGGTGGGTCCTTCCCCTGGTTTTCAGGACCCCAAGTGCGTGCCAGTATCCCGGGGCAGACATGGACCGTAGCGAGGAGCTCCGACAGACGCGGCGCCGTCCGCCCCGGAACGCGTTTCTGGCCAGACTCGAGCGCCACCTGCCGTTCTGGGAACCGCAGCTGGTCGTCGCGTGCGCGATCGCGCTCCAGCTGACGCTGTCGGAGCAGGTCACGATCGGCCCGAACTGGTTGTTTCCGGCGCTGGAGGGCGCTCTGCTGCTCGGCCTGGTGATCGTCTCACCGCAGGCCAACATGCACCACTCGCCGCGCCGGCGACATGTGGCGATCGCGATGATCGGCTTTGTCAGCGCGGTCAACATCGCTTCGCTCGCTCTCCTGTGCCACCACCTCCTGCATGGCGGCACTCGGAACGGCCACGCGCTGATCCTGTCCGGGATCGTGCTGTGGTGCACGAACGTGCTGCTGTTCGGGCTGTGGTATTGGGAGGTCGACCGGGGCGGCCCGGTGGCGCGCGCGTGCGACGCGGAGGACCTGCCGGACTTCCTGTTCGTACAGATGATGAACCCCGACTATGCACCCAAGGATTGGCGCCCGCGGCTGGTCGACTATTTGTACCTTTCGTTAACGAACGCCACCGCTTTCAGCCCGACGGACACGATGCCGTTGACGCCCACGGCCAAGTGGCTGATGAGCGGACAGGCGCTCGCCTCACTGGTGACCGTCGGGCTGGTGGTGGCGCGCGCGGTCAACATCCTTTCTTGAACGCGATGACGGGTGCGCTGACGACCCCCGACCGCGAGGCGCTCGAGCGCTCGATCCACGAGATCGGGACCGACCTGGCCTCGGCGTTCCCCTCCGGGACCCGGCATCCGCTCAGGGCGCTCGACCAGCGGGCGATGGACCTCGCCTCGGCCGACCAGGAGCTCAAGGCGGCGCTGTTCCGGTTCGTCGACGTGACGCCCGCGTGCCGGTCGCTCGACGATCTCGCCCGGCATCTGCGGGAGTTCCTGCGCGAGGTCCCGGACGCGCCGCCGCCGCTCGCGGCGGCGATGCGGATGGCCGACAACAGAGCGGGGCGAGCCGCGATCGGCGCCGCCGCCGCGGCCGGCGTCAAGCACATGGCTCACCGGTTCATCGTCGGCGAGACGCCCGGCTCGGCGCTCGGCGTGCTCCGGGACCTCTGGAACCGCGGCGTGACCAGCTCGGTCGATCTGCTCGGAGAGGCGACGGTCACCCAGCCCGAGGCCGACCGGTATGCGGCCCGCTGTGAGGAGGCGCTGACCGAACTCGCCGGCGCGCAGCGCGGCTGGCCGGGTCGCGACGTGCTCGAGCGCGACGGCGCCGGCGCGATCCCGCGGACGAACGTGTCGGTCAAGATCTCGGCGCTCACGCCGCTCCTGCGCCCCGACGCGCCCGAGCTGGGGCGGCGCGACGCGGCCGCGCGCCTGCGGCCGCTGCTGCGCCGCGCGAGCGAGCTCGGGTCGCACATCCACATCGACATGGAGTCGCTCGACTCGCGCGAGGCGGTCTTCGATCTCGTGCTCGAGGTGCTGTCCGAAGACGAGTTCGCCACCGGTCCGTCCGCCGGGATGGTGCTCCAGGCCTACCTGCGCGACTCGCCCGAGCAGCTCGAGCGCGTGTTGGAGTGGGCGCGGACGTCCGGGCGGACCCCGCCGCTGACCGTCCGACTGGTCAAGGGCGCCTACTGGGACCACGAGCTGGTCCAGGCCAGCCAGCACGGGTGGCCCACGCCGGTATTCGACGTCAAGGCGGACTGCGACCGGAACTTCGAGGCGCTCACCGCCAGGCTGCTCAACGCCCGTCCCGCGGTCCGGGTCGCGGTGGCCTCGCACAACCTGCGCTCGGTGTCGCACGCGATCGCCTACAACCGGCTGGCGGGCGGCGCGGATCGCGACCTCGAGCTACAGGTGCTCCGGGGGCTCGGCGATCAGCTCCAGGACGCGCTCGCCTCGCGCGGGCTGCGCGTCCGCACCTACTGCCCGGTCGGCGATCTCGTGGCCGGTATGGCGTACCTCGTCCGGCGCCTGCTCGAGAACACAAGCAACGAGAGCTTCCTGCATGAGCAGGCCAGCGGGACGTCGCTCGACGTCCTGCTGGCGGCGCCCTAGTTGGATCTGAACCGCGCGGTCAGGCGCGCCATGTCGCCCTGGACCTGCTCGAGCCGGGCGGCGATGATGCCCGCCAGCACCTGCATGAAGCGCAGCTCCTCGGGACCCAGATCGAGCTTGGCGTCGCGACTCACGCAACAGACGGTTCCGTGCACCCGGCCGTCGGCGAGCCGCACCGGCACGCCGACGTAGGCGCCGAACTCGCGCGTCGCGGCGAGGTCGCGCATCGCCGGCTCGACGCGGGTGTCACGCACGACGTTCGGGATCTCGCCATTCAGCATCAGCTGGCAGAACGTCTCCTCGACCGGCATCACAACCCCCGAGTAAGTATTCACGATGTCGGGGTCGCCGACGATCGCCTCGAGCATCTGCACGCGCGGATCGATCGTCGTCACATAGGCGGCGTTCATCCCCAGCCGCTCGCGGGCCGCCACCAGCGCCTGCTCGATCACGTCATTTTCCCGCGCCGCCTCGATCCGTTCGATGGCCTCGGCGTAATCCGGCTGTTCGTCGGCCGACCCCACGGCGCCGATTAAACCAGCGTGGTTAGCCTCCAAGCAATGGACCGCCACGCCTGGGACAAGCGCTACAGCGGTAGCGAGCTCCTGTGGACGAGCGAGCCGAGCCGCTGCCTGGTCGCCGAGGCGTCCGAGCTGACGCCCGGCCGGGCGCTCGATCTCGCCTGCGGCGAGGGCCGCAACGCGGTCTGGCTGGCCGAGCGCGGCTGGCGGGTGACCGGCGTGGACTTCTCGCCCGTCGGACTCGACAAGGCCGCCGCGCTCGCGCGCTCACGAGGGGTGGATGCCGACTGGGTCGCCGCCGACCTCCTGGATTGGGAACCTGCGCGGGCGGCGTTCGGGCTCGTGATCGTGTTCTACCTGCAGCTGCCGGCCTCCGAGCGCAGCACGATCGTCGGCCGGGCGGCGGCCGCGGTCGCGGCCGGCGGGACGTTCCTGCTCGTCGGGCACGACAGCGCCAACATCGAGCGCGGCTACGGTGGGCCGCAGATTCCGGCCGTCCTCTACACCGCGCACGACATCGTGGGCGACCTTGGCGGGTCGGGGTTGGACATCGAGAAGGCGGAACGCGTCGAGCGGCCGGTGCCGACACCCGACGGCGTGCGGATCGCCCTCGACGCGCTGGTGCGAGCCTCGCGACCGGCCTGACCCGGCGCGCGACCGTGGTCAGCGGTCGCGTCGACCGGCACTTCCCTAGCGGCGCCGAATCCCCGTGCAATAGCTGATGCAGCCGCCGGCCTCGGCCGGGACATGAGCCATAGTTCCGCCCCAGCGATGAAGCGCTCGTCACGCTGGAGGAGGAGGCTCGCCGGCTTCCTGGTGGGGATCCTGGCTCTGCTGGCAGTCGCCGGCGTGGCCGCGCTCGTGATCAGGTTCGCCCCGCCATGGCTGGTCTCGACCAGGGGCCTGACGGGGACCGCCAGGCTCAACGAGCTCAGCCGGGTCCGCGTGGCGCTGCTGTTGATCGTGATCGCGGCGCTCGTCGCCGCGGTGGCGATCTACGCGTTTCGGACGGTCTCGGGCGCCCGCAGGGTCGAGCACACCGAGCGCCAGCTGTCCGAACGGTTCATGCGGGCGATCGACCAGCTCGGCCATCCGACCCTCGACGTCCGCCTCGGCGGCATCTACTCGCTCGAGCGGCTCGCGCAGGAGTCGGCCGAGGACCATGGCGCGATCATCGAGATCCTGGCGGCGTTCGTGCGCGAGCACGCGCCCTGGCCCGCGCGAGCGGGCACCCGACCGGGGGCGGGCGAGGGCCATCCACGCGGTTCGGTCGCCGGCGACGACCGAGCTCGCCCCGCGACCGATGTCCAGGCCGCGGTCACGATCCTCGGGCGGCGCACGATCGCTCATGACACGGAGGCGCCCCTCGGGCTCCCCCATACCGCGCTGGCCGGAGCGATGTTGACCGGGGCGCACCTCGAGGGCGCCCTGCTGAGCGGCGCGAACCTCGAGGGCGCCGACCTGTTCAAGGCCAACCTCAAGGCCGCGGACCTCGAGGGAGCGAACCTGCGGGGCGCCGGGCTGCTGCTGGCCAACCTCAACGACACGGTCCTGTGGGGCGCGAACGTGGAGGGAGCCCGGTTGTACGGGGCGAATCTCGAGGGCGCCGCGCTCAAGGGCGCCAACCTCAGAGGGGCCGGGCTCACCGGCGCGAACCTCAAGGACTCCGGCCTCCACGGCGCGGTGCTGACCGGCGCCGACCTGACCGGGGCGAATCTCGAGGGCGCCGGTCTCGACGGCGCGAACCTCGAGGGCGCGAACCTCGACGGCGCAACCCTTAAAGGGGCCGTGCTGCTCAACGCGCTGTATGACGCCTCGACGATCTGGCCGTCAGGATTCGACCTCACGGGTCAGGGCGCGGTCGCGAGGACGGTGCCGGAGGCGCTCAGCCGCGTGCCGCACGAGCGGGCCGGGTGGCCGCTCGAGCCCGAACCCGACCGCTCCCCACCGCCCGCGGCCTGGGCGGGCGAGCACCAGCCGCCACCGCCCGCGGCCTGGGCGGGCGAGCACCAGCCGCCACCGCCCGCGGCCTGGGCGGGCGAGCACGAGCCGGAACCCGAGCCGGAGCCGCCGCCGCCCGACAGCCCGAACGAGCCGCCGGCGCAGTAGGGCCCGCTTTCGCCCGGCCGCGGCCTGTTAACGTCGCCGGCAAATGCCACCGCTTCGCCCGTTCGCCAACGAGCCCGTGCTCGAATTGCGGCGAGCGCCGGTACGCGCCCAGCTCCAGGAGGCCCTCGGCCGCCTGACCGAGACGCTGCCGGTGCGCGTACCGATGATGGTCGGCGCCGGCGAGCGCGCCGGCGACGACCTGCCCTCGACCGATCCGGGCAAGCCGGACAGCGTCGTCGCGGTCGCCGCGCGCGCCACGGTTTCGGACGCCGCCGACGCCGTCGCCGAGGCCTCGCGCGGGTTTCGATCCTGGCGGGCGGTCCCCGTCGAGGAGCGGGCGGCGGCGTTGATCCGGGCGGCGGCGTGGCTGCGAGAGCGCCGGCTCGAGATCGCGGCGCTCGAGGTCCGCGAGTGCGCCAAGCCCTGGCCCGAGGCCGACGCCGACGTGTGCGAGGCGATCGACTTCCTCGAGTACTACGCCCGCGGCGCGATCGAGCTCGGGGCGGGCCCACACCTGCTGCAGGTCCCCGGCGAGCGCAACGAGATGACCTACGGACCGCGCGGCGTGGTGGCGGTGATCGCGCCCTGGAACTTTCCGGTCGCGATCCCGTGCGGGATGACCGCCGCGGCGCTCGCGACCGGGAACGCCGTCGTGCTCAAGCCCGCCGAGCAGTCACCGGGCTGCGCGTTCATGCTCGTCCAGGCGCTGCGGGCGGGCGGGGTGCCGGCGTCGGCGATCTCGCTGCTGCCCGGCGAGGGCGACGCCGGCGCCGCGCTGGTGGCACACCCCGGGGTGCACACGATCGCGTTCACGGGATCGATGCCCGTGGGTCTCGAGATCACCCGCGCCGCTGCCGAGGTTGCGCCCGGGCAGCGGCATATCAAGCGTGTGGTGTCCGAGCTCGGCGGCAAGAACTGCGTGATCGTCGACTCCGACGCCGATCTGGACGAGGCGGTGCCGGGGATCGTGTCCTCGGCGTTCGTGTACGCCGGCCAGAAGTGCTCGGCGGCGGCGCGGGTGCTCGCGCACGAGGCGATCGCCGATCAGCTGATCGAGCGGGTCGCGGGCGCGGTCAGCGTGCTCGTCGTCGGTCAGGCCGATCAACTCGGGACCGACGTGCCGCCGGTGATCGAGCGCGCGGCGCAGGAGCGGGTGGATCGGTACGCCGCGATCGCGGCCGGTCGGGGCCGGATCGCGGCGTGCGTCTCGGAGATTCCCGACCGGGGGTGGTTCTGCCCGCCGACCGTCGCGGTCGACCTGCCGCCCGATTCGCCCGTGCTGAACGAGGAGATCTTCGGGCCGCTGCTGGCGATCGACCGGGTCAAGGACGTCGTGCACGCGTGCGACGTGGTCGACGGCCTCCCGTTCGCGCTCACCGGCGGTTTGTTCGCCCGGGACCCCGCCACCGTCCGCTACGTTCGCGAGCGCAGCCCGGTCGGGAACCTGTACGTCAACCGCGGGATCACCGGAGCGATGGTCGGGCGCCAGCCGTTCGGCGGCAACCGGCTGTCAGGGACCGGAAGCAAGGCCGGCGGCCCGGACTACCTTCGGCAGTTCGTCGAGCCGCATGTGGTCACCGAGAACACGATGCGCCACGGGCTGGTCGTCTGAACAATCGCCGCCCGGCAAGAAATCTCCTAACTGGGGTTGATTTGGGCGCGCCGGCGGTCGATCATCGAGGTGAGAGATGCCGTTGCCGCCCTCAGTAGCGTGGAAGCTGTTGCTCGCGCTCGTACTCGTGGGAGCGATCGTGCTGAGTGCGTGCGCCAAGGCTCCGTCACGGCCGATGCCGCGCGGCGAGCTGCGCCGGCTCGTGCTCGCGGCGCTGACGCTCTACGGCGTCGGCGTATTCGCCTCGATGACCCACCACGTGCTGCTCGCCGGCGTCGTCTACGTGGCGGGGATCGCGGCGTGTGCGCTCGCGGCCTGGCTGTCCCGCGGGAGCGATCCCGAGGATCCGCCCCGGGGCGGCGAGGAGCCGATCGACGAGCAGCCCCCGCCGCAGCCCGACGGCGTGCCGCAATTCGACTGGCGTGCGTTCGAGCGCGAGTTCCGCGAATACTCGTCGCGGGAGCGCGACCCCGCCGGCGCCCGCTAAGGCGCCGCCCCCAGGCGCCGGCCGACGATCCCACTAACCCCGGCGCTCGTCGGCCCCGGTGCCGTTCGTCGCGAGCAGCATCTCGTGCAGACGCCCGTCCCCGGCCAGCTCCGGGTGGAACGACACCGCGATCATGTTCCCCTGCCGGATCGCCACCGGGTGGTCCTCGACGCGGCCCAGGACTTCGACGTCGGGGCCACAGGAAGCAACCCATGGCGCCCGGATGAACACGGCGTGCATCGGCCCGCCCGCGACCCCGGACAGGTCGATGTCGGCCTCGAACGAGCGCACCTGGCGCCCGAACGCGTTCCGGCGGGTGCTCACGTCGAGCACGCCCAGGTGTTCGCGGTCGAGCATGATCATGCCGGCGCAGGTGCCGAGCACGGGCGTGCCGGCGCGGACGAGCGCCCGCAGCGGCTCCGCCAGCCCCTCGCGCTCGATCCCGAGCGTCATCACCGTGGACTCGCCGCCCGGGATGATCAGCGCGTCGAGCCCCTCGAGATCCGCCGGCACGCGAACCTCACACGCCACCGCGCCGAGTGACCGCACGATCCTCGCGTGCGCCTGGAAGTCGCCCTGCAGTGCGAGGATGCCAACCACGCGGACGGCGTGTTCCGGCGATGTTTCGCCGCCAGGCGAAACTCGCAATGCTGGCGAAGCCAGCACCGGCACTACCAGCCGCGGGGGGCGAGCAGCTGCTCGGCCTCGAGCTTCGAGGTCTCGAGGCTCGCCATCGGCTGGCCCAGGCCGGTCGAGGCCGCGGCGATCCGGGCGGGATCCTGGAAGTGCGTCGTCGCCTCGACGATCGCGCGCGCCCGGCGCTCGGGGTCCTCGGACTTGAAGATCCCGGAGCCGACGAACACGCCCTCCGCGCCGAGCTGCATGACCAGCGCCGCGTCGGCCGGCGTCGCGATCCCGCCGGCGCAGAACAGCACGACCGGCAGACGCCCGTCGGAGGCGATCTGGCGCACGAGATGGAGCGGGGACTGGAGCTCCTTGGCGGCGGTCGCGAGCTCGGCGTCGTCGAGCGTCGCCAGGCGCCGGATCTCGGCTCGGATCACCCGCAGATGGCGCACGGCCTCGACGATGTCGCCGGTGCCGGCCTCGCCCTTGGATCGGATCATCGCCGCTCCCTCGCCGATCCGCCGCAGGGCCTCGCCGAGGTTGGTGGCGCCGCACACGAACGGGACGTTGAACGCCCACTTGTCGATGTGGTTGGCCTCGTCGGCCGGCGTCAGCACTTCGGACTCGTCGATGTAGTCGACCTCGAGAGCCTCGAGCACCTGAGCCTCGACGAAGTGGCCGATCCGCGCCTTGGCCATGACCGGGATCGTCACCGCCTCCTGGATGCCCTGGATCATCGCCGGATCCGACATCCGCGCCACGCCGCCGTCGCGGCGGATGTCGGCTGGGACCCGCTCGAGCGCCATCACCGCGGCCGCGCCCGCGTCTTCGGCGACCTTCGCCTGCTCGGGCGTGACCACGTCCATGATCACGCCGCCCTTGAGCATCTCGGCCAGCCCGGCCTTGACCGTGAACGTCGCTTCGTCCCGAGAAGTCTGGGAGTCTTCGTCCATCTGGGCCTGAGTTTAGCCGGGCGGTAGCGTTCCCCGCGATGTCCAACGCGTCGGTGTTCGAGGGCTCGGATGGCCGTTTCGTCGCGACCGAGCTCGCCCGCGGGCCGTGGGATCCGAACGCGCTCCACGGCGGGGCGGGGGCCGCGCTGCTGATGCGGGCGTTCGAGCGGCTGCCCGGTCGGGACGGGCTGAGCCTGGCGCGCGTGACCTACGAGCTGCTGCGCCCCGTCCCGGTCGGCCCGGTCGAGATCGAGGCCGAGGTCGTCCGTCCGGGCCGCCGGGTACAGCTGCTCGAGGGCTCGATCTCCGCCGGTGGAACGGAGGTCGTCCGGGCTCGTGCGCTCCGCATCCAGACGGCCGACGCCGGGAACGGCGCGCTCGCGGAAACCCCGCCGCCGCCCGGCCCCGCCACCGGTCGCCCCGCCAACCTGATCGTCCCGCACCGCCCCATGTTCGCTCCCGACGCGATCGAGATCCGGTTCGTCGCCGGCGGCTGGGGAGGCGGCCCGTCGACCGCATGGTTCCGGCTGCGCGCACCGATCGTGGCCGGCGAGACGCCGTCTGAGCTCCAGCGCCTGGCCGCCGCCGGTGACTTCGGCAACGGGACGAGCGCGATCCTGTCCTGGGACGACTACCTGTACATCAATCCGGATCTGACGCTGTACATCGAGCGCGAGCCGACCGGCGAGTGGATCTGCCTCGACTCGCACACCCGGATCGCGCGCGGCGGCATCGGGGTGGCGGAAAGCGTCCTCTACGACGAGCGCGGCCGCGTCGGCCGGGCGACCCAGGCGCTGCTGGTGGCGCCTCGTTGACGGCCCTCCCCGCCGAGCCCGTGTTCGAGGCCCTCGATGGAGGATTCGTGGCGACCCCGCTCGCCAGCGGACCGTGGGACCCGAACGCCCAGATCGGGGGCGCGCCGGCGGCGCTGCTCGCGCGGGCGTTCGAGCGCGTCCCGGCCGCCGAAGGGCTGACCGTGGCGCGCCTGACCTACGACTTCATTCGGCCGGCGCCGATCGGGCCGCTCGAGGTGCATGCCGAGGTCGCCCGCCCCGGTCGCCGCGTGCAGCTGCTCGACGGCTCGATGGTCGCCGGCGGCGTCGAGGTCGTTCGGGCGTGCGCGCTGCGGGTCCTGGCCGCGGACGGCGCCCACGCACACGCGGGCGAGGTCGCACCGCCGCCCGGCCCCGAAGCGGGCCGCTCCGGGGAGCTTCCGGGGTTGCACCGCCCGAGGTTCGCCACCGACGCGGTCGAGATCCGGTTCGTCGCCGGCGGCTTCGGCGGCGGCCCCGCCACGGCGTGGTTCCGCCTCGCGCGTCCCCTCGTCGGGAATGAGCAGCCCTCGGCGCTACAGCGCCTGGCCGCGGCCAGCGACTTCGGCGCCGGCCTCAGCGGGACGCTCCCCCGCGAGCAGTACGTGTTCATCAACGCCGACCTGACCGTGTACGTCGAGCGGGAGCCGGTCGGGGAGTGGATCTGCCTCGACTCGCACACCCGGATCGCGCGTGGCGGCATCGGGGTGGCGGAAAGCGTCCTCTACGACGAACGCGGCCGCGTCGGCCGGGCAACCCAGGCGTTGCTGGTGGCCCCGCGCCGCTAACGCTAACGCTAACGCTAACCGGACGCGACCGACATTTCCGGGAATTATTCCCGGAAATGTCGGTCGGATCCGTTTCGCAGGTACGACAGCAACCCCCCGGCGAGGAGGATGTCGCGTTCGTTGTCGGAGAAGTCATGGGTCAAGGTCACGTCCTCGTCGCTGCCCTCGATCCGAGCGGTGATCGTGTCCGCCCCGCGCTCCAACTCCTGGCGGAGCTTGAGCAGCGACCACTGCTGCCCCACCTCGGCCCGGTCGTAGTCCGAGCCGTCCGAGAACGCCAGCGCCACGATGCCCTGCCCGATCAGGTTGCGACGGTGGATCCGGGCGAACGACTTCGCGATCACCGCCTTGACCCCGAGGTGCAGCGGTGCGAGCGCCGCGTGCTCGCGCGAGGAGCCCTGCCCGTAGTTGTCGCCGGCGACGATGAACCCACTCCCCCACTCCTTCAGGCGCTTGCGGAACTCGGGATCGCGGTGGCGCAACGTGAACTCCGCGATCGCGGGCACGTTCGAGCGGTACGCCATCACCTCGACCCCGTCGGGCGCCAGATCGCCGGTGGAGATGTCGTCGGGCTGCACGGTCGCGACGCGCGCCTCGAGCGAGTCGCCGAGCGGGGTGTGCTCGGGCGGTCGCCTGATGTTCGGTCCCCGCGGGATCTCGATCGCTGACGCCTCCTCAGCCGGGGCCGGCGCGAAGATGTGGACGTCCTCGACGTACGGTCGCAGCTCGGGCATCGGCAGGAGCTCCGGCGGCTCCCCATACGAGCGCGGGTCCTCGATCGACCCGCTGAGCAGCGACACCGCCGCCACCGCCGGCGAGCACAGGAACACCGAGTCCTCGGGCGTGCCGGACCGCCCCGGAAAGTTCCGGTTGAAGGTCCGCAGCGAGTTCGAGTCCGAAGGCGGCGCCTGGCCCATGCCGACGCACGGGCCGCACACGGGCTCGAGCATCCGCACGCCTCCGTCGGAGAGCTGGCGGTACACGCCCGACTCGGCGATCGCCGCCAGGATCTGACGCGACCCCGGGGTCGCGGTCGCGGCCACCGATGGATGCACGATCTGCCCGCCGCGGTCGGCCAGCACGGCACCCGGCAGAGCGAGGTCGTGGTAGCCCGAGTTGACCGACGAGCCGATGCAGACCTGGGCGATCTCCGTCCCCAAGACCTCCTCGACCGGCACCACATTGTCCGGGTTATGCGGCTTGGCGACGAGTGGACCCAACGAGTCGAGGTCGATCTCGATCCGTTCGTCGTACTCGGCCCCGTCGTCCCGCCCAACCTCGACGAAGTCCCCCGAACGCCCCTGCCGATCCAGCCACTGCCGGGTGGTCTCGTCGGGCGCGAACACGCCCGCCGTCCCCCCCAGGTCCGCGATCATGTTCGCGATCGTGGCCCGCTCGGGGATCGAGAGGTCGGCGGTGCCAGGGCCGGTGAACTCGAGCACCTTGTTCTTGCCGCCGCTCGCGGTCAGGCGCCGCAGCAGCTCGAGGATGATGTCCTTGGCCTGCACCCACGGGCGCGTGAGCTTGCCGTCAAGCCACACCTCGACCACCTCCGGGCACGCGATCTCATACGGGTGACCCCCGAGGACGACCGCCACGTCGAGGCCGCCGGCGCCGATCGCGATCATCCCGAGGCATCCCGCCTGCGTGGTGTGGGAGTCGGCCCCGAGCATCGTCTGCCCCGGCTTGCCGAAGCGCTCCATGTGGATGTAGTGGCTGATCCCGTTGCCGGGGCGCGAGAAGTGCAGCCCGTACTTGCGCGCGAGCGCCTGGAGCATCCGGTGGTCGTCGGGGTTCTTGTAGTCGAGCTGGACGACGTTGTGGTCGACGTACTGGACCGCGCGCTCGACCCTCACCCGCGCCTCGCCGAGCTCCTCGAACTGCATCAGCGCCATCGTGCCGGTGGCGTCCTGGAGCAGGGCCTGATCGACCCGGACCGAGATCGGGTGCCCCGGTTTCAGCGATCCGTCCGCGAGGTGCTCCTGCAAGATCCGGCGGGTCAGGTTGTCCGGCATCGGGTCCGCTCCTCTCGCGACGGCGTCACGATCGGAACCTACCCCGGGCCCGCGCCACTACGCGCCGATCGGCGATCGCGGTCGCGGTGGCGTCCGCGAAGGAACCATCGCGGGACTCCACGCGCGCCTGCACCTCGACGTACGCCCCCACCGGCGCCGGCGCGCCGAGCGTCACCGAGAACGAGACCGCGCGGGCGTCCACGCCGCAGGCAAGCGCCATTCCCTCGACCAAAGCGCTCGCGAGCACCCCGTCGTGGGCGCGTCCGCCGTCGGCCCCCTGATGATCCTGCTTGATGAAGCAGCGACCGGCGACCGCGCCCGCACAAACGGCGTCTTCCTCGACCTCCAGCAGCAGTCCGAACAGGTTGGTACGACCGCACCCGAAGCAGAGCTCGTGGTGCAGAAGCGGCACCGAGGACTACTTCAGGCGGAACGCCTTGATGCGCACGTCGTACTGCTGAGCGTCCCGCGAGTACACGCCGTAGGCGAGCGCCTGGATCAACGACAGGAGCGCGGTGTGAGAGCGGACGAACGCCGGCGTGTTCGACGAGTAGTACAGCCGGATCCGGGCCAGCCGCGCGACCTCGGACAGCGTCGCGTCGGTGATCGCGAGCGTCGGCGCCTTGCGGTGGCGAGCCAGCTTCATCGTGCGCGTGATCAGCGGGTGCGGCCGCCCCGCCGACAGCCCGATCACGAGCGTCTGATCGTCGATCCGGCTGAGGCGCCCGAGCGCCTCCTGCGACGGGCTGGCCACGATCTCGGCGCGGAGGTCGAGCAGCATCAGCAGGTGACGCAGATAGCTGGCGAAGAATGCCATCTGGTCGGTGCCTGCGATCAGGACCTTGCCGGCCGAGACGATCGCGTCGATCGCGGCCTCGACGTCGCCGCGAGACAGCTTGTGGGCGGTGTCCTCGACGTTCACGTGATCGGCGGCCAGCGCCGCCTCGAATTCGGTGTGGTCGAGCGAGAAAAGCGGCGCCGCCGCGCTCACGGACTCGCTCGGCATTCCTGGCGGCCGGCGCCGGTACTCGTCCCGAGCCGCCTGCTGGAGCTCGGGAAAGCCCTCGAAGCCGAGCGCCTGCGAGAACCGCACGACCGTGCTCGAGGAGGTGCTCGCGCGGCGCGCCAGCTCCTCCGCGGTCTGGAACGCCGCCTCATCGAGGTGATCGACGATGTACTGGGCCACGTCCTTCTGCGAGCGCGAGAACTCGTCGAAGCGGGCGCGGATGTACGCCGACAGCGCCTGATGGCCGGTCGGCGGCGCGGTCGCGGCGGGAGCGGTTGACTGCTTCATCGGCAGCCGTCTGTTTCGACGCCTCCGCCCGGCGTCCTTCACGCTCTTGATCTCGGCCCGATGCGGCGACCGGCATAGCGCCCCGGTCGGACCCCCGCCGGCGACCCCGCTATCCGCCGCGCTCTGAGCGGTCCTGGTTCTCCTTGCGCTCGGCCATTACCTGGGCGACGACGTAGATGATCAGCACGTTGGCGATCACGCCGATCCCGAGGAACGTCAGCAGCAGCGCGATCGTCTGCCCGAGCGAGCTCGGGGTCTGTCCGAGGAAGCTGGCGATCGTCACCATCGCCCCTGGAGCCTACCTCACGGCCCCCGGGGGAAGGGCCTTGAGACACTCTGGGGCGATCCCGGCCCTGTAGCTCAGTCGGTAGAGCAGCGGACTCATAATCCGTCGCGCCCAGGTTCGAGTCCTGGCAGGGCCATGGTCAGCAAACGAACTTCGCGTCGGTTCGGGTGGAAAACCTGTCCAAGACGCTAAAGGTTGCTTATCAGGTGTTCGATACAGGGCTGACCTGAGTTGTCAAAGGCAAACCCGTCGCGAGGCGGGGACGCAAAGCCAGAGGTCTCGCTCGGGAGATAGCTCGGCCCCCCTGCTCAGCGTGTTCGACTCCAAGCAGTAAACCCAGAAGGAGGACAAGGATGTCCAGGTTCAAGTTCCGTCACGCTCAGCTGTTGCTGTCGATCATGGCTCTGGTCGCGCTCGTCGTGGTCTCGGGAGCCAGCTGGAAGTTCTAGTTCAGAAAGGCGAGGGCCGGGCGCTCCACTGCTGACCCGGGCGCCCGGACCGAGCTGATGAAACCCCGTGCCCTCACGCCAGTCCGCCTCTACTGCATAGCCGTCACGCTCGCGGGCGTGGCGCTGCTGGCGGCGCTCGTTGCGGTCACGCGGGTCGATATCGACGGTCAAACGCAGACGATCGAGTTTCTCGCCCTCGCCGGGAGCGTCATGATCGGCGAGCTGTTTCCGATCGAGGCGCCGCGCCGTTCCGGAGACGGCGAGATCACCGTCTCGGTGATGTTCTCTTTTGCGCTCCTGCTCGGAGTGGGTCTCGTCCCGGCCCTGATCGCCCAGCTGCTGGCGTCGATCGTGCAGGACGCGATCGCCCGCAAGCCGTGGTGGCAGATGGGCTTCAACGTCGGGCAGTACACGCTGTCGCTGTCCGCGGCCGCCGCGGTGCTTCACCTCCTCGGCGGCTACGCGGCGCTGCGGATGGGCGGCTTTCACGCTTACGACCTGCTGGTGGTGATCGGCGCCGCGGTGGGCTACTTCGTCGTGAACCTGCTGCTGGTAACGCGCGCCACCACCCTGTACATGGGCACGCCGTTCTCGCACGCGCTTCGCAGCGACCTGATGTTCGGCCTGTCGGTGAGTGCGGTGCTGCTGTGCCTGGCCCCGGTGGTCGTCACCGTGCTCGAGTTCAGCCCGATCCTCTACCCGCTGCTGCTCGTCCCGCTGATCGGCGTCTACTTCAGCGGCCGGCAGACGGTCCGGACCGCGACCGCCGAGCACCTCGCTCGCCACGACAGCCTCACCGAGCTGCCGAACCGGCGGTGGTTCCTCGAGGCCGTAAGCCAGGCGCTCAGCAATCAGTCGCTCGGCGCCGGCGGGCTCCTGCTCGTCGACCTCAACGGCTTCAAGGAGGTCAACGACACGCTTGGCCACCACCACGGTGACCTCGTGCTCCGGGAAGTCGGCCCGAGGCTGCGGGCGGCCTTCCGCGGCGAGGATCTCGTCGCACGCCTCGGCGGCGACGAATTCGCCGTATTCATGCCCGGCGCCGACGGCAACGCCGCCCAGGCCGCGGTGCAGCGCCTCCAGGACGCGCTGCGTACGCCGATCGAGGTCGACGGGATCAGCCTCGAGCTCGACGCCAGCATCGGGCTGGCCTGGTATCCGGATCACGGCAACGACGTCGACACCCTGCTCCAGCGCGCCGACGTCGCGATGTACCGCGCCAAGGCGAGTCACCACCCGCTCGTCACCTACCGCTCCGAGGACGACGACCACAGCCCCGAAAGGTTGGTGCTGGCCACCGACCTGCGCCGCGCGCTCGGCGAGGCCCAGCTCGTGCTCCACTACCAGCCGCAGGTCGAGCTCGGGCTCGGCCGTCCGGTCGCGGCCGAGGGCCTCGTGCGCTGGCAGCACCCGCAGCGTGGCCTGCTGTCTCCGTTCGAGTTCATCGAGGTCGCCGAGCGGACCGGGCTGATCAAGGACCTGACCTACCGCGTCCTCGATCTCGGCCTGCGCGACCTGCGGGCCTGGAGCGAGGCGGGCCGCCGGCTCTCGCTGTCGCTGAACATCTCGGTTCGGAGCCTGCTCGACCGCCGCTTCCCCGAGGAGGTCGAGAAGCTGCTCGAACTGCACGGGATCGACGGCAAGTCGCTCACGCTCGAGCTGACCGAGAGCTCGTTGATGGTCGACCCCGAGCTCGCCAAGAAGACCATGCGTCACCTGTCAGAGCTCGGGGTGTCGGTCGCGATCGACGACTTCGGCACCGGCTACTCGTCGCTGGCGTACCTGACCGATCTGCCGATCGGCGAGCTCAAGATCGACAAGTCGTTCGTACGCGCGATGGGTTCCGACGCCCGCAACGCGATCGTGGTCCGCTCGACGATCGAGCTCGCCCACAACCTCGGGCTGCGCACGGTCGCCGAGGGCATCGAGGACGCGTTCACATTCGAGCGCCTGCGCGCGCTCGGTTGCGAGCTCGCTCAGGGCTTCCACATGAGCAAGCCGCTGCCCGCCTCGAGCCTCGTCAACTGGTGGGACGTGCACTCGGTGGTCCCCGCGGAGCCTTCCCGCGCAGAGGCCCAGATCCCGCGCGCCCTGTCCCGGCTGAGCGTGGCCTGATGCTGCTCGTCGTCACGGCAGTGGCGCTCGTGTTGAGCGTCCCGCTCGCGGGCGGGCGCCTGAGCCGCCTCGCCGGCATCCACATCCGCGCGATCTGGGCTGTCCTGCTCGCGGTGGCGATTCAGGTCGGGATCTCCGACGTCGCGCCGGCAGGCAGCCACTGGGTGCACGTCGCGCTGAACATCGGCTCCTACATGCTCGACGCCTACTTCCTGTTCGCGAACCGGCGGCTGACCGGCGTACCGATCGTCGCGCTCGGCGCCGGGCTCAACATCCTCGCGATCTCGACCAACGGCGGAGTGATGCCGGCGAGCGCATCCGCGCTGCGGATCTCCGGTATCGACCCGCGGGCCGGATTCGACAACTCCGCGCACCTCGCTCATGCGCACCTCATGTTCCTCGGCGACGTTATCCCGGTGCCCGGGCCATGGCCGATCGGCAATGTCCTCAGCGTCGGCGACCTCACACTCTTCGTGGGCGCGCTGATGATCCTGCACCGAGCCTGCGGGTCACGGCTGTTCCGGCCCGACCGCAGGCGCGCCGGAATCTCGCGGGATGCGCGAGGTTCGACTGCCGGAATCTGAGCTCGGGGAATCCGGCTCGACGCCACCCGGCGATCGAACGTCGATGGGCCGGGTTCCCTCAAGGAAATCCGGCTCGGTCCGCGACTCGGCGCGACACGCCATTCAGCCGAATTTCCCACACTCGAGACGATCTCGTTCCTGGCCTGCCCGTGGGTCGGGCGCGCCGGCGAGCAGTTCGTGGTGATGTACGGGGTCCCGTCGGGGGTCGTGTGGGACCCGGCCGGGGGCACCGACGTCGAGCGTGACGCGATCGAGGAGGGGTTCGTCATCGCCGCCGCGGACATCGCGCTGGCGCGCCCTCCGCTTCCGGTTGCGCCGCCGGCCGTGGGCACGGTCGACGCGATCGCGGTCGCGGGCGCGGCGGCCGG
>Ga0335080_10000538_pt1 | contig 34899 bp, 30 predicted proteins | sample Lox_Sample_34_FD_206720 | JGI IMG/M metagenome (GOLD analysis project Ga0335080, IMG submission 206720) | Soil microbial communities from Loxahatchee National Wildlife Refuge, Florida, United States - Lox_Sample_3.4 | ecosystem: Environmental > Terrestrial > Soil > Wetlands | place: USA... | reverse complement strand
TGCGGGAAAGCCGACGGCATGCGCGGAAATCTGCCCAACGGGAGCTACAAAGTTCGGCGAGCGCGATGAGCTTATTGCCGAGGGACGCCAACGTATTCACGACAACCCAGGGAAGTACGTCGAGCACCTCTACGGACTCGAAGAAGTCGGCGGCACGTCGGTGCTGATGCTGTCGTCGGTTCCTTTCGAGACGTTCGGGTATCCCAGCAACGTGTCAAAAGATCCGCTTCCAATGCTTACCTACCGGGTGCTGTCGCACATACCCGACTTTGTTCCGCTCGGCGGAATGGCCCTCGGTGGCCTGTGGTGGATTACGCATCGCCGTGAGGAAGTGGCGGCAGCCGAGGGGCGCCCAGTCCCGAAAAAGAAAAACGGAGGGAAGTAGAGATGGCCCGCGACATGAAGTTCCGGTTCACGTTTTGGAAACTCGTTTTTCTTTTCCTGATGGCGGCAGGCCTCTACGCAACGTTTCTTCGCTTCACGCAGGGGCTCGGCGCGTCAACCAACCTGTCCGACAAGTTCCCTTGGGGAATCTGGATCAGCTTCGACGTGCTGTGCGGGGTAATGCTGGCGGCGGGAGGATTCACTCTGACCGCGGCGGTGCACATCTTGAACATCAAACGGATGCACTCGATCATCCGCCCGACCATTCTCACCGCATTCCTCGGATACATTCTGGTGTGCGCGGCACTGATGTACGACCTGGGCAAACCGTACAACATATGGCATCCGCTGATCATGCGGAATCCGCACTCGGTGATGTTTGAAGTCGCCTACTGCGTGATGCTCTACACGACGGTGCTGGCGCTGGAGTTCTCGCCGATCGTGCTGGAACACTTTAAGCTCGAAAAACCGCTGAAGGTCGTGCGGACCATTCTGATTCCCCTGGTGATCTTCGGCGTGATTCTTTCCACGCTGCACCAGTCGTCGCTGGGCACTCTTTATCTCATCGTTCCCGGAAAGCTGCATCCGTTCTGGTACTCGCCACTGCTTCCCGCATTCTTCTTCCTCTCAGCAATTGCGGTTGGCCTCGCGATGACGATTTTCGAATCATCGATGAGTTCCAAGCACTTCGGCCTGCAACTGGAACTGCCCGTGCTGCAAGAACTCGGGCGAGTACTGCTGGTGGTACTCGGCGTGTATGGAATCCTTCGTCTGGAAGATCTGGCGAATCGGGGCGCGCTGAAACTCGCCTTCCGGCCGGGCTATGAAATGTACCTGTTCTGGTTGGAGATCAGTCTAGCGATCATTCTGCCGCTCATCCTGCTGTCGCAGCGCAAGGTCCGTACAAGCCCGAACGGACTGTACGTCTCTGCGGTCCTGGTCGTGCTTGGTTTCATCACCAATCGGATGAACGTCAGCATCACCGGGTTCGAGGGCTCCACCGGCGTGCGCTATTTTCCGAAATGGAGCGAACTGGCTGTTACCGGGATGATCATCGCCATCGGATTTGCTGCCTTCGGACTCGCGGTCAAATATCTGCCAATTTTCCCCAAAGAAGAGTTGGAAACAGAGATAGAGGTGGAAGAGGTGACAGGGGTTCCCGTAAGCGCGGCGGTATTGGAACATGCCGGAGACTGAGCCAACGCGAAGAGGGTGGAACGTTACGCATAGCTTGAGCGCCAAGCTCAACATGTTGTTGCTTGGCGCGATGCTGCTGATCTTCGCTCTTCTTGGCTATTTGAATGTTCGGCTGCACCGCCGGCACCTCGAGCAATATACGCTCCTCAGCGCCGAACGCATCAGTGACATCGTGCGACACGGGACGACCGACTATATGCTCCGGAATGACCGCGACGGCTTATACCGATCGATCAAGCTGATGGCGGACGAGCCGGGGATGGAAAAGATTCGGATCTTCGATCAAGAGGGCCGGATCACCTACACGACCGATGCAACTGAGCAAAATCATGTCGTCAACAAGACCGCTGAAGCTTGCTACGCCTGCCATGCCCAGTCGCAGCCGCTGACACGGGTCGATCGCCCTGATCGTTTCCGGATTTACCGCAACAAAAACGGAACCAGAGTTCTCGGAATCATCACTCCGATTGAGAACCAGCCGAGCTGCTCCAATGCCGCGTGTCATGCGCACCCAGCAGAGCAAAAAATCCTGGGCGTGATTGATACGAACCTTTCGCTGGCCAAAGCCGATGTTCAGCTCGCGGAGAGCAGCCGGCAAATGATCCTTTACACGGCCTGCGGCCTCTTTCTGGTCGCCATTCTGAGTTGGTTTGTCATATGGCAGGTCGTGGGGCGTCCGGTGAAGGCGCTGCACGACGGCACCGAGCATCTCGCAGCCGGCGACCTCGGCTATCAAATCGACGTCCATGCAAGCGACGAGATGGGAGAGTTGGCGCGCTCGTTCAATGCCATGAGCCGTGAACTCGAATCAGAGCACCAGCAGAATGCGGCGTGGACGCGAACTCTCGAGCAACGGGTCGATCAGAAGACGAAGGAATTGAAGCGCGCACATGAGCACGCGTTGCATACAGAGAAGATGGCCTCAATCGGCAAGATGGCCGCGGTGCTTGCGCATGAGATCAATAATCCGCTGTCGGGAATCCTGACCTACGCGAAACTGCTGCGCAAATGGACCGAACGTGAAGATTCCGGACAAAGCCGCCGTAAGGACATCAGTGAAGCGCTGGACCTGATCGCAGCCGAGAGCCGGCGCTGCGGAGATCTGGTCAAGAACCTTCTGACGTTCTCACGTACGACTCCGATGAACCTGCAGCCTACGAATCTTAACCAGGTCGTGGAACGATCTCTTCGCCTGGTACAGCACCAGTTCGACCTGGCGGGCGTTCATGTGGATTTGCAACTCGATCCAGACCTTCCGATGGTGCAGTGTGACGGCGCACAGATCGAGCAGGTATTGCTGGCACTGGTGATGAACGCACTGGATGCAATGCCACAAGGTGGCAATCTGTGGCTCAGTTCCCGTTCGAGTGGTCAGGACGGGACCGTACGGATCATCGTGCGCGACGACGGTGCGGGAATTCCCCCCGAGATTCTTCCGCGAATCTTCGAGCCATTTCTCACAACCAAGGAAACGGGCCGCGGCGTTGGGCTGGGGCTCGCCATCAGCCAAAGTATTTTTGAGCGCCATAACGGAAATATTGAGGTGCACTCCGAAGTGGGCAAAGGCACTACGTTCACGCTGACGTTGCCTTGCGAAACTGCCGCAAGCGCGGCCAGCAAGGCACCAGATATCGCCGCTGTTGCCAGCGGGAGGTGATCCAAGTGGAAAGCCAGGGCAAGCTGTTGATCGTCGATGACGAACTGAGCGTAAGAGATTCGCTCGGCAAGTGGTTTCGCGAAGAAGGATATGAAATCGGAACCGCCGAAAGCGCAAGCGACGCGTTAACTCGCATGGCGGAAAGCAAATGGGATATCGCGCTGCTTGACATCAAAATGCGCGGAACGGACGGGATCGAACTGCAGCGCCGCTTGCACGAACTCGATCCCGACTTGATCGTCATCATGATGACGGGATATGCGTCGGTCGAGACCGCGGTTACGGCCCTCAAGAACGGTGCCTATGACTATGTCAGCAAGCCGCTGGATCCGGATGAGATCGCGCATCTCGTGAAGAAAGCGCTGGCGCACAAACGGGCAGAAAAAGAAAACATCCGGCTGCGCGAGACGGTTGCAGAAGCGACGCGGCCAGGTGATCTGATTGGCCAGAGCGAAGAGATGCGCAAGGTAGCGGAAGCAATCGATACGGTTGGACCAACCGATGCCAATGTGCTCATCACCGGCGAGAGCGGCACGGGAAAGGAACTGGTGGTTCGAGCGATTCACGCGGCCAGCCTGCGAAGGTTTCATCCACTGGTGGCAATCCACTGCGGAGCACTAACCGAGACCTTGCTCGAGAGCGAACTCTTCGGACACGAGAAGGGCGCATTCACTGGAGCTCAATACCGCAAGAAGGGCAAGTTCGAAGTCGCAGAGGGTGGAACGGTGTTTCTGGATGAGATTGGCGATATCAGCCTCAAGACCCAGACTGATTTGCTTCGCGTTCTTCAGGAGCGCGAGATCACACGCGTTGGCGGAAATCAGGTGATCAAAGTAGATTTCCGGTGCGTCGCAGCAACGAACAAGAATCTTGAAGTGATGATCGAAGAAGGAACATTCCGTCCAGATCTCTACTACCGGCTGAACGTGTTTCATATCGAGCTTCCGCCATTGCGCGACCGGCGGGAGGATATCCCCCTGCTGGTCGAACACTTCGTACGGAAGTTTTCGCTGGCAATGAACAAGAACATCACGCGAATCTCATCGGCGGCGATCGTGCAGTTGCAACAGCAACAATGGCCGGGGAATGTACGGGAATTGGAAAATGCAGTCGAACGGGCGATGGTTGTCGCGCAGGAGCCGGAGTTGCGCGAGCAGGATTTCATCTTCAAACAGGCGACACCGGTTTCGGCGGCTGGCAAGAGCCTCGACGAAATCGAACGCGCACACATCTTGCGGGTGCTTGAGGATTGCGGCGGGAATCAGAGCCGGGCGGCCGATATCCTCGACATCGACCGCGTGACGCTACACCACAAGCTGAAACGATACGGTTGGAGTCGGATAACCGCGGGCTCAAGGAATTAGAATCGGTGCAGGTCTGTCATGAATCTTGTTCACCTGCTCCGGGTCGGCACAACGGAACCTTCGCTCCTCGAGGATCTGCGTGAGTCAATTCCGCGTTGCTTGCCGGTAGAGTGCGAGATTCTGCCGTTTCAGTTTGACCCGGCTCCGTCCTACCACCCAGAACGCCAGCAGTTCCATTCCTCGGAACTATTGCAGCGCATGCAATCTCTCGTCGAGCACCGCGACTGGCGATTCCTGGCTGTCGCTGACGTGGATCTTTACATTCCCATTTTGAAGTACGTCTTTGGAGAAGCCCAAATCGGCGGTCCTTGCGCGATTGTGTCAGCATTTCGCTTACGGCAGGAATTCTACGGGTTGGAGCCCGACGGTACGTTGCTGCGGACTCGACTGCTCAAAGAATGCGTGCATGAATTGGGACATACCCTGGACCTGCGCCACTGCCAGGACTATCGCTGCGCGATGGCATCATCGCACGCAGTCGAGTGGATCGACTTGCGCGAGAGCACGTTGTGCAATACCTGCGAATCGCAAGTGCGACTGCAAACCACCAAATCTGAACAACCAACCTAGATACCTCTCGGGCTTTGGTTATCATTTGTGCTCCGTACTTTCCCGAGGTGTGCATGCCGCTGAAACGAACAGCATTGGTAACAGGAGCGAGCCGTGGCATTGGAAAGGAAATCGCGCTCGAGCTCGCGCACAACGGATACCGCGTTGCGGTGAACTATTTTGCCGATCCGGCAGCAATGGTGGACGCCACCGTAGCTGAGATCCGAGCGGTGCAGTCTCCCGCTCAGGATGATGTGATCGTGCTGGAGGCTGATATCCGGTGCGGCAAGCAAGTTGCCGACATGTTCGAGAGAGCCATCACGGCGTTTGGGCATCTCGACCTGCTAGTGAATAACGCCGGCGTGCAGACTTTCAAACCTCTGCTGGAAGTTACCGAGGAAGAGTGGGACTGGGTCGTCGATACCAACCTGAAGGGCTGCTTTTTATGCACGCAGCAAGCCGGCCGCTACATGAAAGATCATGGCGGCGGATCGATCGTGAATCTCGGATCGGGATGCAATAAGCTGGCATTCCCTTCGCTGGTCGCATATACCGCGAGCAAAGGCGGGATCGAAATGTTCACGAAAGAGGCAGCCATAGAGCTCGGACAATATGGCGTCCGGGTGAACTGCATCGCGCCGGGCGCCATCGAATCCGCACGAACGAAGCTTGAGGATCCCGACTATGCTGGCACATGGTCGAAGCTGACGCCGATGGGGCGGGTAGGCAGCGCAGCCGACATTGCGCCCACCGTCGTTTTTCTGGCCAGCGAGGCGGCATCGTTCATTAGCGGCCAGACAATCTGGATTGACGGCGCATTATTCACGCAGGCGCAGTGGCCGTACGAACGCGGCAAGAAGTAGTTTGGCCTGGCACGGCAAGAATTTGCTCTCCGTAGTAAACTTTCCGCCATGATCGCAAAACGCCTGTTTCACCCAATCGTTATTCTTCTTGTGATGCTGATCAGCGGAGTCTTCTCCGCACAAGCTGCCTCGGCGAAAGCCGGAGTTCAACAGAAGCCTTTCGGCACGCGGGACGGGAGGCCCGTTAACTTGTATACGCTCACCAACTCTCACGGCGTTGAAATTCATGCCATGAATTACGGCGGGATCATCCTGTCGATCCGCGTACCGGATCGGAAGGGACAACTGTCGGACATTGTGCTCGGTCACGAGACCATGGAAGGCTACATTCCCAATCCTCCGTATTTTGGCGCGATTGTCGGACGCTACGCGAACCGTATCGCCAACGGGCAGTTCACCCTTGACGGCAAAACGTACACACTGCCAAAAAATGATGGGCCGAACACTTTGCATGGCGGCACGACGCGCACTTTCGATAAGGTCGTCTGGGACGCAGAGCCGTTGAAAGGCAAGACAGGTGTGTCGTTTTCGTATTTGAGCAAAGACGGAGAAGAAGGGTTCCCCGGCAATCTTAAAGTGAAGGTCACTTACACACTCACAGACACGAATGAACTCATCCTCGACTACGAGGCAACAACGGATAAGGCCACCCCGATCAACGTCAGCCAGCACAGCTATTTCAATTTGAAGGGTGAAGGGAACGGCGACATTCTGGATCACGAAATCATGCTGAACGCCGATAAGTTCACACCGGTCGACAAGAACCTGATTCCGACCGGGGAACTTCGGCCGGTGAAGGGCACGCCGTTTGACTTCACAACAGCGACGAAAATCGGCGCTCGCATCGATGACTCGTACGAACAACTGCAACTTGGTCACGGCTACGACCACAATTTTGTGATTAACCGAAAAGGTGCAGGCCTAACGCTGGCGGCCCGGGTGTACGAACCAACAACTGGACGGGTTCTGGAAGTATCAACAACGCAACCAGGCGTTCAGTTCTATACCGGCAATTTCCTCGACGGAACGGTGACCGGCAAAGAAGGTCATGTCTACAAGCGGCGTTTCGGATTCTGCCTCGAGACACAGCACTTCCCCGATTCTCCGAACCATCCTGACTTTCCAAATACAATCCTGAAACCGGGCCAGACATTCCACGAGAAGACTGTGTTTAAGTTTTCGGCTAAATAGTTTTCGGGGATTGGATTCAGCGAAGCCCGCCTACCAGAGGCGGGTTTTTTATTCAGCTTTCAATTCGTGGGTAAGGAACTTCTCCAGCGTGCGGCAGTGTTCGGCAGACAACTTCCTTGCACTTGAAGTCAGGTAAAACGTGTCGATTGCCATCTGCCCTTCGGTATCGATGAGCGCGATCTCAATGTTGCATTGCTGGGCCGAAAAACAGGATGCAATGCGATGCAGGAGGCGCGGACGATCCTGGGCGATTACTTGCACGATCGTCGTGGTGGGAGAACTTGCGTCGTCGAATTCAATCTTGGTTTCGACTTTTACTTTCGCGATACCAGTTTTCTCAGAACGCTGACGATCCCGGAGCATCTTGTCGAGATCGGCCTCGCCCAGCAGGACGCTGGCAACGCTGCGGCGGAAGCGGTCCCACTCAGAGAGATTCAATTCCAACGTCCGGAAGCGATCGGTGAAGTAGAGCGTGTCGACAACGATTCCCGCCTGGTTCGAAAACGCGTTGGCCTTGACGATATTCATACCCCACGCTGCAAGAACGCCGGCCAGCTTGGCAAATAGCGCGGGACGATCGGTGGTCACGAGCGTGAGTTCATACCAATGTCGCCCGCGTTTCAGTTCCACCTGGACTGGATCTCCTGTCAGCTCATCTGCCATCTGGAGATGACGCATCACCTCCTCGGCAGTGTGGACGAGCAAATATCGCTGCGGGAAGCCTTCCAGAAAAGCTCTGAATTTATTGCCGGTCACCGGTGCGAGGGAACGGAGCCGCGCCAACTTCTCATCATTGACATCAGTGTGCACGCGCTGATCGGCGCTGCGGTTGAGATAGTTGTCTGCAGCCATGTACAGCTGCCATATGTTCTCTGCCTTCCATGGAGTCAACGCTTCAGGATTTACAGCCTTGATGTCGGCGTAGGTCAGAAGGGCAAGCATCTTCAGGCGTTCCGGCGTACCGATCTTCTCCGCAAAGGCAGCGACGTTCGCGGGATCGAAAATATCGCGACGCAGCGCTGCGGAAAGTTCCAGATGGCTCGCAATCAGGAACAGCACTTCGGCGCGCTCCCGGGGATCGACGTCGAGGCGATCCATTGCGCGATTGGCGACTTCCAGGCTGCCGACGATGTGCTCATCGGCGGGAAGCCCTTTACCTGTGTCGTGCAAGAGAAGTGCGAGGTAGAGCAACTCCGGGTTCTCTAGCTCGCCCAGGAGTTCCGCATAACGCTTATCCCATTCGGACTGGGACTGTTTCAACCGGTGGAGCGACTCGATCGCAATGAACGAGTGCTCGTCCACGGTGAAGCGGTGATAAAAATCGCGCACGACGAGCGAATCGATAAGTTTGAATTCAGGGAGCAACAGGGGCAGGAGCCGCAGCGAGTGCATCGCTCGCAACGCATCGGCGGCGTATGGCTGTAGCAAAGTTTCCTGGAGATATAGCCACAATTCGGCACCGCGTGGCGGAGTCGCTGCCAAGGCCGGCAGTGCCTGCTCAATACGATATTCCGTCGTAGCGCTCAGCCGTAATCCATGATGGGCCATGAAGTGGAAAAGCCGCAGCAGAACCTCGGGGTCCTGCAATGCAGACGGCTGTTGCAAAAAGATCAATCCATCCACCACCGAGAAATCGGCGGTCGTCAGCCGTGAGCGCCAGCTTTGCACCTGGCGGTAGAGAGCAGACCAGGCTTCGGGAATTTCTTGCAGCAACTGACCGACAGTGCGCTGTACGGATCGAGCGTGTCCAAAATAAATCCGCATCCAGTCGGCGGCGGAAAGATTTTCTGTGTCGGGAACGCCAATCCTGCGCGAGGCAGCTTCGTCCTGCGCCTCCCAGCTCAACGTGTTATCGTCTCGTCCCTGCCGGAAATGCAGGAAGCATCTCGCTGACATCAGGAACTCCAGCGCAGCGTCGAGTTGTTTGCGAACCGGAGCCCGAAGAGAACTCGCATCGGGCCAATCGCGCAGTTTGTCGATCGCCGAGATGAGTGCCAGCCAACTGGCGACGTTACAATCGCGCAGCCCTCCAGGAACCTCTTTGATATTCGGTTCCAGGTGATACAAGGTCATTCCTTGCTTGGTGTAGCGTTCGCGGGTCACCTCGGCGAGCCCCTGCAGCAAGGCCTTCGATTCTTTCATCACCAGCTTGGGAATCACTTTGTCGTGCAGCCGCCGGAACAGGTCGCGGTCTCCAGCGAGATAGCGGCAGTCGAGAAGAGAAATCGTGAACTCAGTGTTATTCGGGTCGTAGCGCTCGCACTCTGACAGAGTGCGCGACGCGGGGCTGAGCTTAAGGCGAAGATCCCAAAGTTCCTGGGAGAAACGCCGCACCGGATCCTTAAACTCCTGCTCGGACTCGCGATCGCCAAACAGGAAGAGGATGTCAATGTCGGAGTAGGGAAAGAGCCAGCCGCGCCCGAAACCGCCAGTCGCGACTAAGGAGAAATTCGCTGGTTTGGATTCGTCCGCACAGATAATATCGCGCCAAAGACGCGCGAGAATCTCTTCAACCAGCCTCGTGCGTCCGGAAACGGCCGCCCTGCCGTCCCCAGTTAGTTCGAACTCGCGCCGAATGCGGACCGATTCGTCGTGAAGAGAAGTCCGTAACTCGCCGATCGGTGAGGACGCTGCCATGATGAAAGTGATCAATTCCCCTGAATTCGTTTGGGGGATGGCAGCCAACCAACGGCTGCCGGTCAAAATCTCCGGTCGCGCCCCGGCAACATTCGTAACGCGGGGGCGCTTCTAGAGCGCACCTTCGCCGCGCTCCTCGTTGCGAATGCGGATCGCCTCTTCAATTCTGGTACGAAAAATCTTGCCGTCTCCGATCTTTCCGGTCCGGGCAGCGGACAAGATCGCCTGCTCCGCCTTCTCCACCAGCGCATCGGGAAGAACCATCTCGATCTTGGTCTTCGGAATCAGGTCCACGCTATATTCACGCCCGCGGTAGACCTCCGTATGGCCCTTCTGGCGGCCATGCCCGCGCACTTCCAGAACGGTCATGCCTTCGACGCCGATCTCCTGCAACGCCGCCTTCACGGCTTCCAGCTTCGAATTCTGAATGATCGCTTCGAGTTTCATCATGTGTTTGCGAGTCCTTCCGCGCGTCCACGGCGCGTCCAACTGCGCGATAGCATCAAGCTGATGCTTCCCAATAGTATCCCTCTTCGCCATGCTGCGAGAGATCCAGGCCCTCGACCTCTTCCTCCTCGGAGACTCGCAAGCCGATCGTAACGTCCACCAACTTCAGAATCAGCAGAGTGCCTACAATTGCAATGACCCAAGAAATCGCAACGCCAACCAATTGATTGAATAACTGGCGAAGATTTCCTTCGATGAGGCCTGAGGCAAGCACGTTGCCCTGGGCATCTTTGAAGATCGGATTGACCGCGCTGACTGCGAAGATTCCCGTCAGTACGGCTCCCAGCGTTCCACCGGCACCGTGGACGCCGAACGCATCGAGTGAGTCGTCGTATCCGAATCTTGCTTTAACTTTTGCCACCATGTAGTAGCAGAAGACACCGGCGATCAGTCCGATGATCAAGGCCGGCATTGGTTTCACGAATCCGGACGCTGGCGTAATCGCGACCAGGCCGGCAACGGCGCCGGAAATTCCGCCCAATACGCTAGGTTTACCGTTACGAATCCATTCTGCCGCGGCCCAACCAATGGCTGCCGCGGCTGACGCGAAGTGTGTCGCCACAAAAGCGCTGGTTGCCAGACTCCCGGACGCCAGCGCGCTTCCTGCATTGAACCCGAACCATCCTACCCACAGCAGGCATGCGCCGATGAAGCTGAGCACCACGCTATGAGGGGGCATGGATTCCTTCGGATATCCAACCCTCTTACCGAGATAAAGAGCACAGACGAGCGCGGAGACTCCCGACGTGATGTGAACAACTGTTCCGCCGGCGAAGTCGAGCGTGGGGAATCGCCCTCCAAGAGCCGCATTGAGCAGCCCACCCTTGCCCCAAACCATATGTGCCATCGGGTCATAGACGATGACCGACCACAGGACCGTAAATACCAACATGGCGCTGAACTTCATCCGCTCCGCAAATGCGCCCGCGATCAGCCCCGGAGTGATGATGGCAAACATCAACTGGTAGACCATGAAGGTCTGCGCCGGAATTGTGGGAGCGTAGTCGGGATCGGGTGAGGCGCCCACGCCCTTGAGGAAGAGATTGTGAAATCCTCCGATAAAACTGTTCCCAGACCCGAACGAGAGGCTGTAGCTGAACAGACCCCAAAGCACGGTGATTACTGCCATCAGAGCAAAGCTCTGCATCACGGTGCCGAGAACATTCTTTTTGCGAACCAGGCCGCCGTAAAACAGCGCCAACCCGGGGCCGGTCATCAAGAGGACCAGGGCGGTGCTGGTGAGCATCCAGGCGTTGTCAGCGGAGCTTTTAGCGTCAGCCGCTTGTTGCTCGACCTTGGCCAGACGAGAGTTGATGTCGGTAGCAGGACTCGGCGAAATGGCGGTACTCTGCGCGCAAACAGCTTGCGCCAGGCCGAGAATGACCACTCCTGTCACCAGCCAGGCGATCAGGTTTTTTGCGATGGACACTGAGGCATAGCTCCCGTGAACGGACCACTCCGCTCACACAAGATGACGCATCACTGTAACGTTCCCGCAACGATGGCCGGAAATCGAAACTATTTATGGTGGCTATCAGGTTTTGTTATTGAAAATACGGTTGCGCATGACGCCTGACAACTTAACTTCAAGCTGCCGCATACGGAGCGGGTCAGAGGCGACCCATCGCTCGAACAAAGGTGAGATAAGCAGACAGGGGCTTGAACACCCGCCACGGACTGCCCTCCTACGGTGTTTCCCGTATGGCCCATACATTGAATTACGGAGAAGATAGTGTCACTTGCCTGCCACGTTCCAGCCTTACCAGATCCTTGCGGGGGCATTTGGGGGAAATCCAAATCGTGTCCAGAAACTCGAAAGCCAGCACAACTCTGCCAGGGAAGGTCGAGAAGGTAATTCGGCCCCACCCCAAATCGGGGGAACCGGAGAAAGCGCAGATCGGCGTCGAAGGGGCCGATCATCTCTATCGTGAGATTCGCGTTCCCAACACCCTTACCGATTCCAACGGCCACAAAGTCAAGCTCGAAGAAGGCGATGAAGTCGAGGTCAAAATTGAGTCCGATTCCCACTCTTCGAATGGAACTTCCGGCGATCGCTAACCCGCATTCCAACGCAGTAATGAACAGTGGATTACTTCACCTGAAGCTTCGGCGGCTCGGGCTGCGATGCAGGCTTGACGAATTTTGCATCATCTACCGGCACATTTTGCTGCAGTTCGCTGAGTTGAATCGTAAATCGTCCACTCGGGCGCGACAGCGTCCAACGATAGGGGACTTTAACGCCACTCGAATCTCGATAATCTGCATAGTCGATCTGCGTTGGTAGCCAGCCTAAAGCAGTGTCTCCATACCGCACCAGTCGCACCAGCAAACCAGAATCCTTGTCGAAGTAGAGAATTACGGGCGTGCTCGCCTGTCTCTGACCGAAGACCACATAGGCCTCGTGATCGTCGACCTTCTCGACGCCGCGCACTTTCTTTTCCGAAAACATGTTCTTCAGGTGATTCGGGAGTTGGAGGTCGGCATCCATTGCGGCCGCGTCGACGTCGGGCCCATGCATCTCACGCAACGGACGCCCCGGGAAAGCCAGCCAGCCTTCACGCCCGTTGAACGCGGTCACGCTATCACCGCCCGGCATGTGCGTATAGGAGATGCGCATGTCCGGTGCTTTGGAATAGATGTCGATGGCCATTGACTGGCCTCCGAAGTCGATCTTGCCCTTCATGACGCGCGACGTAACTTTGTCGATCGCGGCACTGCCACCCGACGTCTGCACAAACTTGTCGATCAACTGATCCGCCGTAGGACCTGCATTGTCGGCGGCAGGCTTCGCTTCGTCCGGCTCATGTCCCTCGTGCGGCATTCCCATCGGTCCCTTTGGTTCCTCGGTCATCACTGCCGGAATAGCCTGCGGGTGCTCGCTCCCATGGTGACAAGAGTTACAAGTGACGACCCGGTGCCCGTCGAAGGTGTCTTTATTGATGGCAAACATCATTTCCATCATCTTGCGCGCGGTCTGCTTCGGCTTTTTGTCGTCTTTGTCGAAAGCATTCTGTACGTGGCAGAAGTCGCATTCCACACCCAGTGACGCGCTGATGAACTGCATGGTCGGAATCAATCGATCGGCGGGAATTCCTTTGAGTACCTGGATGTTCTTGAACTGTTCTTCCGCTTTTTTCGGTGCGCTAGAGGGTTGAGACTGCGCCTTCAATTTGCCGATCGACGCCGCGCCGAGAGCGATCACGAAGACGGCCGGCAAGCACACCAATTTCCGATTCATCATTGCGAATTCCCCCAGAAAGATTCCAAAGTTTATCAGAGCTCGTCAGGGATGGTTGCTATAAACGTACTTACCCGAAATTGCTGCGACGACAGTGCGCTGGGGCAACAACGCGTCCACTTTCGCCTTAAGATGCGGCGGCACGAAAAGGAAGACCCGGATGGTTCCGTTCCAATTACGGAGCAAATCGTCATCGGTGAGATAGATCTTGGGCGCATCGGGGAAAGTCGAACCAAACCACATCGAGGTCGTACGCCCTTCGACAAGTTCGATCGGCCTCGCCAGGTAAAAAAGAAGCGAGGAACCGAATGCCTGGTCGCCGAAGATCATGACTTTGTCTTGCGGCTGGGCGCGAAGGGCGATTTGATGTGCCAATGGCTCTGATGAGAGATAGGGTCCGAAGCGTCCGAGAGCGATGTGAGCGGCAATTAGAAAGCCGGTCATGCATAGAACGAGCGCCATCGTCGCGGCAAAATGCCGTCTCCGGAGCCGCATCAGAAATGAGATCAGCGGCAGCGTCAAAAAGGTGACGGCGGCCATCACAGCCGGAAGGCGGAGAGCCGCAAACGATTGGTAGCTCAGGTCGAGCATGTGGGACGTCGAAAGAGTGTCCTCGCTCATGTCGTGCTTGGCCAGCACGCTGCCGATATCCGGCTCGAACGGCAGTTGCCGCGATTTCCAGAGCAGTGCGAATAGAGCCAGCCCCGCCGCAACACCGACAAGGGCGAGAGCTCCCGCGGAGACTCTCAGCCATCCCTTCTTGGTAGATTCGCAGTCACTTATCTCACACTGCGCGATGCCATCGGCAACGAGGATCAGCAAAGGGAGATAGGCCGGGAACGTGTAGTACTCCTGGTTGGTCGAGATGGCGAAGAATACGAGCACCAGTCCGGCCAGCAGCCAGCACATGAGGCGGGAGCGGCTGGCGAAATCGCTGCGCTTCGGCTGGTGGTGAACGTCGAGCGTAGTACGGATGGCAGCCGGCAAATATAGGCTCCAGGGAAAGAGCCACACCAGGTGCAATGACCAATACAGCGTCCAAGGGAGTTTGTTGTAATCGCGCGGATAGCGCTTGCCCAGGAAACGCAGGAAGTGTTCGTTGACGAAGTAGAACCAGAAGAATCCGTGGCCGTTGGCGCCGCCCGTATTGCGAAGCCCGGCGAGAATGTGCCACGGAGCCGCAATCAGCAGGAACAGCGCGATTCCTGGGAATAGACGGAACTCGCGCCAGCGGCGCCACTCACCGGTGATGAGCAGATAAAAAAATGCAGCGCCCCCCGGAAAAGCAAGCGCGATGAGCCCCTTGGTGAGGACCCCAAGCGCCATGCACGCATATCCGGCGTACCAGCGCCACGGGTGAGAGCCGGGCTCCAAAGCTGTCAAAAAGTAGTACAGAGACGCGGCAATCAAAAGGCTGAGGAGCACGTCCGGGATCAGGACGCGAGTGAAGAGAAACACTCCAGCTGCGGTATAGATAAACAGCCCGGCGTACAAGCCAGCACGTTCGCCAAAGGCGCGCTTTGCCCAGACATTGGCTAACCCGCCCAAAAAAAGAATCGATAACGCCATTGGCAGGCGCGTCGCGAACTCGTTCACCCCAAAGATCTCGTAGCTGAACGCGACCAGCCAGTAAGGGAGCGGGGCTTTTTCCAGATAACGCACACCGTTTATGTGCAGAGTGACGTAGTCGTGCGTCACGTACATCTCACGGGCCGCTTCGGCGTGCGAGCTGTCGACATCATCCAGCAGCGGTGGAGTGAACATCGAGCCGACAAACACCGCTACAAAGACCACCGCCATGGTGATGAAAGAGATTCCGCGCAGCCGCTCCGGGCGGGGATTTTGATTGTCGGGTGCGAGAGACCTGGAAATCGCGCTCAAGGAGATGTGGCCCCTTCAAGTGTTACAGAGAGAATGCAGTCCCGCAAGATGACTGCGCAGAATCCGAGTATTCGCGGCGCTGACAAGAGGTATCCTGTCTGGTTTGATGCGCCGAGAGTCCAGTTCATTCCCAATCCCGCTGCGGACGGCCACACCGGGGGCCATCGCGACGCAGATTCGCCGCGCACTTCGAGAGGGCGGATCGCCCGAGCACGCCTCAGGTGTGCAATGGTTCTTCAAAGAAAAAATCAAATCTCACGGATGGCGCACCGGCGATCTTCGGCGTGCGATTCGAAATTTTCGAAAAGACCTCTTGCGGGAGCGGGATTTCTCTTTTCTCGTCAGCGTGGCCGACGAACTGTTCACCGGAAAGGTACTCGACGAGAAGGTCGCCGGCGTCTTTCTGCTGGAAAATCTGAGTGTGCGGTGCTCCGAGTCAGAGTTTCTCCTGTTTGAGAGCTGGTTGGATCGAATCAGCAGTTGGGCCGATCACGACGGACTCGTTCACTACCTGATCGCTCCGATGGTTGTGGCTGATCCAAAGCGGACTAGGAGGATTTTCGCCTGGTCCAAATCTGCTAACCGATGGCATCGCCGTGCGGCGTGCGTGGCGTTGATCCGAGGAGCGCGGCAGAAGATGTTCTTTCCTGAGATCGTAAAGCTGTCGGACTCACTTTTGGGAGACTCTGACGATATGGTCCAGAAGGGACTAGGCTGGCTGCTGCGGGAGACGGCAAAGTTCGACGCGAAACGGACGATGCCATATTTGATGAAGATCCGCGATAAGGCTCCGCGACTCGTACTAAGAACTGCGTGCGAAACCTTGCCCCAACAAGAACGGCAAAAGATTCTGAAAGACAGCTGATTCGCCCAAACTCCCATCCCTTGTTTACAATAATCACTTGCGCCCATGAACCTTCCAGCCATCCAGTCTGCCCTGCGCGAACGCAATATTGATGCGTGGCTCTTCTGCGACCATCACCATCGCGATCCCATTGCGTATCGTGTCCTGGGCCTGCCGCAGAACCTTATGGTCACACGCCGCTGGTTCTACCTGATTCCGGCGGAAGGCGAGCCCGTAAAGCTGGTACATAAGATTGAGGCCGGACATCTCGATTCACTTCCGGGCAAGAAGAACGAATACTCTGCCTGGCAGGAACTCTTCGACAAGCTGAAAGCGATCCTCGCGAACCACCGAGACCTCGCGATGCAATACTCGCCGAACAACATCGTCTTCTATGTTTCGCTGGTCGACGGCGGCACGATCGACCTGGTACGTGGTCTTGGAAAAAATGTTGTGAGTTCAGCCGACCTGGTCGCCCAATTCGAATCGACCTGGACAGAAGACCAGATCCAAACCCACTTCGCCGCGCGCGACAGCATCGACGCGATTGTTGCCGAGGCGTTCAAAGAAATTGGACGACGCGTCCGCAACGGCGGCGCAACAGAACACGAAATTCGGCAGTGGTTCATGGAAGCTTTCCAGCGCGAGAATATCGTCACTGACGATCCGCCGATTGTTGCCGTCAATGCGAACGCCGGCAACCCGCACTATGAGCCGCATGCCAGCCATCCGGTGCCCATCCGGGAAGGCGATCTTGTGCTGCTTGATGTGTGGGGAAAGAAAAATACCGCGAATGCGGTGTACTACGACATTACGTGGATGGGTCTAGTTGGCGGAACGCCCTCAAGCCGAATAGAGGAAGTCTTTGAAGTCGTGCGCGATGCGCGGGATGCGGGAGTGAGAACTGTCCTCGATGCCGTCGCCGCCGGACGCCGCATTGCCGGCTGGGAGGTCGATCGCGCCACTCGAGGCCACATAAAGAAGGCCGGCTACGGGGAGTACTTCATCCACCGGACGGGTCATTCCATAGGCACCGAAGTCCATTCCAACGGCGCGAACATGGACGATCTTGAAATCCACGACGAGCGGCAGATTCTCCCCAATTCGTGCTTCTCGATCGAGCCGGGTATTTACCTTCCCGAGTTTGGCGTGCGCTGCGAAGTCAATGTTCTGGTACGCGCAAAGTCCGCTGAAGTCACCGGGAAAATTCAACGCGAGATTGTGATTATTTAGATGGCAAATTCAACGACCGATCGGGCGAAGCCGGCCCAAACCGAAACCATCAGTCTTATGGCGATTCTGGCACCAGCAGTGGGCTGGCTCATTCCGGGCGCGGGCCACATGATTCAGAAGCGCTGGATTCGCGGCCTGCTGCTTTTTGTGTCCATTGTGACGTTGTTCCTGCTGGGACTTGCCATGCAGGGACGGATCTACCGCGCGAACGGCGGGGACATTCTGGATATCCTGGGCTTCGTGGGCGACGTCGGCGCCGGCGCCATGTACATCCTGACACTGGCCAACGACTGGGGACAGGGTGCTATTGCGTTCGCGACTGCAGACTACGGCACAAAGTTTATGATTGTGGCTGGGTTGCTGAACTTCATCGCGATCGCAGACGCCTACCACATTGCCATTGGAAAGAAGCGGTAATTCATGACGATCACTCTGACCCACTTCAGCGCGGCACTCGTATTCTCCCTCTGCGCTTCCATCGTTTTCGGAATCGCCCATCGCGACAACACACGCGAGATGGTCCGGTACGGGGCGAAATGCTTCGCGATGTTCCTGGGCGGCGTTTTCGTTGCGGGCTGGATTATGTGGTTGCTGCGGAGATAATCGCCGTCTTCCGAACGCTTCCTTTTGACATCTACCCTGTGTTTCGTGGCTAGAGAGACGTTTCAAGCAACGTCTCTACGAGCTCACCCCTCCCAGACAAAAGCGTCGAACACCCTCTTTGAGTCGTAGTTCAGCCGGCGGTAGAGAGCCACGGCCTTCGTGTTGATCTCGGTTACAGTGAGCGATAGTGATGAGAAGTTGCGCTTTCGCAGGTTGATCTCAGTCGCACCAAGCAACGCCTCCCCGATACCTCTGGACCGATATTCCGGCAGCACGCAAACCTGCGTGACATGACCTACATCGTTGCGCACGCGCGAACACAGGATCAAGCCGATCATGCTCCTGGTTTTCCGCTCGAGAGCCACAAACGACGATTCCGGATCGAAGGTTCCGCAGCCGGGAAATCGAACGATATTGTTCAAGAAGCGCAGCGACCCGCTCAATGTGTGGTATTGATCGTTGATCTGTGCATCCACATGGCCCCGGTAAGACGCAGTGATCACCGCGGCGGAAGGCTGGTAGTCGCTTTCCATCCACTGGCGAATCTCCACATCCGGATGAATCGTGGGTTTGTGTGCGGACGTACGGCCCAAGGTCAGGACCATGAACAGCCGCGGATGGCGCTGGAATCCTGTTTCTAGGAAGGGCCTTGAAACAGCATTCGCTTCGTGTGCCAGTAGCTGCGCCTCGACGCGGTGAATTCCTGGCGACTGCTGCAAGGTCTCGATGACATGAGTTAACAAACGGATTTCGACCTGGCGGGCATCGGGCAGCCGGTTGCCGTTTGTGACATAAAGATCGCCGATTACACCCTTGCTCCCCTCATACACAAAAAACGAATACCCGAATACGCGGCCCCGGTCGACGGCGGCATATCCGGGCAGTATCTTGGCATCGACGTAGCGCAGGATCATCTCAGCCGAACCGGAGTAGTCCCACGTAAGCAGGCGCGACCAGAGCTGCGTCTCGTCTTCCAAAAGAGGACGCAGGTCAACGGACGAGAAGTGCCTGAGATCGAGGATTTCCAATAGGCTCCTGCAGCAGCGGACGTCAGGGACGGCAATGTTCGCGGCGAAATTTCGAGTGTAGTGGGTTTCGTTCTGTCGAGGCAAACCGGGCGAATACAGGGCAGCAACAGAGGTCAGCGAACGTACGCCATTCAGTCATAAATTGTTACGACCCGTGATTTCCGTCACAAAACGAGTGCGAGGCGCCCTGCCTCTCAAAACCGTCGAAAGCCTCGGCCGCACGCTAATCTACTTTTAATCAATAACTTACGAATCCCGCACAGGAAGTCGAAGGTGCTTACCCTCACCGCAATCTGTGATGTCGATCACACCATCTGGCGGGATGCGCGAAGCATAATCACATCCTGCGTAGTTGGGAAATGGAGTGAGAGTTACTCCTTGCCTGGGGGCATCGTGGCAAAAGGACGTGTTTCGATCGTGGTCGAGCGCTGCAAAGCGTGCGGCTTTTGTGTGGAGTTTTGTCCCACGCATGTGTTGGCGCTTTCGTCGGCCTTCAATTCCAAGGGATACCATCCGCCGCACGTGGTCCATCCGGAGAAGTGCAGTGGCTGCGATCTCTGCGGCATGTACTGTCCGGACTTCGCGATCTACGGCATGAAGGTCCCGGGCGTGAAGTATCCGGATGAGGCAAAAGCCGAGAAGACTGCGGGAGGTGAGCAATGAAAGCCGACCCGCATGGAGTGCTCACCGGCACGCATTTCATTGATGGCGATCACGCCTGCTGCGAAGGCGCGCTGGCAGCCGGGGCACGATTTGCCGCCGGGTATCCCATTACTCCATCAACAGAGGTAGTAGAGAGATTCGCATCGCGCGTACCGACCGTCGGAGGCAGCTTTATTCAGATGGAAGACGAACTGGCCGCCTCAATCGCCCTGCAGGGAGCCGTCTGGGGCGGAGCAAAGGCCTTCACAGTCACCTCCGGGCCGGGCTTTTCACTCATGATGGAGCATATCGGCTACGCCGCTATGACCGAAACGCCGTGCGTGTTCGTCGACGTGCAACGCGGCGGCCCTTCCACAGGCTTGCCGACCTTGCCCGCCCAGGCCGACATGATGCAGGCCCGATGGGGATCCCACGGCGACTACGAGATCATTGCCCTCTGCCCGAACTCTCCCCAAGAATGTTTCGATCTGACCATTAAGGCATTCAACATGGCTGAGGAGTTCCGTGTACCGGTCATGTTCATGATGGACGAGGTCGTGGGTCACATGACCGAGAAAGTTGTGATTCCGCCCGCGGATCAGATCGAAGTCGTTCCGCGGAAACACACTCGCAAGTCGATTGAAGAATACCTTCCCTATGGGACGAATGGCGACATGGTGCCGGAGATGGCGCATGCCGGTGAAGGGTACAAGTTCCATGTGACTGGACTTACCCATGACGAACGCGGCTATCCCAACATGACGCCGCAGACTCAGGACAAACTCGTAAAGCGGTTGCAGAACAAGGTTCGGAATGCGGCTGACCGGATCTGCCTGGTTGAAGAGGACCATCTAGACGGTGCCGACATAGTTGTAGTTTCCTACGGAATAACATCTCGGGTGGCGCAACGCGCGATCGACTTGGGGCGCGACCGCGGCATGAAGATTGGGAAGCTACGCCTCATCACTGCATGGCCATTCCCGGACAAGAAGATCGCTGAACTGGCCTCACGCGTGAAGGCCTTCGTGGTTCCGGAGCTGAACCTGGGCCAGATGGTGCGGGAAGTCGAACGATCGGCGGCAGGAAGGGCCAAAACATTCGCCGTGCCTCATGCTGGCGGTGGAGTTCACAATCCTGAAGAAATCCTGAAGGCCATCGTGGAGGCGAGCCGATGCTGAATGTTTTGCAGGACGACACTGTCAATCCGGTCGAACCATTTCTTCGCACCGACCGGATGCCCCACATCTGGTGCCCGGGGTGTGGCATCGGCACAACGGTCAATTCATTCGCGCGGGCTCTGATCGAGTCGAAGATTGATCTGCAGTCGCTTGCGCTGGTCTCGGGTATCGGTTGCACTGGCCGCGTTGCCGGATACGTGAAGCTCGATTCTTTCCACACGACGCATGGGCGTGCGATCCCTTTCGCGACTGGCCTAAAGCTCGCGAACCCCAAGCTGAATGTTGTCGTCTATTCCGGCGATGGCGATCTCTCTGCGATCGGCGGCAACCACCTCATTCATGCGGCGCGGCGCAACATCGATCTGAAGGTCATCTGCGTCAACAATCTGATTTACGCCATGACCGGAGGACAGACCGCGCCAACCACCCCGGGGCACGCTACTACGTCTACAAACCCCTATGGAACGTTCGAGCCCGCATTCAACCTGCCGCACCTGGTCGAAGCAGCCGGTGCGGTTTACGTCGCTCGCTGGACCACGTTCCACGTTCGGCAACTCTCGCGCTCAATCAGCGAGGCCTTTCAGAAAAAAGGATTTTCGTTTATCGAAGTCATTTCGCCGTGTCCTACGCTCTATCAGCGGCGCAACAAAATGGGCGACGGCCTCGACACAATGAAGTACTACAAGGAAAAGAGCAAAGTGAAACACGGCGCGCCCACCAGCGAAGTTGGCCTGACACTCAATGGGGAAATTGCTGTCGGAAAGTTCGTGGATCGCGACCGGCCTGATTATCAAACCATGATGCGGGCTCAATATCACGAGTCGCTTGGCGATCGCTATATCGAAGAACCGGAAATGGAGTGCGTATGCGGCTGACCGAAATTCGAATCGCAGGCTTTGGCGGCCAGGGAGTCATTCTCTCGGCCGTTGTCCTGGGCAAAGCGGCATCGATTTACGAGAACGGCTTCGCGACCATGACGCAGAATTTTGGTCCGGAGGCCCGCGGTGGTGCGTGCAGCGCGCAGCTGGTGATTTCTGATTCGCCGGTGCTGTACCCCTACGTCACCCATCCCGACATCATGGTGATCATGTCGCAGGAGGCCTATAACCGATTCGCGCATGAGTTGAAGCCCGGCGGTGTGCTTATTATCGAAGAAGACCTGGTGCGGGTATCGAATCTTAACCGCGACAAGAAGATCTACAGCATCCCGGCCACCCGTTTTGCAGAAGAACTCGGAAAGCGCATGGTCCTGAACTCAGTGATGGTCGGATTCTTTACGGCAGTCACGAAGTTGCTCGGCGCAGATGCAGTAAGAAAGGCAGTCGCTGACTCCGTCCCGCCCGCTTTCCGCGAGCTGAATCTGAAAGCGTTTGAAAAGGGATTCGAATACGGCAATTCCGCCGGCGTCCAGAAGAAATTGCACGCCGACCTGGAAGAACTGGCCTACGCGGAAGAGTAGCCCGAACCTACTGGGATTTGGGCAGTGTCGGCTGAGCCTCATCGGCGCTGCGCTCAAAGAATTTCCATTTGTCCATCGCCGCCGGAACGGCCACGTCGAAGAATCCGACCATCATCTCATCAGAAGTCTGATCACCCCAGGTAACAGTTTTGTCAGGGTCCGGGTTGTGCGGATTATTCTTTGAATTGTCATACCAAGCGATGGCTCGCAGCTTTGTTCCGGCCTTGAGCAACCGCGGCTCGGCTAGCTTGTAGCTCAACTGCCAATGAAAGTGGTAGTTGACCCGTAGCAGAACTTCGACGCTGCCGTCATCATGCACGATGTCATATTCGAATCGTTTGCCGCGAAGATGCATGTGGGGAAAGAAGCTGAGCAGGGTGGCATCGTGTGGCAGCGTGCCCTGCACCTGTACTCGAAAATCGTCAACGTTTGGTGGAATGATGAGAGCGTGATTATTAAGCTGCAAGGTAATGACCCGCTGTTTCGGCGGACTCTTCGCAAAGACGATCCCAACACTCGTTTGATCACGATCAGCCGTTCCATTGGTCGTGTAATGCATTTGAAATACAAGATCTGATCCGGCGGGAACGAACTTCGCCATTCCGTCGGTCCACTGGTCCGGAGAACTGCCCGGCGCGTAAACGAGCAGCAGATCACTAGTAGTCTCGTGCGCTTGTCGCTGCTCGACGGGATCCGTCAGAGTCGACGCTGTGAACGGCATTCCAACCGGGGCATGACGCAACCAGTCAGAGTTCGGAGGCCGGATGTAGACCACGGCATGATGGACATGCGCCGGACTGCCCGGACGGAACTCCGACATCTGCACCCAGCGGTCTTCGGTGAAATGCGTCGGGACGATTTCGTAGGTGTATTCGATCTCACCCCGTGCCGGAATCTGCACCGGCTTAGGCATCCCCACGACAAGGTCCGGCTTGGAAATGTTCCACCCCTGGGCCCACTGGCGCGGCGGGGGCGCATCGTGCACGTCGCCAGATGGGGCGCCGGCGTCCGACCAAGCCGCAAGCGTGGCAATCTGCGGATCGGTTAGCGAGATATCGTTGGAGAAATGCCCGTACCTCGGGTCGGCAAACCAGGGCGGCATCATCCGCATTGAGGCGGCATGGGCCATCTGCTTGGCCCAGGGACGGGTCTGTTCGTAGCTTTCGAAAGGCATCGGCGCAACCTCGCCCTTGCGGTGACAGCTCTGGCAGTGGTCCTGCAGAATCGGAAGAACATCTTTGTAGAAAGTAGGACTTGGCAGACTCGTCTGAGGTTTGGACGTCTGCCAACCCAGGCAACATAAACCTGCGAGGAGCGTCACCGCGAAGTTGCTGGCAGTTTTAACGACCGCAGCAACCCCAGAGCTCTTTTCTCGCGTGATTTCAAATTCGGGCACTAGGCGACGCTCAGGTTCAAGTTGTTCCAGTCTCGCACATATCGGATGACACTTCGCGCACAGCGAATTTGCTGCAAAAATGCTAAATTCAATAGTTTATGTCCGCTCCTAATTCCATCTTCATCCGTGCCTGCAAGTCTCAGCCCACGGACCGCACTCCAGTATGGTTTATGCGTCAGGCTGGCCGATATATGGCCGAATACCGTGCCGTCCGCAAGCAGCATTCTTTGCTGGAAATCTGCAAGAAACCCTCGCTTGCTGCCGAAGTCACCATCACCGCCGCCGAAATTCTCGGGGTGGATGCAGCCATCATTTTTGCTGACCTCCTCCTGCCGCTCGAAGTTATGGGGCTCCCCTTCCATTTTTCGGCTGGTGAAGGACCGGTGATCGAAAAGCCGGTCCGCAGCAAGGAAGATATCGCCAACCTTCGCACCGATCGCGCTTCGGAACTGGGATACGTTTCAGAGGCCGTCGCCCTTGTCGCCAGACACTTCGCGGATCGCGTTCCTGTGATCGGATTCTGCGGCGCTCCGTTCACTCTCGCCAGCTACATGATCGAAGGTGGCGGCTCACGCAATTACGTTCACGCCAAAAAGATGATGTACAACCATCCCAAAGACTGGGACGCGCTGATGAGCAAACTGGTTGCCGTCACCAGCGCGTATTCGGCGGAACAGGTCAAAGCCGGAGCGGATGCCATTCAGATATTCGACAGTTGGGTCGGATGCCTCAGCGTGGAAGATTACCGCCGCTACGTCCTCCCGCATGTCACCGGGATGGTCAAGCAACTGAAGAAGACCGGCGTTCCCATCATTTATTTCGGAACCGACAGTGCCACGTTACTTCCATCCATGCGGGAAACCGGAGCGGATGTCATCGGACTCGACTGGCGCATTCCGCTCGATGAAGGCTGGAGCAGAATTGATCACAAAGCCGCGGTCCAGGGAAATCTCGATCCCGTCCTGTTGTTCGCAGACTGGAACGAAGTGAAGTCGCGTGCAGAAGACATTCTCGCTCTTGCCGCGGGCCGCCCCGGCCATATCTTCAACCTTGGACATGGCATTCTTCCAGAAACTCCGGTCGACAACGTGAAGAATCTCGCCAAACTTGTGCAGGAGCACCGCCACTCCGGAAGCCGTTCGCGATGACGCGCATTGCCATCATCGGCGGCGGAATTTCCGGACTCTCCGCCGCATTTACCCTCGAGCAGAAACGGCGCTCCGGTGCGGACATTGAATACACGTTATACGAAGCGTCCCCGCGACTTGGCGGTGTCCTCCGGACCGAAAACATTGCGGGATGCGTTGTCGAAGCCGGCCCCGACTCTTTCGTCACCGAAAAGCCTTGGGCTGCCGATCTCTGCCGCTCGCTTGGACTGGGCGATCAGCTGATCGGTTCAAACGACGCCGATCGTAAGACGTACATCCTGACCCGGGGTCGGCTCGTCGAGATGCCCGACGGGCTGATGTTCCTGGTTCCTACCAAGATCCTGCCAACTGGCCTGTCTCCTCTCTTTTCATGGAAAACGAAATTACGTATGAGCCGGGAGTTGTTTCATCCCCCGCGCGCTGTCGAGCATGACGAATCCGTCGCGGCATTTGTGAAACGGCATTACGGCAGCGAGATGGTGGATCGCCTCGCCGATCCGCTGCTGTCTGGTGTCTATGGTGGAGAAGCCGCAAATCTAAGTGTCCGCGCCGTGCTTCCCCGATTCGCCGAGATGGAACGCACTCATGGCAGCCTCGGACGGGCCATGCTTGCCGGGCGAAAAAAAGCGAAGGCCGGGCCGCGAAAAACGCCGCCTCCACTCTTCACGTCGCTGAGACAGGGCATGCAACACATGGCGGAGGCCGTCATGGCCCAACTTACTCCATCGGCGCTCATTACGAACACCCGTGTGCAGGCCGTTCAGCCGGAGAACGGAGGCTGGGTCGTCTCGGCCGGATATCAGTCGGACCATTTCGACGGCGTTATAGTCGCGCTTCCGGGCCGCGCTTCAGCAGACGTTCTCAGCATGGCCAGCCCTGACTTGGCTTCCGAACTCGGCGCAATCCAATACACTTCTTCGATCACGGTCGGCCTGGGATACGATCACGACGTGCGCAGCTCTCTGCCGCCAGGGTTTGGATTCCTCGTCCCTCGTAGCGAAGGCAAGCAGATGTTGGCGGCAACCTTCGTGCACAACAAATTTCCCCACCGCGCGCCGGACGACCGGGCGCTCTTGCGCTGCTTCTTCGCGGGAAACAACGCGGAAAATGTCTGGGACCTGTCTGACGATCAGATCATTGGAATCGTCCGCAACGAATTGCAGCAGATCATCGGCTTGCGCGCCGAACCCATCTTCGCATGCGTGTACAAATGGAAGTCAGCAATGGCGCAATACGGCGTCGGGCACCTGGAGCGCTTGGAACGAATCGAGCGGCTGCGTCAGAAGTTGCGTGGACTTACGCTAGCTGGAAATGCCTATCGCGGAATCGGGGTGCCCGACTGCGTGCGAACTGGGCGGGATGCCGCTGAAGCCCTGACGAAAACCTAAGCAGACTGAGCTGGGCTCTGTCCACTTTCCTTCCGCAGCTTGGCAATCACGAGCCTAATTTCGTCGTAGGTAATTTCCGGCGGGAGAACGTCCTTCAATGGCTTCAGACGGCCCAGATTATCGAGCCCCGCTCGCAGGCAGGCGGCTTCAATCACCGCGAGTTTGTTGCGATCGATCCACTGTGGCTGGAATTCCAGTTGGCTGTTTTCTACAAGGCCTGCGACTGTATTCACAATCGTAGCTAATTGACGCTCGCGCAGCTCGGCAATTTCCTGCAAACTCTTTCCTTCGTGGAGTAAGCGCAGAGTCTCGAGCGCAGGAGCAATCTTCTTCTCGGTTGGAGCTGATGCGCGCTCGCCTTCGCGATAATGCCGGAGGGCCGACAAGATTTCCTGCCCGAACATTTCCGCCTTGCGCTCTCCAATGCCGGTGATCGTTCGCAATTGAGCAATTGATGTCGGCTGAACCCGGCATATTTCTTCCAGCGTCGAGTCATGCAGAATCATGAAAGCGGCTGTATTGTTTTCTTTCGCAGTGTTTCGCCGCCACTCCCGCATGTACTCCCGCAATTCCAAGTCGACGTCCGAAGTCTCGATTGCCTGCCGCATTCGGCTGGTTGACATCGCCTCAGCGCTCTTTTTCACTCTTGCCTGGCTCATGCCGATAGTGAGCCATTCCGGCAGGTTTCCGCAGACATCGCACGCACCGCAGGTCTCCCACTTCGGCGTTTCGCCAAAATGAGTGCAGATTTGCCGATGCCGGCACTGACTTGACTCGGCGAACTCCCGAATCTTGAAATACCTCTGCCAGGCACGATCGCGTTCTGCCACGTCAGAGATCTGATTGCAGAAATATCCGAGAATTCCCGCGTCCTGTTTCCGCCAGAGCAGCAAGCAGTCGGCAGGCTGTCCGTCACGCCCCGCGCGCCCAGCCTCCTGGTAGTACTGTTCGATCGACTTCGGCAGCGCGAGATGAATCACCGCCCGGACGTTCGCTTTATTGATTCCCAGACCAAAAGCAATCGTTCCCACCAGCACCCGGACTTCATCGGACATCCATCGTTCCTGGTTCCGGCGCCTGTCGTCGTTTTGCATCTTGGCGTGGTATGGCAAAGCCGAAACGCCATTGTTCTCCAGAAAATCGACGGTTTCTTCGACCCGTGCAATGGTCGGCGAATAGACGATCACGTTGCCTTCACTGTATTGCCGCAGCGCACCCAGCAAGACGGACATGTGGTCGGCGCTGCCGCATTCCCGAACCAGGTAGCGCAGGTTGGGTCGATGGAAGCTGGCGATGTATTTGTCTGGGTTCCGCAGTTGCAGTTGCGACAGGATATCGTGCCTGACGTGGCGCGTTGCGCTTGCTGTGAAAGCGGCGATCGGGTGGTCCGGAAAACTGCCGCGTAACCGGCTCAGCTGCCGGTATTCCGGGCGGAACTCGTGTCCCCACTCTGATATGCAATGGGCCTCATCGATCGCAAAAAATGAAACCGGAACGTTTTGCAGCCATCCGACGGTATCGGTGCGTTGCAACCGTTCGGGAGAGAGGTACAGAAGCCGATAGGCTCCATCGCGGCTCTGACGCATGATGTGCTTCTGTTCATCAGAAGCCAACGCGCTGTTCAGGACGGCGGCTGGAATGCCCATCTGCGCCAACTGCGCTGCTTGATCCTGCATGAGCGCAATGAGAGGCGAGATCACGACCGCCGTCCTACCCGCAATGACAGCCGGAAGCTGGTAACAAAGAGACTTGCCGCCGCCAGTCGGCATGATGACGCAGGTATCATGCCCGGCAAGCAAGCTTTTCACGATCTTCTCTTGGAGTGGGCGGAATGCGCTGTATCCCCAATACCGCTTTAACGGAGTGAGCAAATCGGCGGATGAGGACATGCAGCCAGTATAGGGTGCGCGCAGGCTGAACTAGAAACGAACAGACGGCCGTCTCGAGGGTTACTCCCAAAATGAAAACTACCGCGGCGCAACGGTGGCTCCTTCTCGGGAGGAACGCAGCGGATAAACTCGGGCGAAGGCGATCCAGACGAGCGCAATGATGAGAAAACACAATGCGCTTCCTTCGGGCCCGACCGATCCTCCGCTAAGCCAATCCGGCCCGCGGAGTGACGAACTAAGTAGGTGTCCCGGCGACACGATCCCGCTGTCCGGAACAGAGTAGAAGAAGGTCTCACCCCAATCCCACGCCGCGTGGAATCCCACGGCGAACCACAGATTCCCCGTCCGCCGCAGAGTCAGGCAAAAGAAAAATCCAATTGCGATCACCGCGAGCAGTCCCCGCCAGTTTTCTCCTCCGTTTCTCAGGTGAATCAGCCCGAACGCACATGACAAAGCAATTGCGGCAGGCCAAAAGCCCATACCGCGCGCCAGAGTGAACTGCGAATATCCTCGCAGAAGAAATTCTTCGAACAATCCGACAAACAAGAACATCACCGCCCAGAATGCGGTGAACTTTGCCAGCCGCATTCCGTGCAGGACCACTCTGCCGAAGGCGAAACAATGTGCGCCTGAAAGCGCAAGCATCAGGAGGGAAATCGCCGCAAATCCCCACAACAATCCGACCCAAAACAGGCGCCCAAAAGCTCGCTTCAGCGGCAAACCAAAATCGCCCCACGCGCGGTGTTCGATTCGCGCCAATATCAAGGTGGGAATCAGCGCGGCCAGAAAATCGCCGATTTCCTCCAGCAACATCGACCACAAGCCACCCGCGCCAAAGTCGCTGGAATAGGCCAGTCTTGAGGTCAGATGTTGCAGCAGCAGGAAAATCACGACAAAAAACAAAAATCCCCAGCCCGGCCGGAGGCCATCCGCTCCGAGGAATAGTGTTCGCGCGTAAGAGGGAGCAGTCGCAGCTGAGAAGTCGGGAGGCGTGGAAGAGTGTTCAACCCGCTCTGTGCGCCCATTCACCTCGACATCATTCATTGCAGAACTTTCCCGTCACAGCCTCCGACATGGTAAAACACTCGGCTCGGGATTATGCGTCCATATTTCACACGCGAACGCTTCGGCCGCCCGCAATTCCTGGCCGGGGCGCTTCTAATGGTGTTCCTCGCTCAAGCGCTTTGGTTGGTACACGCAGAGCTGGGGTCTGCTCAGGGATTGGAGAGCCGGGAAGCAATTCGCATCGGCGAAGGCTGGAAACAACTGCACGGACGCGGCATCGCCGGCGCTCCGTTGACGGAACCCGCAGATGAATCGCTTCGGGACCCATTCCAAAACAATACCGGCGGCTTCGACGTCGAGCATTCGCCCTTGATTTATCTGGCTTCGTCCGCGCCGCTCCTGCTTTGGCCTCATGATCTGAATGCGAATACGGCTCAGTACTGGCAATGGCTTCCGCGCATTCCGTTTCTGGCGTGTGGGATGTTTCTTGGCGCTTCGTTGTGGTACGTCGCCCGCCGGCTTTGCGGAAACAATGGAGGCTTCATCGCCCTGACCTTCTACTGTTTCTCGCCGTCCCTGATTCAGGCAAGCGCGGCGTGGCACACAGAGCCCGAGATTGTCGCGGCCTGGGGTGCCTTCGGCACCATCTTCACCGCAATCGCCGTAGCGCATACGCTGTACGCTCCGCGCGAAGTGATTTTGTGGAACTGGCGACGAATCGTTTTACTCGGAGTCGCCCTTGCGATTGCAATCGGATCCCAGTTTTCGCTCATCGTCCTGATCCCGATGGCTCTCGCCTTCCTTCTCTATGTCGCCCCCGTGAGGCGGGGCGCGGGTACCGTAATCTGGCTCGCTGCCTGCATCGTTAGCTTCATTCTTTTTCTGGCGTTCTACTTCTTTCACACGCAAGCATTCACAGATAGCCTGCGACACGCGCTGTTCTGGGGAGAAACCTGGCGCGGCTTTACAGTGCTCGGCGTCTACAAGCAGGTCGCGGTGCAGATCGGACGGTCCTGCCCCGCCCTGATGCTCGCGTTGCCGGCAGCCATCGTGACCTATTCCGTGTGGCCCCGTACAAGATACTTCGGCAACACTGCGCCTCTGCTCGTTGGTGTCCTCTTTATCGCCTTGGGCATGGCGAATCCACATCTCGCGGGCGCAGGCTTTCTTCTAGCCGCAGTGCCATTTCTATTCATTTTTGTTTCGGGGGTATTAGCTGACCTGCTGGAAACTACCTATCGCCCAGTGGTTCTGGCATGTGTGATTGCCTTACTGATCACTTACGTGATTCGGACCCTGATGGCACTGGCACAGGTGCAGCGTGGCTGACTTCACCCTACGCTTGCACAGTTTTGCGCCGACCTTTTAACTCTTGCGCGAGAAACTCCAGATACGCCGGCATGCCTTCTCCCGTCTTTGCCGACAGACGGAAGATCTTCATACCGGGCCGCACCGATTCGATGCTCTTCCGCGCTGCTTCCCAGTCGAATTCCACTGCGGCCGCGAGTTCATTCTTCGTAATCACCGCCACGTCTGCGCTATTGAAGATCGTCGGATACTTCAACGGCTTGTCCTCGCCCTCCGTGACCGACATCAACACGAGACGCAAATCTTCTCCCAGGTCGTAAGAAGAGGGACAGACTAGATTCCCCACATTCTCGATAAAGAGAAAATCCATCTGCTGCAGATCCCAGCCGTCGAGCGCGTTCTGCACCATCGCAGCTTCCAGATGGCAAAGGGTCCCCGTTGTGATTTGCTTGACGGGCGCCTTGCTGCGCGCCAACCTCACAGCGTCATTTTCCGTGGCGAGATCGCCAACGAGCGCTGCCACTCGATATTGCGGCTGCAACAGGGTGAGGGTCTTTTCCAGGAACGTCGTCTTGCCGGAACCGGGGCTCGATACGAGGCTCACCACGAATACTCCAGCCCCACGAAACCTTTCGCGCAGAGCTCGGGCGATCACGTCATTCTGCTTCAGAACATTTCGTCGCACCTCGACCAGGCGGGGCTCGCTCATTCGTCAACCTCCAGCGCGAATACTTCCAGTTCCTTTCCTTTCAGGATGTTCATTGTCGGAGTGCCGCACACGGGACACGCGAACGATTGCACGGACTCGAGTGTTTGCTCTTTCTCACAGGTCGAGCAAAAGATCACTACCGGAACATCCTCCACCATCAGGCGCGAACCTTGAAGCACCGTATCCTGGCACGCCACCTCGTAGGAGAACAGCAACGCGTCCTTGACGACTCCCGACAATGCGCCCAACCTGAGATGGACGGCGCTCACATGGACGCTACGCTTTTGCGCTTCGTCCAGGGCAGCTTCCACGATTCCCATTGCAATCGAGAGTTCGTGCATCCTCTACCGCAGTGTAGCGCTTCTGATGAGCGCTTGCCCGGTACAGCGATTCATCGCGCGAAGTGCAACACGACTTTCTTCGCAACATACATGTCAGAGTTACCGTCAGGCATTCGGATTTCTAGTTTGCCCATTTTGCTGATTGTCCCGCTTTCCACCGATAAAACCTGGCTTGGATTCCATACAGTCAATTCGTATGTGTGTCCCGGCAACCCCGACACGTTCAGAGACAGTTGATCTTTCGACGCATTCCATTCTTGCGACACTACGCGCAGGCCCTGGCTTCCACTGCCAAGAGGCGGCAACTGGCTCGAGAGCGCCAAGCCGAAGTCGTTTTTCGTTCGAATGACGAGCGTGTCAGACGATCCCTCCAGTTTCACGCGCACGCCCAGGTGCTGGTCATAGTGGTTGGGCAGCATTTTGAAGGCGACCTTGTGCCCGTTCATCTCCACGCTGATCACCTGAGTCCGCAGACTAAAAGCAGGAGAGAAATCGACCCAGCACTCGCCGCTGCCACTGCGCTTGATTTCGAGGGTCATCGAATCCGCCGTCTTCCGGTATTGGAAGCTGACTTTATTGCCTGAAACTTGAACGTTGCGAATCGCGAAGGAAGTCCAATCCGCCGGAATGTGTGGAGCGAGCGTAATCTGATGTTTCTCTGCATCGGTCTCCAAACCGAACATCCCGCGCAAGATCGGACTGATGACCATCGCCGCCGACCATATCTGATGCGGAGAACTTGTCGAGAACGACTGGTTGTAATCGCCCGAGAGCACTTCGCTGAAGTGCCCCAGCGCACCGTCGAATCCGAGGAGAGCATTCGACCGAAGGTTAAGGTACGCCGGAAATTCCCGGTGGTAACGGTACTCAGCGACCGATGCCCAACCTGTGAATAGCGGCCACACCGAGCCATAGTGATATCCCGAGCCGTCATACACCTTCGAACGATCCGAGATGATGCGCATGCCCCAATCGGTCTGATGGTCTTCCTCCGCGATGCGAGAGATGGTTGCTTCCGCGTGATTCTCGTCTGACAAACCAAACCACATTGGCACCGTCGTCAAAACGCTCGCTTCGTCGGAACGCTGGCCATCTGGCTTTTGCGCAAAAGAATAACTATTGATGTCCGGGGACCAGAACGCCTGCTCCAGAACCGGCCGCGCATGATCGAATTCACTCGCGAGTTGCTTGCTGACGTCGTCTTTTCCCACCATGTGGGCAATATCAGACAAAGCATGCAACGCTTCTACGGCGAGACCGGCCTGATAGTATTCATTCTTTACCGGCAGGAGCGGCCCGCCTTCTACCCAGCCATGTCCGACGCCCAGATTCTTGGCCAGTCCTTGTGCATCGTAGGTCGATTTCATGAACTGATAGGCACGCCAGACGTTGTCCCATTTGTCTCTGGCAAAGGTCACGTTTCCACTTTGCCGGACATAGTCATCCACCGCGATAATCAGCAGCGGAGTCGCATCGGCGGAAACGTATGGGTACGGATAGTCCTTGAACCACGGCACCAAACTCGCGCTCTGCGAGATCTCGTGTGGAACCTTCCCATCCTGCCGCTGATATTTGCAGATGAACTCGATGGCGGTGCGCGTGGTAGCGTAATCGCCTTCCGCATTCAAGGCAAATGACGTCCACATCGAATCGCGTCCAAAAAACCAGGCGAACCCCGGCCGCTGTCCGGCGCCCGAAGTCCGATATCCGGCAACAACACCAGTCCCGAGATAAGGATTCGTTACCAAGCCCTGGATCGTGCTGATTCGCGCCCAGTCGTACGCTTGCTGTAGGCTGGAATCGGGCAATTCGAGGCTTACGGTCCTGTCGAGATACGCGCGATAGTAATCCGCCGCCTCCCGTTCTGAGTCGTTGTATGACGCAGCGAGGTGATCGTAGTTCTTGATGGCATCGTCGACGCCCGCGACCGATGCCGCCAGCACAATCGCTTTTCTTTCTTTGCCTTTTTGCGTAACTCCGAGCCGCATCGAATTCTCATCAGACGACGAATAGTTCGTCTCATAGGCAAGGTGAGCATCAGTCGCGGTAGGCGATCCAACCAGGGCCACAAACTTGTGGGTCTCTTCGCCGAAGGCGAACGCATGCTCCTTGGCGTCCCAATTGACATAGGTTCCACCCAGAGCCGCTGGCCATTCCAATTGGAAATCCGGCGTGAAGGCAGCTTCAATCTCCAGCGGAGATTCGGTTTCCACATCCAGCAAAACGATCGCCGCCGTCGCATTCACCGGGACGAAAAGCGTCTCGCGAACGCGAAACGAATCTCCCGCGTACAGAATCGAAGCTGACTCCGGATGCACTGTGAGAGTTCGTGAGAGGGATTCGGCAGGCACGGCACGATCACCCACATGAAACGTGAGGTGAAATCCGCGAAAGATCTTCAGCGGATACACCCACGCCTCGAAACGACCGGTTTCGTCGCCGAACAGACCCGCACGCGAACCGACCACCGGAAGAAACTCCCACGTACGAACGGTCCGTGTCAGTTCAGGCGAATGCTGGGCTTCCTGAGCATTCACGAAACTGCGTTCGGAGGCGGAGAAGCATGCAATAAGTAGACCCAGCAGGAACAATCGACGAAGCGAATGCAGGAAACGGTCAGAGTTCATAGGACTTTTCAAGGTATCGGTAGTGGGCCGCCAAGCTTGCAAAGTAACGGCTCCCTGAATATAAGAGGGAGAGGCGGATTCTCGCACGAGCCGACCGAGCCAGGTAGCAACCTCTTGTTCCCTTCACGCCGCGTCTTTCTAAAATCACTTAGCCGAACCGCCCTCGTGCTCGCTTTTGAAAGTGTACTTGAACTCGCTCGGCCGCGATGGATGCGCGCGCAGCAGAAGGCGGATCCTGCGAAGGAAACCCAGCCGACATCCGATCTCGGCATCAGTTTTATCAACGTGGGCCGCGAGTCTGGGCTGAACATCAAGACAATCTTCGGCGGCGAACACAAAAACAAATACTTGCTTGAAACGACCGGCTGCGGCGTCGCGTTCTACGACTACGACAACGATGGTTGGCTCGACATCTTCCTCGTGAACGGCACGCGTCTCGAGGGTTTTCCTGCTGGCAGCGAGCCCACTTCGCATCTCTTCCGTAACAACCGCGACGGCACCTTCACAGATGTGACACTGAAGGCAGGCGTCGCCCACTCCGGGTGGGGACAAGGCTGCTGCATCGGCGACTACGACAACGATGGCTGGGATGACCTCTTCGTCACCTACTTCGGCAAGAACGTTCTCTATCAC
>Ga0335080_10000537_pt1 | contig 34913 bp, 19 predicted proteins | sample Lox_Sample_34_FD_206720 | JGI IMG/M metagenome (GOLD analysis project Ga0335080, IMG submission 206720) | Soil microbial communities from Loxahatchee National Wildlife Refuge, Florida, United States - Lox_Sample_3.4 | ecosystem: Environmental > Terrestrial > Soil > Wetlands | place: USA... | reverse complement strand
GGCAGGACTCGCGCGGGTAATTCGAAGCCTGCCATCGAACCGACGAAGCGATCGCGAGCATCTGGCCGAGTTTGCGCGGGATGTGATCGACGGTTGCGTGGCTCATCAGCGAGCCGACGGACTGTTCCACAACGTTGTGGATCTGCCGGATACCTTCGTTGAGACGAATCTTGCGCAGATGTTGGCCTTCGCGATCTACCAGGGCATGAGCGATGGCTGGCTGCCTGCAGCGTACCGTGCGCACGCCAGCAGAATGCGGACCGGCGCGCGGGTCAGGATGGATGAGCACGGATTTGTGCAGGGAGCATGCGGTGCGCCCGATTTCGACCGGCCCGGCATCTCCACCGAAGCGCAGGCGTTCTGCGTCCTGATGGAGGCGGCGGGGCAGAAATTTGAATGACAGGGCCTGGGACGCCGCGAGAAGGCAGAGGGCTTGGCGCCGGACTCGATCTCAAGATCCCTGACTCTCGGTGACATCGAAATCTCGGTTGCCGATCTCCGCACGTGCTGACCCAAGCATGAACGACTCGGTCACTTGTGATCTGGCTTCCATCCCAGCCAGTCGAGAATCCAACGCCAGGTCCCCTCCTGGGTGTGGTCGGTCGGTGGCGGCGGTAAAGACGAGGTGGGAAATGCAACAGGCTTGCCGCGGTAGCTATCGGCTAACCCTTTGAAGACATGGCCGGCGGGTTTGACCTTGCCGTCATTGGTGAGCAGGCCAAGGGTGTACTCAAGAGGGTTGAAGTCGAATTTGCGGTTGACGTCGTGGCTATCCCAGTAGGTGAACCAGCTGACACCCTGCTCGATCGCGGCACCCACCGCTTGATCCAGCCAAGTGGCTTGTTGTCCATCTGGGAGTTCCTTGATGCAGGTGTTGAACTCACCTGCCCACACGGGCTTATTCTGCGTGCCGGCGTATGAGCGAATGAGGGTTGCCATGGCCGCGAGCAGCTTCACGCTGGGCGGATCCATCGCGCCGCCGTACTTGATGGATCCGGTCCAGTATGGATAGCAGTGCATCACCGGCATCTTCTGTGCGGCGAGCGCTCTCGCCGAGAAGGTGGTGTTTTCGAACCAGGGCTGATGGTCGACTCCGTTGATATGAAGGCGGCCAGGCAGGGCAGAATTCATGACGGACAGAGTACGGGACATCCACGCGTCGCCGGTGGATGTCCCGGTGCTCCAGCAGGTGTTGATCTCGTTGCCCATGTCGAAGCCGATGACATTCGGGTGCGGCGCCAGAGTGCGGCTGAGTTCACGGATGAAGAGTTCCTGGGCGTCCAGCATTACCTTGTCGGTGAAGAAGCCGTCGGAGTGGCGATTGAACGAGGGCAGAAAGTACCATCCGCTAAGCTGTCCGGTGAAGACCGTAACCAGCGCGTCAAGGTGGCGCTCACCCATGAGCGAGACGAGCTGATCGAGCCGATCGAGGTGCGCCGGGCTTACCCAATGGGGATTGGGTTGAAAGAAAGGCCAGATGAGCAGGATGCGCATGTGGTCGGCGCCAAGGGCGGCGATATCGTCAAGATCGCGAGAGATGGGATCGGGGTTCCAGTCGTTCCAGCAGAACCACCAGTTGTGCGAAGGGGTATAGTTCACGCCAAAGCGGTGTAGGAGGGGGCTGCTGGCGACGGATGAAGGAGAGGCCAGAGCGCGAGGGAAAGTGTTGGAAGCCGCAAACATGCCGGCAGTTGCAGCAGCCGCTGATAAGAAACTTCGTCTGTCCATGATTCGTGTCCTTCTGACGAAAGGAAAGATTAATCCGCGGGAAAGGGTACGTCCAGAAGGTCAATGTAAGTGGTTCCGGGTTGTTAGAATTCCTCCGAACAAGCTGCGCGCTCTGAAGCGTTCCGAAGCTGCTTGGGAGGGATTCGTGCACGTTACGAGAATATTCTCGATAGCCATGCTGCTGGTTGTCATTGCTTTGTATAGCGGCGAGGCCATTGCCAGTCCGGTTCGGGTGAACAGCGGCGAGTGGGTGATCTCAGCTGATGCGGTGACGGAGACATTCTCGGTCGAAGCCGGAAAGCTTGGGATTCTGCTTCAGGAAGGCAAACTCTGGGTCCGCGATGGCGAGAAGCTGGAACGAGTGACAGGCTGGACGGTTCGCGGCGGCGACAATCTGATTGAGATCCAAACCAGTGCGCCGAGATTGGGATGGAAGCTGAGTGTTTCTGGCGATGCTCTGCAGATTGCTTCGACGAACTATCACAGCGTGGTTACAGCGGATGTCCCGTCGACCGTGGATCGCATCTTCGCCCGGCTCATGGATAAAGATGGTTCGCCGGTGACCTGGTCGGGAACTGGCGAGGTTCACGGTGGGTACGGTGGCAGCTACACGCGCAATCCATCGTTTCTGCCGCACAAGAACCCCGAGGTGATGTACACGCGTTTAGGGCGGCTGGAGGGCGCGGGATTTCATAGTTTCTTCGATCGCAACGCCGATACGGCGATTGACTTTCCTGAAGATGCGGTGCTGCATCGTGACGAAAGCAATCAGGACATCGTGCGGGTGACGATGCCAGTGGCGGGCAACGCGCTGATCCGGATCGAGAAGGACTACTTCACGCGGGTGCTCGGCGTGCCGTATTACAGCAAGTACGATGACAGGCACTTTCCTGTTGCGCCGATTGTATGGTCAAGCTGGACGAGCTACTACGAGGCAGTGCGCGAGCGGGACATCACAACTAATGCTGATTGGTTGGCAACACATCTGAAGCCATATGGATTTGAATACGTTGAACTGGACGATGGGTATGATCGCGGCTCCAAAGGCGAGCACTACTGGATCGAAAACTGGGACACGACGAAGTTTCCGCATGGAGCAGAGTGGCTCACCAAGTACATTCATGATCGCGGAATGAAGGCCGGGGTGTGGCTGGTTCCGAATTCTTATGCGGGCGCGTTGAAGGACCACCCGGATCGATATGTCTATGACAAGAAGGGTGGCGTGGTGCTGGACTACTCTACTGCGGCACTGGACCAGACGAATCCTGCCAACCTGGATTTTCTGCGGCACGAGTTCAGCCTGCTGGACGGATGGGGATTCGATTACTACAAGTTCGATGGTGAACATGCGATACCGAAGTATGTCCCGAATGTGGATTTGAGCAGGCTGCATGATCCGAAGGCGAATTTTCTCGAGAACTACCGGCAGAGGGTGAAGCTTATTCGGGACACCATCGGGCCGGATCGCTTTATCGAGTCCTGCCCGGCGGGTACGCCGCTGAACAGCATCGGGCTAGTTGATTCCTATTTCAATGGCGACGATCTCTACAACAACTGGCAGGGAATGTATCCGCTTTTCAGCTCCATATCGTCAAACCTGTTTCTCAATCATCTGCTGGTTTACGTGATGCCGGGCGAGGGCATTGAGCTGGGTGAGCCGATGACGGTGGACGAAGCGAAGACGAAGCGTCCGCCGATCGTGGTGGAGACTGAGAAGAGCCGCGAGGATCCCATGACAGGCTTTGGCGTAACGGATGCCGAGGCACGAACTCTGGTGAGCTACGTGGCGATGACGGGAGTTGTGTATCCGCTGGCGAGCGTGATGCCGGAGCTGCCGGAGTCGCGAGTCCGCCTTCTAAAGGCGACAATGCCGACATTGCCGGTGATGCCTGTGGACCTGTTCAGCCGCGGCAACGACAACAATTGGGATACGTTCCGCCATGAGCGGCCAGATTTCTATATCCATAACTATCCCGAGATTCTCGACCTGAAGGTAAATACGATTGCCGGCCGCTACGACCTGGTGGGAATTACGAATTGGCGCGGTTCGCCGACGGTCCGTAGCTTCGATGTTGCAGAGAAGCTGAATCTTGATCCGATGGCGCGGTATGTTGTGTTTGATTTTTGGAACCAGGACCTGGCGGGTGTTTTCGAGAAGAAAGTCAGCGTTGAAGTGGGCCCACACGATACACGTGTGCTGGCTATTCACCGCATTGAGGGGCATCCACAGTTAGTGGGAAATTCGCGTCATATCTCAGGATCATATTCTGTCCAGGCAAATTCGTGGGATGCGGACCATCTGGTGCTGAACGGGAAGGCGCAGACCGTAAGAGAAGTTACGTATACCGCGTGGATCTATTGCCCCAAGGGATTTTCCGTGGGTCAGGCGCAGGCTGTAGGGTCGAGCGGGAAGGCGACAAAGGTCGAACGTTCGGGGAAAGACGAACTTCTCGGCATCTCATTTCGCGGCGATGGCGAAGTGGTGAGCTGGTCGGTTCGGTTTTTTCGAGACAGCAACTAGTATCAGCGAAATGTCACCCTTTCGGAAACACCGAGACAGGCAATCCACAGCACTGGCGGCCTTAAAATAAGGTGTGCGCAAAACAATTCTCGTTATCGTTCTGCTTGTTCTTGTCGTGCCCATTGTGGTCGTCGTAGCGCGTTCCGCCGCGCCAGTCATTGATCTTTCGGCCGATCTCAAGACGCTCGGCCAAGCAACACCGATCAGCGTGCATGTTGCCGATCCACGCGGTATCAGGAGCGTGTCGGCTACGGTTGAACAGAATGGGGCGAGTTACCCTGTCTGGCAAATGGCTCAGCCTTCCGATGCGAAAGAGAAAACCCTGAGTTTTATTGCTGGCGTGAAGACCACTCCGCAACTGAAGGACGGCCAGGCAAAGCTGATTGTAGAGGCGGCGTCGAACGATCTGCTGCGTAGGACGGCGCGTGCTGAGCGAGATCTGACGGTTGTGACCCAGCCGCCGACGGTAAGCGTGGACTCAGAACAGCACTACATTTACATCGGCATGGCTGACCTGGCGACCTTCAGTGTCTCCGGTGCGTATACGGCGGCGGGAGTTCGGGTCGGAGACCAGTCGTTCAGGGCATGGCCCATGCCGGACGGCAAGTCTGGGCTGTTTTCTTTGTATGCATTTGCCTGGAACATGCCGCAGAGCACGGTGCCGGTAGTGTTCGCCTCCAACGGTGCGGGCAATGATGTGACGAGTCCGTTGACGGTAGTTTTCCCGAAGAAGGAGCAGCCGCACTACTCGGTACACGAACTTCAGGTGAGTGATCAGTTCATGCAGAAAGTCGTCGGCGAACTCGATCCGAATGGGTCAGGCGATCTGGTTGCGCGCTTCGTGAGAATCAACAGCGAAATGCGCAAGGCTAATAACAAGACGCTGGCAGACCTGCGATTCAAGACCGCGGATCATTTTCTTTTCTCACAGCCTTTTCAGCGCCAGCCGCACTCGCAGGCAGAGGCCACATTTGCCGATTTACGGCACTACATCTATCACGGCAAGGAGATCGATCAGCAGGTGCACCTTGGCTATGATCTTGCCGTTACACAGCATGTCGGTGTCCAGGCGTCGAATGATGGCCGAGTGGTGTGGGCGGCTCCGCTGGGCATTTATGGGAACTGCATCGTGGTCGACCATGGATACGGCCTGCAGACCATCTATGGACATCTGAGCCATATCGATGTTCATGAAGGGGACATCGTGAAGCGCGGCCAAGTGATGGGACAGAGCGGAATGACGGGTATGGCCGGCGGCGATCACATTCACTTTGCCATGCAGCTTGATGGGGTGCAGATCGACCCGAAAGAGTGGTGGGATCCGCACTGGATCCAGGACCATGTCGCAAGGCGGGTCGAGCTGCCCGGCTTCCATCGATAAACCGCTCCGCAGGCGAACTCTGAGCAGTTTTGTCATAGCGAGTTAAGCCTCCGGAATGCTATGCTTTCGCGCTATGAAGTCGAGGCTGTTCGTTGCACTCGGTTGCTGTTCTCTTGCCGTATCACTTGGGACCGGATTACAAACAAACGCTCAGACCCCGGATCCGGCCATTGCCGCGCTCGAGGCTCGTCCGTCGCCGGAATGGCTCAAGTCAGGAACTGTGTACCAGGTTTTCGTGCGGGCTTTCTCGCCTGCGGGCGATCTGAAAGGCGTGACTGCGAAGCTTGATGACCTGCACAAACTTGGGGTGAACATCGTGTGGCTGATGCCGATTCATCCCGACGGGCAGGTCAAGAAGAAGGGCTCGCTGGGAAGTCCATACGCGGTGCGCGACTATTACGCGATCGATCCTGCGCTGGGCACAAAAGGCGATTTGCATCAGCTGGTCCAGGAAGCGCACAAGAGGCAGATGAAGGTCATTATTGATATCGTGGCCAACCACACAGCGTGGGACAGTGTGATGATGGCACATCCGGAGTACTACAAGAAGGACAAGGAAGGCCATATCACGTCACCGTATGACTGGACGGACGTGGCGGCGTTGGACTACTCGAATCCACAGCTGCGTCGATACATGATCGATATGCTTCTCTACTGGATCAAGGACTTTGATCTGGACGGGTATCGCTGCGACGCGGCGGGCGAGGTGCCCACGGACTTCTGGGACCAGGCACGCAAGGAACTGGAGCAGGTGAAAGCCGACATTATGATGCTGGCGGAGGCATCCAAGCCGGAACTGCTGCGCAGCGCATTTGATATCGATTATGCCTGGCCTATGATGCACACGGTTGATGACGTGGTGATGAATGGTGAGTCGGCTACCAAGATTCGTGACACATTCGAGCAACAACAAGCATTGTTTCCAAAGGGTGCGCTGCATATGCGCATGAGCGACGATCATGACGAGCTGCGGGCGGTGACGCGGTATGGCTTCCCCGGGGCGATCGCCGCGTCAGTATTGATGTTCACACTGAATGGGGTGCCACTCATCTACAACGGGATGGAAGTGGGCGATTCGACGCAATCGCGGGCACCGGCATTGTTTGAACCGGAGAAGCTTTTCTGGAATGCGGCGGAGTGGCACCCAGAATACCCAAAGTTCTATGCAGCCCTGACCGCGCTTCGCCACGATCATCCAGCGATGCAACAAGGCGCAATCTTATGGTTGCATAACAGCGATGAGCGGCGTGTGGTTACCTATCTTCGCCGCGCGGGAGGCGACGAGTTTCTGATTGCGGTGAATTTGTCGAATACGCCGTTCCGTGGAAGAGTGGAAGCAGCCGGGAATTGGAAAGAAATCGAACTTCCTGTCTCGAAACCCGAGCCGGAAGCCATTCCCTTTCTATCGTTGAATGCATTCGGGACTCGCATTTTTCAGAAACAAGGCCGGTAGGAAAAGCTCATGAGCACATCGCAGACTGAACAGGCTGGAGCCAAGACCATCACCTACTTTCGCAAGCCGAAGCGCAGCTTCTGGCAGATCTGGAACATGAGCTTTGGTTTTCTCGGCATCCAGTTTGGCTGGGGCCTGCAGATGGCGAATATGAGCGCCATCTATGAGTATCTTGGAGCGCGCGCCGACCAGATACCCATTTTCTGGCTGGCCGCGCCACTGACCGGCTTGATCGTTCAGCCGCTGATCGGCCACGCGAGCGACCACACATGGGGCCGCCTGGGTCGCCGCCGCCCTTACTTTCTCACGGGAGCGATTCTGAGTTCGTTGATGCTGGTGTTCATGCCTAACGCCTCGGCGCTCTGGATGGCTGCGGGAATGCTGTGGATTCTCGACGCATCCATCAATGTGAGTATGGAGCCGTTCCGCGCGTTTGTGGCGGACCTGTTGCCGGAAGGACAGCGAACAGCAGGTTTCGCAATGCAGAGTCTCTTTATCGGACTGGGGGCATCGTTCTCATCGGCGTTGCCGTACATCCTCACCAACTACTTTCATGTGCAGCAAAAGGTGGGGGACACGCGTGCAGTACCGACAGTGGTGAGGCTCTCGTTTTACATGGGCGCCGCGGCGTTTATGGGTGCCGTGTTGTGGACGATCGTGACCACGAAGGAATACCCGCCGCCGGATATGGAAGCCTTCCGCAGGGCCAAGGCGGAGAAGACCGGGCTATCGGCCAATGTCAGAGAGATCATGTCGGCTATAGCCGAAATGCCTGCAACGATGCGCAGACTGGCTCCGGTGCAACTATGTACGTGGCTCGGTCTGTTTTGCATGTGGCTTTATTTTCCTGTTGCTGTAGCCCATAACGTTTTCGGCGCGAACGATACGAACTCGCCGATGTACCAGGCAGGGGTGGAGTGGGGCGGGAACTGCTTTGCGGTTTATTCCATAGTCTGCTTTGCTTTTGCCTTTGCATTGCCGGGGCTGGCGCGCAGACTAGGGCGGAAGCACACGCACTCACTTTGCCTCACAATTGGAGCACTAGGACTAATGTCGGTGGTGGTGATCCACGACAAGTGGCTGCTCTTGTTGACCATGGTGGCTGTCGGTATTGCCTGGGCCAGCACGTTGTCAATGCCCTATGCTGTCCTGGCCGCCTCCATTCCGCCTGCACGGACGGGCGTCTACATGGGCATCTTCAACTTCTTCATCGTGACTCCGGAGATCCTGGCGTCTCTGTTCTTTGGCTGGATCATGATTCACCTGCTGCACAACAACCGCATCTACGCCATCATTGCGGGCGGTGTCTTCATGCTGATCGCTGCGTTGTTGATGCAGCGCGTTCGCGATCCGCAAACGTTGAGTGTGCAGGACGCATAGCTGATTGGTGTCAAGCCGAAGATATCAGCGTGGAACCGCAGATGCGTGGGTGATCTCTGACAGGATTGCATGCAGCCTTTGGACGCCGTCAGTAAGTGCGGCTGGGCCAGGTTGCAGGATCAACGAGGATGGAATCTCGTAAATCTGGCCGAGGCGAACGGCAGTGATCTCATCCGCATCCGGTCGCGAAGTGATTTCCTCCGGCTTCACCTTCATGCCGCACCAGGAGGCGAAGATCACGTCCGGATTTCGTTCGATGACGGACTCCCACGAAACTACGCGATCCTTTGCTTTCCGGCAATGGCGAAGTTCAGGAAAGATGGGTTCGCCGCCCGCGATCTCGACAAGTTCTTCCACCCATTCGATGCCGCTGATCAGGGGATCATTCCACTCCTCGAAGTAGACGCGCGGGTGCCTGGGCAACATTCGTGCCGACGCGGCGATGTTGGCCAGGCCAGCCCGATAGGACGCAATGAGCTTGTCGCCCTCGGGTCCTTTTTCGAGCATCCGCGAGATCAGCGCAATCGTTTCGAAGATCTCGATAAGGCTGCGCTGGTTGCAGTTCAGTACGGTCAAGCCCCGCAGAGATGCCTCGCGCGCAATTTCGGCCTGGACGTCGGAATAAGTGATCAACAGGTCCGGGCGGAGGGAGGTAATGACCTCGAAGTCTGCGTCGCGAAAAGTCGAGACTTTGGGTTTTGCGCGGACTTCGGGCGGTCGCGTAGAAAAGCCCGATACTCCGACGACGCGGTGTTGTTCGCGAAGGAGGTAGATCAGCTCGACTGCTTCATCGGAGAGGCAGACGATTCGGCGCGGAAATGAGATGCTTTGAGATTTGAGAATGCGTGGGGCCATAGGTGCCGGGCACATTCAGGCAGGACCGCCTGGAGCTTACGATACATTACTACGATGTCCCATCCTAAGTTGCCTGGCTTTTTCGGGTTACAAAGTTGCTGCTCCTCTAGGCGCCTAGAGCGTCGCGAAAAGGGTTCTTGGGGATCGCAGGCGGTCAACGGGGATGGTCGGCTTCGGGGAACGCATACTCAAGAGTCGCGACAACTTGCCAAATCCGGCATTTGGACGGATTATGTCACCGAAGCAAGATGCGGGGCGCCAAACAACATTCTCTTGGTCAAAGCCATCGAGAGTAGATATGCCGGACGAATCTTCTGAAGATCGAGAAAGCGAATTTGACAGGCAGTTGAGCAGTCTATTCAACGGGTACGACGGGCCGGGATTCGCGATTCGGCTTTGGGATGGTTGGCGTTGGAATCTCAGCCAGGACAGACCCGCCTGCACGCTGGTGGTCAACACACGTGATGCCCTAGCGGCATTGGCGGGCGGCGCCGATGAAGTCACGCTCGGCGAAGCTTTCATACATAAGCAGCTTGATGTCGAGGGCGACCTGTTTTCAGCTTTATCTGTTGCCGAGTTTCTAATGAGGCGACCGCGGGATTTTAGACTGAGAGCCGTCGAAAGCATCCTGGCGTGTGCTACGGGCCTTAAACGTTGTGCCTCGCATGGACTGAAACACTCCTGGAAAAGGGACCAGGCGTCGATTGCGTACCACTATGATCAGCCAGTTGAGTTCTATCGGCCGTGGCTCGGAGAGACGCTTGTTTATTCCTGTGCCTATTTTCGAAGCCTCGATGACAGCCTAGATGATGCGCAAATGCAAAAGCTCGAATTGGTCTGCAGGAAGCTTCGGATGAAAGCCGGAGATCATTTTCTTGACATCGGATGTGGATGGGGAGGCCTCGTCCTCCACGCCGGTTTGAGGCATCACGTGGTAGCTCATGGCATTACACTCAGTCGCGAACAGACACGGGTGGCGAATCAGCGAATCAAGGGGGCCGGCCTCGACGATCGCTGTATAGTGGAACACCGAGACTACCGCAGTTGCAGGGAGTTCCGAGAGGCTTTCGACGTGATTGCCAGCATCGGGATGTTCGAGCACGTCGGTCTGCCGAAGTTGCCGCTGTACTTTTCGGCGGTACGCAGCCTGCTAAAGCCGGGAGGAGCGTTCCTGAACCACGGCATCGCGAAGGCCAGTAGCTCGTCAGCACGATCAAGGTCGTTCATCGACAACTATGTCTTTCCGGATGGAAAGCTGGTGACGATTACGGAAGCAATCAACGCTGCGGAAGGAGCAGGATTTGAGGTTCGGGACGTGGAGAACCTTCGCGAGCACTATGATTTGACGCTGCACAAATGGGCAGACGGGCTCGAGCGAAACAAAGATGCGCTGTTGAAGATTGTTCCGGAGAAGACCTATCGCATCTGGCTTCTGTGCATGGTGGGATCTGCTCGGGCGTTCCGGCGGGGTGACATTGGAGTTCACCAGATCCTGCTAAGCCGCCTCGATCGTGGCTGCAGCCGATTGCCTCTGGTACGAGATGACTGGTACCGGGGGGAGGAGCTTGAACTGAAACCGTATTCTGAGGACGCGCATCTGCCGACAACGAAATAACCAGATCGGGACTCAGTGGATGCGGACAGTTTGCGAGCTTCCCCATCCAAAATGAGATTACCCAGTTCTTCATTCCTTGCAGATTCCTCCCGCAAAGCGGGAAGACGGCGACTGGCTCTTTTAGCAGAGGACGCTCTGGCCGAAGAGGTGTACGATACATCTCCGAGGCAGTCGCAAGGAGATTGGCCATGATACGAACGGCCATTATCAGTCTTGTGCTCGTTGCTCCACTCTGGGCTCAGACGGGCGAACTGGATGTGAAGCCGGCGGGGGGATGGGTTGATACCGGAATCGATGTGAATGCAGGAGATTCGCTGCAGATCAGCGCAACGGGGCAATTGCAATACGTCAATGCGCGACAGTCCAATGAGGCAGACGGCCTTCCGCGGTCATTTACCGACCTGGTCCGGAATCTTCCTGTAAATTCCGCAGGACGCGGCGCATTGGTGGGACGTATCGGTTCCAGTGAGGCGGCAAGGCCGTTTTTGATCGGGCAGTCAATGAACCGTCTGGTTCCGGTTGCTGGGCGCCTCTTCGTCGCCATCAACGAGACCTCGTTCGACCAGGCGACAGGCTCGTTTCACGTTTCGATCAAACGCGCTGCTAATGCGGTCACTTCAAAGGTGGAAGCACATGTGCCGGAGTTTTCCCAGAGCCTGATTGATTCGATCCCACTCCGAGTAAGTGACCCGAACGACGCACCGGGAGACCGCGTGAATTTTATCCTTATCGGATCGCAGGGTCAGGTGCAGTCGGCGCTGAGAGTTGCGGGCTGGGTCGTGGTGGACCGGACGAACAAGGATGCGGTCCTGAGCGGGCTGCTGGCGAGCCTCTCCAAGGAAAGCTACGTCACCATGCCGATGAGCGAATTGAGGCTTTTCGGGCGGCCGCAGGATTTTGGATATGCGCAGGCAGATCCCTTGCGGGTAGTGGCCTCACGCCACCACTTTCGCATCTGGAAGGCCCCGCAAGAGCTTAATGGACAGACGATCTGGGTAGGGGCAGGCACGCACGATATCGGTTTTGATCGAGACCAGCGCAACAATGGCATTACGCACAAGATCGATCCCAACACGGATGGAGAACGCGACTACATCCGGGACAGTCTGGTTCAAACTGGTATGGTGGCGAAGACCGCATACATAACCCCGACACATCCGATTACAACTGCTCGCACAGCCACGGGTTCAGAGTTCACATCCGATGGGCGAACGCTGCTTGTGTATCTGACTGCGCCTGATCATGTTCAGTGATACGTCGGGTGATTCGGCCAATTACCTGAATCAGCGATCCGGAGTGCTTCTTATCGAGATTGGATTTGGAGTCTTGTCCGATGAATGCGCTCCGATGAGTTTTTCGCAAATTGCAAATTCCTGCTGTGCGCGATCTCGCATTCCCTCTTTGCGGTAAATCTGGCCTAGTTTGAAGTGCAAACTTGAGATATTCGGCGCCAAGGCCACGGCGCGCTCCAACTCGCTCTGAGCCTTTGGTAGATTCTGCAGCGCAGTGTAGATGTGACTTAGCTCTTCGTGGATGCTGGGGTTGTCTGGAGCGAGGTCCGCAGCTTTCTCGAGGAAAGGGATGGCCGCATCGAGGTTGTTCTGATCGGCAAGGAGTGTGCCGAGATTCAGAAACGGTTGTGCGTCCACGGGCAGGTCACTCTGCCACTCGATCGCGGTTTGAAACGCCGACCTGGCCTTTTCAGGTTCGTTCAATTCCTTCCAAGCCAAGCCGATGTTGTTTTCGGCTTCTACGTATCTTGGGTGCAGAGCAATGGCGTGCTCAAAACTGGAGATGGCTGCGGGGAAGTCGTTCTCGTTGAACTTTGTGCGGCCGAGAAGGTAACTTGCATTGGCGTCATCGGGTGCTTCAGCCACCACCTGAGTAAACCATTTGTCCGCATCAGCAAAGTCATCAAGAAGGACATAGTCCGAAGCAACGATCTTCAATTCACCTGCATTCGGTCGGCGGTATCTAGCGCCGGTTGTGAATTCTGCGAGCGATTCTCGAGGTTTCTTCTCGCGGAAGAGTACGTAGCCGAGAAGGAAATGCGCATCTGCGTCCGATTGGTGTGCGACCAGGTAGCTATGGAGAGCGGTGTCTGCCTCTACGACCCTTCCACTATCGACAAGCAGGCGCACATTAGCGAGCGAATCGGCTGAAGCTTGGCAGAGGGCCGATGCGGCGCCAGAAACGGCAAGCATCATCGCAACGGCCGCTTCAGTGTATTTCAGAATCATCATCGAAAACACTACCTGGCGACAGGGGCGCCGCAGTTACTCATTTGCGTGAGCAACCGTTGCATATCTTGAAGGTTGCGGCAATAGACGAGCGCCGTATTCAGCGTGGCACGCGCTGCCGATCCATCGCCGGCCATGCATTGCACGCGCGCCAGATTCATCGCCAGACCGGAGATGTCCTGGTTGCTGGCAAAAGCTTTCTGAAGAATTGGGATTGATTCGCTGAGCCTGCCCTCCTTTGCCAACAGAACACCGAGATTTGATAACGCGGTGAGATCATAGGGGTCGAGAGCGAGTGCTTTCTGGAATGACTCGTGGGCTTTCTTGAGATATCCCCTTTCGGCGCTGAGGTTTCCCAGAGCGTCCAACGCAGCTTTATCGCTTGCGATTCGGTCCTGATCAGCATTGAGCTGCTCCCAAGCGATTGGTTCAAGCGACCTGTCGCCCTCGAGCAGAGCCTGGTAATTTGCCATAGCTAGATCCCGGATCGTCGCTCCAGGGGAAAAGATCGGCGAAAGCTCTCCGCCCCTGCTTGCCGCAAGTGCCGCTGTGGATTCAACTGGCTTGGCAAGAATCCGGTGATCGGTCCAGGACACGTGAGGAATATTTTCCGCGCCGGTCCGTGGCATGTGGCAACTGGTGCAATCCTTGTTTTCGGGGTAGTGATTTGTGGCGAATTCGGGCCTGCTGTGACAAACAAGGCACTTATTCCGGAAGAACGCGGCCTTCTCGGATGGTCCCGGCGTGAGGTGAGGATCATGGCAGCTTGTGCATGACATGCGATCGCCGCTGATGCGCTTGCAAGTACTCTGACTGAGCTGTTCCACTTCGCTCACACCGCGGTCAGTCAGTTTCGAACCTGATTTTACGTAGAAGGCGAGAAAGGTGGATATCGGTTCCCCGGGGCGATAATCCAGGGCCGAGTGCCCGGATCGCTCCACCGAGACATCGCCTTCAAGGTGGCAACTGATGCAGATCGAATCGCGCAGATCGGCATTGAGCTTCGAGGGATTTACCATGGTACCTCTGCCGCCTGTTTTGACGTGTGCAGCGGAATCCCCGTGGCAGGCCTCACATGTGATGCCGGTATGAAGGAAGGCCAATCCTTGATAGCGGTTGATCGTTCCCGCGTCACTCGCCTGAACTGAGCTCATATGGCACCGAAGGCAACCGCTCTGCATTGGAAGGGGAGGCGGCAGGTGGTCCAATTCCGCTAATCCAGGTTTCATATCGTAGCTCTTAGACGGCCCATACCAAGCGACCGGAGACTCGAAGAGGAAATTGCCGATCGAATATAGATACGTTGTTCCCAGATGACCGGAGCCAAGGAAATATTCCAGAGGGAACTCTCCGGCAACATTCGGAGATTTAAGAGAGCGGTATGAAAGCACTCCCCGATTGTCTTTCTCTTCAATCTTGTACTCGGTCGAAGACGCCGTGTGCACGAACATGCCGGGTCGTAATTTCTCGGTGGCGAGTCCGCTTGCGTTGGCCATGGGGGTGCCGAGATAGCTTTTGAATATCGCAGTGTGACAGCGGGCGCAGGCAGCATCGACAACACGGACAGGGGTGGCTTTGTAGCCTGGTGCAGCGAATGCGGCATTGCAATTCAAGAGATTCAGACAGAAAACCGCCAATAGAGTTTCAGTGAGCGTTGTTCTTAATCGTGTTTGACTCGCTAGCCTGGCCTGCGACTGCGGCACTGGCTTCTCGCTGCAAGGTCCCATAAGTACGCATCTCCTCCTGCGCCTCGGCACTCTTGCCCTGGGACCTGTAAACGTTGGCGAGGAGAAAATGGATCGTGGGCTCGCTCGGGCTATCTTTTTCAGCCATCAACAGGTCAGGCAAGGCTTCGGGCTGCCTTCCCAACCGCACGAGGGCGCGAGCGCGATCAACGCGCGCCTGCATGAGATTGGGACAACGTTCGAGAGAGCGATTCAATTGGGACAGTGCTTCTTCGCTGGAATCGTTGGCCTCAAGCATCGAGTTCGCGAGTTTCCAGCGAGCTATGCAGTTGTTTGGATCGTTGGCAAGTTCTGCTTGAAATTCCGTTTGCGCGGACTGCCACTTGCCGATGTACCAGTACGCATCACCCATGTGCATGTGCGTACCGGGTCTTTTCGGATCCATGTCGACGGCCTTTTTGTATTCAACAAGAGCGAGATCGTAGTTGTGCATGCTTTCGTCAATCTCGCCCGCAATTTCATGGGCGACGATTGAGTTGGGGTCGATCTCATTGATCTTTTTGAGAGCATCTTCCGACAATTGAAGATACGACTTACCCAGCATGTACCAGGCTTCCTGGTTTTTCGGGTTGCGCTCGAGAAAGCTATTCAGGTGTTCCGCCGCATCGTTGAGCTTTCCCTCGTTGAGCAGCAGGCGAGAATGCATCATTTCAATCTGGTCGTCTTTTGGATTCGATCGCAGCGCCTTGCGAAGCAGTGGCTCAGCCTTGTCGTCTTCTCCAAGCTGAACATAACTCATGCCAAGCATGGCGGTAGCTGTAGGCATATTCGGATTCAATTCCAGTCCCCGCTTCAGGGCTTCGGCCGCCTCTGCATAGTCGTGCCCATTGAAGTAGAGCATACCCAGGTTGTTATAAGCGGCCGCAAGATGGGGAGCAAGCTTGATGATCGACTTGTACTTTCCAATCGCGGTCGAGGTATCGCCATTCTGGGATGCCTGGTTCGCCTCTTCATACAGACGCTGAACAGTGGGTGTGACCTCGTCTTCTCCCTGCGGTGCCTGGGCTCCGGATCGCGATGCGGTCAGCGAGAAAATGCCCACGAGACAAAGCAAACAGCGAAGGACAAAGCTGGCGGGGAACGACCTCATGATCCGTGATTATAGTTGATTCTTCAATGGTTGCGCCTTCGCCGTGGCGAGTGCAAGATACCCTCATCGTTCAAATAAAAGTGCCGGGCTACATGAAGCAGCCCGGCGTGAACAGGAGGGTCGCAAATGGTTCAGATCAGGAGATAGCGCATCGAGCTAGAAATCTATCCGGAAACTGACCTGCCCTTGCCGGTTTGAGATGTTCGAACCCTGCGATGTTATTTGACCGAATGTGCTATCGCTTGCGTTGTTGTCGGGTCCGTTGAATTGCGTTCGATTAAATGCGTTGAAGTAGTCCACAGTGAGAACCGCTGTGACGCGTTCTCCGATGTAGAAGTTCTTCTTTGCGTTTAGATTTTCCAAGGCAAGGGGTGCGTTTCTCATGCCTGAGTAGTTCCGCTGGGCATCTCCGAGTATGTACTGAGTCGCTGTCGTTGAAAATGCGCCCGGGTTGTACATTTGTGCAACCGCTGTTTTGCCAACCCAGTAGTCTCGAGCTTTGCTATACGACGCAGTGCTCAGGCCGACTGAAGGGTTCCGGTCGGGCCGATTGAACCCGTTTGGGAAGGGCGTACCATTCTCGCCGGGGCCATTAACTGTTCCGGATTCATAGTCGAGAATCCAGCCAACCTGCCAGCCGCCGACCACGTTGCCCCATGTGTGGTTGTTGACATACTTCTTGCCAGGACCGATGGGCAATTGATAGGTGCCGCTGACCTTTAGCGTTTGGGGTTCGTCGGAATTGGAGATGGCCCACTCCGGCTTCTGGTTGTACTTGTTGATGCCACCAGAGGTGAAGCTCGAAAATCCGCTGCTGGTATTGTCCATCAGGCGGGAGAGAGTGTAACCCGCCAGGAAGGAAAGACCATTCGTGTAGCGTTTCTCGACCTCGATCTGGGCGGACTGATAGTAGGTTGTTCCGTAACCCTCAAAGTTATTGAAGATGTAGGAGTACTGTGGATAAGGCACCAAAGCCTGGGCCACCGTAGCCGATCCACCGAAGTCATTGACAAAGCTCGAGTATGGCAATGGCACACCATCCACTGAGGTATCGCCGGGGGCGAACACATCATTCAACTGAGAACCCAGAGAAAGAAACGTCGGATCCATCTGGTTGATCCTGTTGTTCTGGCTGGGAAGGTGAATGATGCGGTTGCCAACCCAGGCTGCGGTGATGAACATGTTGTACGGCAGCTCTCTTTGCAGGTTTATGTTCCATTGCTGGCTGTAAGGAGCGTAGCCGTCGATCTTATTGCTGAGGGCATTAATCTGGGTGCCCACACCAAGGCTCGGATTGAAGGGCGTCGGATTCAACGCAGGAAGCGGGTTGGTATCCCAGCTGCCGTTTGACGAGGTGTTACTGCCAGTGGTGCCACGGGTGAAGGAGCCGGTCAACAGGTTGCCGTAATTGACTGCAACTTTGTTGGTGCCGTACTCATACGCACCGCCATTGAGGAATGCGATGGCCAATCCTGCCTGCACAACCATCTTGCGGCTCAGTTGATACGCGAAGCCGAAGCGTGGACCGAAATGCCCCCAATGGATAGAGGCGCGGTTCCATCCTACGCAACCTGTGCAGGTTCCCAGCTTGCTTGCCGACCCGGGAATGTTCTCTCCCGGCAGCGTACCAGGGTTGTCCTGATTGAAGAAGACCACGTTGTTGTTGTCTTCCGTGAATGGCACCTGAATATCCCAACGCAGGCCGACATTGACGGTGAGTCGAGGTGACAGCTTGATATCGTCCTGGACGTAGGGCGAGAAGTCGCGGTTTCGCAGTTTCAGTTCCTGCGAGTTGCTGCGATTTGTCGAATCCGGAAGACCGAGCAAGAAGCTCGCAAAGGGATCGCCATAGTTTCCGAAATTCGGATCGTTCGGATTTGGAACCGAGGTCTGGGCATTGCTGAAATTGAAGTGTCCGCCTTCGGTCTGCTCTTCGTTGTCGTCCTGGTAGGCGCGGCGATACTCCCAGCCCATATTGAAGGTGTTCTTCCCCTTTGTCCAAAGCCAGTTATTGACAAGCGCGATGCCGAGCTTGCGATTGATCGATTGCAACCAAGCACCGCTCGTTCCCCAGCAAGTGTAAGTGTTGGAATTGCACTGGCTGCTGTTTGGACCAAAGGTGATGTTGGGTGGGATGGTCCCACTATCAACGGCCCCGAAGGAGTATCCCGTCGTGATGTTGAACTGGTTGTTGATTTCTCCGATCCATCCTGCACCGGCAGTCATCACCAGATGCGGGGTTAGCGTATAGCTGTAGTTGAGCAGGAAGACGCTGCCGGTCGCGGGCTCATACTTCTGGCTGTTGAGTGGGTTTGGCGCTTCGACGATCGGGTTGTAATCGAAGCTGTGGGTCGTGTAGGTGTTCCGCCATTGGCTGTAGTGGATGGTCTGCTTGGGCGTGATCACCTGGTCAACCGTGAAGCCCCACACGTGCTGGATATTCGGATTGATGAAGTTGGCATAGCCCTTATTGCTGATCAACCCGCCATAGCCACCGCCGGGTCTGTCCGGATCCGGTATATCTTGCAGAAGCGAGGCTGAGAGGGGGCTGAAGCGGGACTGCGGAATGATGTTGCCCGGGAACGGCTGTCCGGTTGTCGGATCATAGATCACGATGAGATTGCCGCTTGCATCCTTGAGACCGCTAAAGTCTCCTTGTTTCTCCGCCACCGACGGTACGGTGCCAGCGTTGGTGTTCAGGTTGTTTTGCTTGTACCATTCCTGGCTATAGAAACCGAAGGTCCGGTTGCGTCCGTCATAGACCTTGGGTATGCTGATCGGGCCGCCGACGTCAAAACCATAGTTGTTTTCGTGATCCGAAGGGGGCTTGTTCACACCACCCCAGGCGGGACCGTTGAAGAATCCGACGGAATCAAAGAAGCTGTTGCGGTTAATGTAAAAGGCCCCACCGTGATAGGAGTTGGTGCCGGAGTGCATCTGGTAGGTCAGCGCACCCTGCCCGAGGCCGAACTGCGCTGAGAATGTGGAGCGCTCCACGCGGTACTCCTGAACCAGGTCGAACGGAGGATTGAAGTTGGTGGTGTAGCCCTCGGTTTCAGGCTGGGGTGCTGGGATGCCGTTGTAGACAATCTCCTGTTCAAAGTCCACGCCGCCGCTAACGCGATGGGAGAAGGTGCTTCCAGTAGTACCGGGAGCCGTGAACTGAAGTTGGTCAATCTGACGTCCGCGGCCGGATACCTCTGTTGGCAGAGCGGCCACAACCACAGGTTCAATGGTGCTGCCGATTTCAGGAGCGGTTGTATTCAAGGCGATCGCATCGGCTGTGACCTGAACGGTCTCGCTGGTCGCTCCAGTTGACAGGGCGAAATCGATCGTCGGAGTGGTACTGACTTCAATAGTGACTCCCTTTTTAACATCCCGTTTAAAGCCGGTGGCATCAACCGAGATCGTGTACTTGCCAGGGAGAAGCCCTTTGAAGGAGTAAGTTCCGGCGCTGCTGGACACGGTGTCGCTGCTGACGGTTGTTTGTTCGTTTGTGATTGTGATCTTTGCAGCCGGCACAACTGCGCCGGTTGGATCGGTGATGGTACCAGTGATACCGGCGCTGGCCTGCGCGAACGCATTGCGCGGTACCAACGAGAATAGGCATGCGATTGCGGCTACGACGGCAAGTAAGGCTGCGCCTGAGCGGCGCACCACGGCGCACTCGTTCGAAACGGGGAATTGTTTCACTTCGCCTCCTGGTCTTACCCAGTTACTCTCTTTTGAAATCCTTATCAGGGGAATCAAACTACGGAACGGCTCTTTATTTGGCCTTGAGCTCCGGCATGGAATCGATACCATTTTTATGGTAGCGATTCCATTGGGCGCAAATATACGTCCGGCAAATTTCGGCTGTCAAGGAGTTTTTTGACGAACAGGCCTTGCGTTGCAGTGAAAGAAACGGATTTTTCGATGAATCGGCAAAGCGCAAAGGTCAGAAAGAACGACCGCCGTTGACTGTCGAAGGGAGACTCGGCAAGGAATCAAGGTCCTGACTCGCTGCTATGGACCTGATGGATCACACTTTCCATCTACGGCATTGGACGATACCGGTTCGTCCACCTGGACCTGCCGGTCGGCTTTGAGTTCGGTGAGCGTTTGCACAATCCCGCTAGGCCATTGGACTTGGATGCATGATGCCGTGGCGCTGTTGCCCAGTCCAAAATGAACGCGCGGGTCGCTCGCAGACATGTAGCCGCTGGATGTAGTTACTGTAGCCCATTGCGTTCCCGTCGTGGTTTTCAACTTTACGACGGCCCCAATGCCATCGCGGTTGCTTTTGTGTCCGGTGAGGTGGAGGGTAATCCAGTGGTTCTCTGTCTCTGTCCGGTTGAGCAGAACATGGGCTGATCCCCCATTGGTGCTGACCACGGCATCGACGCGACCATCGTTATCGATGTCGCCGATGGCCATGCCGCGGCCTACCCATGCATCATGGAAGATGTCTCCGGAGATTGAGGAGACATCCATGAAACTGTTGCCAGTGTTGCGAACCAGCATCATGGGTTCCCGATAGTGGAGCATGGGGTTGGTCTTTTCGATGGTGTCGAGATCATGCCCCTGGGCGACCAGGAGATCCTTCCAGCCGTCATTGTCGTAATCGAGAAAGCGCAGGCTCCAGCCGGAGTGGAGCGCGGACATGTTTCCTATACCACTCGTGCCAGAAGCGTAGTTGAAGGTGCCATCGCGGTTGTTCTGGTAGAGCGCGTAGCGCTGGTTGGCCAAGTTGTCAACGATAATGTCGGGCCAACCATCATTGTCATAATCGGCAAAATCGACGCCCATCCCGGCATAGGTCTGTCCTTCGGCATTCACCGCAGCACCTGACTCTAATCCGACTTCCTCGAATGTCCCGTCTTTCTTCTGATGAAATAGGAACTCGGGCATAGAATCGTTAGCCACAAAGATGTCGATTCTCCCGTCGTGATCGTAGTCAGCGAAGGCGATACCCAGCGCTTTTGCTGGCTTGTCGAGATTCAGCTTGTGCGCCATCTCGATGAAATGTCCATCACCTTCGTTGTGGTACACAAGCATGGATATGGGCTGGAAGACGTCAGGGTGACAGTAGCCGCGATAGCCTTCGCGAAGCTCGCCGCACCAAACATCTTCCCAATCCCAGGTGACATAGCGATCTACCACGAGATCAAGCTTGCCGTCGTTATCCAGATCAACCCAGGCCGCAGAACTTGACCATCCGCTGCCGGCCACACCAGCTTTCTCTGTCACATCTGAGAAGCTGCAATTGCCATTGTTGTGGTAGAGACGGTTGCCCCCGTAACCAGTGACGAATAGATCCTCATAGCCGTCGTTATCGTAATCGGCGACGGCCACACCGAATCCGTAACCGACTCCCTGCAATCCGGCTTTTTCGGTGACGTCTTCGAATGTGCCATCCGGTTTCTGGTGATACATCCGATTCCAGTATTCCGGCCCGGTCTTCTGCGGGATGAAACCCTTCGGCGTGGGATCGGTGTACGGTGCGCCGTTGACGAGGAAGAGATCGAGGCGGCCATCGTTGTCACAGTCGAAGAGTGCGACGCCGGAGCCCATGGTTTCAATCAGATATTTGCGGGAGGTATGCGGAGCCTGGTGGAGGAAATGGACTCCGACCTTTTCGGTGACGTCGGCGAATCGCCCAGGCACTGCGGGCATTCGTGCATCCTGAATCCGCGGCTTGGGTTGAGGAGACTGGGGGGTCAGATGCGGGTCCGGAGAGATGAGCAGGCACAGAGCGCCGGGAATGATGCGCGCGCATCGAAGGAAAGCACGTGTCATTGCTTTCCCTTAGATGTTGACGCCAATTGCGCGCCAGGCTGGCAGGAGTGAGCTGCGCATCGCTGTGCGGTAATTCCCTTCCCCTCAATGATGGTGTAGATACGGTCGACGGCCGGCAGTTTGACGCTCTCTTTTGCACCCGAGGGCCAATGAATTTCGGCCGTACCAGCATCGGTAGCATCGCCCAGTCCAAAATGAGGGCGAGGATCATTTGTCGACACGTAACTTCCGCCACTGATCAGATCCTGGCGCTGGCGCATTCCATTTGCTGTGAGGTATACGGTCGCGCCAACAGCATCGCGCGGACTTCTGGCGCCGCCGACTAGCTTCAGCTCTACCCAGTGATGGTGATCCCGATAGACATTTCTCAGGAGCACCGGCGGCCCATCCATCTGATTGATGATCACATCGATCTTTCCGTCATTAAAGAGATCCCCGAAAGCAGCTCCGCGGCTTGAGAGAACGTCCGCCAAGCCGGAGCCTTTGACGGGAGGAACCTCAGTGAATTTGCCGTCATGATCGTTGTGAAAGAGTAGCGAGCGTTGTGCATAGGAAGTACCCCAGTCGAATCTGTCGGCGACGGGATAGATGTGGCCGTTTACAAACATCAGGTCGAGCCAGCCATCATTGTCGTAGTCCAGAAAACCGTCGCCCCAGCCGAGGAAAGGGATGGAGATTCTCCCGATGCCGGAACGCATCGACTCTTCGGTGAAGCTACCGTTGCCCTGGTTGCGGAACAACAGTTTTGCTTCATCCGAGAAGTCGCTGATGGCAAAGTCCAACAGGCCGTTGTTCATATAGTCGCCTATCGCGACGCCCATGGCAGCGACCTCTCGGCCGTCTTCATTCAATCCAAACCCAGTCGCGAAGCTCGCATCTTCAAAGGTGCCGTCTCCTCGGTTGAAGTAGAGATAACTCAACGTGGAGTCATTTGCCACGATCAGATCGGGCTTGCCATCATTGTTAATGTCAACGAAGACTGGCGTTATGCCGTAGTACTTGTTCGGTGCGTCTGCAACTCCCGCCCGGACACTCACATCAGTAAATGTGCCGTCACCGTTGTTATGGAACAGATGGTCCGGTTCACCTTCGAGGTTCCTGGGTCCGCACATTACCGATTCACCTCGAAACTCACAATAAGAGAATCCTGTGGCCTTCGTCTTTTCATAAGGAAGGTTGTTGCGATCAAAGTGGACATAACCGGAGATAAAAAGATCGAGCCGCCCATCGCCATCGTAATCGCCCCATGTCGCTCCGGCGGACCAGTTGCCAAGCGTGATGCCCGCCTTCTCGGCGACATCTGTGAAGGTACCATCATGGTTGTTGCGATAGAGGCGGTTTTTGCCCCAGTTGGTCACCAGAATGTCAGGCCAGCCGTCGTTATCATAGTCGGCGATGGCAACACCGAACCCCCACCGATCGTTGGTCACGCCGGCCTTTACCGCGACGTCGGTAAAGGTTCCGTCGTGATTGTTGTGAAACAAGGCTGCATGGGGGGGCTCTTCTTTGCCATCGAGCGCGTTGAAGGTTGATCCGTTAACGATGTAGATGTCGAGCCATCCGTCGTTATCGTAGTCGATGAGTCCGACTCCAGATCCATTGGTGTCGATGATGAGCCCTTTATCGGCAGCGCCCATGGTGTGTTTCCAGCCGGAAAGTCCGGCCGCCTTGGTCACATCCTCGAAGATAGTCGGCCCTGAATCGACAAAACTATCTGCGGTAGTCGGGGGCCTGCGCGGGCTCACGGCAGGCGGCGACAAGGTTGTTGTCTGGCGGCCAAGGCCGGATTGTGAATTCGGCGGGACCTGTGCCAGCGAGCAGAAAGCAGGAACAGAGACAATAACCACTGCCAATGCCTGGGTATAGATACGCCAGTTATAGGGCAATGAATGACCTCCACCGCTGAGTCTAACGCCAGCTCGCTGATCAGCGTTTGCGCTGAATTTCGCGCTGTCATCGGGATGAACAGGGCTTGCCGTCACATCGGGATGCGATGATGCCCCTGTCCTCGGCAATCGTGTAAATGCGGTCGACCTTCGGAAGCTTCACACTCTCAACTCTTCCGGATGGCCAATGAATCTCTGCCGTTCCCGCATCGACGAAGTCGCCCAGCCCGAAATGAAGACGTTGATCGTTCGACGAAATGAAGCTGCCACTGGAGAGCACATCCTGTCGCATGCGCAATCCGTTGGCCTTTAGATATACAGTAGCGCACATGGCATCGCGCGGACTCTTGGGGCCGCCGACCAGCTTTAATTCGACCCAATGATGATGATCCGGGCTCACGTTCCGGAGTAGAATCGGCGGTCCGTCAACAGGATTAATGACAACATCGATCTTGCCGTCGTTGAACAAGTCTCCGAAAGCTGCTCCGCGTGCGGATACAACCACTGCCAAACCTGTGCCGGTCACGGGCGGAACCTCTTCGAATACGCGTCCGGAAGGCCCCTTGATATTGTGAAAGAGCAGCGGGCGCTCAGCAAACGTGGTGCCCCATTGATGCTGATCTACCTTGGGATAGACGTGGCCGTTGACCATGAACAGGTCCAGCCAACCATCGTTGTCGTAGTCGATGAATCCGTCTCCCCAGCCGACAAACGGTATGGGCGTCTTTTCGAGTCCGACCTTATCGCTGACATCCGTAAACCCGTAGTCCGGATCCTGCCGATAGAGCACCTTGTAGTCATCGGAAAAATCGGTGACGAGCAGGTCCATCCTGCCGTTGTTTTCGTAGTCTCCGGCGGCAATTCCCATGGAAGCAATCTCGCGTCCATCGCGATTGAACGCGAATCCTGATGCATAGCTTTGGTCATCAAAGGTGCCATCCCCTTTGTTGATGTAGAGATAATTCGGCTCAGAGTCATTGCCGACGACGAGATCCGGTTTTCCGTCACCATTGAGATCGAGGAAAATCGATTCGAAACCGTAGTACGTGTTCTTGTCGCTGACGCCGGCCTTGACGCTGACGTCAGTAAACGTCCCATCGCCGTTGTTGTGAAAGAGGTGGTCGGGTTCCCCGTTCAGACCCCGCGGCCCACACATGACCGGTGCGCCACGATACTGACAGAAGGATTGACCAACGGTATCGAGACCCGAGGCAACAAGGTCTTTGCGATCGAAGTGCACGTAACCTGCGACGAAGAGATCCAGCCGTCCGTCGCCATCGTAGTCGCCCCAGGTCGCGCCCGACGACCAGTTTCCCAACGCGACGCCAGCCTTCTCCGCTGTGTCTGTAAATGTACCGTCGTGATTGTTATGGTAGAGGCGATTTTTTCCCCAGTTCGCGACAAAGATATCTGGCCAGCCGTCGTTGTCGTAATCGCCAACAGTTACACCAAAACCCCAGCGGTCGTTCGTGACCCCTGCTTTGGCGGCGACATTGGTGAATGTGCCGTCGTGGTTGTTGTGAAAGAGGGCGGCGCGCGGTGGCTCTTCTTTGCCATCGAGGGCATTAAAGGTCGAGCCATTGACCAGGTAAATGTCGAGCCAACCGTCGTTGTCGTAATCAAGCAGAGCGACGCCGGAGCCATCTGTATCAATGATCAGAGGCTTTTGCGGCGCGCCCATCTTGTGGCTCCAGCCTGCGAGTCCGGCGGCTTCAGTGATGTTCTGGAAGACCACCGGTCCGGAGTCGACGAAGCCACCAGCCGTGATGGGACGCTTCTGTGCGTCATAGACCGGAGCAAACGTTCCGCCGGTCGCATTGCCGCCTTGCTGTTTCTGTTGGGCATCCTGGCGCGGCTGAGACTGGGCCTCGACAGTACTCGGAAGAAAAACGGCCGCGGTCAAAACACCGGCAAGCAGACCACGAACGTACGACAATGATGCGACCCCCACGGGTTGAAGTTTAACGTAGACCACGCGCTACCGGCGTTCGCGCTCTCGGATCAGTCCGTCGCAGGATCTAAGCTGGTGCCCACGTTGGTTTTGAGGAATATACAGGAAGGATGCACGCCCCCAGCAGCCCCGCTTCCGCGCCAAGCTTCGCGGGCAAGACTTTCGTGCCTCCGCCCGGCATTCCTTTCGAAGCCGCCCTTCCCGGCGCCGTCAGTGCGTAAACATAGCTCCGATGTTCCAATTCCTCAAACAGCGATGGCGACAGGAGGTCCCAGGAGTTGGCTACTCCTCCCCCGATCACATACAACGGTAGATTCAGAATGTTGATAAGACCAGCGAGGCAGATTCCGAGCGCACGACCGGTATCGGTATAAATGCTGAGCGCCTTCACATCACCTTGTCGCGCCGCCTTAGCAATGCTATGCGCTGTTAACGGCGTCTCCCTTTCCTTCAAGCGAGCCAGCCCGGGAGCCTCTCTCGCTGCAATCAGTCTTTCTGCGGCGTTCACAACTGCAGTAGCTGATGCGCAGGCTTCGAGGCAGCCGTTGTTGCCGCATCCGCAGCTAGCGCCATCGGGGTAGATGGTCACGTGTCCGGCTTCACCCCCCATGCCCGTAGCTCCATGCCAGAGCTTTCCATCCAGAACGATTCCATTCCCGACACCCGTACCCAGCGTCAACATACACATGGAATCGACGCCGAGTTCTTTTCCAATCCCCAATTTGAATTCTGCGAGCACTGCTGCATTGGCGTCACTCTCAATGACAACCGTTCTTCGCAGCCGCTGCTCCATTTCGGCGAGCAACGGGAAACCGTCCCATCCGGGAAGATTGGGTGGATGGTGAAGGCGCCCGGCCGGCAGCTCGAGCGGTCCAGGTGATCCGACACCGATGCCAGCAATCTCACGTCCATTCGAATGCTGTTCCAGCAGCCGGAGAATGGCACTACACATGTCATCCACAACCGCAAGTGGTCCCGATTCGAGGCGTGTTCGAAACGAGATAGTGTCGAGCACTCCGATATCTGGGGTATAGGCAGCGATTCTCAGACTCGTACCTCCGAGATCAACGCCGATACTGAGAACCTGCTCTTTTTCCGAGGCCATTCCGATCACCGCAAAGTCAGAGGATCTAAGATTTCGGTTGCGACTGAACCAGCGATAGAACGGAGCAAACGCTGGGAGACTTGCATCAAAGGCTCGCGGTCTCTTGCATCCGCCGCTCTCGCCGATGTCTTGGAAACGATACCATACACGATCTAGAGGCTGCCAGACAGCCGCAGAGACAATCGCTCTTTTCCCTAGAGTAAGAAGAGCCTGAATTTCACCGGGAAAGGGACACTGGGACGCGCTACCTGGCAATGGACAACCTCAAGGGGCCTAGTGCTGGTATCGTTTCCACTTCGAGGAATCTGATAGATCTTGCAGGGTCGTCCTGGTGAATCAAGGCTAGTCTGAAGCAGCAGCAGGGAAGCACCCGCACGAGATTCGTTGAATCAGCCTTGTCTCCAGAATGACTTGCCGGGGGCGTTTCGGTTTCAAAGAACCCCGCGTGTTGCGCTTCCCGAGAAGTTGCTCAAAGAGAAGCTCAGCGGCAACACGGCCAATCTCTTCGATCGGCTGCTGAACGACGCTCACTGACGGCCTGACGGTTGCGGCGAGTTCAAAATCGTCGAAACCGAGGAGGGCGATGTTCTTCGGCACCGGCACATTCAACTTCTGAAGAGCCTCAAAGGCAAAGATCGTCGCGCTGTTCTTGAGCGTAAACAGCGCATCTGGAGGGTTGGCGCCGGCGAGCATGCTCTCAATCGCATACTCGGCCGACTTATAGTCTTTAACAGAGGTGTTCAACATAGACGGTAGACCGGCGGCGTCAACCGCTGCCCGATAGCCGCGGACGCGCTCCTGGATGGTAAAGAGAGTACTCTCGCCGGTAAGACAGACGATGCGTTTGTATCCGTGGTCAATCAAGTGCTGAGTCGCAAACCTCGCGCCCTTGAAATTGTCCGTTACTACTGAAGCGACAAATGAATCGGAAACTGGGCGATCGACCGCCACTACTGGAACGGAAACCCGCTTGAGAAGATCGCGCAGGACTTCGCTTTGCGAATTCGCTGGAGCGACGATCAGGCCATCGACCCGATGACTGATCAGAATGTTGATGTTCTCGATTTCGGCGTGCGGATCGTTGTGCGAAGCGGTCACGATCAGCAAGGAATCATTTGCCTGAGCGACCGCCTGGGCCGCTTCCGCGCAACTAGAGAAGAAGGGGTCGGCGATGCTGGGAATAACCAACCCTATCGTCTTAGTCCGATGCCCCTTGAGCACGCGGGCTGCCTGGTTGGGCATGTAGCCCATCGCCTCGATGACACGCTGCACGTGCGCCAGCGTCTTCGGACTGACGCGGTCACCGCCATTGATGACGCGGGAAACGGTTGTTGTACCAACACCTGCCGCTCTGGCTACTTCGCTGACAGTTGGAGGGCTGCTTCTCTTTTTCATCTTTCCAGGCCAAGCGGCTATGAGAGTAAGGAGAGTCTAAGCCATGCCGGCGGCCGTGTACAGCCGAGGCCGCAGCCCTCAATGTGAATCGGTGGACCCGTTAGATGGATTCACGTAGGCAATTACGCCCGGTTTCGCATCGGGCGATGGCAGTAGATCGTACAGCGGGTAAGCGGGCGAAATCATGGGGCCTTCGTTGGCAACGGAAACCGCAAGAATGCGAATCTTATCGTTCTCCGGCAGCTTGAGAGTTTTCGTCCCAATGGGCAGATCGATCGCGTATCCAAAGAGGTAGGAATAGGAATACGTTACGTTTTTTCCGGATGCGTCATGGTGATGGTCGCAATACCATGCAAGATCTGCACGCTTGATGAAACCCTGTTTGAGGCCGGTCATCTGGCCATAGTTGGCGTGGTCGACGTCGAGTCTGGTGCCGCTCCACTGCCGATCATCCCATTGCCCGATGAACCCACTCCAATCCTGGATGTCGAGTTCGGCCTTGTTCGAGCCGGCTTCGAAGGTTGCCTTCTGGTCGCCATCAGAGGAAGCCGCGAGCACGTAAACGCGGTTGAAGTCTCCCTCGGGGAGCTTGATGGTCTGTCCCCTGGCGATCAGTGCGTTTTTTGCATCAGGCTTCGCAAGTTGGAAATTGACGCCATTGAATGTGATATCTCCGGGTACCATCTCCGCAGGCAATGCGTTTCCCTTACCGTCGAAACCTGCCGCCGTATTCTGGCCATCCTTGCTTGCAGCGTCAACGTCATATTTGAGCGCAACGGGGATGGAGCGAACCGACTTGATCGTTTGCTCCGGAGGCGTCAGGCTCAGGGCGAATGTACGGGGTTGATAGGCTCCGAAGGAAGTTACCAACTCTCCAGAAGAGACCGTGGCCGATCCTACGGGCTGCTCCTGGCCGTTCACCTCGCGTGCTTTCGTAACAGGCGTGGCGAAGGAGATGTGCACATCCTGCTGAGGCTTGCCGTCGAGCTCCACCAGTCGCACTATGATTTCGTCGCTGTCTTCCGCCTTTTTCAGCCCAAGAATTCGAATCCTCGGATTACTTACCTTGAGTAAGGAGAAAGTTCGGCCGAGGCTGCCGCTGTGCTTTGAAGTTTCAAAGACCCGCAACGGAGCGTTGAGCCGCTGTGCCTGCCAGTCTGTTTGGCTCTCACGCCATCCGTAAGCGTGTCCGGTTATCCCGTAGGTGAATTCGTGATGCCCGATATCCTGAGTGGCCTGGTCCGGGTAACCGCCAGCAATCCCGGGAGTACGGATCAGCGTAAGACGGACGGTATGATCGTTCGGCTTGTCCGAACCATTCTTGCAGTCGGTTAGAATTGTGGCGCCATACAGGCCGCCCATGTCCGTCAAATCGATCCACTGATGCGAGGGGACTTCAAATTTTTTTGGTTCGGCTGTCGGGCGCTGAATGGTGCCGATATCCCAGTTGTACGTAGCCACTTCGTTAGAAGCCGAGAGCGGGAAAGTGGCCTTCAGGTTGGATTCGCGCGTGTTCCAGTCGATCACGTTGCCGACCTCTACGCGCTTGCCTGCATCGCCGGCCGAGAGGCGGATCGTCTGAACAAATCGCGATCCCGCAGTCTCGCGGGAAACTTCGATTGCAATGCGCACCGGACCGTTCTCCACGACGCGTGTCTTCGCCGGACCCGAGACGTACGCCTTGGGCGCAGCCTGCTCCTGATCCCAGTCCATGTTCCATGCAGGCCACTGCTTCGGATTATCGTAGGAAATTGCAAGTCGTGCCGGAGCTGACAGGAGTTCCTTGCCGATTGACTTGTCGAAGATGCTGGCGATGTCGCCATCTTCGTTTAGCCGAACCCGATAAAACTCATTTTCCATAGTGTCTTTGGTGACTGAAAGCTGGCTACTTACATTCGAACCTGCGCCTGGTTGAACGTCATAGACTGCGTATCCAACAGAGGGAACATTGGCAATGAAGAGCACCTTTCCATTGGAGATCTGTGCTGGCATCTCCTTTCCATCGGGACCGACCACGTGCACGGCATTTGGAGAACCGCCCGGGAAGTGAACATCCGCTTCCACCACATCTTCACGCGTGATGTTCAACGGATTGAAGACAACCAGCGGCACACCGGTAGCTTGTGTATTCATCGCGGACGCGACGCCCTCGGTTGCGCTCGTCAGCACATCGGCAAACTGATTCATCGTGATGACATCGTCATTCCATGCGAACTCGTACGAGCGCGGGGTTGCCGTTCCGGCTGCGAGGTCATGGAAGTGCGCACCCATAGCGAGAGTCCAGGCATCATTGAGCCGTTCCATGGGATACGTGCGAGCGCCAAGCCAGGCAGCAGCCACTGATGACTTTTCGGCGGCATCAGCCAACAACTCTTCCTGCCGGATCCAGCGCTTCTGGTAGGCTTCGGATGTCAATGATCCGGCAGAGTGATTGGTCAGCTCCATCTCGCCCGTGTAGCGGGGTAATTTTGAGATATCTTCGGGCGTGAGATCTAGGAACATCTGATCGGCCTTCGAGGAGATCACGTGAATCGTGCCCTGGCCAACGCTCACGGTCGGCCAATCCGGATGCTGCTGCCCGCGCATCCTGAAACGTGGCATTGACGGATCCGGGGGCGAAGGCATTTCTACACTGCTCTTTGTGACGATTGCCTCCAACCGCTTCACGGATTCTTCATCCGGACTTCCGCCGATGTCACCAGTGCCGTAATAGTGATAATCCGTGAAGATACCCGTGACCTTCCCGTTCTGTTCAACACGACCGGCCCAGTCGTTCTGGTGCCGTTCGAACTCGGCGCTCTTCAGCGTGTTCGATAAAGCTTCCTGCCTACTCCTCAAGCGGAAGTAATCCTCGAGCAATTTCGGATCAGGCGGGGTATTGGCGGTTCTTGCCTGCCGGATCTTCGGATACATTTCTTCGAGCTGCTTTTGTACTTCGACCAATTCCGGATTTTGAGGCAAAGGGGGAAGTGGCTGGGAAAGATCGGTCTCAATGCTGCCTCCGTACGATCCGGGATTGATTCCGGCCACTACGCTCTCACCATCTGGCCCGACCCATACACCCACGTTGAAGGGTGTTCCCTCGGGAGTGCTCTCGCGCGCTTCCGGTCCGCCACCGTTCGCCGATGAACCCCAGGTCAGCTTTTGTGTTGAGAAACCCTTGACTCCCGAATGCGCCAGAATGGTCGGCAACGAGGCTGGAAATCCAAAACAGTCCGGGAGCATGTATTCCGCGCTCGTCTTGCCTAGCTCTCTGTGGAACCACTCGTTGCCGTAAAGAATCTGGCGGATGATGGCCTCCGCGCTTGGCGCGTTTACATCGCCCTCTTCCATTGATGATCCCGCGGGGAACCACCGGCCTTCGTCAACATACTTCTTTACGAGCGCAAAGTCGGCCGGGAAGTACTCCTTCATGAAGCGGTACCGGTTCGCCCCACTGAAATTGAAGACATAGTGAGGATATTTCTGGAATAGCTTGAAGTTGTCCTCCATCGTGTTGCGGATGTATTCATTGATGACCTGCGGATATTCCCATCGCCATTCCGTATCGAGGTGCGCGTATCCCACGACGTAAAGAGTTGGTTGCCTGGTGAGGTCCGGCTTGTCTGAGTCCTGCGCGAGTGAACATGGAGAGATGGCGGCAAGAGCGAATGAGACTGAAAACACGATCGCGCGAAATTTCCGCATGGAAATTCTCCTCAGGCTTGGGAAATGAAGGGGCTTTCTGTGCATCGGCTCCGAGAAGTCAATTGCTGATTGGCCTCAAAGTCCGAACCGATGGAAACGATACCACACAGGCCTTGTATCATGGAATCGCAATTTACTTCGCGTCAGCATGCGATAGAACCTGCGAGGCAAAGCGACGGAAGCTTCTGTGTGGACGCAATGCAGTGCAATGAGATTCAACTCGAGCACTACCAACATGAATTGAGACATCGATGAACAGAAGAAGGTCGATTTCGGTTGCGGCGATCCTGAGCTTCGCCTTAGTAAGTCTCGCGCAGACTCAGAAAGAGCCGGTGGAATATGTCTCACCGAACATCGGTGCAATCGGCCAATTGCTCACTGCGACCATTCCGTATGTCCAGCGGCCACATGGAATGGCTCGAATAGCCCCGATCACGACTCCCGGGATAACGGATCGCTATCTCGCCGACAGGATATTCGGATTTCCCGCCGGTCCGGCGATGCTGATGGCGTCCGTGGGAGAACAGAGTGCCGATCCTGCTGCGTATGCGTCGGAGTTCGATCACGACTTCGAGACCGCGACGCCGTTTTACTACGCGGCCGATCTGCAGACATGGGGCATTCGAGCTGAATTCACGGCAACCAACGAAGCGGCGTATTACCGATTTACGTTTCCAGTCACCGAACATGCGCATTTCGCTGTCAGCCTCGGTGCCGGGGCGGAACTCGTCGTGCAAGGAAACGACGCAGTTGAAGGTAGTGGGCGCATCGAAGGATTGGTTGGAAACCTCGCAAGTGCGGACGGTGAGACACGCGAATATTTCTACCTCGAGTTCGCGCGTCCCTTTCACTTGTTTCAGACATGGCGAGCGGGTGGCTTGTCTCACGAATCGAAGGTGTCCGGTGACAACATCGGCGTCGTTACAGATTCGGCAACTTCTGCGGGAGATGTTGTTGAGGTAAGGGTCGGGCTTTCGTACATCAGCGCCGAGCAGGCACGACGCAATCTTGAACGAGAGATTCCTGCGTGGACGTTCGACAAGGTAAAGGCGGAGACGCGCGCAAGCTGGAACATGGGTCTTGAAGGAATCAAGGTTGAGGGAGGAACAGAGCGGCAACGAACAATCTTCTACACCGCGCTTTACCGCTCACTTGGACGGATGACCGATATTACGGAAGATGGCCGCTATTTCAGTGGCTATGACCACGCTGTACACAGCGCTGACGGGCATGATTTCTACATTGACGACGGGCTTTGGGACACATATCGATCGCTTCATCCCTTGCAGTTGCTGCTGGAACCGCAGCGCTCGCAGGACATGATTCGGAGCTATGTTCGCATGTATGAGCAGAGCGGCTGGATGCCCTCGTTTCCTTCCGCCGCAGGCGAACAGGCGGTGATGATCGGGCATCATGCAGGCGCGTTCATTCTCGACGCGTATGAAAAGGGTTATCGCGATTTCGATGCTGAGAAGGCATACGCGGCGATGCGGAAGAACGCGACAGAGGCGACGATGCTGCCGTGGCGACGAGGGCCGCTCACAAGCCTGGACCGGATTTATTTCGAAAAAGGATTTTTTCCTGCGCTGGCTCGAGGAGAACAGGAGACCGTTTCGGAAGTCACGGGCGAGCGTCGGCAGGCTGTCTCGGTCACGCTTGAGAGCAGCTATGACGACTGGTGCGTTGCGCAATTCGCGAAAGAGCTGAGAAAGACGGAGGATGCTGACTATTTCACGAAGCTGGCACACAACTACGAGAAAGTTTTTGATGCAAAGAGCGGATTCATGGCGCCGAGGAGCGCCGATGGAAACTGGGTTGCAGATTTTGATCCAAAACTCGGTGGTGGACAGGGTGGGCGAGACTACACCACAGAAGTTGATTCGTGGCTCTACACCTTTCATGTCCAGCACGATGTGGCCGGGTTGATTCGATTGCTGGGCGGACGTGATGCTTTCAATGCGAGGCTGGACCGGCTCTTTGTGGAGCAATATGGCACCTCGAAATTCCAATTTCTTGGACAATTTCCTGATGCGACCGGGCTCGTCGGCCTGTATGCGCAGGGCAATGAGCCCAGCTTTCACATTCCATATCTTTACGACTTCTCAGGACAGCCATGGAAGACGCAGCGGCGCGTGCGGCAACTGATGGACGTCTGGTACGGCGATGGCCCTCTGGGCATTCCCGGCGATGACGACGGTGGCGCTACCTCGTCCTGGTATGTGCTGAGCGCCATAGGATTCTATCCTGTGTGTCCAGGTAGTCCCGTGTACGAGATCGGCAGCCCGATTTTCAGCCGGAGCACGGTCCGGCTTGGAAATGGAAAACAGTTCACGGTAGTCGCGAATCACGTTTCCGCGCGCAACAAGTACATCCAGTCGGCCGTGCTGAACGGTAAACCGCTCAACCGGCCCTGGTTCCGGCACTCTGAAATTGAAAACGGCGGAACGCTGATTCTCGAGATGGCGGATCGCCCCAACAAAGCTTGGGGCAGCACCCCTGAAGATGCACCTCCTTCCATGAGTGCCGATGTGACGCGTTGACAAGGCGAATGCCATGCCCATCGGATCATCGCCTGTGAGATCTTTGTTTGCCTTTCTCTAACCCCTTTGTTTAGAATACCCTAGCGACAACTCCTTTGACACGAGTAACTTGGCAGAAAACCGTCCGCACCCTATTGAAACAAGAGACTTTGCGCCCAGAGGGGGGGTACACCCCCTTCCTGAAAGCCTGCGCCGGTCAGGAGACGTTGGCAAACGGATCTTCAAGGGACGGGCATTGTGGAGTCAGAAGCTCGGCTCCGTCTTCGGTGACAAGTAGGTCATCTTCAAGCCGGATGCCAAACCCGCCCGGGATATAGATGCCTGGCTCATCACTCAAAGTCATGCCGGCCTGGAGTCTTGGGTTCAGATCCCAGCCGAACATGTTGTTGCGAACAAAATAGGGCCACTCATGTCCGTCCATGCCGATTCCATGCCCGACCCGGTGGGTGAAGTACTTGAAGCCGGGACCGTAGCCCGCATCGGTGATCACCTTGCGAGCCGCTGCATCCACCGTGTCGCATGCGACGCCGGGCTTTGCCGCCGCGAGCGCAGCGCTTTGGGCT
>Ga0335080_10000535_pt1 | contig 35020 bp, 29 predicted proteins | sample Lox_Sample_34_FD_206720 | JGI IMG/M metagenome (GOLD analysis project Ga0335080, IMG submission 206720) | Soil microbial communities from Loxahatchee National Wildlife Refuge, Florida, United States - Lox_Sample_3.4 | ecosystem: Environmental > Terrestrial > Soil > Wetlands | place: USA... | reverse complement strand
GTGCCGGGGGTAAATGGTGCGCTCATTTGCATGCTCGAGGTACGTTCTACAAGAGCAGCAGTATGCCCGCCGAAGGTCATCGGCGAATTTCGATCTCGAGCTGTTGTGTTTCTTTTGTATCGCCGCGAACGCAGCCGCCGCGGCTGGTCGAGGCGTTGCGCCCCCGAAGCGGTGCGGGCGACTAGGTGCTCAGGCGGTTTCCAGCTCGACCACCGAGACGATCAGCGAGACATGAACCTGGCGACGATCGTGCGCAGCGCGAAAGGTTCGACCGGCTTGCGCACAGCTCCTTAAACCGCAGCCATCGCCCCCGCGGCATGGTTCCTCTCGACTTGCGTTTGCACCGAGACGCCGTTACGCAGCGTCTGCATGACGACGCAACTGTGCTCGGCGGCGGCAACCAGTCTCTTGATCGTGTCTTCGTCGACGCAATTCTTGGTCTGCAGCCTGACGCTGCAGCGCATGCGCTGGAATCCGACGGCAACCGCGGGCTCCACCAGCAGACAGCCGCGGACGTCGCATTCCGCATCGACCTTCACCTCCAGGGACTCCAGGGGAATGCCAAGATGCTCGGCGATCATCCGCAGCGTCGAATCGAAGCAGGCCGCCAGTGAGGCGCTCAGCAGGTCGCCGGGATTCGGGTAGTCGTGAAACCCGCCCACCGCCCGGTGAATGCCGAATTGCAACGGTGCGTCGACGCTGTTGTCGGGCACGACGACGCCGTGAAACGCGTCACCACCGCACGCGCTGATCGTCTGCGCGGCATCGCTGATCCAGGCCTCCGCCGGTGCGCTGCGGTAACGTGCCCGCAGCGGATCTTGCCGTCGTTGAACAAGGCTTGTTCGTCTCATGCCCATGGTGACCTCCGGTTCGCGTGGACTTGACGCTTCCAGGGTGCCACGGCCCCGAAGGCTGCGTCATGAGGCGACAGCCACAGACGAAGGCAGATTCCCGAAGAGGCGACGGCGATTCGTGGGACTCAGGTCCCGGGTTCCAACCGCGCCCGCTAGTCGCGACCGAGGCCTGCCTTGCGAGCGATGACGATGGCCTGCGAGCGATGCTCGGCGCCGAGCTTGGAGAAGATGCTCGTGACGTGATTGCGGACCGTTTTCTCGGCGATGCACAGGCCGTTCGCGATCTGGGCGTTGGTCTGACCGCGGGCAATGCAGTCCAGAATCTCTCTTTCGCGTGCCGTCAAAGCAGCAAACTCTCCCTCCGCGGACCCGTCGGCCTGTTCATCGGCGCCGAGGAATTCGTTCAGCTCTTTCGTGAAGGCCGGCCACGCCGGTTCATCGGCGCGGAGAATGTGGTTCTTCCCTTCGAGCGGCACGAAGCGGGCATTCGGTATGGCGGCGGCGAGGCGTCGACCCGCCTCGAATGGCACCATAGCGTCGCCTCGAACGTGAAAGACGAGCGTTGGCGCGGTGACCTTCGGCGCTTCGGCGCGAATGTCGAAGTTGTTGAACGCGTTCCAGAGCTGGCAAGCGACTGCCGGTGACGCGCTGCGGCGCTGCAGTTCGCCGATCCATTTGAGCTGATGTCCGGCGGCGTCGGGCATCAGCAGGTTCGCGAACAGTTCGCGAAACGCGCCGACCCTTCTGCCCCATCCAACTTCGATCATTTGCGAGAACGCTTCTGCCTGCCTGGCGAGCTTCTCGCCGGCGTCCTTCACGAAAGCGCCGTAGGGGTAGCTGTCGTATAGCACCAGGCGACTCACACGCTCCGGGTGGCGCGCCGCGTAGGCAACGGCGATCACGCCTCCCTGGCACAGGCCGAGCAGCGGGAAGCGGCGCAGCTTGAGTGCATCGACGACGGACTCAAGGTCCGCCACCATCGCATCGAGGGAAAAATCACTCACGTCTCGATCAGACAGGCCCGAGCCCCGCGGGTCGTAGCGGACGAGCTTCCGTCGTTCGGCGAGAGCCTCGGACCAGTGGCGCCAAACTGGATTGTCCAAATCGAGCTCGAGATGCGTGAACCAGTTGTTCACGCGCACGAGCGCGGGGCCCTCACCCACCGTCGCGAAAGCGATTCGTACGCCGTCGCGTGAAGTGCAGAAGCCTATTCGCTGTTTCATCAGTCGCGGCCTGGAATCAGCGCTTCGGCTCCCTACCCGCTGTTCCTCAGCCCCGCCGCCAGCCCGTTGATCGTGAGATGTATCCCGCGCTTCGTTCGCTCGTCGGTCTCGCCCGCCCGATAGCGGCGCAGCAGCTCCACCTGCAGGTGATTCAGCGGATCGAGATACGGAAAGCGATTGCGGATGCTGCGCTCGAGCGTCGGGTTGTCCTCGAGGAGCGCGCTCTTGCCCGAGATCGCGAGCAGCCAGCGGACCGAGCGCTCGTACTCGGCGGCGAGGCGTTGGAATATCGCCTCGCGCGCCGCGGCGTCGGGCACCAGGTCGGCGTAGCGCGAGGCGATCGCGAAGTCGGTCTTCGCCAGCACCATGCTCATGTTGGAAAGCATGCTCTGGAAGAACGGCCAGCGCGCGTGCATGTCGCGCAAGGTGGCGAGGCGCGCTTCGCGCTGGTCGGACGCTTCGCTCGGTTCGCCTAGCCACGCCTCGACGGCGGTGCCGAAGCCGTACCAGCCCGGCAGGCTCACGCGGTTCTGGCTCCAGCTGAACACCCAGGGGATGGCGCGCAGCTCCTCGATCCGGTCGGACGCTTTCCTCGACGCCGGACGGCTTCCGAGGTTCAACTGCGCGATCTCCGCGATCGGCGTCGAAGCACGGAAGAACGCGACGAACTCCGGCGTCTCGTAGACGAGCGCGCGGTACGCGGCGTAGGCATGGCCCGAGAGCGCGTCCATCGCGGTGTGATGCTCCGCGTTCGCATCTTCCTCCTGCGCGTCGGGCAGGAGCGTCGCCTCGATCGTCGCCGCGACCAGCGTCTCGAGATTGCGCCGGCCGAGCTCCGGATCGGAATACTTGCTGGCGACGATCTCGCCCTGCTCGGTGACGCGGATGGCGCCGTTCACGCTGCCGGCGGGCTGCGCTAGGATCGCCTCGTAGCTCGGGCCGCCTCCGCGTCCGACCGTGCCGCCGCGCCCGTGGAAGAGGCGCAGCTTCAAATCGAACTCCCGGCACACGCCGACCAGCGCGAGCGCCGCGCGGTAGAGCATCCAGTTGGCGGTGACGAAGCCCCCGTCCTTGTTGCTGTCCGAGTAGCCGAGCATCACCTCCTGCCAGCGCCCGCGCGAGGAAAGCCAGCGCTGAACGATCGGCAGCCGGAATGCTGCGCGCATCACCTCCGCGCAGCGCCCGAGATCGTCGATCGTCTCGAACAACGGCACGATGTTCACCATCAGCCGCCGCGGACTCGCCAGTCCGACCTCCTTCAGGAGCAGCGCCACCTCCAGGAGGTCGCTCACCGACTGGCACTTGGAGATGACGTAGTTCGGCAGCGCCGCCGAGCCGAAGCGCCGGTGGATGTCGGCCGCGGAGCGCAGGATCGCGAGCTCCGATTCCAGGAGCTCCGAGCGCACTACGTGCGGCGTGTCGAGGAGCCGCGGGCTTTCGAGATCGCGGACGAGGAGCTCCACGCGCTCGCGCTCGGGGAGCGCGGCGTAGTCGGCGTGCACGCCGGCGCGCGCGAGGAGCTCGGCGACGACCGCCTCGTGCACGTCGGAATTCTGGCGGAGATCGAGCGTCGCGAGATGGAAGCCGAACACCGCGACCGCGCGCCGCAGCGCCTCGAGCCTGCCGTCGGCGAGCAGCTGCGAGCCGTGCGAGGCGAGCGACGCGGCGATGACGTCGAGCTCGGCGATGAGCTCCGCAGGGGTCGCGTACGGCGGCATCTCCGCGTGCGGCGCCCGCGGCGCCTCGAAGCCGACAAGGCTCTTCGCGGTCGCGGCGATCCGTGCGTAGATCCCGCTGAGCGCCTGGCGGTACGGCTCGTCCTGGCGGTGCGGATTGGTGTCGTGCGCGGACGCCGCCAGCGCAAGCAGCGCCGCGGTCGGCGTCACCAGCCGCGTGGAGAGCGAGAGCTCCATGCCGAGCGCGTGCACTTCGTCCAGGTAGTGCGCGAGCGCCACGCTCGCCTGCGCGCGATTGGCGTATTCGAGCGTGGGCGCGCCGACGAAGGGATTGCCGTCGCGATCGCCGCCGATCCACGAGCCCATGACGAAGAACGGCCGAAGCGTCTCGGCGACGTCACTCCCGCGAACGCGGGAATCCAGTGTCTTGAAGTCCGCCAGATGGGCTTCGATGCCCGCGTACAGCCGCGGGATCTCCGCGAGGAACGTGCGCGGGTAGTAGCCGATGCCGTTGTCGATCTCCTCCCTCACGCTCAGCTTGGAGAGCCGCAGCATCGCGGTCTGCCACAGCGCGAGCACCTGGGCGTGAAGACCGTCGCGCATCGCAGCCTGCTCCTCGGGCGTGAGCGTGCTGCGATCGCGCCACTTGAGCAGCCGCACGATCTCGCGCTCGCAGTCGAGGATGCTCTTGCGCTGCACCTCGGTCGGATGTGCGGTCAGCACCGGGACGATCAGTGCGTCGGCGAAGAAGTCGCGGATTCGATCGGCCGGGACGCACCGCGCCGCGAGGCGCTCGAACGCGTGCGCGACGCTCCCCGGCTGCGACGGCGATCCCGCAAGCGCGTGCGCGCGGCGGCGGCGCGTCTGGTGCACGTCCTCGGCCAGGTTGGCGAGATGCGAGAAGTAGCTGAACGCGCGAATGACCTCGAGGACGTGGGCGATCGGCAGCGGATTCAGAAGCGCGGCCAGCTCGTCCTTGACGTGCGCCGCCGCCTCGCCCGGCGCGGCGCGCCGGAGCTTGACCGCGGTCCGGCGGATGGACTCGATGCGCGCGAAGCCCTCCTCACCCGTCTTCGCGCGCAGCACGTCGCCGAGGACGAACCCGAGGAGCCGGGTGTCTTCCCTGAGCGGGAGGTCCTTGTCGGTGGCGGCGTCCATGGCAACGCCCGATTGTAGGCCCTCGTCCGGGGGTTCGGCATCGGGCCGATCCGACCACCGCGAAACTGCAAGCTTAAGCGAGGGCCATCAGCGCGCGACCGGTCAACGCGATCGGCGCCAGGTCGGCGGGGTTGAAGCGCGAGTCGTTGGCGGCGAAATAATCGAGGAGGCGCTGCGACTCCTTCCACCATGGAAACCGCGCTCGCCATTCGGGGCGCACGCGATAACGCAGGCGTCCGAGGAGGGTCGCGTCCCACTTGAAATGGTGAACCTGGACCCAGCCGGTGATCGTTTTGAGGTCCCGGCCGATCGCCTGGTGCTTGCCGCCGCTCAATCTCACCGAGGCTCGCGCGAAAACGACCTTGCGAGGATCCCCCTGCGCCAGCGCCGCGGTGACATTGACGGCATTCGGGAAGGTATCCCAGAGCGGGCTCTGCGCGTCGAACGCGGCAAGGCTGTAGTCGGCGGCCACGCGATCGACGAAGACCCCGCGCAGGAAATCGGTGCGGTGCGCCTCGCACTCCTTCACGATCTCCGGCAGCGACACCGGGTAGACATGGAGTTCGTCGGAATCGCACCACACGATCCAGTCTTCGCTGCGCAGACGCTGCTCGACGATCGTTCTTTGATGCGCCATCGCCGCGGGTCCGCTCCACTCGCCGTCCCAGCGGATGCCTACGCCGATCTCGAGCGAGCCGAGCGCGGCGAGAAATCGTTCGTAGTCGCGATCCCTCGCCTCCGGCGCGCGGTCCGGCTCGAGCTGCAGCGTGAACAGAAAGCGCTCGACGCCGAGATCCCGATAGTGAGCAACGAGCTGCGGCAGCCAGGAGATCCGCGATGGTTCTAGCGTGCAGATCAGCACGATCATCGAATTCGGCGCAGCTCGGCGGCAGCGTTCACTGCGAACGGCGACATGCATTTGGAGCGGAGCAGCACGATTGTAGGGCCAAAGGATCCGACCCTCCGAACTGTCTTACGGAAGGCTTACGCTGTCGCGCCTCGCGCGCTCGGGCCCGCTGCCGTGCAGATCAGCCTGTCATGAAGCCGAGGTCGCTCGTGGGGAAGCTCGCGAGATTCGGGAAGACGGCGGAGAGATCCTCCGGCGCGACGCCGAACCAGCGCGCCAGCGTGGCCCCGTACTGATCGACCGAAGCCGAGGGAAGCCAGCGCCCCTCGGACTCCGCGTCGCTCGGTCCGCCGGGAACGAGCTGCGGATACGTCCCGTACATCGCGCCGCCGCCGACCGCATCGCCGATCACGAAGTGGTGGCTGCCCCATGCGTGGTCGGTGCCTCCTCCGGAGGCGGCCTGGAAGGTGCGCCCGAAATCGGAGAGCGTGAACGTCGTCACCTGGCCCGAGACTCCGAGCGCGACCGTCGCGTCGTAGAACGCCTTGAGCGCCGGCGACAGCTCGGCGAACAGCGCCTGCTGGCGGTTGAGCTGGTCGCCATGGGTGTCGAAGCTGCCGAGCTGGACGAAGAAGATCTGTCGCTGCGCCCCCGTCGCGGCGCGCCCCTCGATCATCTTCGCGACCTGGAAGAGCTGGCTCGCCGTGTCGGTGTCGAGGCTCGCGAACAGCGGCGCGACGGCCGAGTTGGCGTTGTTGATGATCGGATTGACGAGCGCGGAGAACGCGAGCGCCTGCGTGCCGATCGCGTTGTCGGCGTCGACGAAAGTGTTGCCGCCGTCCTGGCCGAGCAGCGCCGTCAGCGCGGCGAGGCGGGCATTGGCTGCCGCCCCGCCGTTGTAGCCGGCGAGGGCGAAAGAGCCGGTCGTCGGAATCGCCAGCGGCGCACCTGCGGTTCCGGTGGTGAACAGAACCGTGCCGTCGAGGGAGGTGACGACGGGAAAGCCGCTCGCGGCGTTGTGCGCCGCGACCTGGTCCGCCAGCCGTCCGCCCCAGCCCGTCGGCGAAGCCTCGGTCGAGATCGCGCTCTGCCACTGCGCCTGCTGGTCGGCGTGAGAGTAGAGCGACTCGGGGCGCGTGCCTGCCTGGTACTGCGCCTGGGTCGTCGGCTGCGTGAGCGTGCCGACATTGGCGAGTATCGCCATGCGGTGCGCCGAGAACAGCGTCTGCAGCTCGGGCAGTGCCGGGTGCAGCGCGTAGGGCGTGGCCGTGTTGGCTGGCTGGATCGGCAGCAGCGCCGATTGCGCCAGGTTGATCCCGGAGGCGGCGGTGCGCACCGCCGCGTACTGCCCGTAGCCGGCGGCGTCGAACGGGACGACGGTGTTGTTGCCGTCGTTGCCACCGTACAGGAACACGCAGACGAGCGCCTTGTAGTCCGGGGCGGTCTGTGCATTCGCGCGCGCGACCAGGCTCAGGAGGTCCAGCCGAGAGGCGAGACCGAACGCGGACAGCGCGCCTGCGCGCTGGAAAAAGCGTCGGCGACTTCGATTCGTGTTCGTGCGGGTCATGGTCAGCGCTCCACCTGGTATTGCGGCGAGGAGACGACGAGGTAGAACGCCGTCTTGGCGCGCGTCGCGGGATCGGTCGCGGGAACCGCGGCGACCACGGCGAGGACGGTGCTGCGCATGGCGGCGGGCATCGTCCCGTGCAGCAGCAGCGCATCGAGCTCGTCGAGCAAGGCGTCCGGATCGGCGGCGAGCGCGGTCAGGGCCGTCCAGCTCGGCGTCGTGCCGATCGCACCGGGCAGCGTCGCGAGCGGCGCGATGCTGCCGAACGCGAGCGCGTTGGCGAAGTTGTAGCGCTTGATCGCCGCAGACGAGTTCTGGATGGCGAACTCGGGTCCGAGCGCGCTCGTTTCGGGAACGACGTAGGTCGGCGGGTAATAGTTGAACACCGAGGGTGGATCGAACAGCGGCTGTCCGAGCGCCCCGCTCTGACTCGTGAAGAACACGCCGTCGCTCTGGGTGGCGAGAGCGCGCGCCGCGGCGGTCATGTACAGCACGGGCTCCCGCAGCTTGCCGTAGCCCGGAGCGAGCTTGAGCGCACCTCGCGCTTCCGGGTCAGTGAGGATCGCGCTCACCACTGCTTTCAGGTCGCCGCGCACGCCCTGGCCGTTGTCGGCGAATACCGCGGCGACGCGCGCGACGTACTGCGACGTCGGATTGCCGTTCACGAGCTTCTGGATGAGCTGCCTGCCGATGAACGGTCCCACGTTCGGATGCATGAACACCGTGTGGATGGCGGTCGCGAGGTCCAGTTCGGCGCTCGCACCCGGCGGAGCGACGAAGCCGCCGAGCAGCGTCTTCGCACCCGTATCGTGGTTGCTCTCCACCGCGACCATGGGGCCCAGGTAATTCTTCGGGTTGTGGACGCGCGGCGTGCCGCCGGGGAGCACCGGGTAGGTCCATCCAGTGAAGGCGTGCGCGTAGCCCTCCACCACATCCTGATCGTAGCTCGGGATCGGCGCGCCGCTCGCGTCGAGCGCCTGCGTGCCGTCGGGATTGAGCGTCCACACGCCGATCGAGAACAGCTGCATGAGCTCGCGCGCGTAGTTCTCGTTCGGATCGACGCCGTCGGCGGGCTTGTCGTTGTTCACCATGTTGAGGTAGTCGCCCATGACGGGAGACAGGGTCACCTCGGTGAGCAGGTCCTCGTAATTGCCGAAGGCGTTGTCGAGGAAGATCTGCTGATAGGCGGCCATGCCGTAGACCAGGTGCACGTCGAGGCCCGAAGTCACCAGGATCTGGGACAGCGCGAAGGCGACTCGCTGGCGCAACTGATCGGCGCCCGCCAGCGCGTTGTCGAAGAACGCGTTCTGGAGGAGGAAGAGGCTGTAGTAATCGCGAGCGCACTGCGGATCGGGATCGGTCGCGCAAAAGGTCGATTGTCCGCCCGCCGGCACATACGGAAACGCCGGGTACCGGCTCGCCGGCGCAACGAACTGCTCGCCGAGGAAGCCCTGCACGCCGACGGCCATCACGTGCGCGACCATCGCGTCGGTGGGGCCGAAAGTCGCCTGTTCGAGGAGCCGCGTGGCGTCGGCCTGCACCTCGGCCGTGCTGAGCGGCGAGCACATGGCCACTCCTTCGAGCAGCGAGGCGGGCGCCATCGCTTCGTACAGCGTGAGGTCGACCACGAACCTGTGGTTCGATTGGGAAACGTTCGCGCCGGGATAGAAGCTGCGGTACACGGGCGTCGTTCCAGCCGGGCAAACACCGTTCTGCGGCACCTCGATGTAGAACGCGATGCCCTCGAAAGTCCAGCCCGGGTTCTGCTTGACGAGCGCGCACTCGTTCGCATCGGCGGTGTAGAAGTGGGAGTTCGGCCCGATGCCCGGCGTGCCGAAGAAACGACACACCGGGACCGCCGCCGGGTCGTCGCCCGCGGCCGCCCAAGCGCTCCAGGTTGCGCCGGTGCGCACCCAGCCGGGGACAACCACACCCGCATCGAGCATCGCGGCTTCGTCGGGGGAGGCGGTAATGAAGTAGTGATTGAGCGAGGCGGCGTAGAACTCGACCACCGTCGCGGTAGGTTCGGCTGCCCGCGCGGCGCCCATCGTTCCAGCCAGCGCGAACGCGGCACTTCCCCACAGCACCGGCCAGCAACGTGCCTGAAGCCAAGAGCGCATCGTGCCCTCCCTGATCGCGAGCGGCCGCGCTACCCCTGCGCGACAGCGGAGCACTGAACGAAGTCCTTTTGGCGATTAACGAGGCGTGCGCGCGCCTCGTTGACGCTCGAGATGTAACGGGTTGTAAACCCTGCGGGAAACGCCCTCCAGCGGCAACCGGAGCACCGCAGGCTGGCCGCGAGTTCGGCAAACCGCGGAGGCGGACGCCTAGGCGCTGTCGCGCTTCACGAGCTCGAATCCCGTGTCGACGATCCGCCGCTTCACCGGCCGGCCTTCGAGCCGGTCGCGGATCATCTCGCCTGCGCGCGCGCCGATCGCGTAGCGCGGAATGCGCAGCGTGGTGAGCGCGGGCACGACCTGCGCCGCAATGCCGACGTCGTCGAAGCCCGCGAGCGCGACGCGGCCCGGAACGTGGATGCGCCGCCGCTGGCACTCGAACAGCGCGCCGACCGCGAGCGCATCCGCAGAGCAGAACACCGCGCGCAGCTTCGGATGGCGCTCGATAAGCTCACCCATCGCGCGGGCGCCGGCGTCGATGTCGAGCGCGGTCTCCGCACAGAGGCTTGGATCGATCGTGCGTCCGGCGCGCTCGAGCGCGAGCTCGTAGCCGCGGCGCCGGTCGCGCGCGCGGTCGTTGTCGCGCGGGAATGCGCCGATGTAGCCGATGGGCGCGTAGTCCGACTCGACGAGATAGCGCGTGACTTCGCTCGCCGCCTGCACGTTCGAGTAGCCGACCAGCATGTCGATCGGCTGGCGGGTGAGATTGCCGCCCTCCACCACCGGAATCGCGGCGCGCTCGAGCATCCGTACGGTCTCCTCGCTGTGCACGATCCCGGTCAAGTAGATGCCGTCGATGCGCCGCGACAGGAAGGCGCGCACCAGCACTTCCTCCTCGACCGCGGAGAAGCCGCTCACGCCGAGCAGCAGATGGACGCCCGACGGCGCGAGCGCATCGGTGAGTCCCTGCACGATCTCGGCGATGAGCGAGTTGGTGAGCAGCGGAACGACCGCCGCGACCAGGCCCGAACGGTTCGAGGCGAGCCCGCGCGCCATCAGGTCGGGCGTGTAGCCCGTCTCGTCGATCACGCGCCGGACGCGCGCGAGCGTGGTCTCGGCCACCTTGTCCGGCTGCCGCAGCGCCCGCACCACGGTCATCGTCGAGACGCCCGCCGCCTGCGCCACGTCGCGGAGCCGGGTCCGGCCGGCCCGAGCGGAAGGCCGAGGAGCGACCGAGCGAGAGCGGCGAGCGGGCATGTGCGTGCTCCTCCCTGCTTTCCGGCGTGCTGACGTCTTGACAGCCCGAAAATGGTAACGCTAACATGTAAGCGCTAACAGACGCAAGCGCGCGCAACACGCATCAGGCGCAGGCGGCAAGCGATCGGAGGAATCCTTGTCATGGCCGGCGGCGAGCTCGCCTTTTCCGGATATCGACGCGACGACGGCCGCTACGGCGCGCGCAACGCCGTGCTGGTCCTGGGCTTGAACGGGCTCGTCGCGCGCGCGGCGGCGCGCATCGCGGAGAGCGTCTCCGGCACGGTGCTCTTCGCGAGCAGCTACGGCCGCGGCCAGTACGGAGCGGATCGCGCGAGTCACAGCGCCCAGCTCGCAGGGCTCGGCCGCAACCCCAATGTCGCGGCGACGCTGGTCGTCGGTGCGGACCGTGGCACCACCGACGAATTCGCGCACGCGATCGCCGTCGCGAGGAAGCCGGTCGCGAGCATCGCGCTCGACGACGTCGGCGAGGATGCGCTCGAGCTCAGCCTCCGCGGCATGCGTCTCGCCGCGCAGCTCGTGCGCGATGCCTCGCGCCTGCGCCGCGAGCGCGCCCCGCTCGCTTCGCTGTTCCTCGCCGCGGAATGCGGCCACTCCGATGCGACTTCCGGGCTCGCCTCGAACCCGCTCGTCGGTCGGGTCGTCGACCGCCTCATCGACGCCGGCGGCACGGCCGTGTTCGGCGAGACCATCGAATGGCTCGGCGCGGAGCAGCTCCTCGCGCAGCGCGCGTCGCGGCCCGACGTCGCGCGGGCGATCGCCGCGGCGGTGGAGCGCCGCGAGGCGGCGGTGGCGGCGACCGGCGTCGACCTCACCGGCAGCAATCCGGGCGCGGAGAACATCCGCGGCGGCTTGAGCACGATCGAGGAGAAGTCGCTCGGTGCGATCGCCAAGGGCGGCGCGAGGGCCGTGAGCGGCGTGCTCGCCATCGCGGAGGCACCGGCCGCGCCCGGGCTCTACGTGATGGACGGCCCCGCGTTCTCGCCGGAATCGATGACCGGGTTCGCCGCCGCCGGCGCGCAGGCGATGCTGTTTACGACCGGCGCAGGCAACAGCTATTGCAGTGCGATCGCGCCGACGATCAAGGTGAGCGCCCGGCCCGACACGGCGGTGCGGCTCGCCACCCAGATCGACTTCGACGCGAGCGCGATGTTCGAGGGGCGCGAGGATCTCGACGCGGCCGCCGACCGGCTGCTGGCACTGCTGCTCGAGGTGTGCTCCGGCACGCGCACCTGGGGCGAGGTGCTCGGCGAGACGGGAGAATCGGTGATCCGCATCGGCGGCTCGCTGTGACGGCGAGCTCCCGGCGCGATCGCTTCGCTACGGCGCTCGCCTACGTCCGGACCATGGCCGTGTTCGTCGCGCTGTGGTGGGCGCTGGCGGCGTGGATCTCGAATCCTGCGCTGCTGCCCACGCCGCTCGCCGTGCTCAAGGCCCTCGCCGCGCTCGCTGGCGACCTCGAGCTCTTCCTGCACGCAGGCATCAGCCTCGCGCGCATGCTCCTCTCGCTGGCGCTCGCGACGCTGCTGGCCGTTCCGCTCGGGCTGGCGATGGGCTTGAATCGTCTCCTGGACCATATCGTCGACCCGGTGATCGAGATCCTGCGTCCGATCTCCGGCATCGCCTGGATTCCGCTCGCGCTCTTCATCCTGGGCGTGGGCAATGCGTTGCCGGTGTTCATCATGACCTACGCCGCCTTCTTTCCGATCCTGCTGGGCACCGTCGCGGGCGTGCGCAGCGTCGACAAGCGTTTCGTCGACGCTGCGCGCACGATGGGCGTGCCGCGCGCGAGGATCGTCGCGAAGGTCGTCGTGCCCGCCGCGCTGCCCTCGCTGCTGGTGGCGCTTCGCCTGGGGGTTGCGTCGTCGTGGACGGCGGTGGTGGCCGCCGAGCTGATCGGCGCGCCGAGCGGCCTGGGCTACGCGATCGAGTGGTATCGCGAGCTCCTGCTCACGCCGCAGGTAATGACCTTCATCGCCGCGATCGGTCTCCTGGGCTACTTCTTCGACCGCGGTCTCCGTGCGATGGGGCAGCGCTTCGCGCCGTGGGCGGCGGAGGCGAGGATCTCGTGAGCGCCGTTTCGCACGCCTCGCGCGGCCTCGCGCTTCCCGCCGCGCGCAGCATCGCGCTGCCCATCGCGCTCCTCGTCGTGTGGCAGATCGCCGGCACGGCGGGCGGCAATCCGCGCACGCCCGTGCCGACGCGCGTCCTCGCGGCCGCGATGCAGCTCGTCGAGTCGGGCGATCTGCCGCTCGCGCTGCTGCAGAGCCTCGGGCGCGTCTTCGCCGGGTTCGCGATCGCGGCGGGGCTGGCGATCCCGCTCGGCCTCGCCATGGGCGCATTCGCGAGCGTCGAGCGCAACGTCGATCCGCTGATCGAAAGCTTCCGGCCGATCGCCGCGATCGCGATCCTGCCGCTCGCGATCCTATGGCTCGGGACGGGAACGCCGGCCGCCATCCTGATCGTGGCCTACGCGGCGTTCTTTCCCATCGTGGTCAATACGGCCGCGGGCGCGAAACGCATCAATCCGACGCTGCTGCGCGCCGCCGCGACGATGGGTCTCACCAGGCTCAAGATCATCAGCACTGTGATCGTGCCCGGCGCGCTGCCCGCGATCGGCGTGGGACTGCGGATCGCGATGGGCGTCGCATGGACCGCGATCGTCGCCGCGGAGCTCGCGGTCGGCGCCAAGGCGGGAGGCGGCGGCTCGGGCGGCATCGGCCAGATGATGTTTGTGTTCTACGCCTATTCGATCGAGCTCAACCGCATCGTCGTGTGCATGATTGCCGTGGGCCTGGTCGCGCTGGCGCTCGACCGGGCGTTGAGGGCGGGAATGCGCCGGGCCATGCCGTGGATGAGCGCATGAGCAGCCGGACGAAGCTCCGCCTCGACGGCGTCGGCAAGCGCTTCGACGCCGCGGGCGGCACGGTCGCCGTGGAGGACGTCACGCTCGAGGTGACGCAGGGCGAGTTCATGGTGATCGTCGGCCCGTCGGGCTGCGGCAAGACCACGCTGCTCAACGTGCTCGCGGGACTGGACGCGCCGACGACGGGCACGGTGTCGATCGACGAGCGCCCGATCCGCGGGCCGGGCCCGGAGCGCGGCGTCATGTTCCAGGACTACGCGCTCTTCCCCTGGCAAACCGTGTGGGGGAACATCGGCTTCGGCCTGCGCAACGGGCCCGCCGGCGACGGCCTCGACGCGGCCGGCATCGAGCGCCGCGTCCGCGCGACGATCGATCTCGTCGGCCTCGCCGGCTCCGAGCACAAGTACCCGCATCAGCTCTCCGGCGGCATGCGCCAGCGGGTCGCGCTCGCGCGGCTTATCGCCAACGAGCCCGAGGTGCTGCTCATGGACGAGCCGCTCGCCGCTCTCGATGCGCAGACGCGGATCATCCTGCAGGAGGAGCTGCTGCGCATCTGGGGCCAGGACCGGCCTGCCGCTGAGCGCCGCACGGTCGTGTTCATCACGCACGCGATCGACGAGGCGGTGTTCCTCGCCGATCGCATCGCGGTGATGACCTCGCACCCGGGTCGGCTCAAAGCGGTGATCGACGTGCCGCTGCCGCGGCCGCGCACCGACGCGACGCGAGCGCTGCCCGAGACTCAATCCCTGGCCCAGCACATCTGGAGCCTCATCCGTGACGAAGCGTACCGCGCGACCGTCACCTGATATTCACCTGGAGGAAACGATGACACGACGGAAGGATGGAATGCGGGATGCGATGCACGCCGCGCGGCACGAAACCCGGCACTCGTCGCGGCGGCGCTTCATGGGCGCCATCGGTGCGGCGTCGGTCGCGCTCGCCGCGCCCGCGGTGCTGCGTGCTCAAGGGCGCAAGGCGGTGAAGGTTTCCGTCGGACGCCAGCCGTGGGCGGCAGGCAATTCGCCGGTCACGCAGTACATGATCGCCAACAAGACCTTCGAGCGTTTCGCCGGCGATGCGGGCTACGACCTGACCATCGACTACCGCGATTACCCGTCCGCGCTGCCGATGGTCGAGGCCTTCGTCTCGGGCAACCTCGACTTCGGCATGTGGGGCAACACGCCGATCGTGCGGCTCGTCGCGCAGAACCAGGGCCTGCAGATCGTGACCGTCGGCGAGGGCCATTTCCGCTTCGTGCTCGGCGTGCGCAAGGATTCGGCCATCCGCAACGTCGCGGACCTCAGGGGCAAGACGGTCGGTGCGCTCCTCGGCGGCGATCCCTACAACGTGCTCACGCAATGGCTGCGCTTCGAGCTCGGCAACCCCGATCCGCGCGCGTTCGACATCACGGTCGTCAACACGCCCACGCAGGCGCAGGCCGCCACCATTCCCACCGGCATGGACGCCGCGGTGCTCATCTACCCGGCCTTTCTCAAAGCCAACGCGGAGATCGGCACGGTCGGTGTCGTGAACTCGTTCGGCTACACCGAGGGTCATTACAAGGGACCGGCCGGCGAAGGCGCGGGCATCCTGCTGCCTTCGGTCAGGAAGTCGCCGTTCTATCCCGACGGCTACTATCTCCACCGCTCGTTCTGGATCGGCAGCTCGAAGCTGATCGGCAACGACCCGGCGATCGTCACCGCGTTCACACTCGCGCAGCAGGACGCGATCGCGAAGCTCGCGACCATGAATGCCGGCGCCGTGTCCGAGCTTTCGCGCAAGTACTGGGAGCTGCCGCCCGAGCTAGGCGCCAAGGTGGTCGAGGACGAGGTGCTGTTCAAGCGCGGCTGGTGCTGGCCGACCGAGGGCGACGCGCTGGCGCTGCTCGAAACGTCGAAGTTCATGGTCGGCGGGCGGATGATCCCGCAACCGCTCACCTGGGCGCAGGTGCGCGATGCCTTCAGGCCGTCGGCGCCCGCCGTGCAGGCGGCCTACGACAAGAGCGGCAGGAAGCCGACCGAGGCGCAATTCGAGTCCCGCGACGCGAGCGACCTGCGCGGGCCGCCGGTGTGGGAAATGCAGCGCTGGCAGGAGCACTCCTGAAGCAGTCATCGAGGGATTCCTGAAGCGAGGGTCACCATGAACGTGGGTTTCATCGGCCTGGGGACGATGGGCGGCGCCATGGCGCGCAACCTCGTCCGAAAGGGTCATCAACTCGTCATCGCCGACGTCAATCCCGCTGCGGTCGCCGCGTTGATTGCGGCGGGAGTGCGCTCGGCCGCGACGCCGCGCGAGGTCGCGGCCGCCACCGAGATCGTCATCACCATGCTCCCGGACGCGCCCGACGTCGAGGGCGTCGCGCTGGGCGTCGACGGCATCGTCGCGGGCATCCGCAAGGGATCGGTCTACATCGACATGAGCACGATCGATCCCGGGACGACGCGCCGCGTCGGCGCTGCCGTCGCCGGGGCAGGCGCGGCGATGATCGACTGTCCGGTCGGAAAGACCGCGGACGCCGCGGTGTCGGGAACCTTGACGCTGATGGCAGGCGGCGCTCCCGACGTGGTCGTGCGCTGCCGTCCCGTGCTCGACTGCATGGGCACCGACTTCTTCTATTGCGGAGCCCTAGGCGGCGGGCAGACGATGAAGCTCATCAACAACCTGCTCGCAACGGCCGTGTCGGAGGCCTCGATCGAGGCACTCGTCGCGGGCGCCAAGGCGGGCCTCACGCTCGACACCATGATGAGCGTGCTGCGCACGACCATGGCGTGGAACAACGCGCTCGCCATCTCGCTGCCGAAGCGGCCGCTCGCCGGCGATTTCGCGCCCGGATTCATGGTGAAGCTCGCGCACAAGGATTGCCGGCTGGCGCTTGCGATGGTCGAAGGGCTCGGAGTGACGGCGCCCGCCGGGCGCGCGGCGCTCGCGAGCCTGGACGAAGCGCTTCGGCACGGCCTGCAGGATCACGACGTCGGAGCGCTGCTCAAGCTGCGCGAGGAGTCGGCAGGCGTCGAGGTCCGTCTCCCCTCGCCCTGAGCGCGATGGCTACGTCTTCGAAAGAGCGCTGGGCGGCCCTCGCCATTCACCCCGACGACGACGTCGCGGTGGCACTGCGCGATCTCGCCGCGGGCGAGACCGTTGCCGTGCGCCAGGGCGCCGGTGTCGTGTCCGCCGTGGCGCGCGAGGCGATACCGATGGGACACAAGATGGCGCTGCGCGCCATCGCCGCCGGCGCGCCCGTGCGCAAGCACGGCCAGCCGATCGGCGCCGCCACGGCCGACATCGCGCCGGGCGCGCACGTTCACGTGCACAACATGGCGAGCCGGCGCGCTCGCTCGCCCAAGGCGTGAGCTACGATCCCGCGGCCACGCGGCGCATCGGCCGGCGCGAGCTCGCCGTGTCGCTGCTCGGCGTGGGCACGGCGCCATTCGGCAGCCCGGCGGGCGACGCTAGCGACGCCGAAGTCGGCGCGGGGTTCGCCGGGCTCTACGCCGCGGGCTTGCGCTACTTCGATACCGCGCCGTTCTACGGGCTGGGCCTCGCCGAGCACCGTCTGGGCGCCGCCTTGCGCAGCATCGATCGCCGATCCGTGACGATCTCGACCAAGGTCGGACGGCTCATGAAGCCGCTCGGCGGAGGTGCAGCTCCGGGTCCCTCGAGCGGCGCGCACGCCTTCGAGGTCGCCTTCGACTACAGCTACGACGGGACGCTGCGCTCGCTCGAGCACAGCCTGCAGCGCCTGGGCACCAACGCGGTCGACATCGTGCTGATCCACGACGTCAATCGCCGCTGGCAGGGCGATCTCGTCGAGCAGCGCTACCGCGAGGCGATGGACGGTGCCCACCGAGCGCTGGTGGACCTCCGCGCGGCCGGGACCATCAAGGCGTTCGGCGTCGGGGTGAACGACTGGAGCATCCTCATGCGCTTCGCCGCCGACGGCGACTTCGACTGCTTCATGCTCGCAGGGCGCTACACGCTGCTCGACCACAGCGCGCTCGATGCTTTCCTCCCCGACTGCGAGCGCCGCGGCATCTCGGTGCTGATGGCGGCGCCGTTCAACTCCGGGATTCTCGCGACCGGCGCGCGGCCGGGCGCCACCTTCTTCTACGTCGAGGCGGAGGCCGACATCATGGAGCGGACGAGGGCGATCGAGGCGGTATGCGCCCGGCACGGCGTCGCGCTCGCCGCGGCTGCGCTGCAGTTCCCGCTCGCTCACCCGGCGGTCGCCAGCGTCGTGACCGGCATGCGCAACGCGGAGGAGGCCCAAGCCAACCTCGCGCACTGCCGCGCGGCGATACCGGCGGCGTTCTGGGACGAGCTCAAGCACGAGGGGCTGGTCGCCGCGATCGCGCCGGTGCCTCCGGGCGGCTCGGCGTCGGACACGGGACGCGGACCGCGCGCATAATCCGGCTCGTCCGCGCCAGGCGTTCTCCGGAGCTTCCCGCATGTCCCCTGCAGCCGCGAAGCCGCTGACCGGTGTCTTTCCGATCGCCCCGACGGCGTTCACCGAATCGGGCGAGCTCGACCTCGACGGCCAGCGGCGCGTGCTCGACTGCATGATCGATCAATGCGTCGACGGCATCTGCATCCTCGCCAACTACTCCGAGCAGTTCGCGCTCTCCGATACCGAGCGCGACACGCTGCTCGAGCTGTCCCTCTCGCACGTCGCGGGACGCGTGCCGGTCATCGTCACCTGCAGCCATTTCAGCACTGGGATCGCGGCGGAGCGCGCGCGCAAAGCGGGGGCCGCCGGCGCGGCGATGCTGATGCTCATGCCGCCGTACCATGGGGCGAGCCTGCGCGCCGAGGACAGCGGGATGCTCGAGCATTTCGCGCGCGTGGCCGAGGCCGGCGGCGTTCCGATCATGGTTCAGGACGCTCCGCTCTCGGGGGTTGCATTGTCGGTCGCGTTTCTCGCCCGCCTCGCGCGCGAGGTTCCGCAGGTGCGCTATTTCAAGGTCGAGGTGCCGGGCGCGGCAGGCAAGCTGCGCGCGCTGATCGAAGCCGGCGGCGAGGCCATCGCCGGTCCCTTCGACGGCGAGGAATCGATCACGCTGATGGCCGACCTCGACGCCGGCGCGACCGGGACGATGCCGAGCGCGCTGCTGCCGGACCTGATCCGGCCCGTGGTCGTCGACCATCTCGCGGGCCGGAGGACCGAGGCCGCGCGCGGCTACGCACGCATTCTGCCGCTCGTGAACTACGAGAACCGGCAATGCGGGCTGCGCGCGACCAAGACCGTGATGGTCGCGGGCGGCGTGATCAGGAGCGAGGCGGTGCGCCATCCGCTCGCGCCGCTGCATCCCGCGACTCGGGCCGGGTTGCTCGAGCTCGCGGCCGAAGTCCGGCCGCTCGCGCTTCGCTGGGGCAAGTAGGCGAGTGAGCTCGCCCATCCGCGCGGCGCGATGGCACTCGGTTCAGGTCACCTCCAAGACCTGCTGGAGCTTCGTCGAGCTGGAGGATGCCTCGGGTCGCTTCGGTCTGGGCGAGGCGACGCTCGCCGGACGCGAAGGCGTCATGCGACCTCTGTTCGACCGGCGCAAGGAGGACGTCGTCGGCCGCGCGCCGGAAGCGGTCGATCTCGCCCCGGCGCGCGCCGCGGCAGGCTCGCTTCCGGATTTCGCGGTCGTGTCCGCGCTCGACCTCGCCGTGCACGATCTGCGCGCGCAAGGAGCCGGCACGAGCCTCGCGCGCCTGCTCGGGGGAAAGCGGCGCGAATCGGTCAAGGTCTACGCCAACGTCAATCGCGGCACCGTGCTGCGCACGCCCGAAGCTTTCGCGGAGCGCGCGGCACGTGCGGTCGCCGACGGCTTTCGCGCGATCAAGATCGCGCCCTTCGACGGCGTTGAGCTCTACGGCGAGCCGGACCGGAAAGCCGATCCGGCCCGGATCGACGCGGCGCTCGCGCGCATCGCCGCCGTGCGCGGCGCGGTCGGCGCCAGCGTCGATCTCATGGTCGACTGTCACTGGCGGCTCAACCGCGCCGCGGCCGAATCGGTCGTGCGCGCGATCGAGCCGTACCGCCTGTACTGGCTCGAATGTCCCGTGCCCGAGACGCCGGAAATGCTGGAGACGATCCGGGCGCTGCGCGCGGCGCTCAACGGCCGCGGCGTGCGCCTGGCGGGCTGCGAAGAGATGTCGATGGTCCGCGGATTCCTGCCCTTCCTCGAAGCCGGCGCCTACGACGTGATGATGCCCGACGTGAAGTATGTCGGCGGCGTCGAGGAGATGCTGGCGGTGGCCGAAGCGCTGGCGCGCCGCGGCGTCGGCTTCTCGCCGCACAATCCGAGCGGGCCCGTGTGCCACGCGGCCAGCCTTCAGATCGGCTCGGCCGTCGCCGGCTTCGAGCTACTCGAGATGCAATACGCGGAGACGCCGCTGTTCGACGAGCTCGTGGCCGGTGCCCTGCCGAAGGTCGCCGACGGGCAGTTGCGCGCGCCCGACGCACCCGGGCTCGGCGTGCGTCTCGACCAAGCGCTCGTGCAGCGCCTGCGGACCCCGGAGCACGACCGGCCGCGGGCCTGAACGACTCGTTGCTTCGGTCAGGTCTCGAGCTCCACCCCGTCGCCGCTCAGGACCAGCCGTCTGCGCTCGCCGGGCGGCGCGATCACGCGGATCGCGGCATAGGGCAGCGGATAGCGGCCGCTGCGCTCGACGCACAGCGCGACGGTCTTGCGCGTCCATTCGAGCGTGCATTCGACTTCCGCGCTGTCGCCTTCGCGCCAGCTGTGCGTGAGTCCATCGTCTTCGTAGAGCGTGAACTCGCTGCGCCCGTGCGCGCTGCCGGGGAAGATCCGCAGTGCCCGCGAGGGCTCGTCGTGCAACCGCCGCATGTCTCCGGTGCCGGTCGTCGGAATGATGCCTCCCGCGGGAACGAACAGCGGGATGCGCTCGAGCGGCGCCGGCGCGACGATCTCGCGTCCCGCGGGCAGGTGCCCGCCGGTCCAGAAATCGAGCCATTCTCCGGGGCCAGCCGGCAGATAGACCGCCCGCTCGCGCTGCCCGGGCTCGACGACCGACGCGACCAGCAGGCTCGGCCCGAGCAGGAAATCGTCGCTGTCGGCGAAGCTGCGCGCATCGTTCTCGAACTCGTAGAACGCCGGGCGCAGCATCGGCTCGCCGAAGACCGCGGCGCGCCAGTAGAGCGTGTAGAGGTAGGGCATCAGGCGATAGCGCAGCCGGATCCAGTCGCGAACGATCGGGATCACCTCGGTGTGCAGCCAGGGCGTGTTCACTTCCCCGCCGGCCTTCCACGAATTCATGATGCAGCGCGGGCTGAACGCGCCGCTCTGCACCCAGCGCACGAGAAGCTCGGGATCGGGCACCGGTCCCGCGAATCCCCCGATGTCGTGCCCGGTGTTGAACATGCCCGAGAGGCTCATCGTGAGCCCCATGCGGATATTCCAGCGCAGCGTGTGCCAGGAGGTTGTGTTGTCGCCGGACCAAGTCTGCGCATAGCGCTGGATCCCCGGCGGTCCGGCGCGCGTGACGGTGAACGGACGCTCGTCGGGAAACCGGCGTGACTGCGCCTCGTACGTGGCCCGCGTCATCAGCAGAGGATGCAGCGGCCGCGAGCGGTCGATGGGAATCGCCTGGCCGAATCCGCGCGATTCCGCATCCTCGTCCCAGACTTCGCATTCGTTGTTGTCGTTCCAGCCCAGGATGCCGTAGTGCAGGAGCTGGCGATCCAGACCTGCCTGCCACCAGCGCAGGCCTTCGGGGTGGGTGAAATCGATCCACGCGCCGCGGCCGTCCCAGAACTGGCCGACGGTCGGCTCGCCGGTGGCCCGGTTGCGGATGAACGCGCCGCGCGCCGCGACCTCCGCGTACGCCGGGTGGTCGTCGAGCAGGCAGGGCTTGATGTTCGCGACCAGGCGAATGTTCGCGCGCCGGAATTTCGCGATCAGCGGCTTCGGATCCGGGAACTTCTCGCGGTTCCAGGTGAACACGTAGCGCCGCGGTCCGATGCTGCTGTAGCCGGAGCCGAAGTGGAACGCGCTGATGGGCATGTCGTGCCGCGCGGCGCGGTCGATGAATTCCGAGAGCCGCGCCTGCGCGTTCGGCGCGTCGGTCAGGCTCATCGCCGTGTTGGCGTAACCCAGGCTCCAGCGCGGTCCGAAGGCCATCCTCCCGGTCAGCTCGGCGAACTTGCGCACCACGTCGCGCACGCGCGGACCGAGGAAGACGTAATAGTCGAGCTCGCCGCGCTCGATCTCGCAGTAGCGGTAGAAGCCGTGATAGTTGTCGTGCTCCGAGCCGAGATCGAAGGTCGCGGTCGAGAGCGTGTCGTAGAAGAGCCCGTAGGCGACGACGCCGCTCCTGCCGCCCTGCCGCACGATCAGATACGGCCAGTGCTTGTACAGAGGATCGCTTCGTTCGGGGTCGTAGCCCAGCGCGTCGAGCGCGAGGCTGCGCAGCCTGCGGCCATGCTTGTCGAGGGTCCCGGTCTTGTCGCCGAGCCCGAAGTAGAGCTCGTCCGGTTCGCGCCTCATGAAATGCCTGGTCGCACCGCCGCGGGCGGAGGCGTAGGCGTGCGTCGCGCGATCGGCGGCAAAGCCCCGTCCGTCGAGCGTCGACCATTCCAGGCCGAAGGGCTGCAGCCGCACGGTCACGGCCAGACTCGAGGTCTGCAGCACGACTTCGGCGCCCTCGCGCAGCTCGAACCGCGGGCGCGGGAAAGCCGTCACGTCGAGCCGGTCGCGGCCTTCCCACGGGACGTCCGTTCCGCCGGGCGCGACCATCCACGTGCGCGGCTCGCGTAATCCGTCCGGCGGGATCAGCAGCACGCGCAGGATGTCGTCGGCGAGGACGAACAGCCGGCACTGCCAGCCGTCCGCGAATCCGAACCGCGCGCCGTCTTCGGTGGCTTCGAGCAGCGACGCGGCGACGAGCGGCTGCATCGGATGCCCTCGGTTCCCCTCGGTCGCTCTCAGATACCCACAGGCGGCGGCACGCGCTCGAGCGCGACGCCCGTCTCCGTCGCATTGAAGAGATGCGTCCTGCCCACGGGGATGGCGACCTCGATGCGCTCGCCCGCTCCCCCTTTCGCCTCGCCGGCGGCCTGCACCGTGAGCTTCGTCCCGTCGGCCAGTGCGCAGTAGAGAAAGCTCGTCGCGCCGAGCCGCTCGGTGAGCTCGACCGTGGCCGGAAGCCGCAGCGCGCCCGGTTCCGCGTGCTCGAGCGCGACGTGCTCCGGGCGGATGCCGAGCGTCACGTCGCCGCCGATGAGCTCGGCGCCGCCGCGGAACGGCAGCGTCGCCATGCCGCCGGCGCCGACCGTCACGTCGACCGCGTCCTGCATGACGCTCGTCAGCTTCGCCGGCAGGAAATTCATCCGCGGCGAGCCGATGAATCCCGCGACGAAGCGGTTGCGCGGCGCGTTGTACAGCTCGAGCGGCGCGCCGACCTGCTCGACGCGTCCGCCGCGCAGCACGACGATCTTGTCGGCCATCGTCATCGCCTCGACCTGGTCGTGCGTCACGTAGATCATCGTGGTCTTCAAGCGCCGGTGGAGCGCGGTCAACTCCGTGCGCATCTGCACCCTCAGCTCGGCATCGAGGTTCGACAGCGGCTCGTCGAAGAGAAAGATCGCCGGCTCGCGCACGATCGCCCGCCCGATCGCGACCCGCTGCCGCTGGCCGCCCGAGAGCTGCGTCGGCCGGCGGTCGAGGAGACGGTCGAGCTGCAGCAGCTTCGCCGCGGCCTGCACCCTCGCGTCGATCTCGGCGCGCGGCGTCCGGATGTTCTCCAGCCCGAACGCCATGTTCTGATACACCGTCATGTGCGGGTACAGCGCGTAGGACTGGAACACCATCGCCAGCCCCCGCTGCGCGGCCGAGACGTCGTTGACGCGCCGGCCGTCGATCTCGACCTCGCCTTCGCTCACCGTCTCCAGCCCGGAAATCATCCGCAGCAGCGTCGACTTGCCGCAGCCCGAGGGCCCGACGAAGACCACGAACTCGCCGTCCGCGACGCTCAAGTCGACGCCGTGGATCACCGCGGTCTCGGCGTAGCGCTTGATCACCTTCCTGAGCTCGAGGCTCGCCATGACGCCAGCCGCCCGCTACTTGATCCCGGCCGAGGCGATGCCGGTGGTGATGTAGCGCTGGAGGAAGCCGAACACGAGCGTGACGGGAACGAGCGTCAGCACCGTCATCGCCAGCAGGTAGTTCCACTGCGTCGTGAGCTCGCCCTGGAAGGCGTTGAGCGCGAGCTGGAGGGTGAACTTCTCGGTGCGCGAGAGCACGACCAGTGGCCAGAGGAAGTCGTTCCACCGCCACATCACGGAGAAGATCGCCAGCACCGCAAGCGCCGGCGCCGAGAGCGGCAGGACGATCCGCCAGAAGATCCGCCATTCGCTCGCGTGATCCATGCGCGCCGCGTCGATCAGCTCGTCGGGGATGGTGAGCATGTACTGGCGCAGGAGGAAGACGCCCGTCGGCGTGGCGACCGCCGGCCAGATCACGCCCCACAGGCTGTTGAGCATCCCGAGCTCGGAAACCACCAGGAAATTCGGCACCAGGATGATCGTCGGCGGAATCATCAGCGTCGAGATGATCAGCAGGAACACCCATCGTTCGCCGCCGAACCTGTACTTCGAGAGCGCGAACGCCGCCATGGCGTTGAACAGCAGGGTAAGGAGCGTCGCCACCACGGTGATGAACACGCTGTTCCACAGGAAGCGCGCGAAGTCGAACTTGCCGAAGAGCTCCGCATAGTTCTCGACCGCCAGATGGAAGTCCCGCAGCTTCTCGCGGTCGCGGATGTTGACCTTGATCTCCTCGTCCGGCTTCTTCGGATCGGCCATCGTCGCCTCGATACCGACGCGGCGGACCTCGACCATCTCGCGCGTGGAGCCGTCGGGCAGCTTCACGCGAAAGAGCGGCAGCGGTTCGTCATGGCCCGGAACCTTCGCCGTCGCCTGACCGTAGGGAAGAAGCTGCGGCGGGAATTCGTTCAGCGCCGCTGCGCTCTTGAACGACGAGAGCACGAGCCACGCGACGGGCCCGAACATCAGGACGATGCCGACCAGGAGGTAGGCGTAGCTGAGCCAGTCGGTCCAGTCGAGCCGGCCGCGGCCGCGCGTCGCCTTGAGCATGCGGGCGAGGTCAGCCATCCCCGCGCGTCTTGCGTTGCGCCGCCTGGCCGGAGATCCGCAGCTGCGCGAGCGTCAATAGGAGGAGCGTCGCCGCGAGCACGAGCGACGCGGCCGCCGCGAGGCCGTAGAGTCTGATCGATTCCGCGAACGCCGTCTGATAGATGAACTGCACGATGAAGAGCGTCGCCGATCCGGGGCCGCCGCCCGTGAGCACGAAGATCTCGTCGAAGACCTGGACCGCGCGGATCAGCGCAAGCACGAGCACGACGAGGAGGCTCGGCGCCAGGAGCGGCAGCGTGATGCGCCGGAAGCGCCGCCACGGCGATGCGCTGTCCATCTCCGCCGCCTCGTAGAGGTCGGCCGGGATCGCCTGCAGGCCGGCGAGGAGGATGAGCGTGTAGAAGCCCATGTGCGCCCAGATGCTGACGAAGACGCTCCAGAAGAACGCCCAGCTCGGCTCGTCGAGCCACACGGGGCCGGCGAGGCCCGCGCCCTGCAGCAGTGCGTTCAGGAGCCCCTCGCGCTGCAGGATCCACTTCCAGACGAGCGCGACCACGACCGGCGACAGCAGCACCGGATAGAAGAACACGCCGCGGAAGAAGCCGCGGCCGACGATCCCGCGGTTGAGCACCAGCGCCGTGATCAGGCTGAAGAGCACCATCAGCGCGACCTGGACGAGCGCGAACCAGGCGGTGTTGTAGACCGCTCGCCAGAACAGGTCCTTGCGGCAGGTCGACGGATCGAGATAGTTCGTGCACTCGAAGAGCGTCCGGAAGTTCTCGAGACCGACGTAGGGCCGCTCCGCCGGATAGAGCTGCGCGCCGCCGCTCGCCGCATAGTAGAAGTCGATGACGATCGGCAGGAAGGTGAAGAGCCCCAGCACGAGCAGGTTGGGCGCGACGAACGCCCAGCCGATCCGCGGCACGCCCAGGAGGCGCTGCAGGCCGCGCATAGGCCATTCGAGCGTGTCGAGCACCGCGCCGGCCGCCGCTCCGGCGAAGGAGCGCAACGTGATTGGCGACGAACCGGCCATTCTCAGGGAGGTCCCTTCGAGCGCGTCACGCGCGATGCTTTGTGTGCCGTCCCGCGCAAGCGAAGATCCTCGTCTTCCTCAGCAAAAGACGCCGGATCCCCGCATCCGCGGGAATGACGATCTATTTCCCGGCGGCCCGCACCTGCTCGTCGATGTCGGCACTGATGCGCTTCAATGCATCGTCGAGGCTCATCTCGCCGGCGATCGCCTGGCCGAGCCGCGCAGCGGTCGGATTGAACAGCGCCCGGTTGAGCTTGTAGCCCTGGATCTCGTAGGCGATCGGCGAGATCTGGCCGACATCGGAGACGAAAACCGCCAGCGCGGCCTTCGCCGGCGGCGACACCTTGTAATCGACGCCCTTCTTCGCGACCGCCGTGTTCGCGGGGATGTTCTCCGTCCGCGCCATGTACTCGGCGTAAACGGGCTCGCTCGCGAGGAAGTCGAGGAACCGGCCGACCTCCTTCGGTGCCTTGGTGCGCTTGAGCGCGACGAACGCGGCACCGCCCGGCATGCCCGTGCACCCGCCCGGGCCACACGGATTCGGAACCGCGATCCAGTCGAAGTTCTTGCCGATCTGCTTGTCCATGCGCGTGATTTGCCAGCTCCCGGACAGATAGAGCACGACCCGCGCATTGGCGAACTCCTCGAACGCGTCGCGGTACGTCGATCCGCCGACGCTGCCCCAGACTTCCTTCGGCATCGTGCCGTCGCGATTCCAGTCGTAGAACTTCTTCGCGAATGCCTTGAAGCCGTCGTCGACGACCAGATTGCCCTTGGCGTCGAAGATCTTCGCGCCCTGGCTGATCGCGGCGCCGGTGAAGCGGTGGCCGCTGCGGTCGAACGCCATCGCGAACGGGACCTGCGTGGCTTTGGCGACCTGCCGGCAGGCGGCCGCCCAGTCGTCCCAGGTCGCCTTGGCTCCGGGCAGCGCGACCTTCGCCTGCTCGAAAAGCGTCTTGTTCACGAACGGCCCTGTGACCGTCAGCTGCGTGAGCATCCCGTAGATGCCCTTGTCGCCGGGCCCTGAGCGAAGCCACTTCAGCGTCTGGCCGAAGTTCGCCTCCCAGTACTTCGGGTCCTTCACGTAGGGCGTGATGTCGAGGTAGTACTTCGACAGCCCTCCGAGATCGGTCACCCGCGCGATGTCCGGGCCTTCGCCCGCCGCGAGCTGCACCGGAAGCTGCTCGAGGATCGCCTTGTACGGGACCTTGTCGATCGCCACCTTGACGTCCGGATTCTGGGCCTCGAAGCGCCTGGCGAGATCCTGCGTGACCTCGCACTCGTTGCCGTCGGAGTAGCAGGCGATGCGGATCTCCGCCGCCCTCGCCTGAATCGCGAGCGCGGCGGCCAGGGCGGCGCCGAGAACGACGCTCGCGCGTGACACGATGTCCATGGACTTTCCTTCGCGGATAGTCGCCCGTTCGAGCCGGCGGGACAGGCTTCCGATTATAGGCTCGATGGCCATGACGCGCGGGCACGCCTTCGCCGCTGCCGGAGGCGCTGCGCTAGACTGTGGCTGCGGGACCGGCGCGAGACTCGAGGTCCCGATCCCCAACTCGTCGAGGGCGAATCCCGATGGCCAACACCGTACGGCTGCACCGTGTCCTGCGCGCCCCGCCGGAGCGCGTCTATCGCGCCTTCCTCGATGCCGAGGCGATGGTCAAATGGCTGCCGCCGAACGGCTTCACAGGCAAGGTCCATCATCTCGACGCCCGGGTCGGCGGCAGCTATAGGATGTCGTTCACGAACTTCACCACCGGTGACAGCCACAGCTTCGGTGGCGCGTATCTCGAGCTCGTGCCGGACGAGCGCATCCGCCGCAGCGATCGGTTCGACGATCCGAACCTGCCGGGCGAGATGGTGGTCACGGTATCGCTCAAGAAGGTTCTGTGCGGAACGGAGGTGAACGTCGTGCAGGAGGGCATTCCCGAGATGATTCCTCCGGAGATGTGCTACCTCGGCTGGCAGGAGTCGCTGGCCCTGCTCGCGCAGCTCGTCGAGCCCGAGATCCGGTCCTAGCGGAGAGCCCCGATGTCCAGGCTGCGCGTGCAAAGCTTCGCGATTTCGCTCGACGGCTTCGGCGCCGGCCCGGGCCAGCACCTGCAGAATCCGCTCGGCGTAAACGGCCCCGAGCTGATGGAGTGGTTCTTCTCCACTCGCGTCTGGCGCGCGAGGCACCAGCAGGACGGCGGAGAAACCGGCGTGGACAACTCGATGGCCGAGCGTGGCTTCGAGGGCATCGGCGCATGGATCATCGGGCGCAACATGTTCGGTCCGGTGCGAGGACCCTGGCCCGACGAGAACTGGAAGGGCTGGTGGGGCGACGAGCCGCCGTACCGCGTTCCCGTGTTCGTGCTCACGCAGTATGCGCGCCCGGCGCTGCCCATGCGGGGCGGGACGACGTTCCATTTCGTGACAGAGGGCATCCACACGGCGCTCGGGCGGGCCCGGGCCGCGGCAGGCGGCCGCGACGTCAGGCTGGGCGGCGGCGTGTCTACCGTGCGCCAATACCTTCGCGCGGGCTTGATCGACGAGCTGCATCTCGCGGTACGCCCCGTGCTGCTGGGATCGGGCGAGCACCTGCTGCGCGACATCGATGCGCGCGCTCTGGGCTACGAGTGCTCGAAGCATGTCGCCGGCGAGCGCGCGCTGCACGTGGTCCTGACCCGGACGGCAGCGGCCTCCAAGCAGGGATGAGCGAAGCGTAAAATCGTCTCATGGGCCTGGTCGAGATCACGCTCGCGCTGCTGCTCGCGATCGCGGCGGTGGGCGCGATCGGCCGATGGCTCCCGACCGCTCCGCTTCCGATCCTGCAGGTTATCGCGGGCATCGGGCTCTCGTACGTGCCGCACTTCGGCGCGCTCCAGGTCCCGCCCGAGGTCTTCTTCCTGCTGTTCATCCCGCCGCTCTTATTCGCCGACGGCTGGCTGATTCCGAAGCGCGACCTGCTGTTCGTCCTGCGTCCGGTGCTGCTGCTGGCTTTCGGCCTCGTGCTGATGACGGTGATCGTCGTCGGCTACTTCGTGCACTGGATCGTGCCCGCGATGCCGCTGGCCGCGGCGTTCGCGCTCGGCGCGGTGATCTCGCCCACCGACGCGGTCGCCGTCACCGCGATCACCACGCGGCTCGCGGTCCCCGCGCGGGTGACGACGATCGTCGGCGGCGAGAGCCTCATCAACGACGCGTCGGGCTTGATCGCCTTCAAGTTCGCGGTCGCGGCGGTCGTCACGGGCGCGTTCAGCTGGCGCGCCGCGGGGATCGACTTCGTTCTGCTCTCCGGCGGCGGCTTTCTGCTCGGCATGGCGCTCGCCTGGCTCGTCGGGCGGTTGCGCCGCGGGCTCGTTCGCTTCTGCCTGGACGATCCGACGATCCAGACGATCATCTCGCTGCTCACGCCCTACGCCGCGTACATCGCGGCCGAAGCGCTGGGCCTGGGCAGCATCCTCGCGGTCGTCGCCGCAGGGCTCTTCGCCGGGATCGACGACGCGCGCCTCGGCGACGCGGCCACGCGTCGCCACGCCTGGGAGGTGTGGGGCATGCTGCTCTACGTCTTCAACGGCCTCGTTTTCCTGCTGCTCGGCCTGCAGCTCCACTCGGTCATGGCGGCACTGAACCAGGCCGACGGGCTGAGCCTCGCGCTGCTGGCGCTCGCGGTGACTGCGACCGTGATCGTGCTGCGGCTCGTCTGGACGTTCCCGGCTGCGTACCTTCCCTTGCTCCTGTCGCGCAAGATTCGCGAGCGCGAGGGCATCCACCAGCCGCGCAACGTGTTCCTCGTTGGCTGGGCCGGGATTCGCGGCGCGGTCACGATGGCCGCCGCGCTGTCGATTCCGCTCGTCACGGCCTCGGGCGAGGCGTTCCCCGGACGCGCGCTCATCATCTTCATCGCCGCGAGCGTGATCCTGATCACGCTGGTCGTGCAAGGGCTCTCGCTGCCGCTCTTCATCCGCTGGCTCGACGTCCGCGGCGACGGCGTGTTGGCCCGCGAGAAACGCGCGGCGAGGCTCGCGGCCGCGCAGGCCGCCGCGGCGGCGATCCGCCAGGAGCTGCCTCGGCTCACGCAGCCGGCCGAGCGCGCCTACGCGCAATCGCTGATCGACGACTACGAGCGCTACGCGGCGGACCAGGCAGCGAACGCGGAGCGTCGCCGGCGGATCGACGTGGAGCGCGAGGCCGAGCGGCGGCTGCGGCTGACGGCGCTCCGCGCCGAGCGCGAGGAGCTCCTGCAGCTGCGCGACAGCGCGGTGATCAACGACGAGGTGCTGCGCGTGATCCAGTCCGATCTCGATCACGTCGAGTCCCTGCTCGCGAGCGAAGGCTCCGGCCGCGTGTTCTGACCGACGATCCGCCTCCCGACCGACATGACCGCCGAGGCAATCCGTGCCTGAAGACGCCGCGCGCGGGCAGATGCTGCGCCTGGTCGATCGCGATCGACCCTCGCTCGCGTTCGTCCTCGACGGCGCGCCGGCGACCGCCTGCGAAGGCGACACGATCCTCACCGCCGTGCTGACCGCGCGCCGCCGGCTCGCGGAAGCGAACGCCGTCGACGGGCCCCGCGCGGGCTTCTGCCTCATGGGTGCGTGCCAGGAGTGCTGGGTCGCCGTCGACGGCAAGCCTCTGCGCGCCTGCGGCACGCTCGTCGCCGCAGGCATGCGCGTGACGACCGATCGGACCCGCGCGCGTGGCTGATCCCGCGATCGCCATCGTCGGGGCGGGACCGGCGGGCATCCGTGCCGCGGAGGCACTCGCGCGGCACGGACTGGCCGCAGTGCTCGTCGACGAGGCGCCGAAAGGCGGCGGCCAGATCTACCGCCAGGCGCCGGACGTGTTCCGGCGCCCCTACTCGGCGCGCTACGGCTTCGAAGCCCGGAAGGCGCGCGCGCTGCACGAGGCGATCGCACGCCTCGCCGGCGCGATCGATTATCGGTCCTCTACGCTCGCCTGGAACGTCTGGGACCGCAAGCTCGATACGCTGCACGACGGGCACACCGGCAGGATCGGGTTCGACGTCCTGGTCATCGCCGCAGGGGCGATGGATCGCATCTTGCCGCTCCCGGGATGGACGCTCCCCGGCGTGTACTCGCTCGGCGGCGCGCAGATCGCGCTCAAGGTCCAGGGCTGCGCCATCGGCCGTCGCGTCGCCTTCGTCGGCACGGGACCGCTCCTGTATCTCGTTGCGTACCAGTACGCCAAGGCGGGCGCGCGTGTCGCCGCCGTGCTCGATACGTCCTCCGCGGCGGACAAGCGCGGCGCGCTCTCCGCCATGGGCGCCGAGCCGCGCACGCTGGCCAAGGGCCTGTACTACCGCGCGTGGCTCGGCGCGCATCGCATCGCGATCGAGGAAGGCGCAACCGACCTCGCGATAGCCGGCGACGGGGGCGTGCGCGAGCTGCGCTATCGTCGCGGCGGCATCGACAAGAGCGTCGACTGCGACGCGGTGGGTCTGGGCTTCGGGCTCAAGCCCGAGACGCAGCTCGCCGACCTCGCGGGTTGCGCGTTCCGCTTCGACCGCGACAGCCGGCAATGGCTGCCCGAGCGCAACGCCGACGGCGAGAGCAGCGTGCCGAACGTCTATCTCGCCGGCGACGGCGCGAGAATCGGCGGCGCCGACGCCGCGGAGCTGTGGGGCGAGCGCGTCGGGCTCGCCATAGCGGCGCGCTTTGGCCGCCCGCGCGATGCCGTCCGGATCGCAGCGATCGACGCGCGGCTCGCGCGGCTCGCGAAGTTTCGCGCGGCGCTCGAGCGCGCGTTTCCGATCCCGTCGCAGCTCGCGGCGCTCGCCGACGACACGATCCTCTGCCGCTGCGAGTCGATCCGCGTGGGGCAGGCGAAGGCGGCGATCCGCGATTTCGCGCTCGTCGAGATGAACCGGATGAAGGCGATCACACGCATCGGCATGGGCCGTTGCCAGGGAAGGATGTGCGGCCTGGCGGCCGCCGAGCTGCTGGCGGCGCAATGCGGACGCGACGTCGCGAGCGTCGGGCGGCTCCGCGGCCAGCCTCCCGTGAAGCCGATCCCGATGCCGTGGGCGGGCTCGCCGTGACCGAGAGAGTCGACGTCGACGTCGCGATCGTCGGCGGCGGCATCCAGGGCTGCTCGGCGGCGCTGCAGCTGCGCCGCGCCGGGCTCTCGGTGTGCCTGATGGAAAAAGGCGCGCTGGGATCGCAGGCGAGCGGCGTCAACTTCGGCGGCGTGCGCCAGCAGGGACGTCACCTCGCGGAGCTACCGCTCGCGCGCCGCTCGCGCGAGCTGTGGGGGCGGCTGCGCGAGCTCGTCGGCACGGACTGCGAGTTCGTCGCTTCCGGGCACCTGAAGCTCGCGCGCAGCGACGCCGACATGGACGAGCTCGAGCGCTACCTGGCGGACGCCGCCGACCTGGGACTGCACCTCGAGCTGATCGGCGCGAAGCGGATTCGCGCCGAGTATCCCTGGCTGGGCGACAAGGTGTTCGGCGCGTCGCTCGCGCCCGAGGACGGCCACGCCAATCCGCGCCTGGTCGCGCCGGCCTTCGGACGCGCCGCGCGCGCCGCGGGCGCCGAGGTGCGCGAGTTCACCCGGGTCGTCGCCGCCGCCCGCGACGGAGACCGCTTCGCGCTGCGCTGCGAAGGGCTCGAAGTGTCGTCGCGCTTCCTGGTGAACGCGGCGGGGGCCTGGGCCGGCGAGATCGCGGCGGCCTTCGGCGAGCGCGTTCCCATCGCGATCCATTCGCCCGACATGCTGGTCACCGAGGCGCTGCCTCCGCTCGTCACGCGCTCGATCGGCGTGTGCGGCGGAGACGTGTACCTGCGGCAGGCGGCCCGCGGCAACGTGATCCTCGGCGGCGGCCAGGGGTGGGCGGACTTCGAGCGCGAGCGCTCGCGCCCCCTGAGCGAGGTCTCCGCGCGCGCGATCGACAAGGCGATGCAGATCGTTCCCTGGCTCGAGTCGGTGCTGGTGATCCGCACCTGGTCGGGGCTCGAGGGCCTCATGCCGGATCATCTCCCCGTGGTCGGCTTCAGCCGCACGACGCCCAACCTGGTGCATGCCTTCGGTTTCTCCGGCCACGGCTTTCAGCTCGGGCCGGCCATCGGTATGATCATCGCCGAGCTGATCCGAAACGGCGCCTCGGCGAGTCCCCTTGGCGCCTTCGACATCGGTCGATTCGCCGCCGTCGAGGAGCCTCGGGGTACGGCGGCAGACTTGAACCACGGAGGAGCGAAATGAGACATTTTGCGTCGATGGTCGCCGGCTTGCTCGGCGCGGTTCTGCTCGCGGCGGCGCTGCCCGCTGCAGCGCAGAAGGTCCTCAACGTGGGCATGGCCGCGGCCGATCTGGGATCTCTCGATCCGCATCGCAGCGCCACCACGCCCGACAAGGCGGTGATCGGCTGGATGTTCAACGGGCTCGTGCGCTTCAAGCCCGGCACGATGAACCCGGACCAGATCGAGCCCGATCTCGCCACGAGCTGGGACACGTCCGCCGACGGGCTCACCTGGACGTTCCACCTGCGCAAGGGCGTCCAGTGCAACAACGGCTACGGCGAGCTCACCGCCGACGACGTCGCCTTCTCGCTCAAGCGTGCGGGCGACCCCAAGATCTCGGCGTTCTCGTCGGACTACGCCGACGTGGCGTCGGTCGACGCGGTCGATCCCGCGACGGTGAGGATCAGCTTCAAGCGCCGTCCGCCGAGCGTGCTGGGCATCCTCACCAACTACCAGGGCGGCAACATCGTCTGCAAGAAAGCGGTGGAGAAGCTGGGCGACGACTTCCGCACCAAGTCCGTCGGCACCGGTCCCTTCGCGATCGAGGAATACACGCCCAACCAGTCGCTGACGCTGGTCGCCAACAAGAACTATTTCCGCGGCGCACCGAAGATCGATCGCATCGTCTACCGCTACATCCCGTCGGACGCGACGCGCGATCTCGCCTACACCTCGGGCGAGATCGACCTGATCTACGGCCGCCAGGACCAGGTCTGGGCCGAGCGGATGAAGGCGCTGCCGCACACCGTCGTCGACGTGTTCGGGCCGGGCGAGCTCTCCGACATGAACCTGAACATCACCAAGAAGCCGCTCGACGATCTGCGCGTGCGCCAGGCCATCGCCTACGCGGTGAACCGCGACGAGCTCGTGAAGTTCAAGGGCGCGCTGACCGCGCGCGCCCCGGTGTCGATCATTCCGCACGACTATCTCGGGACCGACGAGAACGCGCCGCTGTATCCCTACGATCCTGCGAAGGCGAAACAGCTCCTGACCGAAGCGGGGTATGGCAACGGCGTCAAGATCACACTCATCCAGACGCAACTCCCGACCATGCTCAATACCATGCAGGTGGTGCAGGCGCAGCTCAGGAAGGTCGGCATCGATCTGCAGCTCGACGTGGTCGATCACCCGACCTTCCACGCCCAGATCCGCAAGGACCTGAGCCCGATCGTGATGTACTCCGCCGCGCGGCTGCCGGTCGCGGACGTCTACCTCACGCAGTTCTTCCACTCGCGCAGCATCGTCGGAACGCCGACCGCGGTGACCAACTTCTCGCACTGCAGCGTCGCCGACGCGGACATCGACGGCGCGCGCGCGAGCACCGACCCCGGGAAGCAGAAGGCGCTGTGGAAGGACGCGCAGGACAAGCTGGTGAAGGACGTCTGCGCGGTGCCGCTCTACGAGCAGCTCCAGGTGTGGGCGCACCGCGACAAGCTCGACTTCGGCTACAAGCTCGACGCGTCGCTGTCGCTGGGCCCGCTCATCACCGAGCAGAGCACGCTGCAGTAGCTTGACGTCGTCCCCGCGCGACCGGGGACCCAGCGTCGTTCGACGCGAAGTCGCTGGGTCCCGCTCGGTCCGGCAAGCAGGCGGGAACGACGGATGGCCCGCAGCGCTCGAGCGTCGACACCGCCCGATCGAGCCCGATGCTGACCTACGTCGTCAAGCGGCTGCTGGTGGCGGTGCCGACGCTGCTGGCGGTGCTGACGGTGGTGTTCTTCTTCGTGCGCATCGCGCCGGGCGATCCGGCGTTCGTCATCCTGGGCGACCAGGCGAGCCAGCAGGCGCTCGCAGCGGTCCGCCACGAGATCGGGCTGGACAAGCCCCTGCCGGTCCAGTACCTCGAGTTCATGTCGATGGTGCTCTCAGGCAACCTGGGTACCTCGCTGGTGACGCACCGCCCGGTGTGGAGCGAGGTCGCCAACGTGCTGCCGTACACGATCGAGCTCACGGTCACGGCGCTCGCGATCGGCGTCGCGCTCGGGCTGCCGCTCGGCATCGCCGCCGCCCGCCACCGCAACCGCGCGCTCGACTACGCGGCGCGCATCGTCTCCCTGATGGGCCT
>Ga0335080_10000534_pt1 | contig 35064 bp, 30 predicted proteins | sample Lox_Sample_34_FD_206720 | JGI IMG/M metagenome (GOLD analysis project Ga0335080, IMG submission 206720) | Soil microbial communities from Loxahatchee National Wildlife Refuge, Florida, United States - Lox_Sample_3.4 | ecosystem: Environmental > Terrestrial > Soil > Wetlands | place: USA... | reverse complement strand
CCGAGAGCACGGTGGGCCGGGGCGGCGCGAGCGAGTAGTCCCTGCGGTGGTAGGTGCGGCGGTAGGCCCCGGGCGCCCCCACGAAGGGTCGGGCGATGACGCGGGCCACGTCGTAGCGGTCGAGGATGCGGCGGGCCTCCCGGCACCAGGCGTACAGGGTGGCGAGGGGGACCGTCTCCTCGTGCGCCGCGACCTGGAAGACCGAGTCGGCGGAGGTGTAGACGATGGGCTTCCCGGTCCGCTGGTGCTCCGCCCCGAGCTCCTCGATGATGGCCGTCCCGCTCGCCGGCCTGTTGCCGAGAAGCCGGTCGACGCCGATGGCCTCGAGCCACGGCTCGACGATCTCCCTCGGGAACCCGCGCGGGAAGAGGGCGAGCGGCCTCTCCAGGACGACGCCCATCATCTCCCAGTGCCCGGTGGTGGTGTCCTTCCCCGGCGAGCGGCCGGCCATCCGGCCGAAGAAGGCGGCGGGGTCGGAGGCGGGGGCCACCCCGAGCACGTCGGCGATGTTCCCGAGCCCCATTCGCTCGAGCTCCGGGAGCCGGAGCCCGCCCACGGCGCGGCTCACGTTGCCGATGGTGTCCGAGCCCAGGTCCCCGTAGTCGCCCGCGTCCGGCAGGGCGCCGACTCCGGCGCTGTCGGCGACCAGGATGACGAAGCGGCCGTCGCGCATCCCCGGGATCGTAAGCGACGGCGTGGCCCCGCCCCAGGGAAAAGGAGAAAGGCTCGGAGCGCCTCTTTGGCTCCTAGAAACACCCCGCCAGGATGGCGACCGAGGCGCTCGTCCCGACGCGGTCGGCGCCGGCCCTCACCATGCGCAGGGCGTCGCCGGCGGTGCGCACCCCGCCGGAGGCCTTCACCCCGAATTCCGTTCCCACCACCGAGCGGAGCAGCGCCACGTCCTCCTCGGTGGCCCCGCCCTCGGCGAAGCCCGTGGAGGTCTTCACCCAGGCCGCGCCGGCGCCCTTCGAGAGCGCGGCCGCGATCGCCTTCTCCTCGCGGGAGAGGCGGCAGGTCTCGAGGATCACCTTCACCGGCGCTCCCGCCGCCACGACCTCGCCGAGGTCGCGCAGGAGTCCGCGATAGTCCTTCGCCCGCAGGAGCGCGAGCGGCAGCACCACGTCCACCTCCTCCGCCCCGCCCGCCACCACCGTCCGGGCCTCCCGGGCCCGCTCGGCGGTCCCGGCCTGCCCCTCCGGGAAGTCGACCACCGCCACCACCTTCACTCCCGAGCCGGCGAGTTCCCGCCTCACCTCCCGGACCCACGCCGGGCGCACGCACACCGCCCCGAGGCGGTGCTCTCGCGCCTCGGCGCAGGCCCTTCGCACCTCGAGGGCCGTCGCCTCCGGCCGCAGGACCGAGTGCTCGAGGAGGGGGGCCAGGTCCGCCGGGACGCGCACGGCGCCGTCGGGGAGGATCGCCATCGCGCGAGTGTAGCCCGCGGGGCCGACTCCCCACCACCGCTACGGCGGAGAAAGGGCGAGCGGGAGCTCGACGCGGCGCGCCTCCCCGGAGAAGGAGGCGACCGAGAGCTTCCGCGCCGCGGCCTTGAGGCACGTGCCGAGGTCGGAGTGGGCGAGGTTGGCGTCGTCGAGGGTGGGGTAGTTGACGGTCCCGGTGGGCGCCACGGTGACGGTGAGGGTCACCTTCTTGTCGGCGAGGTCCAGGTCGGGGTCGCGCCGCACCGCCTCGGCCACGCAGGCATCGAACCCGGCGCGGCTCGCGGCGAGCGCGCGCCGGAGGCTCTCGGCGGAGACAGGGGGCGGCGACCGAGTCGCCTCCGCCTCCTCGCCGGCAGCCGGCGCCGGAGGCTCCGCCTTGGGCGCCGTCGACGCGGCCGCCGGTTCCTTCGCCGGGGCCGGCTCCGGCTTCGGGCGCGCGAGGGCGGCCTGGGTGGGAGCGGAGGCGGCCCTGGGCGCCGCCGCGGCGGGCCCGCGAGGCTCCTCGGACCGGGCGGAGCGCGCCGGAAGCCGCGCCTCCGGCTTCGAGAGCGCGACGTCGGGCGGGCCGGGCGGGAAGCGCGCCTCGGAGCCGGGGACGGGCGCGGGCGCCACCGCCGGCGGGACCGGGGCGGCGGCCACCGCGGCGGGCTCCGCCGGGGGGCGGGGGGCCGGGGGCGCGGGGCTCGCGACCGCCGCGGCTGCGGACCCCTCGACCGCGCCGGTGGCGGCAGCGAGCGGCTGGCGGCGAGGCAGGAAGAGGACGGCGACGACGATGGCCACCACCATGGCGGCGGCAAGGCCGAGGGCGATCCGCGGCCCCGCCGACGGCGCCGCGCCTGCGAGGAGGTCTGCCGGGGGGGAGCGCACCGCCTCCGGCGCCGCGGCGAGCGCCAGGCGAGGGGGGCGGCTCGCGCCCTTCGAGCGGTCGGGCGGCTCCGGCCAGCCCGCCGCCCCGGGCGGATCGGGTTCGTCGATCACCTCGGCGAGCGCCCGGGCCAGGTCCTCGGCGTCGTCGGTGCTCGCCGGAAGGGGGGCGAGGGGAGCGGCCGTGGCCACGGCCCGGAGACTCGCGCCGCCCGGCGGCGAGGCGGGGCCGGGCGCGGGCGCGGCCAGGGCGCGCACCGCCGCCGCCGTGATGGGGGCGACGACGAAGGGGTTCTCGTCGGGGCGAAAGCCGGGGCCGGGCTGCTTCGACGCCCAGCGCCCCACCGCCGCGAGCGGCGCCGAGGGAGGCGGGCGGACGACCACGTCCCGACCGCAGGCCCGGCACTTCATCTTGAAGGCCCGCCCCTGCAACAGGTCGGAGACCGAGTAGCCGCGCCCGCAGAAATCGCAGCTGAACCGCACGCTCACATCCTAGTGACGCGCTTCCCGGGCGAGCAACAAACGCACGGGCGCTAGAGCCCTTCTCCGCGTCCCAGGGTCGCGGGACCCTCACTGCAGGTATTGTCAGCGTCGAGCCAGGGATCCTCTCCGCTCGCCTCCCCGAGCCGCTCCAGGAGGCGCCGGTCGAGCAGGTGGCTCGGCACCACCGTCTGGAGGGCGTGGAGCAGGTTTCCCTTCACCGCCGGGTTCTCGGCGGAGAGCTCCCGGAGGAGCGCCTTCACCCGCTGCCGCTTCAGGTCGGGCTGGGAGCCGCACAGGTCGCAGGGCACGACGGGGAAGCGCATCTCGCCGGCGAAGGCGGCGAGATCCTCCTCGGCCGCGTAGCAGAGCGGGCGGATGACCACGTTGCGCCCGTCGTCGGAGCGCAGCTTCGCCGGCATGCTCTTCAACCTCCCCGAGTAGAGCGCCGAGAGGAGCAGGGTCTCGAGGAGGTCGTCGCGGTGGTGGCCGAGGGCGATCTTGTTGCAGCCCATCTCCACCGCGGCGTTGTAGAGGATCCCCCGTCGCAGCCTGGAGCAGGCGGAGCAGTAGGTCCCTCCCTCCGGGACGACCCGGCGGACGATGGCGAGCGTGTCCTGCCGGAGCATTCGGTAGCGCACGCCCACCGCCCGGAAGTGGGCCTCGATGATCTCCGCCGGAAACCCGGGGTGCCCCTGGTCCAGGTTCACGGCCAGGAGGTCGAAGGGGACGGGCGCCCTGTCCTGGAGCCTCTGGAGGAGGTGCAGGAGCGCGTAGCTGTCCTTGCCGCCCGAGACGGCGACGAGGATCCGGTCGCCGGCGCGGACGAGGTCGAAGTCCTCGATGGCGCGCGCGGTGGCGCGCAGCAGCCGCTTCTCGAGTCGCTCCGCCTCGGTCATTTGGCAGGGTATACCATCGGGGTGGTCGCCCCGGCGCGCCCTCCTTTTCCTTTGACGTTACGCCGCCCTTTGGATTAAACGGCGCGCACCCCAGGGGAGACGACCATGCCGGCGAAGGATCTCGGAACGAAGCGAGTCTGTTTCAAGTGCGGGGCCAAGTTCTACGATCTGAAGAAGCCGCAGGTGGTCTGCCCGAAGTGCGGGACCGATCAGCGCGACGCCCCCGTCGCCAAGCCCCCGCCGCAAGAGAAGCGTCCCAAGGCCCCGGTGCCGGATCCGGAGCCGGAGGTGGAAGAGGTGGAGGAAACCGAGGACGTCCTGAGCGAGGCGCTCGAGGACGATGCCGGCGACGAGGACGAGCCCTAGCCTGCTGGATCCCTAGCGACCGAAGGTGAAGTCGACCTGCGCCGCGCCGGCGGCGGGGACGGTCACCGAGGCGCTCCTCTCGCCGAACCTCTCGTGCCAGGCGGTGACGGTGTAGCGCCCCGGGGGGAGCCCCTCGACCCGGAAGGCGCCGTCGGCCCCGGACACCGCGAACGGCGAGTCGGTGACGAGCACGAAGGCGCTCATCCAGGAGTGCACGTCGCAGCGCACCACCACCAGCCCGAGCTTCTCCAGCTTGCGCGGGGTGCGCTGGTTCTTCGCCGCCATGGCCAGGTTGAAGGCGGTGGCCTGGCCGACGTAACCGTGCACGTTGTGCAGCAGGGCGTCCCCGTTCACCACCTCGAGCGTGCTGCCGAGCGCCGCGCCCTGGACGTGGGGCAGGTAGCGGCACCTCTCCTGGTCGAGCGCTATCTTGGCGGGCGGGGGCCTCGGGCCGCCCTTCACCACCACCACCACGTTCTTCAGCTTCCCGCCGGCCGCCACCAGGGAGTCGTCGGGCACCTCCCCGCCGCAGACGGCCCGGTCCTTCGTCGCCTCGAGCGGGGGCAGCTCCGGCACCGGGCCGGCGAGGCGGGCCTCCCCCCGGAGCTCGCCCGCGCTCGCCTCGCCCATCGCTGCGGCGAGAGCCGCTGCCAGCACCATCCTTCGCATGCCTCTCCTCCCGGGGCGAGAGCCACGCGCCCCGCCCTCCATACACGCACCCGCCCCTGGCGGGCAGGACCTTTCCCGGGTCCCCCTTCGTCCTTGACCGGGATCAGGCGCGTCCTTAAAAGGACGTTCACATGAACGAGCACCGGCTCGCGCAGGCCACGGTGGTCGCCACCTTCCTCCTCCTCGTGGTGGGGGGCCTCGTGCACTCCACCGGCTCCTCCCTCTCCTGCCCCGACTGGCCTCTCTGCTACGGCCAGTTCTTCCCGGCCATGGAGGGCGGCGTCCTCTTCGAGCACGGCCACCGCCTCGTCGCCCTCGCGGTGGTGGGGCTGACCGGTTCTCTCGCGGTGGCGGTGTTTCGCCGGCGCCGCGGGACCGCGGTGCGCGCGCTCGCGTCCGCCTCGATCCTCCTCGTCCTCGTGCAGGCTTCGCTCGGCGCGGTCACGGTGCTGTGGAAGCTTCCCGTCCTCGTCTCCTCGGCGCACCTCGCCACCTCCATGGCCTTCTTCCTCGTGGTGGTGGCGCTCTCCCACCGGCTCGCGCCGGCCCCGGCCTCCGCCGCGGCGGCACCCGGCCCGGTCCGCCTCCTCGCCGGCCTCGCCGCCCTCGGCGTCTACCTCCAGATCGTGCTCGGCGCGCTCGTCCGCCACAGCGGGTCCGGCCTGGCCTGCGGAACCGAGGCGGTGCTCTGCCAGGGCGTGGTCTGGCCGCTCGGCGGGCCGGCGGAGCTGCAGATGCTCCACCGCATGGCGGGCGTCGTCGCGGCGCTGCTCGCGACGGCGGCCGGCCTCCTCGCCCTCCGCCACGGCGGCACCCGGGCGCGCCGGGCCGCGGCGCTCGCGCCGCTCCTCGCGCTCTTGCAGCTCGGGCTCGGCGCCTGGACGGTGTGGAGCCTCATCGCCGTGCCGGTGGTGAGCCTCCACCTCGCCGTCGGGGCGCTCCTGCTCGCCGACACCCTCTCCCTGTTCCTCGCCCTCGGCCCCGCCCGGACGGAGGCGACGGCCGACCGCACCGACCCCGCCGCCGGGCTCGTCCCCGCCCGGAGCGACGCGTGAGGCGCGCCCGGCAGAGCGCGGTGCGCGTCGCCGCCGTCCCCACCCACTCCACCGGGGGGCTCCTCGACCTCTTCGCCCTCGGAAAGCCGCGCCTCTCCGGCATGGTGGTGTCGACCGCCGCCGCCGGGATGTGGCTCGCCCCGGCGCGCCCCTCGGCGATGCGGGTCGTCGCCTTCCTCCTCGGCACCGCCATGGTGGTGGGAGCGGCCAACGTCCTCAACAACTACCTGGAGCGCGACGTCGACGCGCGCATGCGGCGCACCCAGGACCGGCCACTGCCCTCCGGCCGCGTCGAGCCGGGCTCGGCGCTCGCGATCGGGCTCGCGCTCCCCGCCTTCGCCGTCCCCCTCCTGGCGCTCGCGGCCAACCCGCTCACGGCGCTCCTCGCCGCCGTGGCGCTCGTCACCTACGCCTTCGTCTACACCCCCATGAAGCGGGTCAGCGCCGCGGCGCTCCTGGTGGGCGCCCTCCCGGGCGCCATCCCGCCGCTCATGGGCTACACCGCGGCCACCGGCAGCGCCGGCGCGCGCGGCCTCGCCCTCTTCGCCCTGCTCTTCGTCTGGCAGATCCCCCACTTCCTCGCCATCTCCGTCTACCTGAAGGAGGACTACGAGCGCGGCGGCCTCAAGGTCTTCGCGCTCGTCCACGGCGAGCGCGCCGCGCGCCTCGCCGCCCTGGCGTCGAGCGCGCTCCTCGTGCCCTTCGGGGCCCTGCCCGCCCTCCTGGGCATGGCGCGCCCGGCCTACGGAGTCGCCGCGGCCCTCCTCGGGGTCGCCCTCACCGCGGCCGCCGCCTCCGGGCTCCGCCTCCCGGACGGCTCGAAGCGCTGGGCCCGCAACTTCTTCCTCTCCACCCTCCTCTACCTCGTCCTGCTCTTCATCGCCCTCTTCCTCGGGGCGCGGTAGTCTCCGCGCGTGGACGGCGCTCGGATCGCGCGGGACGCGCCCGCGGCGGCGCGGCTCGCTGCTCGCGGCCTCTCGTTCACCTACGGGAAGCGGACGGCGCTCGCGGGCGTCTCCTTCGAGGTGCGCCGGGGCGAGATCTTCGGCTTCCTCGGGCCCAACGGCGCCGGCAAGAGCACGCTCTTCGCGATCCTGGCGGGGCTCGCGCCGCCGGCCTCCGGCGAGATCCTGCTCGACGGCGTGCCGCTGCCCCCCCGCTCCCCGTCGCTGCGCGCCCGCATGGGCGTGGTCTTCCAGGAGCCGAGCCTCGACTCGAAGCTCGGCGCGGAGGAGAACCTGCTCCTCGGGGCGGCGCTCTTCCGGATCCCGAGGGCGGAGGCCGTCGAGCGGGCGCGGGCCCTCCTCCTCTCGGCGGGTCTCGCCGACCGCGCCCGGGAGCCGGTGGGGCGGCTCTCGGGAGGGCTGCGCCGCCGGCTCGAGCTCGCGCGGGCGCTCATCCACCGCCCCGAGGTGCTGCTCCTCGACGAGCCCACTACCGGGCTCGACGCCGCCTCCTTCCGCCGCACCTGGGACGCCATCGCCCGGCTGCGGCGCGAGGAGGGGCTCACCGTCATCCTCACCACCCACCGCCCCGACGAGGCGGAGCACTGCGACCGGCTGGCGGTGCTCTCCCACGGGAAGGTGGTGGCGGAGGAGACGCCCGAGTCCCTCCGCTCCCGCATCGCTGGCGACATCGTGGTGGTGGCGGCCGAGGAGCCGGAGCGGCTGGCCCGGGAGATCGAGTCCCGCTTCGAGCTCCCGGCCCGGGTGGTCGAGGGAGCGGTCGCCATCGGCCGGGAGCGCGGCCACGAGCTCGTGCCCCGGTTGGTGGAGGCGTTTCCCGCCGGGCGCTTCCGGTCGGTGTCGGTGCGCCGGCCGACGCTCGCGGACGCCTTCCTGGCGGTCACCGGCGAGGCGCTCCTCGAGGAGGGGAGGCCGTGAGCCGGTCGGCCTTCCCGGGGGCCGGGCGCGCCGGCTACGACCTCGCCGCGGTCGCGGTCCTCTGGCGCCGCGACCTCCTGCGCTTCTTCCGCCAGCCCTCCCGCCTTCTCGGCGCCCTGGGACAGCCGGTCATCTTCTGGCTCGTCATCGGCACGGGCATGGCCGGTACCTTCCGCATGCCGGGCTCGCCCGTCGGCTACCTGCAGTTCTTCTTCCCCGGGGTGGTCCTGATGGTGGTCCTCTTCGCCGCCATCTTCACCACTCTGTCGGTGATCGAGGACCGGCACGCTGGCTTCCTGCAAGCGGTCCTCGCCGGTCCCGCCTCGCGCCCGGCGGTGGTGACGGGCAAGGTGCTCGGGTCCGCGAGCGTCGCCCTCACCCAGGCGGCGCTCTTCCTCCTCCTCGCTCCCGCCGCCGGCTTTCCCTTCGGGTCGGTCAACTGGCCGCTCCTCGCCGCTGCCCTCGCCCTCGCCGCCGTCGGGCTCGCCGGCCTGGGATTCGCGGTGGCCTGGCTCGTCGACAACGTCCAGGGCTACCATGCCATCCAGATGACGCTGCTCGTGCCCCTGTGGGTCGTCTCCGGCGCCATGTTCCCGGCGAGCCCGGAGCACCCGGTCTTCGCGGCGGCCATGCGCTTCAACCCGGTCGCCTACGCGGTCTCGCTCGTGCGGCGCGCGCTCGCCGGCGCGGGCGCCCCGGGCGTCCTCCCGGGCTCGGCGCTTCGCTCCCTCGCCCTCCTCGGCCTCTTCGCCGCCTCCTGCCTCCTCCTCGCCACCGCCGCGGCGCGGCGCCGGGCCACCCGGTGAGCCTGGGCCAGGTCCTCCCCCCGGTGAACGCGGCGCTCAACGCCACGAGCGCCGGCCTGCTCCTCCTCGGCTGGCGCGCCATCCGCTCGGGGCGACGAGAGCGCCACCGGGCCCTCATGCTCTCGGCGCTCGGGACCTCGGTCCTCTTCCTCGCGGGCTACCTGACGCGGGTGGCGCTCACCGGGACCCACCGCTTCCCGGGCACCGGAGCGCTCCGCGCCGCCTACCTGGCGCTCCTCGGGAGCCACACTGTCCTCGCCGCCGCCACCGTCCCCCTCGTGCTCCGCGCGCTCTGGCTCGCCTGGCACGGGCGCTTCGAGGCGCACCGGGGGATCGCCCGCATCACCTTTCCCGTTTGGCTCTACGTCTCGGTGACGGGAGTGCTCGTCTACCTAGTCCTCTACCAGGTGGCGCCGCGGTAGGGAACCCGCCCGGGCGCGTCTAGATCGCGGCCGCCTCCTCCACTCGCGCGATCGATTCCTCGGAGAGCCTCACCCCGGAGGCCTTGGCGTTCTCCTCGATCTGCTCGGGCCGGCTCGCCCCGACGATGGCGCTCGAGACCTCGGGGCGGCGCAGCACCCAGGCGAGGGAGAGCTGGGCGAGGGTGAGGCCGAGCTCGCGAGCGATGGGGCGCAGGCGCTCCACGGCGGCGAGGCTGCGGTCGTCCAGGCGGGGGAGGAGGAAGGTCCCCATGGAGGGGCTCGCGGCCCGGGAGCCTTCGGGAGGGGGCGCCCCGGGGCGGTACTTCCCGGTCAGGATGCCCTGGCGCAAGGGCGACCAGACGACCTGGCCGATGCCCTCCCGGGCGCAGAGCGGGAAGACCGCCTCCTCCGCCCTGCGCTCGAGGAGCGAGTACTGCGGCTGGCTCGACACGAAGCGCTCGCCCGGGAGCACCGTCGCGCGCCGGATCTGCTCCGGGGTCCACTCCGAGAAGCCGATGTAGCGGGTCTTCCCCGCCCGCACCGCCTCGGTGAGGGCGGTGAGGGTCTCCTCGAGCGGGGTGTCGGGGTCGTAGCGGTGGCACTGGTAGAGGTCGACGTAGCTCGTCCGCAGGCGCCGGAGCGAGCCGTCGAGCTGCTTGCGGACCTGCGCGGCCGAGAGGCCCCGGTCCCCGGAGGGCATGGGAAAGAAGACCTTGGTGGCGAGCACGTAGCTCTCCCGCGGCCTCCCCTTCAAGGCCTCGCCCAGGAACGACTCCGCCGCGCCTCCGGAGTAGACGTTGGCGGTGTCGAGGAAGTTCACGCCCACCTCGAAGGCGCGGCGCAGGCAGCCCTCCGCCTGCTCCCGCGCCACCCCGCCACCGTAGGTGAGCCAGGACCCGAGGCTCACTTCGGACACGGTGAGGTCGCTGTTGCCGAGCCTGCGATAGAGCATGACCTCTCCCGGGGTCGCCCGGCCGTCGAGGCGCGGGCGAGGGCTCCTTTACCCGGCGAACGGGGACGGCGCGACGCCCCCTTTTTCCCCTCGCGCACGAGCCCGGCGCGCCGGCGCCGGGTAGCATGCGGGGCATGGCCCCCCGCCTTCCCCTCCTCGCCACCTCGCTCCTCGCCTCCGCGGCGATCGCCGCCTGCGACCGGCCCGCGCGCGTCGAACTCGATCCCCCGAGCCTGCGCTTCCACGGGCGCGGCCAGTCGGCGCCCCTGCGCGCCACGGTGCGCGGGGCGAGCGGGAAGGTGCTCCCCACGGCCAGCTGCCGGTGGTCGTCGAGCGACGAGCGGGTGGCCGCGGTCACCGGGAGGCAGAGGGACGCGGCCGTGGTGGCGCAGGGACCGGGGACGGCCTCGGTGCGCTGCGACGCCGGGGGCGCGGAGGCGAGCGCGCCGGTCGCGGTGCGCATCGCCTCCCGGGTGGAGGTGTCGCCGGCGCGGCTCGAGCTCAAGCTCGCGGACGAGCCCGCCCCGGTGGGCCTCGAGGTGAAGGTGCTCGACACCGAAGGCCGGCCCTTCCAGGACCGCCCGGTCTCCACCGCCTGCGAGGACGAGCGCGTCTGCCGGGGAGACGACCGCGGCCAGGTGTGGCCGGTGGGCGCGGGCGAGACTCACGTCGTCGTCCAGGTGGACGAGGCCAAGGCGGCGGTGGCCCTCCGGGTGGTGGACGCCCGCACCGCCTCGGGGAAGCCCAGGCGGGTCGAGGGGAATCCCATGCTGGACGTGGAGAAGGCGCTCGCCCCGCCGAAGCGCTGACCGGAGGAGCGGCCGGGGCTACCGGATGGAGGCGGCGAGCTGCGCGGCCTCGGCGGTGTGGGGGCCCTTCGGGCACACCCGCGCGTAGTCGAGCAGCATCTGCTTCCCGAGGTCGCGCTGCTCCTTCTCCGAGCGGTCGGCGCGCTCGCGCCCGAGCGCCCAGAGCGCCGGGCAGCTGGTGGGGTCGACCGCCAGGGCCTTCTTGTAGAGCTCGCTCGCCCGGGCCGGGCCGCCCCGCTGGGCCTCCACCTCCGCCATCTCGGCGTAGGCCTGCGAGGCGCCGTCGGTGCCGCTCTCCCCGTACTCCTTCGCCGCCTTCTCGTACTCCGCGAGCGCCTCGTCGAGCCTCCCCTGGGCGCGGTCGAGGCGGGCGAGCGCCATGCGCGCGTCGGGGTAGCGTGCCGAGAGGGCGCGCTCGTACTCGGCGCGGGCCCGGTCCACCTGGCCGTCGGCGCGGTAGGCGTCGCCGAGCAGCTTCGCCACCCGGGGGTTGCCGGGCAGCCGGGCCTGCGCCCGGCCGAGCGCGTCCACCGCCTGCTTCGCGCCGCCGGTCTGGGAGAGGAGCGCCTGGGCGAGGTCGACGTAGAAGGCGACGCGCTGCGGATCCATCTCGATGGCCTTCTCGATCGCGGCGGCGGCGCCGCCCGCGTCCCCGCCGGCGAGCTTGCGCCGCCCGATCTGCTCCTGGATGTCGGGGTTGGTGGGGTCGAGGGTAAGGGCGTCCTGCTCGTCCTTCGCCCCCTCGGCCGCCCGCCCCTTGGCGAAGAGGATGGTCCCGCGCAGCGCCTGGGCGAGCGCCCGCTGGCGCGGCGAGACGTCGGAGGCATCCATCACCGCCTGCACGAACTTGAGCGCCGTGTCGTACTGACCCTCGTCGATGTAGACGGTGGCCGCTCCGAGCAACGTCGGGACGTGCTCGCGCGAGAGGAGGTAGGCGGCGTCGTAGAAGGTCTTCGCCTTGCGGGCCTGCCCGGCCCGCCGGTACACCTCGGCGAGCATCTGGTTCACCCGGACGTCGCGGTCGGCGAACTTGCGCGCGGTGGTGAGCGACTCCCGGGCGCTGTCGAGGTCCCCGGACTTCATCTGCAGGACGCCCAGGGCACCGAAGAGCAGCCCGCTCGTCCCCGCCTCGGGACCCCTGAGCACCCGGGTGAGGTCGGCGATGGCACCCTGCGGATCGCCGCCGTAGGCCTTCAGGTAGGCGTCGGCCGCGATCATGTGCGAGTGCGAGGTGGCCTCGCGGCGCGCCGCGACGAGGTGCTTCTTCGCCTCCTCGCGGAAGGTGTCGCCCTCCCCGTGCTCCCCCCAGCGCAGCGCGTCGATGTAGGCGAGGTAGGCGTGGCCGGCGAGCGAGGCCGGGTCCTTCTGCAGCACCTGCTCGAGCAGGGCCGAGGCCTGCTTGTAGCCGCCGTGGCTGTCCTTGGCGATGAGCTCGCTCGCCTCCTTGAGCAGCCGCGCCACCTTCTCGTCGCGATCCCGGCGCCAGGAGGTGAAGGACCACCAGCCGCCGAGGACGATGGCGAGCCCCACCACGAGGAGCAGGGTGGAGCGCAGCGAGTGACTCTGCTTCGGCGGCTTGGCGACGGGCAGCTCGCCCGTCTCCCCGGTCGAGATCTGCCACTCCTGCGTCTGGTACTTGTCGGCGAGCTCGCGCGCGTACTCCAGGTTGCGGTCGAGCCGCCCCTGCGACTTCGAGGGGCGCACGGCGGGCGGGGAACCGGGGGGCGGCGCGGGGGCCTCGGCGACCGCTTCCCGCGCGGGCGCGGCCGGCGCCCGGGAGAGGACGGGGGGAGTGCCCGGAGCCGGGCCGGCCGGCGCGGCCGCCAGGGGCGGCGGCGCGGGCGGGGGAGGCGGAGGAGGAGGGGGGAGGGCGACGCCCCACTGCTCGAGCGCCGCCTTCACCTGCGGGTCCGAGGGCGCGGCCTGGGCGGCGCGGCGCAGGGCCTCGGTCCCCGGGCCCTTCTCGCCGAGGCGCATGTGGAGGCCGCCCGCCATGAGGTTGGCGGCGGGGTGGGCGGGGTGCGCCGCGAGCGCGCCCTGCACCTCCTCGAGCGCCTTGCGGTCCTTTCCCTGCTGCGCGTAGACGCGGGCGAGGGCGAGCCGGGCCGTGGCGTCGGAGGGGTGGGCCTTCACGCCCTTCTTCGCGACGACCATCGCCTCCATGAACCGCCCCATGGAAAGGTACGCGTCGGTGAGGGGGCGCCAGGCCTCGGAGCTAGGGTCGGCGGCAAACGCGTGCTCGAGGCTGGCGAGCTCCGCCGGCGTGGGTGTCTTCGGCGCGGCCATGGGGTTGATTTCTGGTTACCAGGGGGCTCCCACTGAGTCAAACAACGGAAACCACGAAGGACGCGCACCGGAGACCACCTCAGCTCACCCGTTCGCGCGAGCCTCGACCCGCCCTTCTGCCCGGCGCGGCCGGAGTCCGCGATCCCGGGCCGATGCCGCTTGACACCCGTCTGCCCGGCCCGTAAACAGGGCTCCCCGCCCGACCCCGGGGAGCCGTCCTTCGTGGGGCTGTAGCTCAGCTGGGAGAGCGCTAGAATCGCACTCTAGAGGTCGTCGGTTCGATCCCGATCAGCTCCACCATTCGAGGGGCCCGGTCCGCGAGGACCGGGCCCTTCTCTTCTCGAGCGGGGCCCACGGGGCCGAAGGGCGCAGGCGGGCCCTCGACGCGGCCGGGCGGCTCGCCGACAATCCGGGGGTCGGCGGTCGCCGCCCATTCCCCCCATGGTGAACTCCAGCGAAGCGCGTGGCGGTGAGCCGTGAAGCCCATCGAGGCGGCGGGAGGGATCGTCTGGCGGCCGACGCGCGCGGGGCCGAGGCTCGTCCTCGTCCACCGGCCCCGCTACCGGGACTGGTCGCTTCCGAAGGGCAAGCTCGAGCGCGGCGAGACGTATCCGGAGGCGGCCCTGCGCGAGGTCCTCGAGGAGACCGGCTGCGAGGCGCGGCTCGGCCCGCTCGCCGGTGCCGCCCTCTACCGGGTCGGCCCGCGCCCGAAGGTGGTCGTCTACTGGCACATGGAGCTCCTGGCGGAGCACCCCTTCGAGCCCGGCGAGGAGATCGACGCCATCGCCTGGCTCAGCCGGAGCGAGGCGCTCCGGCGGCTCGACCACGAATCGGAGCGGAGAATCCTCTCCCGTCGCCGCCCGGGCGCCCGCCTCCGCCGCTCGTGAAGCGTGAGATGATGCGCGGGTGAAGCGCGGACGCCTCCTCGCCTTTCTCGCCCTCGCGCTGCTCGCCCTCCCCGCCCGGGGGACGGAGGGGGCGCGCCTCACCCCGGCGACCGAGAAGCTCGTGCTCGACGACTTCGCCGAGGTGCTCGTCGATCCCTCCTGCTCGCTCTCGATCGCCGAGGTCACCTCGCCGCCGGCGTCCGCCCGCTTCGCGCGCCTCTCCTCCATCCGCAACCTCGGCTTCACCTCGGCCTGCGTCTGGGTCCGGGTCGCCGTCGAGAACGTCGGTCACCCCCGGACCTGGGCCTTCGCCTGGCCCCACGCGCTCGTGGAGCGCATCGACTTCTACCTCCCCCGCGCCGGAGGCTTCGAGGACCGGCTCGGCGGGCTCGAGGTCCCGCCCCGGGAGCGGGGCATGGCCCAGCACGGGACCTTCCACGAGGCCGACGTGTCGATGACCGAGGGAGAGCGGCTCACGCTCCACCTCCGGCTCAAGACCCGCGCCACCATGCTGCTCGGGCTCGACGCCTGGGCGCCCGAGGCGCTCCGCTCCTTCGAGCACCGGATGCTCTTCGCCTTCGCGCTCAGCCTGGGCGCCCTCCTCGTCCTCGCCCTCCTCCACCTCTACTCGTTCTTCACCCTGCGGGACCGGAGCTACCTGTGGTTCTTCCTGGTCCTCGTCACCTCCGGGGCCTACCAGCTCGCCGAGACCGGCATCGCCGAGTGGCTCTGGCCTCCCCTGAGCGCCTTCGGCCTCCGGCTCCCGCCCCTCCTCGCGAGCCTGGCCATCGCCTCCGGCCTCCTCTTCGCGCGCCGCTTCCTCGACGTGCGCCGCTTCTCCCCGCGCCTCGACGAGACCGGGCTGGCCCTCGCCTGGGTGGTGCCGGCGGCCGGGCTCACCGCGCTCGCGGACGTCCGCTTCGCCACCATCGCCGTGGCGGTCCTGGGCTTCGCCGCCCTGGCCCTCCTCCTCGCCTGGGGCGTGCATTCGGTCGCCCGCGGGTTCAGCCCGGCGCGCCACTTCCTCGCCGCCGCGGCTTGCTTCCTCGCCTTCGGCCTTGGCTTCCTGCTCACCGTGGTGGGCGTCCTCCCTCCCACCGTATTCCTCATGAACGGCATCCACATCGGCCTGTCGCTCGCCGGCCTCATCTTCACCTTCGCGCTCGCCGACCGGCTCGAGGACCTCCAGCGCCGGGCCCGGGACGAGCTCGAGGGGGAGGTGCAGTCGCGCACCCGCACGCTCAAGGAGACGGTGGAGGCGCTCCGGCAGCGGGCCGACGAGCTCCTCCGGGCCGAGTCGGCCCGCACCGAGACGGAGGAGCGGTTCCGGCTCGCCTTCAAGACGAGCCCGGAGGCCATCGCCATCCTGCGACTCGAGGACGCCCGCTACGTGGCCGTGAACGACGGGTTCGTGGAGGCGACCGGCTGGGGAGTGGCGGAGGCGGTGGGGCGCACCATCGCCGAGCTCGGGGTGTGGAACGCGCCCGACTGGGAGCGGGTCCTCGCCGGGCTCGCCGACCCCGGGCAGGTGCGCAGCCTCGACCTCACCTTCCGGCGCCGGGACGGCACGAGCCGGGACGGGGTCCTCTCCGCCAACGTCCTCACCGTGGACGCCGAGCCGCTCGTCCTCTCCATCGTGCGGGACGTCACCGAGCACCGGCGCGCCGAGAGGGATCGCGGCCGCCTCGAGGGGGAGCTGTTGCGGTCCCAGAAGATGGAGGCCATCGGCCGGCTCGCGGGGGGCGTGGCGCACGACTTCAACAACCTGCTCACCGCCGTCTCCACCCAGGTGGCCCTGCTCCTCCTCGACACCGCTGCGACCGACCCGCGCCGCGCGGCGCTCGACGAGATCCAGGAGGCGGTGCGGGGCGCGTCGGCCTTCACGCGGCAGCTCCTCGCCTTCGGGAGGCGGCAGCCGCTCGAGGCCCGCCCGCTCTCGCTCAACAGCGTCGTCGCCAGCACCGAACGGATCGTGGGCCGGCTCCTCGGCGAGCACGTCACCCTCCACCTTCACCTCGCCCCCGACCTCCCGCCGCTCTTCGCCGACCCGGCGCTCGTCGAGCAGGTGGTCTTGAACCTCGTGGTGAACGCCCGCGACGCGCTCCCGGGCGGGGGCCGGATCGCCGTCGCCACCCGCGAGGAGGTGGTCCCGCCCTCCGCCGCCACCGCCGAGAAGAGGGCGGGGCGCTACCTCTCGGTGTCGGTCTCCGACACCGGGGGCGGGATGGACCCGGACACCCTCTCCCACGTGTTCGAGCCCTTCTTCCGCGGCGCCGACGGGCCGGGCGCGGGGCTCGGCCTCTCCACCGTCTACGGCATCGCCCGGCAGCACGGCGGCTTCGTGGAGGTGGAGAGCCGCGAGGGAGCGGGCTCGACCTTCCGGGTCTTCTTCCCGGTGGCGCAGGGCGGCGCCGCCCGAGCGCCCCCGCCGGAGGACGCGGCCGCGCCCTTGCCCCGGGGGAAGGAGAGCGTGCTCCTCGCCGAGGACGACGCCGCGGTGCGGGGGCCGACGGCGGCCCTGCTCGAGCGGCTCGGCTACCGGGTCCACGCCGCCGCCGACGGCGTCGAGGCGCTCGCGATCGCCGACCGGGTGGGCGGGATCGACCTGCTCGTCGCCGACCTCGTCCTTCCCCACATGGGAGGGCGCTCGCTCGCCCGCGCCGTCGCCTCCCGCTTCCCGGCGGTGCGGGTGCTGTACCTCTCCGGCTACGCGCCCGGCGACGCGGCGGCCGGCGAAGCCGGTGGGCCCAGAGCGTCATTCCTGGCGAAGCCCTGGGCCCCGGCGGTGCTGGCGCGGAAGCTGCGCGAGGTCCTGGACGAGCCACCCGCCTCCGGCTGAGGAGGCGCGCCGCCGCTACTCGCGCCCGGCGAGCAGCGCATCCCTCCGCCCGAGCCCGTGGGCGGCGTGGTAGGTGCGGGCGAAGCCGCGCATCTGGCGGGCGAGCACCTCGTCCACCGCCCCGGCGAGGCGCCTCGGGTCCGCCCGCACCAGGGTGGCGTGCGACCAGGTGGTGGCCCAGGCGCGCTCCCCGGAGGAGAGCGAGACGAGCTGCAAGAGCTGAACCTCGACGGCGGCGGCGCAGCGCGCCTTCGTCACCGGCACCATCTGCACGCGCACGTAGAGCATGGGGGCGGCCGGCTGGCGCTCGAGCGCCTCGTCGTCGAGGAGCGCGATGCCGCTCGTCAGCACCCGGTCCTCGACCTTGAGCCTCAGGGCCTGCGAGCTCACCCCGAGCCGCTCGGCGCGGACGTCGACGTCCTCGACCAGCACCGAGACCCCGTTCACCGCACCCAGCGTGTCGCCGCGCCCCACGATGGGCGCCGGATCGGCGCCGAGCGCGACCGCCAAGACGAGCGACGTGAGCGGCATGCGAGCCCCCTCGCGAAGGATCTTTCCCTATTCGTGTATACGCTAGACACCCACTTGTCGGATGTACCGTCACTTTGGGGTGTCCCTGACTCCGGGGTAGGAAAGGTGTGGGCCCCGCGTGCTAAGAGCTTGGGCTGTCGCGCTCCTAGGAGTGCATCCGGTTCATGGTATTGAGGATTTCCGCCCACACCTGTACTGGTGTCCCCCGTCGCACCTTCTCTCCTGGGCGGTCCGGGGGTGAAGGGCCAGGTCCACGTCCTCCGGGGGGGAGTGCCGCCCGATGACCTCCGTAGTCGCGCAGGCGAGCCCGGCTCCCTCGGCGTCGTCTCACGACGCCGGCGTCGCCGTCCGCAACGGGGTGAAGCTCGGGCTCTCGCTCGTGCTCACCTGGTCGGTGGCGCTCGGGGTGCGCATCCTCCTACCCCGCTACCTCGGCCCCTCCGCCTTCGGGCCGATGAACTTCGCCGACGCGTTCGCCGCCACCGTCTTCGTCGCGCTCAACCTCGGGACGGAGATGTACATCCGCAAGGAGATCCCGGTCCACCCGGCGATGGCGAGCGACTTCTTCGGCGGCACGCTCTTGGTGCGCCTCGGCATCTCGGTGCTGCTCTTCGCCGGGATTGCCGTCGGGCTCACCGTCTCGCACCGCCCGCCCGAGCTGCGCCAGCTCGTCTACCTCTTCGGCGTCGGCCAGGTGTTCTTCACGCTCAACGGCACGCTCTCCGCCTACCTGCACGCCCACGGCACCGTCGACGGCCTGTCGGTGATGAACGTGGTCTCGAAGGTCCTCTGGGGCACCGGGATCCTCGCCGGCATCGCCACCCACCATGCGGTGGTGGGCGTGGCGCTCGCCTTCATCCTCTCCGAGGCGGTGAAGAGCGCCGTCCTCTGGCGGCTGGCGGCGCGGCACCTCCACCTCCAGCTGCGCTTCAACTGGCCGGCCACCTGGGTGGCGGTCCGCGCCGGCCTGCCCTTCTACCTGAACGCGGTGGCGTTCGTGGCCTACGGACGGCTCGACGTCACCATGCTCGAGTTCATCACCAACAACGCCAAGGAGCTCGGCTGGTACGGGGCGGCGAGCAACCTCGCCACCCTGACCCTTCTCATCGTCCCGGTGATCGGCTGGGTGCTCATGCCGTTCTACGCGCGCGCCCTCCACCGCTCCCGCGAGGAGATGGAGCGGGCGCTGGCGCGCTCGATGGAGCTCATCCTGGCGGTCGCCATCCCCGGCTCCCTCCTCATCGTGCTCGGCGCCGAGCTCTGGATCCGCATCATGTTCGGGGAGGCCTTCTCCCCGGCCGCCCTCCCGCTGCGGATCATGTCGCCCATCTTCGTGCTCACCTACGTGGCCACCATCAGCGCCATCGGGCTCATCCTCCTGGGGCGCGGCTGGACGGTCACCAAGGTGTCCTTGATGGGGGTGGTGCTCGCCCCGCTCCTGGCGCTCCTTTTCATCCCGCTCGGCGCCGCGCACCTGGGCGGCGAGCTCCACCAGGGCGGCCCGGGCGCGGGCGCGGCCCTCGCCAACCTGGTGACCGAGTCGTGCGTCACCGTCGTCATGACCACCCTCATCGGCTGGAAGACCTTCGATCGCACCGGTCTCGTACTCCTGGGGCGCACCGCGGTGGTGTGCGCCCTGGTCGTCGCCCTGCACTTCTCCCTCTCCTCGCTGGGCCACGCCCGCCTCGTCGCGGACGCGCTGGCCTACGTGGCTCTCGCCGTCGCGCTCCGGGCCGTGCGCTGGCGGGAGATGTTCGAGTTCGCCCGGACCGCGTGGAAGCGACCTCGTGACCTTCAGACCTGAGAAGTGGGCGCCCCTGTGCGCCCTGCTGGCCCTTACGCCCGCCTGCAAGCACACCGGCGACTACGTCTGGGTGGACGACCTGCCGCAGGCGCAGCAGGCGGCCGACAAGGAGTACATCATCCAGTCCGGCGACACCATCAGCGTCCGGGTCTGGAACCAGGAAGGCATGTCGGCGAAGGCCCGCGTGCGGCAGGACGGGAAGATCTCGCTCCCCTTCCTGAACGACGTCGAGGCCGCCGGGATCCCGCCCAACGTGCTGGCGCGCCGCCTGCAGGCGCGCCTCAAGGACTTCATCGTCAACCCGGTGGTGACCATCTCGCTCGAGGAGCCGAAGCCCATCCAGATCTCGGTGCTCGGGGAGGTCACCAAGCCGGGCAACGTCCAGCTCGAGCCGGGCGCGGGCGTCATCCAGGCCCTGGGTGCGGCCGGCGGGCTCAACGACTTCGCCTCCCGCGACATGATCTTCGTCATCCGCCAGACGCAGCCGGACGCCGGGGCCCCCCTGCGCATCCGCTTCACCTACGAGTCGCTCACGCAGGTGCGCGGGCGAGCCGCCACCTTCCGCCTCCAGAGCGGAGACGTCGTCGTCGTGGAGTAGCGTGGCCCTCTCCTGCGCCGCCCTCGCCGTCCTCTCCCTGGCCGCCGCGCAGGCCGGCGGGGCCCAGGGCAACCCTCAGGGAGGGCCCCTCGGGAACGGGAAGGTTCCGGCGCAAACCGAGGGAGGACCTCCGCAGGAGGACATGGTCACCCCGCCCCCCTCCATGAACGTGCGGATCCCGGGTACCCGGGCGAGCCCGGCGGACACCACCACGGCGGGCCTCGACCTGGCGCTCTCCACCCAGCTGCTCAGCCAGACCCTCGCCGCGACCGGCTCCGCCACCCAGATCCAGCTCGGGCTGCAGGTCTCGCCCACGGTGGCAGTGGGCCTCCTCTTCCCGCGCTTCGGCCTGGCGGTCGGCTACAACCCGCAGCTCTACCTCGTCACCGTCAGCCAGGGGCCGCTCGACGTCCTTCACCGCGGGTGGTTGATGATGGAGTACCACGCCGCCGCCACCTGGCGCCTCTACTTCGCCGAGCGGCTCACCTACGGGACGAACAACCTCTCCACCCCCGTCCTGAACAACGGCGGGAGCGCGGGGCAGCAGCCGCCGACGCTCAACCCGGTGAAGCTCGCCACGGTGGACTACGTCTACAACGAGACCTCGCTCGGGGTGTCCTCGCGCCTCTCCCGACCTCTCCGCTTCACCTTCGTCGCCGCCTACCTGAACAGCGGCGGGCTCGGCACCGCCTCCCAGGTGGTGATGCCCTACCAGTGGGGCCCGAGGGTGGAGGCGACCCTCGACTGGAAGGCCTCGTCCACGAGCACCCTCGCGAGCGCGTTCGCCGCCCAGGCGAACATCTTCCCCGTCCTCTACACCACCGACGCGAGCGGCAACCCGGTGGCGGGCCCGGGGCGGCAGATCTACCTCACCCAGGTCGCCGAGACCTGGAGGACCGCGCTCACCCGCCACACGTCGGCCTGGCTCATCGGCGGCCTGAGCGTCGCCAACACCGACTCCACGACCGCGCTCAGCTACAAGCGGCTCGCCCCCATCCTCGGCGCCGGCCTGGAGAGCGGCACGAACTCCCGCCAGCCGCTGGTGATCTTCCTCCAGCTCCTGCTCACCCCGTACGTCGATCCGTACCTCGCCGTCGAGTACCAGCGCTTGACCGCCAACGCCAACCTCACCTGGAAGCCGGCGGCGCCCTGGACCCTCGGGGTGGCGGCGACCGCCGCCTACGTCCCCTACCGGTACCAGGCGACCGTCTCGGAACTGGCGGTGAGCAAGTACGGGACCGCCGGCCCGACCATCGCCTTCTTCCCCTTCCGCGCCCTCACCCTCAGTGCCGGCGCCTACTGGCAGTGGCAGCTCGCCTCGCAGACGGCTGCGGCGAGCTTCAACCAGTGGGGAGCCTACTTCACCGTCACCGTCGCCGACTTCGAGCACATCTAGTCCATGGGCAAGCTCATCCTCCTCTCGCTCCTCGTCGCCACCATCGCCCTGCCGGTGCTGGCGGCCCGCGACCCGAGCGCGGTGCGCGGGATGAAGCGCGTCGTCGCCTACACGGTGGCCTTCAACATCCTCTACGCCGCCGCACTGCTGACCTTGTACCTACGGGGGTTCTGAACCATGGAGAAGGCACTCAGCTTGACCCACGCCCCGGACCCGGATCACGGCCCCGGAGCGGCCCCACCGCCCCCGGTGGCGCCCCCGGGCTCCCGCGAGCCCGGGCCCGAGGACCTCTTCGACTGGCCCAAGATCCGCGACTGGACGGTCTTCGTCCTGCGCGCCCCGCGCCGCCACCCGCCCCTCGCGCTCGCGACCTTCCTCGCCATCGTGGCGGTGGCGGTGCTGAGCCTGTGGGCCTTGCCGAAGACCTACCACGTCGAGTCGAAGATCCTCACCCAGAAGAACCAGGTGATGCCGGGGCTCGCCAACCCCAACCGCTCCATCCCCAGCGAGGCCGATGCCCCCACCCGGGCCGCCTCCGACACCGTGCTCCGGCGCGAGAACCTGGTGGCGCTCATCAACCAGACGGACCTCATCGAGAACTTCCAGAGGACGCGGGCCCCGGCGCTCCGACTCAAGGATGCCGCGATCCGCGTCTTCATCGGAGACCTCACCGAGGAGGAGAAGCTCGACGCGCTCGTGGGCCTGCTCGAGAAGAAGCTCTGGGTGTCGACCGGCGAGGGCACGGTCACCATCGGCATCGACTGGCCCAACGCCGAGATGGCCTACCACCTGGTCGAGGCCGCACAGCAGAACTTCCTCGAGACCCGCCACGCCATGGAGGTCTCCATCATCGCCGAGGCCATCTCCATCCTGGAGGGGCACGCCCAGACGGCGCAGGAGAACGTCCTCACCGCCTACGAGGGGGTGAAGAAGGCCAAGGAGGGGCGCCCCGTCCGGGAGCCGGCGCGCGAGCCGCGCACCCCCGCCCAGCCCCGGCCGAGCGCCGAGAGCCAGGACCTCGCCCAGATCAAGGTGATGATCCTCGCCAAGCGGCGCGCCCTCGCCGACCTGGAGCAGTTCCGCCAGAAGCGGCTGACCGAGCTGCAGACCCAGATGGCGGAGGCCCGCGCCATCTACGCGCCGGCGCACCCGGCGGTGGCGAGCGTGAAGCAGAGCATCGACGCGCTCCTGCGCGAGTCGCCCCAGATCACCACCCTGAAGAAGGAGGAGCAGGACCTCCTCGTCGAGTACGCCAAGCGCGGCGGCAAGAACCCCGAGGACCTGCCCACCGCCCCGGCCCCGCTGCCGGAGCGGGCGCTCGTCATCAACAACTCCCCGCAGGAGGACGACAGCATGTCCTACCCGCGCGAGCAGCTGAAGATCGGCATCCGCAAGTACTACGACCTCGTCGACCGCATCGAGGCGGCGCGGATCGAGCTCGACACCGCCCGCGCGGCCTTCAAGTACCGCTACAGCATCGTGCGCCCGGCGCAGATCCCGAAGAAGCCGGAGAAGCCGAACCGGCCGCTCACGGTGGTGGGCGGGATGCTCGCCGGGCTCCTGCTCGCCTTCCTCGTGCCCTCGCTCCTCGACCTCTACCGCCACACCATCTCGGAGGCGTGGCAGATCCAGCGCCAGCTCGAGTTGCCGGTGCTCGTCGCCACCCGGCGGCCGGAGAAGCCCGCCAAGGCCCCGGCGGCACCGGTCCCTTGAGCGGGGGGCAGTCCCACCATGGCCCCTGTGTTATCCCCGAACGGTGAGCTCCACCCCCTTGGGGGGTTCGCTCGGAGGCAGGGGGTCGCCATCGCCCAGCACGCCCATGCCGGGTTCCGCCCGCAACTCGTCGTGGCCGGCGCGCTGGCGGCAGTCACCGCCCTCGCGGTCTTCCTCTCGCAGGGCGACCCGCTCCTCTCCCTCGTCCCCCTCCTCCTCGTCGGCCTCTCGGTCCTGCTGTGGCGGGCGCCCCTCCGCGTCATCGCTTCCCTCACGCTCTTCGTGGGCCTGGCGCTCGACGCCGACACCAACGGGACCCGGGACAAGTGGAGCTACGCCCTCGAGCCCTTGCGCGTCCTCTTCTTCGAGAACCTGAAGAAGGTCATCCCGGTCGAGGCGCTCAAGCTCTCGGTCCTCGACCTGCTCGTGCTCCTCCTCGTCGGGCTCGTCGTCTACCGCCGGGCGGTGGGGGACCGCCGCGACGGCCACGGGGTGCCCACCGTCAGCTGGCTGCGCCTCGGCCTCGTCCTCTCGCTTTTGGGGATGGTGGGGATGCTCGCCTGGGGGCTGGCGCGAGGGGGGGTCTTCCAGCAGGCGTACTGGCAGCTGCGCGAGCCCATCTACGTCCCGGCGCTGGCGCTCCTCTTCCTCGCCTGCTTCAAGGGGCCGCGCGACCTGGGTCCCGTCGGGGCGGCGGTGGTGCTCGCCGCCGTCTACAAGTCGCTCGTCTGCATCTTCTTCTACCAGTTCATCGCCCGGGAGTTCAATTACAAGCCGCCCTACGTGACGAGCCACACCGACTCCGCCCTCTTCAGCGTGGCGGTGATGATCGCCCTCATCGCCTGGCACGAGAAGCTCTCCTGGAAGGTGCGGCTCTGCCTGGGGGCCTCGGTCCCGGTGCTGCTGCTCGGCATCTACACCAACAACCGCCGGCTCGCCTGGGTGGAGCTCGCCTTCTCGGTGATGGCGGCCTACGCCCTCACCCCCCGGACCTTCGTGAAGCGCGCCCTCACCCGCCTGCTCGTCTTCGCCGCCGTCCTCGCCCCCCTCTACCTGGTGGTGGGCTGGAACTCGACGAGCTCGATCTTCCGCCCGGTGCGGACGGTGCGGAGCGTGGTCGACGCCGACGTCGACCGCTCTTCCCTCGACCGCGAGGTGGAGAACTACAACCTGGTGGTGACGCTGAAGACGAACCCGCTGCTCGGCACCGGGCTCGGCCACGAGTACGTGGAGTTCACGAAGGGGGACGACATCTCCACCGTCTTCTCGCAGTACCGCTTCATCCCGCACAACAGCGTGCTCGGGATCCTCGCCTTCGGCGGGGTCTTCTTCTTCACCCTCTTCTGGCTGCCGCTCATGATGGGGATGTACCTGGCGGTGCGCAGCTACCGGGCCGCCCGGACCCCGCTCGCCCGCACCGCAGCGCTCTCGGTGGTGACGGCGCTCATCGCCTACGAGATCCAGGGCTGGGGCGACATGGGCATCCAGTCCTGGGCCACCTCCTTCCTCGCCGCCGCCGCGCTCGGCGTCGTCGCCCAGCTGGCGCCGGCGGTGGGCGCGTGGCCCTCCCGCAGGGCGGCCGTCCCCTCCCTCGCCTCTCCCGAACCCTTCGCTCCCGCGGCGCTCTCCCCGGCCGCGGCGGGTGTGGGCGCGGAGGCCCCGTGATCCTCCTCGCCTCGCTCGCCCTCGCGCTCCTGTCGATCCCGGTCCTCGCCGCCGCCCTCTACCTCGGGCTCCTCGCGCTCCTCGCCCGGCCGCGCCCGGTTTCGAGGTCGGGCGCCCCGACCCACCGCTTCGCCGTCGTCGTCCCCGCCCACGACGAGGAGGCGGGCATCGGCGCCACCGTGAGGAACCTCCTCGCCGTCGACTACCCGCCCGAGCGGCGGGTGGTGTGGGTGGTGGCCGACAACTGCCGCGACCAGACGGCCGAGCGCGCCCGCGAGGCGGGGGCGACGGTGCTCGTCCGCCGGGACGAAACGCTCCGCGGCAAGGGCTACGCGCTCGCCCACGCCTTCGCGGCGGTGGAGCGGGAGGGCGTCGCCGACGCGGTGGTGGTGGTGGACGCGGACACGCTCGTCTCGCCCAATCTCCTCGCCGCCTTCTCGGCGCGCCTCGCCGGCGGGGCGGAGGCTCTCCAGGCCCACTACGCAGTCCGGAACCCGGACGCGTCCTGGCGGACCCGGCTCATGGCCCTCGCCTTCGCCCTCTTCCACGGGGTGCGCTCGCTCGGCCGGGAGCGGCTCGGGGTATCCTGCGGGCTCCGGGGAAACGGCATGTGCTTCACGAGAGGCGTCCTGTGCCGGGTCCCCCACGACTCCTTCTCGGTGGTGGAGGACCTCGAATACGGGATCCGGCTCGGAGAGGCCGGGGTGCGGGTGCGCTACGTGCCGGAGGCGGAGGTGCGGGGAGAGATGCCTTCGAGCGCCAGGAACTCCCGGAGCCAGCGGCGTCGCTGGGAGGGCGGCCGCCGCGCCATCTTCCGCGCCCACGCGGGGCGGCTCTTGCGGCGCGCCGCGGCGGAGCGGGATCCCGTCCTCCTCGACCTCTTCCTCGATCTCACCGTTCCCCCGCTCACCCGGCTCCTCGCCGTCGCGCTCCTCGGGACCGCGGCGGCCGCCGCCGTCTCCGCCCTGTCCGGCCACACCGTCGTCGCCCTGTGGGTCTTCCTCGCCGCCGACCTGTCGATCGCCGCCTACGTCGTCCGCGGCGCCCAGCTCTGCGGCCCCGGGGCGCTCAAGACGCTCGCCTTCGTGCCGTTCTATGTGATCTGGAAGCTCGGCCTCCTCGTCGCCAGCCCCGGCTCGTCGAAGCAGACCTGGGTGCGGACGCCGCGGGAGGGAAAATCCTAGAGAGGCCCCATGTCCAAGTCGAAGAAGCTCCAGATGCTCCCCGCCAACGCCTCCCCCGCCTCGGTGGGGGAGCGCGACATCCAGCGCCTCTGGTCGTCGGTGTGCCGCAAGCACTGGGGGTCGCTCGTGCTCGTCCCCGCGAGCCCGGGGACCTCGGCGAAGGCCATCGCCCAGGGCATGCTCTCCATGGGGGAGCTCTTCCGGCCTCGCCCCAAGGTCTTCGACGTCGAGGGGGTCGGGATCCCGGACGGCCCGAGGCTGGCCGCCGAGATGAAGGAGCACGCCGCCCAGGGGGGCACCGCCCTCGCCGCCGTGGACCCGGTGGTGAGCAGCCTGGCCGGGATCCCGGTGGTGCTGGCCGCCGACGCCGCCGTCCTGGTGGTGCGGCTCGGCGAAACAGACCTCGGCAACGCGCGCAGCACCATCGAGATCGTGGGGCGCGAGCGCATCCTCGGCTGCGTGGCGGTGGGCTAGCCATGGATCACGAGCGACCGAAGCTGAGCGTCGTCATCGCCACCTACAACCGGGCGGCGCTCCTCGAGCGCCTCCTCGGCCAGATCGCGGAGCAGACCCTGCCCGGGGACGAGTTCGAGGTGGTCGTCGTCGACGACGGCTCGAAGGAGCCGGTGCGGCCGGCCCTCGCCACTCGCAGCTGGCCCTTCTCCCTGCGGGTGGAGGAGCAGGCGAACTCGGGCCAGGCCACCGCGCGCCACCGGGGCATCGTCGCCGCCCAGGGCGAGGTGATCGTGGTGGTGGACGACGACATGCAAGTGGGGCCGGCCTTCCTCGCCTCCCACCTCGCCCTGCACGTCCCCCAGAGCCGCCGGGTGGTGCTGGGGCGGATCCGGCCGCCTCCCTCGGGCATGGCGCTCCCGGAGCGCTGGCACCAGCGGAACCTCGACCGCGTCCACGAGCGCGCCAAGGCCGGGATGACCGTCCGCGGCAACAGCATGTACACCGGCAACGTCTCCTTCCGCCGCGCCGACTACCTGGCGGTGGGCGGCTTCGACACCTCGCTGCGGCAGGCGGAGGACGTCGAGCTCGGCCGGAGGATGGAGCGCCACGGGGTGGAGTTCGTGCTCTCCGACGACGCCTACACCGTGAACGGGTCGGACCACACCAGCGTGAAGCGCTGGCGGTCGCGGGCGCGGAACTACGGGAGGCTCGACCTCGTCATCTCGCGGAAGAACCCCGACCTCCTGGAGCAGCGCCCCTGGGACCTCAACCCCCGCCTCGCCGTCTCGGCGTTTTTCCCGCCGCTCGGCAAGGCGCTCGCCCCGCTCGCCTGGGCGGTGGCGCTCGGCCTCGACCGCGCCGGCCTGACCGAGCCGGCCTACAAGGTCGCCACCGTGACCTACGGGCTCGACTACTACCTCGGCGTCCGCGACGAGCTCGGCAGCACCGCCGCGGTGACCCGGGACTTCGCCGGCTGGTGGCTCGACCCGCTCGGCCTGCCGTCCGAGCGGAAGAAGGCGGCGCTCCGCCGCTTCCTCGCTTCGGTGCGGGAGGACCACCTCACCATCCGCCGCTACCAGCAGAAGTACGGCAGCCACGTGGGCGATCGCGCCGCCGGGATCGCGGGCGATGCGGTGAAGAAGATCGGATTCCAGATCATGCTGGCGGTGCGCTGGATGCAGCTCTTGCGGGACGCCGGGCTCCGGCTGCCGGCGATGGCGGTGTCGCGCCTCATCCGCCACGCCTACGGCTCCGACATCCACTGGGACGCCGAGATCGCCCCGGGCGTGGTGATCGTCCACGGCATGGGGCTGGCGGTGAGCCGCGCCGCCCGCATCGGCCCGGGGTGCATCATCAACCAGAACGTGACGCTCGGGCTCGGCAACGCGCCCGGCACCCGCGACGCCGGCGCTCCCTACCTGGAGCGGGACGTCCACGTGGGCCCGGGCTGCACGCTCCTCGGCCCCATCACCGTGGGCGCGGGCTCGAAGCTCATGGCGGGCTCGGTGCTCGACCGCTCGGTCCCGCCGCGCTCGGTGGTGGTCCCCGCCCCGGCGGAGGTCCGCACCCGCGAAGCCGCGCTCGAGCCCGTCCCCGGAGCGAGCGGGGCGCGCCGGGCCGAGACGGTCCGCTAGATGGCCCCTCGGGCACGCGAGCGCGGGCGGAAGGGAGCCCTGGGCCGGCTCGGCCTCCCGGCTCTCCTGCTCGCGGCGTCGATCCCCGCCGCCCGGGCCGCCGACCGCCCTCCGGGGAAGAGGCAGCCCGCCGAGGCGGTGGCGGCCGAGGTCGTCTACCAGGGGCGGCTCAAGCCCGGCTGGCGGGACGACGGCTGGGCCCCGCGCCTCGTCAACGACGGGCCCGCCCGGCTCGACATGTCGGGACAGGGCGGCTGGATGCTCTCCAACCCCTCGCTCAAGGGGAAGTTCGGTGGCTTCTCCTTCCGCTTCCAGGCGCCTCCCCGGCTCGGCGACTTCCTCGAGGTCCGCCTCGACGCCGAGGGCGGCGAGGTGTTCCCCAAGGTGGAGGTGACGCCCGCCGACCGGGTCGACCTCCCAGGCGGCTGGTGCGAGGTGTTCATTCCCCTCTCGCGCCTCGACCCGAGCGGTGCCCCCTTCGACAGCGTCGTCATCCGGGCCGGCCGGCCCATCGAGGCGACGCCGGTCTTCCTCGACGACATCGCCTTCACCCACGTCGCCGCGCAGGCGCCACCGCCCGCCGAGCCCCCGGCGCCAGCCCCGGCCGCCAAGGGAACGGCGAAGAAGGCGGCCCCCGCTGCCGCGGCCACGGCGGCGGCCGCGCGCCCGGCGGCGCCGGCCCTGGCGCCCCCTCCGCCTCCGCTCCCGCCCCCGCAGAGGAACTACGGGCCCTCCCTCGCCACCAAGGTGGCCATCGAGTGCGCGGGGCCGACGCACCGGATCAGCCCCCAGATCTACGGCATCGCCTACGACCAGCGGCTCGACGCCTCCGAGAGCCACCAGTTCGAGCTCGGCGCCACCGCCCGCCGCTGGGGGGGCAACTCCACCACCCGCTACAACTGGAAGAACGGGCACGCCTGGAACACCGCGCTCGACTGGTACTTCGAGAACGTGAACTACACCTCGGACCCGGACTTCGGCTGGTCCAGGTTCCTCGACGCCGACCGCTCCCGCGGCCTCGCCACCGCGCTCACCGTGCCCATCATGGGATGGGTGGCGAAGGACACCTCGAGCTACTCCTTCCCGGTGTCGGGCTACGGGCCGCAACAGTCGACCGACCCCTACAAGCCCGACGCCGGCAACGGGGTCTCGAAGGACGGCCGCCCGCTCAACGCCTCGGCCACGAGCACCAGCGAGCAGATGCCCCCCGAGGACATCGAGCGCTGGGTGCGGGCCATCCGCGAGCTCGACCAGAAGCGCGGGAGCCGCAGCGTCTGGATGTACATCCTCGACAACGAGCCCATGCTCTGGGACTCGACCCACCGCGACGTGCACCCGGACCCGGCCGGCTACGACGAGGTCCTGGACAAGACGTTGCGTTACGCCGCGGCCGTACGGCGCGCCGACCCGGAGGCCATCATCGCCGGCCCGGCCCTGTGGGGCTGGCCCGCGTACCAGTGGTCGGCGCAGGACGCCAAGGCGGGCTTCATGCTGCGCCCCGACCGGCGCGGGCACGGCGACGTCCCCTTCCTGCCCTGGTACCTGCGCAAGCTCGCGCAGCACGAGAAGAAGACCGGGGAGCGCCTCCTCGACGTCGTCGACGTGCACTTCTACCCCATGGGCCAGGGGATCGCCGGCGCCCGGGGAGGAACCGACCCGGACACGAGCGCTCGGCGCATCCGCGCCACCCGCGCGCTCTGGGACCCCTCCTACGTGGACGAGTCCTGGATCAAGGAGCAGGTGAAGCTCTTCCCTCGCCTCAAGGAGTGGATCGCGAAGGAGTACCCGGGGCGGGGCATCTCCGTCGGCGAGTGGAACTTCGGGGCCGAGGAGCACCCGAGCGGCGGCCTGGCGGTGGCGGAGGCCCTCGGCCGCTTTGGCGAGTACGACCTCACCTCGGCCTTCTACTGGACCTACCCGGTGAAGAACTCCCACGCCTTCTGGGCCTTCCGCGCCTACCGCAACTACGACGGGCACGGCGCGCACTTCGAGAGCTTCTCGCTCCCGGCGAGGGCCGCGACGCCCCTCTCCGCCTTCGCCTCCCGGGACGAGGAGGGCGACCGCATCACCGCCGTCCTCCTCAACTTCGACTCGGTCCGGCCGCTCGACGTCGACGTGCAGCTGAACGGCTGCGGCGCGGTGACGGGCCGTCGCACGTTCCAGCACACCCCCGACGCCCGCCTCTCCGAGGTCTACTCCGGGGAGGTCGAGAAGGGGAGCCTCCACCAGATCGTCCCGCCCTGGTCGATCGTCGTCGTCGAGCTCGCCCTGGAGGCGCCGGCGAAGAAGCGGTGAGCCGCGGGGAGGGCCGGCGCCGCCGCCGCAGGGGGCCCCCCTCACTCACAGCCGTCTCCCGGGGCGCACTCCACCACCACCAGGGCGAACTCGCCGCCGCCCTTCTGCGCGAGCGAGTCCACCACCACCCGGTAGTCGCCGGGGGCGAGGGTGGCGCCGATGGACCGGTCGGAGGAGCGGAGGCAGTCCTCCGGCCTCCCGGAGGCCCCGAGGAGGAAGAGCGCGAAGCGGCTCGGGCCGCTGAGCGTCGAGGAGCCGTCGAGGACCGCGATGCGGAGCGCGGTCCTCCTCTCGAGCGCGAGGCGGTACACCACCTCGGGCCCGGGGGCCGCCTTGGATCCCGGGCAGCCGTAGCTCGCGGCCTTCCGGGCACCCTCGCGCGCCGGGTCGCGGAGGTCGGTGAAGGGCAGTCGCTCCGCCTGGAAGGGGGAGGCGAAGGTCCCCTGCCCCCGCATCCGCGGCGGGGACGCGTCGAGGGCGGGCACCCCGTCGGCGAGGACCGCCTTCACGCGGGCGAGCGCCTCCAGGGTGACGAGGTTCCGGACGTTGTACCCGTACTCGAGGAACTTCCGCCCCCCGCAGCTCGCGTCGTCGAACCGGCAGGCGGTGGCCGGGCCGATCCGGCAGAAGCTCGGGTGGACGCCGTCCGGGCCGAGGCCGAGGCCCGGCAGGGGGAGCATCTCCCGCTGGTAGTCGATGAAGGGCACCTCCCTCCCCTGCGCCAGCGCCCGCGTGGCGTTCGCGAAGAGCGGCAGGCGCCGCAGGTCCGCCGCGTCGTCGGAGCGGGGCGGCATCGAACTCACCACCGGCACCACCCCCCGCGCGAGCAGGCCGTCCACGATCCTCCTCATGTTGCCGAAGTAGATGCTCGCCATCTCGGCGTCGGCGAGGCCGCAGCCGTAGCAGCCGACGTCGTTCGAGCCGAACATGACGAGCGCCACCCCCGGCCGGACGGCCGCCACCTCCCTCTCGAGCGGAGAGGGCGACCCGGTCGTCGCCCACTCGGCGTTCTGCCCCACCTCCACCGCCAAGCTGTCGCGGGCGTAGGAGCTCTCGCTCGCGGTCGCCTTCACCGTCCGGAAGTAGGCCGCGGCCTCCGCCAGGTCGGAGCGCCCTCCCAGGTTCACGTCCGCGCGCGAGGCGGGGTCGAGGCAGGCGAGGAACGGGCCGCGGATGCCGCCGGCGCTCGTCGAGTCCCCTACCTTCATGAAGACCGCCGGCCGCAGGCCCGGGTCCCTCCCGCCGACGGCGCGGAGGCGGTCGGCGACGTCCCGGGGAATCGGCGACTGGGTCCGGTCGGCGAGGTAGAGCGGGCGGCCGCCCGCGGGCGGGGCCTCCTCCTCGCGGACAGCGGAGCGCGGCGGGGAGGCCTTGGGCCCGGCGTCGGGGGCCGCCGGCGCGCGCTCCCCTGGGCAGGAGACGAGGAGGGACGCGAGGAGCGAGGCGGCGAGGCGCGGGGCGATCCCGCGAGCGCCCCCGCGGAACGGATGGCCTCCGCGAGCCCTCGCCCGCCTCGGGCTCGGCGCGGAGGGGAGGGTCGAGGGGCGCATGGGGGGGCGGGAGACGCCGGGCCGCGAGGCGCTCGCTAGGGCTCCTCGACTCCGTGGCGCGGGCCGCGGGCGCGGCAGGCGACCGCGCGGCCGGCAATCCAGCCGGCGGTGCCGCGCGCCCCCCAGCGGCCGTCCACCGGGAAGCGCGGGAGCGGGCTGCGCCCCTCCCTCTCCCGGGCGCGGTAGGGGCGCCGGGTGGTGCTCCAGATGGGCCCCGCGGTCCGGGCCGCCACCACCTCCACGTGCGACGCGTCGAAGAGCGGCCAGCCGTAGGGGAAGGCGAAGTGAGCCGGCGCCCCGAAGAGGCGCGCGAAGTCGGCCTGCGAGCGCTCGACGTCCACCCCCAGGTCGGCCCTCGAGAGGTCGCACGACTTGAAGTGACAGTTCGTGTGGTTCCCGATCGCCACGTTCTCCCGCCGCGCCGCGCTCCGGATCTCGTCGGGCGTGGCGAGCCGGTAGTCGGGGAGCGCGGCGACGGCGCGGAGCTCCTCGCGCTCGTTCTCGCGGAGCACGTCCCTGGGCCGCTCCATGTGATCGTTCCAGGCCTCCTCCAGGTCGCGCCCGGCCCGCACGTCCCGGTCGACGAGGTCCCAGCGGAACCCCGCCTGCCGCTCCGCCTTCTCCGGGCAGGCGAAGAGGAGGAACTCCACCTCGGGGAAACGGGAGGCGCGCGAGGCGACGTAGTCGACGGAGTCCGCGTACCCGTCGTCGAAGGTGAGGCTGAGCCAGCGATCGCCCGAGCTCCTCGAGCCGAGCAGCAGCTCCACGAGTTCGTCGAGGTCCCGCTCCGGAATCGTCATGGAGGGCAGGAAGGCACCCACCGGGGGTTCCCCTACGCGGTGCAGGCAGAGGGCGACGCGCAGGTCCCCGAGCGAGGCTTGGAGCGCCAAACGAAGCGCCCTGCGGGGGGTGCGGCTTCCGAGGGCGACGAGGTTCGTGTCGAAATGCAGGGCCATCCCGCGTGAAGAGTCTAGCGCAGACGCGCTGTGGCGCACCACGAGTTATCCGTCTAAGGGACTAGGATTAACGGTGGGGTCTGTAGAAAAGGTTCACCAACGTCACGCAGCCATGTGACGGGAGTGGTTCGACTTGGTGTGAATGCGGCGACCCGTGTCGGGCCTCGGCGCGAAGTCATATGGGTCCGATAGCACCCAGCAGGTAATCAAACATTAAAACCCTATTAGGGCGCTGCAAGGCGGTTTCCCCCGACTACCTTAGAGTGAATACCGTCGGCTCACTCGCATACCCGACCGGATACATCCGCGTACCTGCGTTGCGGTACAAGCACGATGTCCGGTGACCTGATACGTAGTCGCTGCGGGCTGGCCAAACGGGGGGGAAGAACCACATGCGCAACCGAGTCATCGAGGGCGGTCTTCGAGTGCTCGATCTCGCCTGTCTGTCCCTCGCGATGCCCCTCGCGTACACCATCCGGGACCGGCTCGTCGATCACTCCCACGGAGTGATGTATCCACTCTCCGCGTACCAGCCGGCCCTCGCCCTCACCCTCTTCCTCTGGCTCGCCACCTCCTGGCTATTCCAGGTCTACGAGACCTTCCGCACCCAGAGCATCAGCGCCGAGCTCTGGCGCATCGCCCGCTCGATGGTGACCCTCACCCTGGCGGTCTCGGCCTCGGTGTTCTTCCTGCACGGGCAGCAGGACGTCTCGCGCCTCTTCCTCGGCCTCTTCTTCGCCATGGCGCTCCTGCTCCTCTCCACCAACCGCCTCGCCCTGCGCTACGCGGCCCGCGAGCTCCGCCGCCGCGGCTACAACACCCGCATGTTCGCGGTGGTGGGCTCGGGCGAGCTCGCCCGCGAGGTCGTCGACACCGTGGTCGCTCACCCGGAGTGGGGGCTCCAGTTCGCCGGCCACATCCTGGAGGACGACGCGGTGCGGGAGGTGGCGCGCAGCCTGGTGCTCGGGCGCGTGTCGCAGCTCGGTCAGATCCTCGACGACAACGTCATCGACGAGGTGGTCTTCGCGGTGCCGAGGGAGCGCCTCTCCGCCGTCGAGAGCGCCTTCTACCTGTGCGAGGAGCAGGGGGTGGGGTCGCGGGTGTGCCTCGACCTCTTCACCGAGGGCCCTTCCCGCATGTCGCTCGGGGAGATGGAGGGCCTTCCCATGCTCTCCTTCACTCGCGCTCCCACCGACGAGGTGGCGCTCGCCGCCAAGCGCGTCTTCGACGTGGCCTCGAGCGCCCTCGCCCTCCTCGTCGCGGCGCCGGTGCTCGTCGCCGTGGCGGTGGGCATCAAGCTCGAGTCCCGCGGCCCGGTGTTCTTCCGGCAGCGGCGGGTGGGCCTGAACGGGCGCCCGTTCACCATGTACAAGTTCCGCAGCATGCACATGGACGCGGAGGCGCGCCTCGAGTCCCTGCGCGCCCTCAACGAGGCCAAGGGTCCGGTCTTCAAGATGCGCAACGACCCCCGCATCACCCGCGTGGGCCGCTTCATCCGCAAGACCTCGCTCGACGAGCTGCCCCAGTTCTTCAACGTCCTCCTGGGCGAGATGAGCATCGTCGGCCCCCGGCCGCCCGTCCCCGCCGAGGTGCGCCAGTACAAGCGCTGGCAGCGGCGCCGCCTGAGCGTGAAGCCCGGCATCACCTGCACCTGGCAGGTGAGCGGCCGGTCCAACATCGACTTCGACCAGTGGATGGAGCTCGACCTCGACTACATCGACAACTGGTCCCTCTGGAAGGACATCCAGATCTGCTTCCGCACCATCCCCGCGGTGCTGAGCTCGCGGGGGGCCCACTAGCCGGAAGGCCGCTCGCGGGCGGCCGGCGGGCCGGGCTGGTTCCCGGCCCGCGATCCGTTTGGGCGACCGCCGCTAGCGCCGCAGCATCTTGAAGGCGTGGCGGAAGTCCTTCGTCTGCACGAAGTGGTGGATCCACACCATCGCCATGGGCTCGAGCAGGCGCGCCCCCTCGATGCCCCCCAGGTCGAGGACCGGCCAGCCGAACTCGGCCAGGATGGCAGACACCGCCCTCTTCGCCTCCGGGTCGTTCCCCGCCATCCACATGTCGGGAAGCCCCTCCTCCCGCATGGGGCTCACCATGGTGGCGGCGGTGACGATGTTCCAGGTCTTCACCACCCGGGAGTCGGGCAGCCAGCGCTGCACCTGCTCGCCCCCCGAGTCGCTCCACCCGAGCGCCAGCCGGGGCCGGCCGCCCGAGAAGTCGAGCGGGTTGGTGACGTCGATGACCACCTTGCCGCGCAAATTCGCGGGGCCGGCGAGCTCGATGGCCGAGCGCGTCCCGCTCCAGAGGGTGGCGAGCACCGCCACCTCGCCGAAGCCCGCCGCCTCGGCGAAGGTCGCAGCGCGCGCCCCTTCCCCTGCTCCCTTCACCCAGGCGACGAGCCTCTCCTGGGAGGGGTCGCGCGTCCCGAGGACCACCTCGTGGCCGCGCGCCGCGAAGCCGGTACCGAGCATCTGCCCCACCATCCCCGAGCCCAGGATCGCAACCTTCATCGCGCGCCTCCTCCCCTCGTGACGGACACCCTCGCGGGGCCCTGGCCCTTCGCCGCACTCCCTCCCGGCGCCCGGCCGCTCGCCCTCCCTAGCACGCCACCCGGCCCTGT
>Ga0335080_10000532_pt1 | contig 35097 bp, 32 predicted proteins | sample Lox_Sample_34_FD_206720 | JGI IMG/M metagenome (GOLD analysis project Ga0335080, IMG submission 206720) | Soil microbial communities from Loxahatchee National Wildlife Refuge, Florida, United States - Lox_Sample_3.4 | ecosystem: Environmental > Terrestrial > Soil > Wetlands | place: USA... | reverse complement strand
CCCGTTCAACAACCCCGCCCCCCCCCCCCCCCCCGGGGCGGTGCCCGCCGGCCGGGGGGGGGGGGCCGGGGGCTCCGCCCCCCCCGGGCCCCCCCCACGCCGCAGCCGCTCGAGCCCCGCGACCTGCTCACCTCGTCCTCGTTGGTGTGCGCGGCGATCCAGTCGTCGATCCGCTTCCACCGCACACGAGGCGAGCACGACGTCGGCCAACGACCCGCGCGCTTCCAGGCGTTGGGTTTCGAACTCTTCGCCTGCCGTAATCTCCCACGAGCCGCGAGGTCAGCCAACCAGATTGGGGTGATGTCCAAGAATGAGACGGGGGGTAGGACTGTGTCGCGGCCGGGAAGTCGCGGCCGCACTTGCAGTCGTCGGATGCTCGGCCGCCGCTTGTGGCGCCTCCGGTGCTGCACCTCGCTCCGAGCCGGTTCCGACCGTGCGCGCATCGATCGAGCACGCTGACGCCGCGCCAGCCTGCACGGCCAGGCGGCCGGTCGTCGTGCTCGATCCCGGCCACTCGGGTGGACCGAACTTCGACTCCACCGCCGAGGTCGACGGCCCCAAGCCCGTGACCGGACTAGGCATCACGTTTCACCCGGTCGACATCGACGACTCCGGCATCATGTCGATCGACAGCGGCGGTGCCCCAGATGAGCGGGTCACAATGTGGCGTGCGGCGCTTCGGATCCGGACGGTCCTCCGCTCCGCCGGCTACACCGTGGACCTCACGAAGTCAAGCGCCGACGAGAACGTCGGCCTGCTGGAGCGGGTTCGCGAGGCCATCGACGACCGCGCAACGATCGCGGTCAGCCTGCACTACACCGGCGGGATCCCCTTTGGAGAGGCCAATGCCCACTTCGGCGTCACGCCGCAACAGGTCGGCCGCTACCGGACCAACGTGACCAACGGTGACACTATCCGCTTCACCAACGCGCGCGTCGCCGCCGAGTCCCTGCGGGATGCCCAGGTCATCCAGAAGGCCCGCGCCGCGGCCGGCGACCGGGTCGATGTGGCTCCGCTTGATCAGAGCTTCCCCAAGTCCCGTGGGTTGCCAGCCTACGGCAACATCTCCATCGTCCAGGTCGTCGACCAGCGGTTTCCGTGGATCTACAACGAGGACGGCGACATCGGGTTCAGTTTCCACGCCTACACCACGGGGATCGCGAACGGGATCGAGCGGGCGGTGCCGATCGCAGCGTGCCTTCGGCCGCAAGCGTGAGGCGCGACCCCGCGCAGTTACCCCGGATCTGGCCCCGGCTCCTCACCCGCGCGTGCCACGTGGCGTTGCGCAAGGCGCCCCAGCGCCGGATCGCGCGCCGCACGTCGCGCCGCCGCGTGGGGAGGGCCGACGCCTCATGTGCACGAGCCCTCTACTCGTCTGGCGAGTGGGCCGCAGATCAGTCGTTGATGTCGAGCACCGGGGTGATGTCGGGCAGCTGGTGCCCCTCGGTCACGTGCTCGTTCGGGACTACCGCGGTTCCGACGGCGAAGAACTCGATCACGTGGCTGCCCCAGCCGTGGCTGTTCTCGTGGAGCTTGACCTCGACGATCCCGAGCACCCCGTCGCCGATGTCCTCGGCCTCCTTCTGCATCCGCTCCATCGCCAGCTCGCGCGCGTCATACAGCGCCTGCGTGTACTGCTCGAGCTCGACGTTGCGGCCGGTCTGCTTGATCGACTGCAGCATCCCGCGGTGGGCGACGTGGTAGACGCAGCTACCCATCACCATCCCGACGGGACGTTTGCCGGTCTGCATCAGCGTCCAGAAGGCCTGGCCGGAGAGATCGCTAGTGAATGGGCGGCCGTTGGGCGCCCGGTGCAACTTGCCCTCCTTGTGGCGGATCGCCGTGCCGATGGCGATGAACTCGGCCATGTCCGCGCCCCACTCGTAGCGGCCGATATCGAGCCGGACGCCGACGACACCATCGGCGCCTAGCTGATCAGCCTCCTCCTCCATCCGCGTCATCGCCAGCTCACGCGCCTCATACATCGCCTGGCTCAGCACATCCAGCTCCTGGTTCTGCCGCAGGCTCCCGAACTGGTAACCCACGTGGTAGATGCTCGAGCCGACAACCAGACCGACCGGCTCGAAGCCGGCCTTCTCGACACACAGATACTCGTTCACCGACAAATCCGAGGTGAACAGCCCACCGGCGTTCATCCGCAGACGCTCGCTCGCGTGCTCGGCGAGGCCCTCGGTGCTGTCTGGATCGTAATTCGCCATCGCCCGCACTCCTCACTCTCGACTAGGCACCGAGGTTGATCGACATCAACGGTCCCGACAACGGAGCTGGGTGCGGTTCACGCGCCCCCAGCCGGATCGCCGTACCGAGAACGTTCATCGTCACATGGAAGTAGTGGTACTTATAGCCGCCCTGTTCGTACTCGTAGTGGTCGATCCCGTGCTCCAGCGCCGAGATCACGATGTTGTTAGCCCCCGCTGAGCTCGCCTGCCACTCGACCTCGGCCATTGCCCGGCTCCGGGCGTCGTAGACACCCTGGGCGATCTCCGTGATCTCTGTATTCATCCGGGCACCGCCACCGAACATGCCGCTCGTATTCATCACCCAACCTGAGTTCATGCCGAGCTGCACCGAGTGGACCGTCGTGTGGCCGACCACGCCGCACACCTCCGCGCCGATCCGCCGCAGCTTGTCGACGTCCTGACCGGAGAGCGTGCACATCCCGAGCCGGCCACTGGGATGGGGCGGCAGCGTGCTATCACGCACCGCGGTACCGAAAACGACAAGCTCAACATTCCCGGCCTCCCCGAGCGAGCCCGCGGTCATCTCGATTCCGATCACGCCGTCCGCATCAGCCAACTCGGCCTCCTGCCGCAGCCGGTCAAACGCGCGGCTCCGCGCCATGTTCCACGGGTCGGACAGCCCCGGAACTTCACCGGTGACATAGAACGCGCCCTGCCCGCCTAACCAACCATGCTGGACGACCGACGATCCCATCACCTGCGCCACCGGCTGCAGTCCCGATGCTCCGGCGAGCGCGTACTCCTTCGCGGTCAGATCACTGGTGAAGAACGGGGTGCTGGCGGTCCCGACCCGCTTCAGGCGCTCCTCGGCACCGAGCGGGATCCCACCCCGCCGGATCCGCTCAAGATCGACCTCCGCTGCCCGCCTCTCCTGGTCCGTGGGCGCCGGCGGTCTATGCCTGCCAAACGGGGACACGCTCAGACCATCCTCGCACAACCGAACAACCGGCAGCGGCAACAAGCTGCGCCGCGCCGCCCGGCCCGGCCCCGCGACCCAGGTCTCGTCTGGGGCACCGTCGCTGCGGGTGCGCGTCCAGGAACGCGCTCCCAAATGCGAGCACCCGTGTCCATCTCCGAACCCATCGCACACGCCGAGTCGTCTGCCGAAGTCGTATCCCGGGTGGCTGATTCACCTGGGGTTCGCCGTTGGCATGACGTTGGTACTCATCCTGATCGTCCTGACCGTGACGCACGGCTCCTGGGCGGCCGGCGCCGTGGCCGACCGCCCTTCGACCCGCGACGACTTCGTCGGGCTACACGGTCCGGCAGGCGCCGGTGCCCGATCCGATCAGACGTCGCATATACGTAAGGCCATCGAAAGCGCCCGCTCGTCTGACAGCTCAGCACCTGCCTTTCGGGCGGCATCCCAGTTGTTCTGATCGGGGGTTCGTGCGCGTGCGACGCTCAGCCACTTCGCGCGGATCGCCGCGGCGCCCGGCGCCTCGACTCGGCCGATCTGGTTCAGCTTCGCGTCGGCAGCTCCCCATAAGACCGCGGCGTCGAGGGGCTGCCCGTTGATCGCGGCGAGCGCGGCGGCAGCCGCGAAGAGGTCGACGAGTATCTCGGGCTCCGGTCCAGGCCTCGCGTCGATAACCGCTGCGAGCCGGCTCTGCGCGACGCTTGGGTTGTCGCGCTGGAGCGCGAGTAAGGCTCCGATTGTCATGAGGCCAGCGATCATCGCGCGATAGTCGATGGCCCGGGCCTGTTCGAGACCTGAGTCCAGGAGGGCCTCGGTGGCGTCGAGCTCGCCAGCGCCAAGCGTGAGCTGTGCGAGGTTGTAGGAGGTGAGCGCGATCCCGCGAGGCTCACCGCTGCGCCATCGAAGCTCCAGGGACTCTTCCACCAGCGGACGTGCGCTCTCGAAGTCTCCACGCGCCATGCACATGTTCCCCCGATTGTTCAGAGCAATCGCCAGGGCCCAATCATCACCGGCCGAGCGCGCCACGGCGATCGCCTCCTCGCCCGCGGTCTCGGCGAGACTCACTTCGCCCAGAATCACGGCGGCGGCATCGACGTTCGCCAGCGCCTCGGCCGCCAGGCGCGTGTCTCCGGCGGCGCGGGCTGACGTGGCTGCCTGGCGCAGCAGCGGCACTGCTTCCGCCGCGTCGCCGGCCAGGAACGCGAGGCGGCCGGCGCCGAACATGGCTCTGGTGCGGTCGGCGCCGGCAGCGGGCGTGGCCGCGAGCGCCTCGCCCAGGCGCCGGCGTCCCTCGGGAAGGTAGCCGCGGATCTCCCAGAAGCGGGTCAGATGGCCCGCCATCCTCAGCGCCCGCTCCGGCGCGTGCAACGTCAGGCGATCGAGCGCGGCGCGGACATTCGCGTGCTCGGCCTCGAGGCGGTCGAGCCACTGCCCCTGATCGCTGGCTACCAGCCGGGGCCCGCACTCGTCCGCCAGGGCAAGGTAGTGGGCCGCATGATTGTCGGCGGCGTCGGTGGCGGTTCTCTCGGCGGTTGCCTGTTGCTGCGCGAACTCTCGGACGGTTTCGAGCATCCAGAACCGCGGTTCGCCATCGGAATCGTCACGGCGGCGCAGCAGGCTCTTCTCGGCGAGCGAGGTCAGCCGATCGATGGCGTCTTCCCCCCACAGAGACTCGGCGGAGCCGACGCGCACGCCGCCGATGAATGGCGCTAGTGCCGTCATCAGCGATCTCTCCTGAGGGTCGAGCAGACGGTAGCTCCAGTCTATCGTTGCCGTGATCGTGCGCTGCCGTTCGGGCAGGTCCCGCGGGCCCGCGGGCAACCTGAGCCGGTCTGCGAGCCTGGACTCCAGCGCGCGCGGCCCGAATACTGCGGTGCGCGCCGCCGCCAGTTCCAGCGCGAGAGGGAGGCCGTCGAGGCGGGCGCAGATTCGCTCTACGGCCGTACGATCGCTGTCATCGAGGTCGAGCCCAGGACGTATCGCGAGCGCGCGCTGGAGGAACAGCTCAGCAGCGTGTTCGAGCGCAAGCGGCGGCACTTCCAGGCGATGCTCGGCGTGGATCCGAAGCGGCTCGCGGCTCGTCACCAGCACGTCGACGCCTGGTGCGGTCGCGATCACCCTTGCGACCAGGTCGGCGGCATCGAGTAGGTGCTCGAAGTTGTCCAGCACGAGCAGCAGCTCCCGTTCCCGGATTTCGGCAAGCAGCGTTTCTTCCAGCGACTCGCCGCCGACGGGATCGACCTCCAACACCTCAGCCAGCTCGGAGACGACCAACCCCGGCCGCGCGACCGGTGCGAGAAGCGTGAACCGCACTCCGTCGCGGTATCGGCGGACCGCTTGCGCCCCCACCTCGATCGCCACCCGGGTCTTCCCGACGCCGCCCGGCCCCAGCAGCGTGAGCACCCGCAGCCCGGGACGGATGAGCATCTCGAGTGCCTGCGCCACCTCGAGCCGCCGGCCGATTAGTGGGTTGCCCGGGACCGGCAGGTTGGATCGGTTCAGCGACTGCAGCGGCGGAAACTCGCTACGCAGCTCCGGCGCGACCACCTGGAAGAGATGCTCAGGCTCGGGAAGATCCTTCAAGCCGTGAAAGCCGAGGTCGCGGAGGCTCGGCGGCGTCGTGAGGGCACGCCGGGTGTCGTCCGTCAGCAGCACCTGTCCGCCATGGGCGACCGCCATCACGCGCGCTGCTCGATGAACGTCCATACCCTCGAAGCCGCCACCGCGCACCGCCGGCGCGCCTGTGTGGATTCCCATCCTGACCTGCGGCCGCTCCCCGCCGGGCCACACGCCGCCCGCCATGGCAAGCTGCACCCACAGCGCGCATCGCACCGCATCCCCAGCGTCTGCGAACACAGCGAAGAACGAGTCCCCGGCAGTACGCACCTCACGGCCGCCGCATGCGGCGATCTTCTCCCGCAGCACCCTATCGTGCTCGCCGATCAGATCCAGATAGCGATCCCCCAGCCGCTCGAGCAGCCGCGTCGACCCGGCGATATCGGTAAACAGCAAGGTGACTGAATCCGCCCGCATGGCCGCGGTATCGTCGCCAATCGCAGCCGCGCGAGCAACACCGCACCGCGCAGTCTACGAGCGTCTTCGATCTGGGCCCGGCGGGGACGTCTCTGCGCCTCTCAGCCACTCGGCCCCGCGCAGCTCCGTCGATTCAGGCTCTGTGGTCGTGGTGATCACCGACGACCGGCTGTCATCCGGATTCGGGAGACTGTGTGGATGTCCACGCCAACCCATGCCGGCGACCTGCTGGCCAGCCGACTGCGTGCCGAAGGCCGCCTCGTCCGGTTCCGGCGCGGGCAGGCGCTGTTCACCGAGGGCGACGTGGCCGACCGCGTGTTCGTGATCGAGCGTGGCTGGGTGACGATCACGAGCGTAGGCCCCGGCGGCCGCGAGATCGTGCTCGGGCTGCGCGGGCCGGATGACGTCATCGGAGAGCTCTCGGCCCTGGACGGCGCCCCTCGCTCCGCAACGGCGCTCGCCGCGGCCGAGATGGAAGCGACGGTCGTGCCCGGTTCGGCCCTCATCCGCGCGCTCGGCGATCCCGCCGCCGCGATGGCGCTGCTCCGTGTGCTCGCCACTCGACTACGCGATGCCGACCGCAAGCGGCTGGAGTTTGCGAGCCTCGACTCGTTGGGGCGGGTCGCGTGGCGACTGCACGAACTCGGCGAGCGTTTCGGCGAGGAGACCGCCAACGGCATCGAGATAGAGCTCCCCCTCTCCCAGGAGCAGCTTGCGAGCTGGTGCGGGGCATCGCGCGAGGCCACGGTCAAGGCACTCGCCGTGCTGCGCGCGCTGGGCTCGATCACCACGGGCCGGCGCAGCGTGCTGATCCGTGACGCCGACGCGCTGCGTCGACACCCGTTCGGCAGCGCGTAACAGCCTCGCCCGCGCGCGACTGCGTCAAAGGACGCAGAGGTTCAGTGTCTTAGGTGAACAGCTTCGCCATGCCGAGGGTCGCCTCGATTCCCTCTCTCCCGTGGAGAGGAACATCACCCGAGGTTGACGCGGCGTCCGGGTGATCTACCGGCGGCGCGCTGCCGCTCGCGTGCGCGCCGCTTTCTTGGCGGTCTCGCTGCGGTTCGCGGCGTTGCGCGGACGCGTGCGTGCCGGCTTCTTAGCGCCCTGGCTGCCGCCGGAGCCATGAACGTGACCTTCCAGGTCGGACGCCGCCTGCTTGAGGCTCTCGACCGCGCGCGTGACCGCCTTCGCGGGCTTGCCGTTCCCGGGCATCGCGACCGATTCGCTCGCAGCCTTGGCGACCTTCCTGCGCACGCCGTTCTTTCGGAGACTGTCGAACAGGTCCTTGTCGCGCTTCCTGGCCATCTCTCACCCATCGTCCTCTCTAGGCGGTCGGTCCTCACTACCACCTGTTGCTTTGAATCGTGGCCACGCCTGCGTCTTGCGCCGATTGGGTGCCCTGCGCCATGTTCGCGGCGGCGCCAGCCCTTGCTGGCTCTGGCCGCTGCCGCTGTTGTTTGGTTGGCGAGTGCAACCCCCATGGTTGGCGATCGCGGCGGGGCTGGTTCTCGTGCGCTCCTTCCGTAGGCGCCCGCGTACTGCGCGTCGTTCTTCATCGAGCCGGCGGGCAGCCCACGAGACGCTGTTCGGGCTTGCTTTATCGGCTGACTACCCGCTCGACCGCGGTCGAAGCCGCACGAGCTCCCGGATCAGGCCGCCCTCCCCACCAAGCCGCCTACCCAGATGACGGGACTCCCTCCGCCAGGACCGTTTCGTACCGTTCGGCTGGCACCTCCCGCCGTTTCAGACCCCGACGAAGACAGAGCCACCTGACCAACCCGCTCCGGCTGACACAGGCTTCTGCTTGCGGTCTACGACCGTCCAAAGCGGCAGACGCGGCCCGGGCCGCCCGTCGTCTGTACCTACGTACGCGAGACCGATATCGGGTGATCGCGGCGCGCCGATGCTCGTCAGCCCGGTGGTCGTGGCGCTAGTCGCGGTTCTCGGGGAGACCGTTGTCGCTCGGGGCGCCGGCCAGCAGGTCGCTCAACCGGGTCCCGAGACGGGCCATTCGCGTGCTCTGCGCGTAGCGCTCGCGCGCGCGATCCATCATCGTTGGCCCATAACGGCGCCGGGCCCAGATCGACGAGGGCCTGCCCAGCCGCACGGCGCCGGCGATTGCGGCGACCGGGACGAAGATCCCGAGCGTGGCGAGGAACACGCGCCCCTTCGCTGCCGCGGTCAGGACGAACGCGAGAACGAACGCGATCGTCCCAATCGTGCCCCAGATGGAGCCAGGATCGTCGAGCCCGAAGGGCCTCGTGCCGATGACCACCAGCGCCGCGAACGCAAACGCAACCATCACCGCGTCGACGGATGATCGCCCCTGTTCGGTCCAATAGACATCCTCCAGGCGAACCCACAGCGCGAACTCGTCGAGCGTGAAGCCCGCTCCGATCCCGAAGACGATCGCGTCGAGGTGCCACCATGGAGCCACCAGCGGCGCAGCGAAGGCGATAAAGCCTGCAAGCAGCATCAGGCAGATTCCCCACACTCGGCGCCGACGCTGGCCGACATGGCCCCCGTTGTTTCTTCGGGAGGGCATTCGTTGGCTACGGCGCGGTGGTGACGGCGGTCGAGCTGTCCGGGGGGTACATCATCGCCGTGGCCTCCGTGGTGACGATCTCTGGTGGCCTGGCTGAGATGAGCTGGCGCTGATCGTGAGCGGCGCGAAACCCTCGACCAAGGTCGCGGGCGTCCTGTTCGCGCTCCAGGACCTGTTGCTGCTCGTGGGCGCGATCGATGCTGCCGTGGTGAAAAACGGCGACTGCCGCTTCCGCGTCTCCACTATCACGGATGTGAGCAGCTGTCTGGGCCAGCGCGACACCAGTCCTGGTCGTCGTCCCAAGCTCCGGCGACGATGACCGCCGTCGACGCACTCGCAACCACCGGCCGGCGAGGTGTCAGTCCGACTCATCTCGGGCGCGCCTGTAACGCTCGTAGATTGCGCGCGAGCCGAACGTCCTGGCCTCGACCAGGTGAGCGGAACGTCTTCGCTGACCGGCGGCAGGAACGGCGTGCCGCCACCGACGACAACCGGATTGCGAAACATGCGCAGCTCGTCGACGAGGCCGAGCTCGATCGCTCCCGCGGCCAGGCCGGCGAGCCGGGCGTTGCCCTGAACGCTGTCGAGCGTGCGGCTGAAGACGACCTTCGGGATAGCGCACCAGACGTCGGCGAACGCGGCCCCGAGCTCGGTGTCGCGCATCGACGGATCCGTGTCCCACGGCAGCATGGTCTCGTAAAGCCTGCGGCCGCACAGATACCCGCCGAGCTCGCGTGTCTGCGCGATGTGGAAACGAAACTGCTCCTCGCTAGGGACCGTCCCCCCGAACGCGCCCTCGCGGTCGGCGATGAGGCCGTCCACCGAGACGCTCATCGAGTAGATCAGCACGGCTTCAAGCTCATCGCACCCGAGCGACGGACGGTAACCGCGATGGAGTTCACCATTGAGCGTGACATCAGGCTCCTTTCCGTTGTGCAGGCTGCTCTGACACCAGCTCATCACCGACGAAGACGAAAACTCATCGTCGTGGGCGGTGCAAGGCGATCGTACGGCCACTGCCGACACCGCACTGAGATCCCGCAAGCGGAACGCTGCACGAGCGACATCCCTACGCACGATAGGATGCTGGGTGGCGGGAGTGACGCGTCCCGTAACCCGGCCCGCTGATCCGTCCCGGTGACCGGGCGCTACACGGGGTGCCGGGCGGCCGCGTTGCCTGCGCTCCCGGAAGCCCGGTGGGAACTCAATGGTGTGGTCGCTCCGCACCGCCCGGGGATTGCTCGGCGTTACTGGAACCACCACGCTCCGTGACACAGGAGCGGCGTCGCCACGGTGTCGGCCGCGGCGCGGAGGTAGTCGTTGTGGTTCCGGGCGATGCGCGCGTGAGGGGTGTCGGGCGCTCAGGCTGACGAGCCGCTCGTTGGCGGGGGTGATCGGGAGGGTCTTGTACTCGATCCACGTCTGGGCGGTTTCGAAGAGCGGGAGGCGATCGATGGCCTCTTGATTGGGACATACGTCTTCGGGCCGACCCAGACCTCGGCGCCGGCGTCCGCACCTCCGCCTCCGGGGAGACGCCGATTGAACAGCGGCAGGTCGTCCTCGGCATCGCCCGCCGCGACCACGTTGTGCGGGAACATCCCCAGGTCATCAACCGCGGCCAGCAGCCCCGTGCCCTTGGAAGCTTCCGCCGGCAGCACCATCAGCTCGGCGCGATTGCGCACAACCTGGCAACGGCTCCGCCAAAACCGATCTCCTCACCATCGACCAGCATCGCCGCCCCGTTCTCGGCCACCACCGCATCGAAGTGGTCGCACACGCCAGGAAACGCCGTCTCGAGCTCGCCCAGTAACGAGCACAGCGGACAGCCGGCCGTCCCGCAGCCGATCGACCCAAGCAAGTTTCGGCCGGCGCGCGTCATGGCGGAGGATGTCGCTCGGTTTGCCAATCCAGCCGACTCACTCGTCGGGCCGGAGACATCTCCGACGCCATGACGCTCCGGGGATTGCACCGAACTGTGTCGCGCCGGACGGGGAACACTACTCAGCCGACGCGCCCGCGGAGGGCCAATGTGCTGCCGCCCGTGCCTGGGATGCGGCGGTCGGCGTTCGGCCCGGCGCCCCCGCGATCTAGGCGGCCGTCGAGACGCTCACGCTTGACTCGAAGAATGCGGGAGCCGCCGAACCAGCGGGCCTCTCGTGGTCACCGTGCTCACTCTTGCTGGTCACGACCGAGGTTCAAGGTTCGGATCGCAGCCGTTTGCGGTTGGGCGGGGTGGGCGGCGACACGAGAAGCCAACCACAGCCTTGCTGGGTAGCTGATCAGCAGTAGGAGCGCGTGCCTGGGATCGGACCAGGTCCCGGTGCGGGCCGCGGAAGGCGCGGGTTTGGAGTCCCGGACGCGGGCCGGATCGCGCCCTGCCTTGCTCATCGCTTCCCGCGTCGTTCGGGAGCCGGTCGTGACGCCGGGGTTGACGTGGTCGCGCGGCGGGGTTGCGCGGGGGGCTCGAGTTCCGCGGCGTGGCGGGCGGCTTGCTCGCTCTGGGCTCTGAGGGCCGTTGCGCCACTGCGGGCGTCGGTCGCCTGTTTGCGGGCGGCCGTCGCCCGCTCGACGATGTCATCTTGTCGTGACCGGCGGGGTTTCTCGGTGCTTGCGTGATCAGCCTGCACGGGCGTCGCCTTCCGGGCCGCGGCACCCAGCCGTCCGAGCGGATCCTCCCCCCGGGCCGCGGAGGCGGCGACCGCGCGCGCAAGCGACGCCTCCCGAACATACTGGGCGACGCTCACGCCGACCAGGGTCGCCTCATCCTCGAGCAGTTGCCACAGGTCGCCACCGAACCGCACCGCCGAGACTCGCATCGCCACCTTCGAGCGTGTTCGTTCCTTTGGCACCGCAGCGATGAATGCTAGCAATCATATGACGGATCCGTTATATATTCAGGCACCCATGGGGATCGCAGACGCCGCAACCCCGAACCCCGACCCAGCCCGGCGCTCGCTGTCGCCGCGAGCATCAGACGCCAAACATCGGCAGGCGGTCGCGAACACGTTGCGGTGGGCCGACGAGGCAGCTCAGCGCGGCGATCCAGCTGACGCCCTAATGTGGATCGAGGTACTCCGGGCGATCGGCGACAGGCTCCCGGCCGCCTCCGAGCGCAAATGCACACGGTGGAAGCTGGCCCTGTCCCAAGCCCATGCGACAGCGCCCGCCGACAGCGAAGGGCTGGCGCGCCGGTCGGCGGCAACATGACCACAGCCGCGAACCGTTAAGGGTGGGGCCCGCGGGTCGTTTCTGAACCTGTCCCCGCCGCAGCTTGGGAGCGGCGCGACGGCGGTGGCGATCCCACCGCTCGACGGGCGGCTTGGCCATCTTGTTCCACCGCCAAGTTCGTACCGCACCACTGGGTGAAGCGATGCACGCGCAACTCCTGCTTCGACAAGTTCGTCGCTGGGTTGAGGGTGCACCCGCCCTCGGTTCGAGGCCTCCGCGCTCGCAACCGTGGACTCTGGAGCAGGACTCGGGGCCATCACCGCCCTACGGGCGACACTGCCGCACTCTCCGTGGCGAGCCGGTGTAAGTCTTTGCTCGGCGCGGAGCGGGGACGTGGTGATCGCTCGTGACGGCGTGGCGCCATCATCGGCGCGATCCCGGGACGGGTGCAAGCGCGCCGGCGAGGTGGCGCACGCGATCGCGGTGCTGTCGCAGCCCGGCGCGGGGCCCGGGCGAGGGAGCGTGGGTCGTCGGCGGCTTCGGCGGACGGACTCGCCGGCATGGCTCAGCGGTTGTGGTTGACGACCTCGACGTTGTGGCCGTCCGGGTCGAGCACGAACGCGCCGTAGTAGCCCGGGTGGTAGACGGCGCGCTCACCGGGGGTGCCGTGATCCTCGTAGCCCGCGGCGAGCGCGGCGGCGTGGAAGGCCCGCACGGTCGCGTTCGCGTCCGCGGCGAAGGCGAGGTGCACGTGTTCGGTGAGCGGGCGCCCGTCGCGCACGAGCGAGAAGGAGAAGTCGGAGCCGGAGAACTGCACGCGATCCGGCGCGTCGTGCGCCAGACGGAGCCCGGCGTGGGGCGCGATCGTCGTGTAGAAGCCCCGCGAGGCCTGCGGGTCGCGGACGCGGAGCCACAGGTGGTCGATGCCGCCGTCGGGCACGGAGCGCTCGCGCTCGCCACAGACCGCCTCGATGCTGTTGCCGTCCGGGTCGAGCAGGAAGCCGCCGTAGTGGTCGGGGCCGTAGACCGTGCGCGGCCCGGGCGTGCCGTCGTCCAGGTAACCGGCGTCGATCCCCGCCTGCCAGAAGGCATCGACGGCGGCGCGGTCCGGCGCGCGGAAGCCGACGTGCAGGCCGCGGGTCAGAGGGTGCTCGCGGTCCGTCGGACCGATGTCCCAGTCCTCCCACTCGACGAGCTCGGCGTCCGCGTGACTCGGCTCCACGCCGAGCACGGAGAGCACCGTGCGGTAGAAGCGCTCGGACGCGCCGAGGTTGGACACGGCGATCCCCACGTGGTCGAACATCGCCCCGAGGCTACCCGTTGCCGGCATGCTCGAGTTCAATACGCCCGCACGGGCCGGGTGTTCGGCGGTTGCCGTTGATGGCGGATCGCCTCAGGATCGCTGCCTATTGCTGATGGTCTCCCACCACGAACCTACGGGCGTACGGACGGGCGTTCGGGCTCGGCATCTCGCTGCCGCTTCGCCTCTCCCAGAGCCTAAAACCGGAGTCGCTGCTCGATGGCCCCCGGGCAGGGACAAGGAGTCATTCCGGACTGGCTGCGAGCCACGCCTCGCGGCGGCGCCTAGGCCAAGCCGTCGCGGGTGGGAGTCCGGCCACATCATCAACACCGCCAGCATCCCTGCTCTGATCCACTTATCCAGCCCGTCTTATGACGGCGCCTGGAGTGCGGACCGATGGACGATCGTCGCCAAGGAGTCGTGGACCCCGCAGCCGAGCTGACGATCGCGGTCGGGGCGACCACGACCCCGGACAGGATTCGGCGGACGCGCCCAACGTCGCCAACGCGATCGCTCGATGCGATGACGCTGGATCTTGACGATGTCGTGCACGAGGGTCAGGATCCACGACATGTCGTTAAGTGGCAGCCGCCTCGAGCGGGGCGCAGAGCTCGGCGGCTACCGCATCGAGCAGCGAATCGGGCAGGGCGGGATGAGCATCGTGTATCGCGTGATCAACGTCGCGCTGGGCCGCGTCTATGCGCTCAAGGTGCTGGCTCCGGAGCTGGCCGAGGACGAGCAGTTCCGCCGACGCTTCCAGCGGGAGATGCGCATCGCCGCTTCGATCGATCACCCGAATGTGGTGGGAATCCACTATGCGGGGGAGCAGGACGGGCTCCTGTTCCTCGCGATGGACTATGTACACGGCGAGGATCTCCGCCAGCTGATCCTCCGTGACGGGGCCCTGCATCCATCACGGGCGGTGGGACTCTTGACCCAGGTGGGGTCCGCCCTTGATGCCGCGCACGCCAAGGGTCTCGTGCACCGCGATATCAAGCCCGGGAACGTGTTGCTCACGATCAGGGACGGGGAGGAGCGCGCCTATCTGACCGATTTCGGACTCGCCAAGCGCAGCAGCACGCTGGCCGCGCTGACGGTCGCCGGGAGCGTGGTGGGCACCGTCGACTACATGGCTCCCGAGCAGGTGCGCGGCGATCCCGCCGACGCGCGAACCGACATCTACGCGCTTGGGTGCGTGTTCTTCCAGATGCTGACCGGGAAGGTCCCGTATGAGCGCGAGACGACCCTGGCCACCATGTTCGCGCAGGTGAACGATTCACCGCCCGTGCTCGAAGCTCGGCTCCTGGACGAGTACCCCGAATTCACGCCGGTGGTTCAGCAGGCGATGGCCAAGAGCCCCGATGAGCGGTACCTATCGGCGGGCGATCTCGCGCGCGATGCTGCCGCGGCGCTGAGAGGGGCGCGTTACAGGGGCGCGGCGACGATGGTGGCGACCGGCGACGCCAGACCCTCTATCGCTCGAGCGGCTGCCGGCTCCTCGGGGCAGGCGGGGGGTTCCGCCGCAGCGACGGGAATGGCGAGCGGAAGCGGCGCGGCGGACACCTCGTCGGAGCCGAACATGGACGAGCGGCAGACCGCGCCTCCACCGACCCAGGACGGAGGAGCCCCCGGGGAGCCTCCCGCTCCCATCAAGGATCACGGCGGTGGTCGAATCCGGCGGTACTGGTGGGCGATCGCGGGACTCGCGGTCGTCGTGGTCGCGGCGGTGGTCACCATGGTCCTGGTGACGTCGGGTAGCTCGACAACCGGCCCCGGACAACTGTTCGAAGCGGTCCTCCGCCCAGTCCCGGACAATCACGTGACTGGCAGCGGGACGGCAGCGGTCACCCTGCACGGCGACCTCGCGACGGTTACTGTGGACACAACCGGTCTGCTGAACGGGGCGTCCCACCAGATGCACATTCATGCGTTTGGCGAGGGCATCTGCCCTCCGGCTGCGGCCGCCCGGCTCTACAGCGGTCACCGTGCGATCAGCACGACCGATGGTCTGAAGTACTACGGACCCATGGCCGCCGCGCTGACCCTGAGCGGCGACACCAGCATGGACAGCATGTTGGCCTTCTCCAGGTATCCGACAACCGGCAACATCCACTATCGGCGCACGATCACGCTGACGACCGCCGCCGCGAATGCGATTCGCCACGGTAACGCGGTGGTCGTGGTGCACGGTATCGACTACGACCACAGCGGCCACTACGACAACGTCCTCAACCGCAGCGAGCTCGACGGTGCCGTGTCGCAAGACGCCACCGCTCCGGCGCTCTGCGGAACCCTGCTCAATCCCGCAAGCGTCGGCGAAAGCGGGTGATCAACGAAGAGGCCCCCTGGACGAGGTCGTCGACGACGGCCGTAGCCGGCTGCCGTTGTCGCAGTCCGGGCTGGTCGCCTGGCCGCCGCGCCTGGACACGCCGGCCGATAGAGCCGCAAGACGCTCGAGGTGCGGACGGCCGGATTCCAGCTGATGTTGCAACACCAACGCGGCTTTGGAGGTCGCAATGCGGGACAGGAAGCGGACGCCGGCCGACGGGGTTGGTATACCCGTTCGCTGTCTCATGAGGGCAGCAATCACGGGCCCGTCGTGGGCTGTCGCGTTGCCTATTGGTTTACGAAAACTGGCCGCTGGGGCCGGACATGCGGATACGCAGCGCAGCGCGTTGCGGTCCCGAGCGGTCGGTTTCCAGGGGCTGGCAGGCTGCTGTAGCCGACAACATCGCCGGCCGAGGTTTGGCCGGTGAATTGGGCGCACGGCGTGAGCGAGCACGACGAGCCACCGGCGACAAGACATGAGTTGTATGGGGAGGCGGTAGCGCGTTGGACCGCGAGCCGAAGCTGGGGATGAGATGCCCGCGCGGGCCAGTCCCTACCGCGGCCGCCGACGCTCGTGCCGACGACTGCGAGTCCACCGATGAGGAGCGCGGCCCCGAGGATGAGGTACGCCCGGCGGGTAGGCCGAACCAGGAGCGCCCCGGCAAGCATGTCCCGGATCAGCCTCATGCGCGGGAGATCACCTTGCGCACCGAGCTCGTCTTGAAGGTCCAGCAGCTCATCGCCATATCGATCGCGAATCCGTCGCGGATAGAGCTTGAGCAGCGTGCGCGCCAAACGTGAGCTCACGCGCGCTGGACCCCTACTCGCGTGAGACCGGTGCGGGCGATCATCGCGTCCCGTTTGAGCTGATCGGTGAGCGCGCTGGTTCCCTCGATGGTGATCTGGTAGGGATGCCGGCGTTCCTGTGGCGGCAGCGCGGTCACGAGACCGGCACCTTCGAGTCGAGCCAGGACGCCGTACAAGGTGCCAGGGCCCAGGGTCACGCCGGCGAACCGCTCGATGTCCTTGATCAGGGCGTAGCCATGCTTTGGCCCGTCCGCCAGGCTGGTGAGCACGAGTACCGAACGCTGTGACAGATCGCCGCCCATTAGTACTGTATACGATACATCGCCGACGGATACAGTCAAGCGACACCGCGCACCTGGACATCCGGGCCGTAGAGAGGCCACGGTCTCGACCTCACCCCAGTTTTCGTGCGAGAACGAGGTCGAGCGCGCGGAGCGCGGTGTTCGCAGGGCGTTCGTCTGCGAACCGGTGCCGCCCCGTCGGCTAACGGCCCTGGCTGCTACCTGACCGGCGACCGTACTGCCGGTCGGGTTGCGCTGCCGAGGAGCTGCGCGGAGCCCACGGTCGCTTGCCAGCCGCCGGCGCGGTCGGTGACCCGTTCGCCGGCGTGGACCGGGCGGAGCTCGTTCACGCGGCGGGCATGACGCGCAGGCTGTCCAGCGCCGCGGCCGCTCGGGCGCGGAGCGCCGGTGCGGCCTCCGGACCCAGATAGACCTCTACCTGGAAGACCCGGCGGGCGTCCTTAAAGTAGAAGCCGCCGTCGGCGCCCTCACAGGTCCGGAGCACCCCCGCGCCGCTGGCAAGCGAGAAGCGCGCCGGGCGGCGCGGCACGCGAGCGAGCCGGCGCCGCGGGTAGCGCAGGTACTCCCAGACGAACACGAACGCGCCGTTGTGGGGGAAGTTCACGACGTTCGGAAAGCCGCACTCGCAGGTGTGGCGGGAGAGCCTGGCCGGGAACGAGGCCATCGCCAGCCGCGGCGCCGGGTCGGTCACGTCGCTCAGCCATCCGCGTAGCAGGTGCCAGCCGGCGGGCACGCGCACGCTGAGCTGGCCCGCGACGCTCACGCGTCCGTCGGGGTGATCGCCGCCGGCTTGGCCCGCCGCTGCCAGAGCCGCGATCGCCACCATCACCAGCACCACGAGCGTCTTGCGCACACCAGCTATACGGCTTCGCCCAACCCGTAGGTCCATCGCTCAGGGTTCGGCGCGCACGTCTTCAGCCCGATGGCACCCGTGATCTTGGACACCGCCGTGCCCGACGAATGACACGCGTTGGCCCTATCCCTTCTCGTCCTTGAACCACCGCACCGTTCCCAAACGTCGCACGCCCCGGAGCTCCGGCCGCCGAATGTCGAGCTCCTCACTCACGCCATGATCGCACTTGCGACTATGCGCCGGACGGATCGAGAATGCTTCGCCCGCGGCCGCTGTCCGGCAGTTCCCGCCTGGTGACTCAGCCGGTGCGCGCGAGCAGCGGGTGTTGCCGGTGCTTGACGGGCTTGGGGGTCTGGTCCCGGTGTCGCTGGGCAGCGACCTGGATGGCCGGTCGTCGGAGTCTCCTACGTCGCTGATCAGCTGGCTTGTCTGCCGAGCGTGTCGACCGCAGCGGCACGTCACGAGAGCTGTTGGCGGGCCCGCTCGCGACGAGGATCCGGTCTGGCTGGAGGCAGATCACCGCCTCGGTGGAGGTGCTGACCCATTTCGACTACTGGTCAGGCAAAGTCGTCTGGCGAGACGGAAAGCTCACGGGCATCGTCGACCGGTCAGATGGGGCCCGCGGTCACGCAGCTCCGACGTGGGCTGGTGCCGATCGCGTTCACCTCTTCGATGAGCACATCGCCGATGTGTTCTGGCGGCCTACCAGCATGGGATCGGTCACCCGATTGCCAACATGGCTCTCTGGGATGGCTGGGCCGTTGCGCGCTCGCACGATGCCGTCGGAACCTGGGCGCCGAACCACGGGCCTCTGGGGCGAGCCGACGTCGACGGTGAGGAGCTCCGGCGACGCCGTTCCCAATCCACACGACGGGTGTTGGAACAAACGTAGGCAGCCCGCCCGGAAGGGCGCGCCTGCGATTCGGGTACTGTCGCGCTCGCGTAAACGCGACCGAAGCCGGGGGGTCGACCCGATGGCCGCCCAACTTACGCCGCCGCTCTTCTCACAGGTGCACCACTCGTCGACCAGCTCAGCAGCCGATCGCTCGAGGCGCCTCAGTGAGCGTTCGATCATTGAGCGGGATTCGCGCGCGCGGGTGCTCGCGCTGCGAGCGCTGACGGGCGATCGCGCGACCGGCCAATTGCACCTCGGTCTCTTTTCGCAACCTTGCTCACCCGCGTCGTCCTCCAAGGCCCAGCGAGTTGGATGTGATGGGCAGGATGAGCAAATCGGGGCCGCAGCGAGGTCATGCGAGCTCTTCAGCCTGGAGGCGGCCGACCACTTCGAGCTTCTTCTCGCCGACCGCGCCGGTGCCGATCTCGCCGCCGTCGTAGGCGACGAGTTGCGGGAAGCGGGCGGCGACGACGACGGCCGATGCGAGGCAGGCGAGGCCTCCCGAAAGGACCGAGAAGGTGGCCGAGGTGAGTGCCGCGACGGTCCCTGATTCGATGTCGCCGAGGCGCGGGCCGCCGGCGACGACGAGGCCGTAGACGGAGTTGGTGCGGCCACGCATGCGGTCGGGGGTGAGTGTTTGCAGCATCGTCGATCGGCAGACCGCGCTGACGCTGTCGGCGGCGCCGGCGGCGGCGAAGAGGAGGGCGGCGATCCAGATCGAGTCGACGACGCCGGCGAGCGCGATGAAGAGGCCCCAGACGGCGACCGCGACGAGGATGATGCGGCCGAGGTAACGGGCGCACAGGAGCCAGCCGGTGGTCAGAGCGGCGACGGTCGAGCCTGCGGCGACCGCCGCGTAGAGCAGGCCGGTGCCGCCCGCTCCGGCGTGGTAGACCGTCAGCGCGAGGACCGGGAAGAGCGCTCGAGGCATCCCGAAGGTCGTCGCCGAGAGGTCGACCACGAAGCCGGCCATCACCGGCTTCTGGCGGTGGACGAAGCTCAGGCCGGAGCGGATCGAGCGCAGGATCGGCTCGTGTTCGACCCCGACGGCGACAGGCTGCGGCGACATGGCCCAGGCGGCGAGGGCCATCCCGAGGCAGCTGACCGCGTCGAGCGCGTAGGGAACGGAGATGCTAAAGGCGGCGATCAGCAGGCCGCCGATGCCGGGGCCGGCGACCATCGTCAGCTGCTCGAGCCCGTAGGTGAGCGAGAGGGCGCCGCGGAGTTGGGTCGGCGGGACGGTGTTGGGGACGATCGCGGCACACGTGGTCTGTTGGAGTGCCGAGGCGCCGGCCATCGCTGCGGCGAGGATGTAGAGGACCCATACCGGCGGCTTGCCGGAGATCGCTGCGAGGGCGAGCGCGGCTGCGACGCCGACCAGCGCCAGCTGGCAGGTGAGCAGGAGGACGCGGCGGTCGAAGCGGTCGGCGAGGGCGCCGCCGTAGAGCGAGCCGACGGCGAGCGGGACGATCTCGGCGGCGCCGATCAGGCCGGTCTGGAAGGCCGAGCCGGTGACGATGAACACCTGATACGGCAGGGCGACCAGCGTCGCCTGCGTTCCCAGGCCGGTGATCACTGTGCCGGCGGTGAGACGACGGAAGTCCCGCGACGCTCGCAGCGGGGTGACGTCGACGGCTATGCGTGAGAGAAAGCGTTTGAACGTGTCGTGAGTCATCGAGAAATGTCGAATATCGGTTGAACCGTGCCCGGTCCGGACGCATCGGCTACGGCCATAGTCGGGGGACCTCTGATCGCCGACGCAAAAGCGGCTGTTCGCGGCTAGGTGATTCGAACAGTCGAGATGGCCGGGAAAGCCTCGTCCCGGGAGCGGGCTGCCCGGTCGTCTCAAGCTCGCCGACGTTGGGCTGCGTTGGGCCCGTCAGCCGCCGATGGCCCAACGGCGGCTGGGCCGGCGTGGCGCCGAGTTGCTGATCGGGAGGTGACGTCGACGACGCTCCAGGTCTCGGCGATGCGGCCGTCGACGAAAGCGGGCGATGAAGATCTCGTCGCAGCCGACGGTCCTGCCCGTGGCCGGGAGCCCCATGTTTTGCCGCGGCGCGTGCCGGTGACGACGTTGCCGCCGACCGCCCGATCGCTCTCCGCGACGAGATCCTCGATGGACGTCGAGGTCGGGGAATGCCCCCGATGGAGCCGCGCGAAGGTCTCCTTGAGCGCCTTCGCGCCGGGAGGCTGATCGGCAGCAGGGTGCGGATCACGACGTCGGGTCGGGCGAGCTCGTCGATCATGGTCGAGATCACGTGCGGGTCGCCGCTGCCAACGGGCCTCCTGAAAGCGTCTCGGCGCCGCCTTGTCGTGTTCCTCAATCGTCGACGTTGGCGTCCTCCCGGATCAGCAGGAGATCGATGTCGATCTGCACTTCCCAGCCGATCGCGTCGCCTCCGTCGGGCCGCTTGATCCGCCACTCGAAGCCGAAGTCTCGACGGTCGATGGTCGTCCGCAGTTCCAGGCCGGCGATCTCGCCGAAGGCGGCCGGTCGTGGCCCCGCGTGGTGACCGGTAGCGGCGACCGGGCGCGTGATGCCTTTCATGGTGAGCTCGCCGTCGAGCTGCAGGCCTCCGTCGTTGTCGAGGCGAAGCTCGGTCGAGCGGAAGGTGATCTTGGGATGCTGCTCGGCGTCGAAGAACTCCGGCCCGAGCACGCTCGCTCGCATCGCGGCCGGCTCAGCGACGGAGATCGATTCGACGTCCGCGGACCCCTCGAGCACCAGGCCGTGGTCGTCGGCGCGTAGCGTCGCGGCCACCTCCGAAAGCGAGCCCCGGAACCAGAAGGCGCCCGAGTGGCGAACCGCGAACGCGACGGTCGAGGGCGCCGGTTGAGCGCGGTAACTGCCGGAGAGGGGCTGCGTTGCGACCTGTGACATGAAGGTTCTCCTACTCGGTTGGTTCTGTTGTGTCTGTGACGCTGACGGCCGCCAACGGTGTGACGGCGCAGCGGCCAAGCGTCAGCTGGGCGTGCACGGCGACCTCGTCGCCGACCATCCCCAGCCAGTTCCAGGTCATCCCGGCGGCATGGCGCGAGACGCTCGCGGTGCCCTCGAGTCGCAAACCGCTGTCGCCGACTCGCCCGACGGCGACCGGAAGCTCGAGCCGCATCCGCGAGCCCCTGATCGTCAGCTCTCCCGCGACCGCCACATCGCTGTCGCGCGCGACGATCTCGCTCGCGACGAAGACGATTCGTGGATGTCGCTCCACGTCGAAGAAGTCGGGCGAGCGCAGGTGTCGGTCGCGCTTCTCGTTTCCGGTGTCGAGGGTGGCCGCCTCGATCGTCAGCTCGCCGGCGACGGCTCCCGCTCGCGCTTTGAGGTGGCCGTCACAGGAGTCGAACATCCCGCGGACGGTGATCAGCCCGCCGAGCGACTTGGCGGCGAAGCCGATCTCGCTGTGCCGGGGGTCGATGAACCAGGCTCCGTCCTGGAGCAGAACCTCGGTCGCGTTGGTTTGTGGGTTGTCGATTACGCCCTTCATGCGGCGCTCCTTACGTTTGAGTTCTCTTGTCCTTGGCCGTCGCGAGCCGGGAGGCCGGCCGCGAGGGGTTTCGGTAAGGCCTTTGCCTCGATCACCGGCTCGAGTGAATCGGTGACGAAGTCGCGCTGACGGATCAGCAGCAGGGCGAGCGCACCGGTGCTGAGCGCGATCAATCCGGAGATCACGAACAGCTCGTTGAGCCCGGAGATGAACGCGGCGGCGTGGGCGGCGCCGGTGGTTCCTGCCTCGCGAGTCGCGAGGATCGAGCCCAGAGCGGCGACGCTGGTGGCGATCCCGATCTGGCGGAAGGTGCTGTTGATGCCGGAGGCCATGCCGGCGACCCGCGGTCGCACGACGCCGATCGCGGTCGAGGCGAGCGGCGGGTTGACCAGGCCGGCGCCCAGGCCCGCGACGATGAATCCGGGGATGAGGTGAGTCCACTCGGAGCTCGGGTCGAGGCCGCGCATCAGGATGAGGCCAGCCCCGACCAGGAGCAGCCCGGGGCCGACGAGCAGCCGCACCGGAACGTGGGCCGAGAGCCGGCCGGCGGGGATCGCCGCGAGCAGGGTCGCGCCCATGATGGCCAGCAGTCGCAGGCCGGTCTGGAGCGCCGAGTAGTGGAGCACGTCCTGGAGGTAGACGACGAGGAAGAGCAACATCGCGAACAGCGAACCGTTCATCCCGAAGGCCGCGATCAGGCCGCCGACGAAGGTCGGCTTGCGGAACAGCGAGAGGTCGAACATCGGCGCTCGCACCGCCCGCTCGACGAGAGGGAAGGTGGCCAGCAGGACGGCGGCCGCCGCGAAGCAGGCGATCACGATGCCGTTCGTCCAACCGTCCTCGCTCGCTCGGATCAGACCGTAGATCAGGCTCAGCAGGCCGACGGTGAAGACGCCGAAGCCGGCGGGGTCCAGATGGCGGGACTTCTCCGGGCGCGACTCGGCGACGTAGCGACGGGTGATCACGATCGCCGCGATCCCGACCGGGAGGTTGACGAGGAAGATCCAGCGCCAGCCGAACCCGCTCGTGAGCAGCCCGCCGAGGACCGGCCCGAGCGCGACGCTGATGCCGGTCACCGCCCCCCAGACGCCGAACGCGGTGCCGCGATCGCGGCCGTGGAAGGTCTGGGCCAGCAGCGCCAGAGAAGTGGCGAACATCGTCGCACCGCCGACTCCCTGGCCGGCGCGGGAGGCGATCAGCATCGTCGGGGACTGCGCCAATCCGCAGAGCAGTGAGCCGGCGGTGAAGACGACCAAGCCGGTGGCGAACAGACGGCGGCGGCCGAACAGGTCGGCCAGCGATCCCGCCGGGAGCATCAGCGCGGCGAGCGACAGCGAGTAGGCGTCGATCGTCCACTGGACCTCGGAGAAGCTGGCGCCGAGCGAGGTCTGGACGTCGGGCAGGGCGACGATCACGATCGTCACGTCAAGCAGCAGCATGAAGGTGCCCAGGCAGACCGCCACCAGCGTCCACCAGGCCTGTGGGTTCGGTTTCGAATTCATGCCCGGACCGTAACACAAGATCTTGTGTTGTCAAGATCTTGACGAACCAAGATGTTATCATTGTGGTCATGAACGCCAACGAAATTCACGAGAGCGTCGACGCAGAGCGGCTCAGCCACCTGCTCTGGGAAGTTGGTGCCCACAGCGCCGCGCTCTCGGAGGCCGCATACGCCGATACACCGCTGACGCCCGCAACCGCGGGCGTGCTCGACGTCATCGCCGCCAATCCCGGTACCTCGATCGCCGAGATGGCCCGTCGGCTTCCAACCAGCGCCCAGGGCGTCAGCCAGCTGGTCGCCAAGCTCGAGGCGATCGGGTATGTCGAGCGTCGCCTGGGCGACCGTGGTCACGGCGTCGCCCTGTTTGTAACCAAGAGCGGTGAGCTCGCCCGCCGCGAGGCGGACAGGTACAAGTCCGAACTCGAGGATCAGCTCGCCTCGACGCTCGGGCAGCGCAGCTACGAGCACCTGGTTCGCCTGCTGATGCGCGCCGGTCCCCTCATGGCCGAGATGGCCGCAGAGCGTCGAAGCGCTAACTCCGAGAGGGCCTAACCCCTAGGGCCTTGCATCGGACCCGCTTCATTCCGCTGCCTCCCGCACTAACTCGACCCGCCATCATGCGCTCCCGATCGCGACGCCGATCACCAGCACAATCGCTCCGCCGAGCGTCACGACGACGAGCGAGGAGCGCAAGCTGACGTGCAGGAACCGGTGTCGCACCCAGGCGATGGCGAACAGCTCGATCGCGACCACGATGCCGGCGACGACCAGCGCGCGGCCGACGTCTCCGATCAGGAACGGGAGCGAGTGAAACAACCCGCCGAGCATCGTGGCGACACCGGTGATCGCGCCGCGGATGAGACCTGACCCGCGGCCGGTGTGCTCGCCGGTGTCCGAGAGCGCTTCGGAGAATCCCATGCTGACCCCGGCCCCCAGCGCGGTGGCCAGCCCGACGAGCAGCGCGGTTCGTGAGCTGCTCGATACGGCAGCGGCGAAGATCGGCGCGAGCGTCGAAACGGTGCCATCGATCAATCCGACAAGGGCGGGTTGCACGATCCGCAACACCAACTGCTGCTTCTCGTAACCGCTGATGCGCGTGATGATCCGGAGCGGCCTGGATCTGCGGCGGGCCCGCAGAGCGGCAGCAGCGGATGCTGGTCGGGCGCTCATCGTGACCGCCCGTCGATCTCGGCCAGGTCGTGCGCGCGTTCGAGGCGGCCGGCCTGCACGTATTCAACCCGTGTCATTAGGCTGCGTCCGGGTTGGGCTGGATTGGTTTGTGGTCGGGGCTGGTGAGGGTTGTGGTTGAGGGTTGGGGGGGGCGTAGTAGTAGGAGTGCGATTAGTGCGCCGATGGTGACGGCGCCGGCGGCGGCTGTCCAGCCGAGGTGAAAGCCGCTGGTGAGGGCTTGGAGGTGGTGTTGTCCGTGGCTGGCGAGGGTGTTTGTGCGGTCGGCTGCGATGGTGGCGAGTGCCGCGGTGCCGATTGCGACTGAGATCTGTTGGGTGGCGTTGAGGATGCCGGAGGCCAGGCCGGCGTCGGCGATCGGGACGTCGGCCATCGCGATCGTGGTCAGCGGTAGGAATGACAATCCCGCGCCGAGGCCGAGCAGGGTGAATGGGAGTGCGATCGTGGGGAAGTAGCTGGTGTGGGTCGGTAGTCGTGCGAGCAGCAGGAGCGCGGCGGCGATCGCGGTCAGGCCGGCGAGGACTATCGGTGTGGTCCCGAACCGGCTGATCAGTCGGGCGGTCACCCCGAGTGAGAACAGGCCGATGAGCAGGGTCAGCGGCAGGAACGCGAGGCCGGTCTGCAGCGCGCCGTAGCGGTGTACGTGTTGGAGGTAGAGCACGCCGAGCAGGAATGTCGAGTACATGCCCGTGGCGGCGAAGCCGCGTACCACGTTGGATCCGGCCAGCCCGCGGATGCGCAGGATCCGCAGCGGGAACATCGGCTCGGCCAGGCGGGACTCGACCGCGACGAAGGTTGCCAGCAGCGCTACCGCCGCGGCGCCGCAGGCGAGCGTGTGGGCCGACAGCCAGCCGTAGTCGGTGACCTTCACGATCGCGTACACGCCGAGCATCATCGCCGCCGTGACCAGCACCGCGCCGGTCACGTCGACGCCGTGTCCGAGCCCGAGGCGGTCGGTCTCGCCGATCAGCACCGATCCGAGGGCGAAGGTCACGATCCCGATCGGCACGTTGATGAAGAAGATCCAGTGCCAGTCGACCGCCTGGGTGAGCACGCCGCCGGCGAGCAGCCCCAGCGAGCCGCCGCCGGCGAGGATGAACGTGTACACGCTCAGCGCGATCGCCCGCTCGGACGGCCGGGGAAAGTCGGTGACCAGCAAGGCCAGGACGGCCGCCGAGGCCATCGCCCCGCCCAATCCTTGCACGAACCGGGCCACGACCAGCACGAGCTGATCGCCGGCCAGCCCGCACGCCACCGACGCCAGCGTGAACATCGCCACGCCGCTCAGGAACATCCGCTTGCGGCCGAGCAGGTCACCGAGGCGGCCGGCCAGCAGCAGAAAACTGCCGAACGCGATCAGGTACGCGTCCAGCACCCACGCCAGGTTGGCCGGCGAGAAGCCCAGGTCGCGCTGCATCGCGGGCAACGCGACGTTCACGATCGTCCCGTCGAGCACCATCATCAACTGCCCCAGGCACACGACCGCGAGCGCCACCCACCGTCGACGTTCGCCATTGACCAGGTTCCGAAAAACTTCCATCACACCACTCCGATAGATCAGTTACTTAGAATAGGCTTGTTATTCTTGATAGCGCGGTTATCCTAACACCGGATGGCTAAACGTCAAGCCACCGGCCGCCCCCGCCGCGGCGAACGACGCCTAATCACCCGCGCCCAACTACTCGACGCCGCCGAGCGCGTATTCGCCCGCGACGGCCTCCGCGGCGCCTCGGTCGACACCATCGCGCTGCAGGCCGGCTACTCCACCGGCGCCATCTACTCCAACTTCAAGGGCAAAGAAGACCTATTCCTCACCCTGATCGAAGAACGCATCGACCCGCGATTGGCGAAGGTGTACGAGGCGTTGGAGGCCGAGCTCGCCGCCGGCCTCACCCCACTCAACGCCGCCCGACAATTCGCATCCACCCTCCGCCACGAACGCAACACCTTCCTACTCCTAATCGACTTCTGGGCCCAAGCGGCACGCGACCCCACCGCAGCCAAACAATTCGCCCAACGCCACGCCCGCCTCCGCACCACCATCCAAAACATCCTCAACACCACAAACCCCCAACCCAACACCACACCCACACTCCCCACCAACCACCTCGCCACCACCCTAATCGCACTCGCCAACGGCCTCGCCATCGACCTCCTCGCCGACCCCAACACCATCCCCGACGACCTCCTCGGCCACGCCATCAACGCCCTCATCCAAGGCTCCCACACACCAAAACCACACCCCAATGCACCCGGCGGGGGCTCGCGTCTCATCAAAACCCCCGAAGACGCTTAGCCACCCCCGCCGGACGACGAGATGAGCGGGCCCGACGAGGCGAACAACGCTCACGCGGCTGCGCCGCCACCGAGGGCAGTGCCGGGGACGAGCGCGACGCCGATTGTCGCAATCGCAACGCGAACACGAGCCTCGGACGCCCGACAATCCGTGTCCGCGACGGCCAGCTGCGCTCGTTGGCGTATGAGCGATGTGGGTGGTCGTCCAGCATGCGGCCCACGACGGGCGCGGGGCGCATCGCTCCAGGCCTCATAATCCCGACGAGATGAGCGATGCCGTGGCGAACCATCGCGAGGCTGCTGCCCGTCACGAAGAGGCGGCGGCAAATCATGACCGCGCGGCCAGGTTTTGGGACGATCAAGAGGATCCGGACCGGGCCGAGCTGCAGCGTGAGATGGCCGAGTATGAGCGCCGGGGAGCAGAGTTAGAGCATCGGTGGGCCGCGCTGATCGATCCCGGCGCCGCACAGAGCACGGTCCGAGCCGCAGAGACGGTGATGACGCAGACGCGGCGGGGCGCGAAGCTGCTCTCGGCGATCCTGAAGCGGACCGCGAGTACGCTGGAGCAGTCCGCTGAGCTCGCCGACGAGCACGCCCGGAGCAGCGAGCGGGCGGGGCGACGCGATGAAGCCGAAGACGAGCGGGAAGCCTCCAGGCACGCGCGTGAGGCCGCCCAACGTGCTCTTTCACAGGCTGAGGAATGGCTGAAGGTGATCGAGAAGCCGTAGCGTCGGGCGCGGAGAGAGTTGAGCAGTCGCGCCGCGAGCTCGAGGAGCGCATGCGTCGCGCAGACGAGCGCGATCGCGTCGCGGACGAGCGCGAGCGGATCGCGGACGAGCGCGAGCGTGTCGCGGACGAGCGCGAGCGGATCGCGGACGAGCGCGAGCGGCGATTCGACGAAGTGCGCACCTCTGGAGGTGATGCCGTGCGGCGAAGCCATGAGGCGCTTGGCAAGGCACACCAAGCGCTCGATCGGGCACGGGCACGAATCGACCGCATGCAGGCCCTGGTGGACCGCGAACAAGAAGGATGGCAGCGACAGGAGGCCGAGGTCCACCGGGAGGCGGCTAGAAGCGAACGCGCCGGCGGCGGCGACGGGTAGCACAGAGCCGCCGGGAACCGACGCCGCGCCCTGTCTGACGCTCAGCGCGACGCGGGCCCGATCTCGAGCCCCGCGCCGGTACCGTTCCCTGGGTTCACCGATCCTGGGCCAGCGGATGATGAGGTTTAGGTGCCCGGACACAGGCCACGGTACTCCGATGAGTTCAGACACGAGGCCGTTAGGCTGGCCAAGCTGGGTGCCAAGCCGCAGTGGAAGCTAGCCGAGGAACTGGGGATCACCGCGGTCACGCTGCGCAAGTGGGTCAGGCAGGACAGGGCCGAGGAGGAGGCTCGTCGCGAGGCCGAAGCGCGCGCCCGAGGCGAGGGCGAGGAGAACGCCCCGTCCGGCGCTCGAGGGGAGGTGGCCCCGCGGCCAGATTCGGGTGTAGGCGCAGGCCCGCCGGTGGCATCGGACGCCCGATTCCTGGTTGACCGTACGGCCGGGGTGCAGCGGCGGGCCAATGTCGAGGCCGGATCGGCGCCACGGGACGACGCCGCGGACGGCGAGCAACGGCGGGAGGTAGCGCAACCGGGCGGGGCGCGCGGACGGTGGCGCGGCACTCCCCCGGGCAGGATGACAGGATGGCGAACGCGCTCGGTGCTGGTTGCGGCCGGCGTGATCCTGTCAGCAACCGTCGCGGCGGTGATCGCCGTGGCGATGACTGTGTCGGGACGGGTCGCGACCACCGCGACCGGCCAGCCGGGGCCGCCCGCTACCCCGACCGCGACGGAATCGGTTGTCCCGCGGCGGACGATCGCCGTCGGAGGTTTTCCCGACGCCGTCGCGATGGGACGCGGACAGCTGTGGGTCGCAATCGCCGGAGATGAAGCGGTCTCCCGGTTAGATCCCGGCTCGGGACGAGTCGTCGGCGAGCCGATCGCCGTCGGCGCGTTTCCGGACGCGATCGCGGTCGGGCAGGGCTCGGTGTGGGTCGCGAACGCCGACGACAACACGGTCACGCGACTCGCTGCCGGCCCGGGGAAAGCGATCGGCGGGCCGATCCCGGTCGGCGCGTTTCCGGACGCGATCGCCGTCGGGCAGGGCTCGGTGTGGGTCGCGAACGCCGACGACAACACGGTCACGCGGCTCGACGCAACCACCGGACGAGTCGTCGGCAAGCCAATCCCCGTTGGCGCGTTTCCGGACGCGATCGCGGTCGGGCAGGGCTCGGTGTGGGTCGCGAACGCCGACGACAACACGGTCACGCGGCTCGCTGCCGGCTCGGGGAAACCGATCGGCGGGCCGATCCCCGTCGGCGCGATTCCCGACGGGATAGCCCTGGGGGACGGGTCGGTATGGGTCGCCAACGCGAACAACAACACGGTCGCGCGGCTGGACGCCCGGACTGGGAACCTGATCGGCCGACCCGTCCCTGTGGGCGCCCACCCGCACGCAGTGGCCGTCGCGGGCGGCGTGGTGTGGATCTCAAACTTGGACGGGGACACGGTCTCGCGGATCGACGCGAGCTCGGCCAGGGCCATCGGCCAGCCGATCCGAGTTGGCCATCGTCCGATCAGCATCGCGGAGGGACAGGGCTCGGTGTGGGTCGCGAATGCGGACGACAACACGATCTCGCCGCTTGGCACGAACGCCGGCACGGTCGGCACCGGTTAGGCCGGCTCGCAAGGCGACGACCAAGATCGCTGCCGCGGGCCCGCGCGTTGGTGCTAGCTAGGGCATCATCGGCAGCGGCGTCAGCGTGCGCCGCTTGCCGTTGCCCTCGCGCACCCGGCAGTAGGCGGCTAGCTCGTCGTAGACAGCGGCGCCGCACACGCGTCGGAGTTCCACCTGCATACTCACGTACACCGGGCGATCGGCGCCGAACGCGTCCTGATGTTCGGTGCACCACCACTCAAGGCGTTCGTGGCCGCCCCAATCGACGGTCCGGCATGCACGCACCGTGGTCGTCTTACTCTCGTCGTCGATCTCGAAGAACAGCGGAACCTGCCAGCAGATCCGCGGCTTCCAGTCCACCGGGTCCTCGCCGCGGCGCAGCGCGGCGACGTGAAACGCGCAGCCGGCCCCGGCGGGATGGTCCACACGGTTGTGGAAGATGCACGCACCGCGGTACAGACGGGTGTGGACGCTATCGCGCTTGAACCGCGCCTTGCCCCACGGGTCCGGGCCACCGCGCGCCAGCGCCACCTGCCGGTTCTGCCAGTCCTCGTCGGTGAGCTGCTCGACGCGTCCGCGGATCATCGCCAGATCCTCGGCACCAGCCGCGTCGCCGTGGCCCTGGTAGATCTCAACGCCGTCCACACAGCAGCCGCGGGCGGTGTTCTGCAGTCTGGTATCGGGGCATCCGCGTCCCCAGATGCACCCGTAGTTGGACAGCATGAACGTCAGGTCGAACTCCCAGCTCCACCCCTGATCGTCGCGAAACGTGACCGTTTCGCGCGTGAGCATCAGCCTTTGCCTCCGCCAACGACCGCCAAGGATGCGGACGATACCGCCCCGATGCGGCGGTCTGGTCCGAAGCATTTCTCACCTCCTGGCCACCGTCTTTCGACGAAGGCCCTCAGCTGTCCTCGAAACCGGGGTCATTCCAGTACCGGCAGCAGCCCTCGGGCCGGCGCTGGGCTGACGTAGACCTCGTGCTCCGCCGGTCTCAGGCGGCGGCCGCACGCGGCCGCCGCCGCACCGGGCGCGGCTGTGCGGCCGCCGATACCTTCCGGATCAGTCCAGCCAGTTCGTCGAAGCGCTCCTGGAGCGGGTGGTGCCCCATCCCCCGCCAGACCTCGATCTCGGCGTGCGGAAGGGCCGCACGAAGGCCGTGGCGGTGCGAGCGGGGAACGAGGCGGTCCTGGTCGCCCCAGATCGCGTGCACCGGGCCGTGATAGCCGACGGCGCGCCGGTAGAAGGCATCGCCGGCGCGGCCGGCTTCGACGATCGCGCGCGTGCCTTCCCGGGCTCCGTCGATGAGCGCGCGGCCACGGGAGGTCACGCGCTCGACGACATCGCGCCCCGGCGCTTTCCCGTTGGCCACCATCGTCATGTATCCGGCGGTCACGGCCAGCCGGTTGGAGAGGGCCAAGGGCAGCGCCGCCTGCACGAGGTTGCGCAGTCCGGGGATCGAGATCACCTCGGCCAGGTGGATGCGCCCGAACCCGGCGGGCGCCAGCAGCACAAGCGCCGCGACCCTGTCCGGGATGAGCTCGGCCAGCGCGGTCGCGACCGCGCCGCCGAGCGAATGGCCGACGAGCGTGAACCGCTCGACCCCGAGGAAGCCCAGGCCCTCGGCGATGTCCTGCGCATAGGCGGCGATCGAACCGTGGCATGGCGGATCGGAGTGGCCGAATCCAGGGAGGTCGAACGCGATCCGGGTGCAGGTCAACCGCTCGCCGAGGACCGCCCAGCCCTCGGAGGAGTCGAGCAGGCCGTGCAGGATCACGACCGTCCCCGGCCCGGTGCCGGGCCAGCGGCGGGCGCACAGGATCCGCCCGTCGCGCAGCCGCAGCGACTGCACAGTCGCCACGTCGGACCGGCTCCGAGAGCGAGATGATGCCCGAGTCCGAGGCATGTCGGGACTTGTATCGGTTCGCCCAGAGGCCCAGCGACGGGCCGAAGGCACCTGATGGCTGCGGGTCTATCCGGTTCCGCGCCCGTACTTTCCCGCAGCGACGCGGACGGGTGCCGGGCGTAAAGGCCGCCACATCCGATCGCTGGCCGGAGGTTTTCGGTCGGCCGGTGACCGTCGTGGGTTCAGCTGCGTGCGCGCAGATGCTCGCCGACGCGCGGGATCACCTCGTCGCCGAACGCGGCCATGGTCGCCTCCTGAGCGTCGTGCTGGAGGTACAGGGCGAAGTGGCCGACGCCGAGGCCGGCTAGCTCGGTCAGGCGGGCGATCTGGGTCGCGGGCGGTCCGATGATGCAGAACCGCTCGACGACCTCGTCGGGCACGAACTCGGTGTCGGGGTTGCCGGCTCGTCCGTGCTCGTTGTAGTCGTAGCCCTGGCGTCCGGCGATGTAGTCGGTCAGGCTCCTCGGCACAGCGCGACCCTCTCCGCCGTACCGGGCCACGAGGTCCGCGACATGGTTCCCGACCATCCCGCCGAACCAGCGGCATTGATCGAGTGCGTGTGCGCGTACGGCGTCGCTGCCGTCGGTCACGTAGGCGGGCGCCGCGACGCACATCGTCAGAGTGTCCGGATCGCGGCCGGCGGCTGCCGCAGCGTCCCGCACCGCCTGGATGCTCCATGCCGCGATGTCGGGATCGGCGAGCTGGAGTATGTAACCGTCGCCCACCTCGCCGGCGACCTTCAGCGCCTTGGGCCCGTAGGCCGCCACCCAGATCCGCAGCCGGCTGTCTGGGTTCCACGGGAAGCGAAGCCTGCTGCCCTTGTACTCGACCGCTCCCCCGTTGGCGAGGCCGCGAACCACCTCGACGCAGGCGCGCAGGTCGGCGAGGTTCACCGGCTTGCCGTTGATCACCCGCACCGCGGAGTCGCCGCGGCCGATGCCGCACGCGGTGCGGTTGCCGTACATCTCGTTCAAGGTGGCGAACAGCGAGGCCGTGACGGTCCAGTCACGGGTCGCCGGATTCGTCACCATCGGCCCGACGGTCAACTTGTGCGTGGCGTCGAGGATCCGGCTGAAGATCACGAACGGCTCTTCCCACAGTAAGTGGGAGTCGAACGTCCACACGTTGGTGAAACCGTATGTCTCGGCCCTCCGAGCGAGCTCGATCACGCGCGCCGCCGGCGGGTTGGTTTGCAGGACGACTCCGAAGTTCATGACCTACACGGCTCCCTTTGACGTCACTTCGCCGCTCTCGCAAGCACCGAGTCCACCGTCCTCCCGTACGCATCGATCGCGACCCCCAGCGCCTGCTCACCCGAGTCCTCGATCGAGGCGTGCGAGATCGGCGGGTCGGACTGGGCGAAGATCATCGCCGTCGGCACGACCCGGCCGATCTCGGTCGCGTCATGCAGTGGCCCGCTCGGGATCGGCTCGCCTGCGCCGCCGCCTGCTTCCCGCACGCCTGCCCGCGCGAGCTCGACCAACGCCCGGTCGAACGGAGTCGGGGCCGCGCGGAAGACATCGCGCTCCTCGACGGTGCAGTTGAACTCCTCGGCCGCGCTGCGGCAAGCCTCCCGCGCCTCCGCGAACATCGCCGCGAGCTCGTCCGGGTCGAGATGCCGCTGGTCAAGCTGCATCTCGGTGCTGCCGGCGACCGCTGTGATGACGCCGGGGACGGACTGCATCCGCCCGACCGTGCCGAGGCCGTAGTGGTTGATTGCGCTCTGCCGTATCTCGAGCGCCGCGCGCGCTGCGGCGGCGAGTGAGTCCTGACGCAGCGCCATGGGCGTCGATCCGGCGTGCGCCGCCTGACCGGCGAACGTCATCAGGTGCCGCTCGACCCCGACCGTCCCGCTGACGGCGCAGGCCAGCCGACCGCCGTCGAGCAGTACCGGCCCCTGCTCAATGTGGAGCTCGAGATACGCGACGGCCCCTCTGAGCCGTTCCGCCGCGGCGGGCGCGCGGTCGAGGTCGACTCCGCATTCCGCGAGCGCGTCGGCCAGCGCGACGCCCCGCGCGTCGCGCAGGTCGCGGACCTCGTCCGGGTCGAGCGTCCCCGCGCACGCTGAGGAGCCGAGCAGGCTGCGGCCGAACCGGGCACCCTCCTCGTCGGCCCAGTCGACGAACCGGACGCCGATCGGCGGCCTCGCCCCGGCCCGCGCCAGCTGCCTCACCGTCTCGAGCGCGGTCATCAGCCCGAGCGCACCGTCCAGCCAGCCGCCGTCGGGCACGGCGTCGATGTGCGACCCGACGATCATGAAGCCTTCCTCCGCGCCGTCGATCCTTGCCCACAGGTTTCCGGCCTCGTCGCGCTCGGGCTCGAGACCGATGTCGGCGAGCTTCGAGCTGAGCCACGACCTTGCCTCGACCCACTGCGGGGTCCAGGCAAGCCGTTTCGCTCCTGCGAAGCGCCCACCGCTGTTGCTGGCAAGCTCGTCGAGGTCGGCGATGACGGCCCGCGGATCGAGCCGTAGCTCGGTCACGCGGCGACCTGGACGGAGGCCCCAAGCGTGCGCGGGACGAAGCGACCGTGGCCAGGCTCGGTCTTGATTTCACCCCGGTCGTACACGAGCGTCCCGCGCGAGAACGTATGCCGCACGCTCGCGCTCGCGGACTCGCCTTCGTACAGGTCGTAGTCGACGTTCATGAACGACGTAGCCTTGCCGTAGAGGCGAGGTGCCGCTGGGTCGAGCACGACGATGTCGGCGTCGTTCCCCGGTGCCAGGGCGCCTTTTTCTTGCAGACCGAAGCGCCGGGCGATCGTCGTGCTGGTGAGGTCGACCAGCTGGGAGCGGGTGATTCGCCCCGCGACGACGCCCTCGTCCCACAGCTTCGCAAGCCGGTGCTGGATCAGCGCGAGGCCGTTCGGCACAAGACTGAAGTCATCGAGACCGCGGGACTTCTGCTCGTCGTTGAACGGGCAGTGGTCGGTCGAGACGCTCTCGAGGACGCCCCGCCGCAGATAGCCCCACAAGGGCTCGTGGTTCGAAACCTCGCGCAGCGGCGGCGAGCAGATGTAGCGGCAGCCCTCGACGCCCGGCCGCCGAAGATCGTCGATGTCGTTGGTCAGGTACTGGACGCACGTCTCGCCGGTGACGGCCGCGCCCCGCCGTTGCGCGGCCTCGATCTCCGCGGCCGCGGCGGCGCAGGTGACGTGGACGACGAACAGGGGAGCGCCGACGTGCTCCGCGATCGTGGCGGCGCGTCCGGTGGCCTCCGCCTCGACGTACTCGGGTCGCGTCAGCGCATGGTGGATCGCGGAGGTGTCGCCGCGCACGAGCGCGCGCCTGACCAGCAAGTCGACGATGTCGCCGTTCTCGGCGTGCACCATCGTCAACGCATCGAGGTCTCGGGCGCGCTCCATGCACGCGGCGAGCTCGTCGTCGCGAACCATCAGCGCGCCCTTGTAGGCCATGAACAGCTTGAACGAGCACACGCCGGCCTCCGACATCGCGGCCATGTCCTCGAGCACCGGATCGCTGGCGTTGGTGATCGCCATGTGAAAGCCGTAGTCCACGTGCGCGGCTCCGTCGGCGCGACCGCGCCACTCCTCCAGCGTGGACTGGAGGTCGTCGGGGTGCTGCTGGATGGCGAAA
>Ga0335080_10000531_pt1 | contig 35103 bp, 29 predicted proteins | sample Lox_Sample_34_FD_206720 | JGI IMG/M metagenome (GOLD analysis project Ga0335080, IMG submission 206720) | Soil microbial communities from Loxahatchee National Wildlife Refuge, Florida, United States - Lox_Sample_3.4 | ecosystem: Environmental > Terrestrial > Soil > Wetlands | place: USA... | reverse complement strand
ACGTGGCGATCACGCGGAGACAATTGATCACCGGCATCGCCAAAGCGGGGGTGCCGACTGCGGTCGCGGTGACCGTCGGCACCGACGTCCTGAGCGCCGGAGAGCATGTAGCGGTTCCCAGCGCTGCCGTTGGACTTCTCTATGATGCCAGCATCTGTATTGGCTGCAAGGCTTGTGTCGCGGCGTGTGCGGAAGCGAATGGTACTCCGCCCGATACGCGTGGTGACAGCTTGCACCAGGCTCCGGCGGATCTCAACGACCTCACCCGAAATGTCATCAAGCTGTACAGGTCGGAGGACGGATCCGAATTTTCTTTTGTGAAACGGCAGTGTATGCACTGCCTCGATCCGGCCTGTGCAGCGGGATGCCCTTTCCAGGCCCTCCACAAAGATCCGGAGACCGGCATCGTGAGTTGGACTCCGGAGAACTGCATCGGTTGCCGTTACTGCACGATCACGTGCCCGTATCACATACCACGCTTCCAATGGGCAGGATTCAATCCGCGCGTAACCAAGTGCGAGTTGTGCAGCGATCGGCTGGAGAAGGGACTCAAGCCGGGTTGTACCAGCGTGTGCCCCACTGGGGCAGTTATTTTTGGCCCGCGGTCCGTCCTGCTGCTCGACGCCAAAGAGCGGATCAAGAACAGCCCGGGACGCTATTACGAGAACCGAGTGTACGGCGAGACTGATAACGGCGGAACACAGGCGCTCTACCTCTCGCACGTTCCCTTTGAAAAGTTGGGCTTGCCCGAGCTCGGACCGGAGTCGGTTCCGGCCCGCACCTTGCGCTGGCAGCGACGTTTTTACCAATACTTCGCACTGCCAGCTGTGCTGTACGCGGGACTGGTGCAGGTGATTCGCAAGAGCCTTAAGGGACATGAGGAAGAAGCACACGAACGGCAGAGGGAGACGGGTCTAAGGGCACAACTATGAGCACTGTTGCCGCAAACGTCGCTACCGAGCGCAGTCATCGTTGGGAACGGAACGTTCCCGTCTACGGGTTTCCTGTCGTGAATGGATTCTTTCTGTGCCTGTCAGCGCTTGTGCTGCTCGCGTTCATCTTGACCGCATATCGCGAACTGGCCGGATTGGGGCCCGTCAGCGGAATGAACGACGCTTATGGATGGGGAATCTGGAAGACATTCAACGTCATGGTGCTGACCGCACTAGGCTCAGGAGCTTTCGCGGTCGGTATCGCTGCCTGGGTCTTTCGCCGAAAAAAGCTGCACACGCTCATGCGCATGGCGCTGCTCACAAGTTTTCTGGCATATGCCTGCGGCCTGCTGCTGCTGGGAATTGACGCAGGGCGTCCGTGGAACTTCTATTGGATCGTCTTTCCGTGGAAATGGAACATGCATTCGCCGCTCGCGGAAGTGGCGATCTGCATGTCGATTTACGCCATGATTCCATTGGCCGTGGAAAACATTCCTCCCGTTCTTGAACGGCTCTGGTATTTCGACTCGCGGCTGCGGCCTGGCGTGGAGTTGGTTGAGAAACGCCTTCATTATTTCTTTCCGTGGATCATCGCCGCGGCGTATCTTCTGCCCGGCATGCATCAGTCGTCCCTGGGCGCCTTGATGCTGCTGGCTGGTGAACGAGTTCACCCTCTGTGGCAAACGCCTTGGCTGCCGGTTCTCTATCTCGGCGCTGCGTGCTTCATGTCGTTTGGTTGCGTTGCGGGCACAACGATGCTTTGCTGCCTTGTCTGGAAACGCGCCATGGACTCAGATGTGCTCGATGAAGCAGCGAAAATCACATCGTGGCTAATTTTCGGGTGGCTCGCCCTGCGATTCCTCGACATTCTCTTCCGCGGCGCACTTGGCACGGCGTTTCACTTCGACCGGTTCGCGGGCGTCTTCTGGCTCGAGACACTTCTCGTAGCCGTCGGCGGCATTCTGCTTTGGAAGTCGGTTCAGAACCACGATCCGCAACCGATGTTCATGGGCTACATCCTCAGTTCCGCTGGAGGGATGATTTACCGCTTCAGCCCAACCACGTTGGCTTTCCGGCCAAACCCGCAGGCGCTTTATTTCCCCAAGACGATTGAAGTGCTGGTTTCCCTCGGATTCATCTCTCTGGGCGTGCTGGGATTCCTGATCGCGGTGAAGCGGCTCGCGATTCTGCCGGCGCCGCTGAGCGAGTGGCATGACATGGCAAATTACTTCCGCTTCCGGCGGCCCTACATCCGGTGGACGGGCTATTTCAAGTGGGGACATATCGGCGAAAACGAAACGCCGGGTTCAGAGCAATAGCAGGCATCTATGGCGAAACGAATCACAATTGATCCAATCACGCGCATCGAAGGCCACCTCCGCATCGACGTGGAGGTCGACAACTACGCGGTTAGCAACGCATGGGCGTCCTGCACCATGTGGCGGGGCATTGAGAAGATTCTCCGCGGCCGCGATCCGCGCGATGCGTGGCTCTTCACGCAGAGGTTCTGCGGCGTTTGTACGACCGTGCATGCCATGGCCAGTGTGCGCTCCGTGGAAGATGCGCTGAAACTGGAGATCCCTCCCAACGCGCAATACATTCGGAACCTGATCCTGATTGCGCACGCCTTGCACGACCACATTGTGCATTTCTATCAGCTCTCGGCTCTGGACTGGGTGGATGTGATGCAGATTCCGAAAGCGGATCCGGCCGCGACGGCGAAGCTGGCCGAGAGCATCTCTCCCTGGACTCGTAACTCACGCAACGAACTGAAGGCTGCACAGGATCGAGTCAACGCCGTAGCAGCCAGCGGACAGCTTGGAATCTTTGCGAACGGATATTGGGGACATCCGGCGATGAAGTTGTCACCCGAGGTGAACCTGCTGGCGTTCTCGCACTATGTGCAGGCACTCGAGTATCAGCGAAAGGCATTGCAGGTGGTCGGCATTCTGGGGTCGAAGACGCCTCACATTCAGAATTTGACGGTCGGGGGAGTGGCGAATGCGATTGACCTCGATAGCCAATCGGCGCTGAGCATGGACAAGCTGGAGATGATCCGCGGACTACTGGCCGAGGTCGCGCAGTTCGTGCAGCAGGTCTATTTCGTCGATGTGTGCGCAGTGGCTGCGATGTATCCCACCTGGTTTGGAATTGGTAGCGGCGTGAAGAATTATCTCGCCGTTCCGGATCTGCCGATAGACAGCCGTGGGTCTGCTTACGAGCTGCCCGGTGGATACATTCACGGAGGTGAACTCGGAGGCGTAAAGGGATTCCAAACCGCGGCCGATCCAGCTTTCCGCCAGGCGGTCACCGAAGATGTGATGCACGCCTATTATCAGGGCGACAAACCGCTCCATCCTTGGGTGGGTGAAACCGAGCCCGCCTTTACCGGCTGGGACGGAGAACAGAAGTATTCCTGGGTCAAGGCTCCCCGATATAACGGCGAGCCGGCACAGGTCGGTCCGCTCGCGCAGGTGCTGATTGGGTATGCTCAGGGGCATCCGCTGACAAAGAAGTATACGGATATGGCGATAGAGAAAGTTGCTGCCATTGGCGGCCCAAGGGCGACACCAGCGGCGTTGCACTCGACGCTAGGGCGTCACGCGGCACGCGCGATTCGCGCCTGCATGCTGGCTGAGCTGGCACAGAAACACTGGCAACTGCTCGTGGATAACATCGCGAAAGGCGATTACTCGGTTCACAATCAACCCGTCCTGCCGTCGCATGAGGTACAAGGCGTCGGAACGCATGAGGCTCCTCGGGGAACGCTTTCGCACTGGATCGTAATTAAAGACGAGAAGATCAAAAACTATCAGGCTGTGGTGCCGTCGACGTGGAACGCGAGTCCACGCGATCAAAAGGGAACGCATGGACCGTACGAAGCTTCTCTGCTGCACACGCCGCTGGCGCGTCCGGAAGAGCCGCTTGAAGTTCTGCGCACCGTGCACTCCTTCGATCCTTGCATGGCTTGCGCCTGCCATGCATTTGATCCGTCAGGAAGGAAGATCGGGGTCGCAAAGATTCTGTGAGGACTGCACTCATCGGCGGAATTGGAAACGTCCTGCTGGGGGACGACGCCGTTGGTCCTTATGTCCTGCGGCTTCTTGAGTCGAAGTACGAATTTGGGTCAGACATCGAGCTACTTGATCTTGGGACACCAGCGCTCGACCTGACTCATCAGATCGTAGGACTGAAATCGCTCATTCTGATCGATTCGGTAACGAGCGATGATCCTCCCGGGACGGTCATACTTTATAAGAAGGACGACATCTTGCGGGTCGCGCCCGCCGAGAGGCTCGATCCGCACTCCCCGGCGTTGTCCGAATGCCTGCTGACCGCGGAGATGCTGGGATCGAGTCCGGAAAATGTTCTGCTTGTGGGCATTGTCGGAGCTGGGTTCGAGCCAGGAAGCGCTTTGAGCGAGAGCGCGCGGAATGCCGTTGGACCCGCAATCGAAGCGATTCTGTCAGAGCTCAGGCGGCTTGGATATGCGGTCCAGAGAAAGTCTTCGGCCGGGAAACTTGCTCTTTGGTGGACTCAGCCGTCGGAAGAGTTGCCTACCCCGTCGTAGAGACGTTTCTTGCGACATCCTGGCCGGTGCATTTCCTTTGTGACCAGAAGGCGTAATGAGCTACGCTTCTACGAACGCAACGCTTTTTCTGGACTCGCTATCGCTTCTGCGAGATCTGCAAGAAACATCGCGGCGCGAGCGCCGTCCGCCACCCGGTGATCGCAGGAAATGGTGAGATTCATCGTGGGGCGCACCGCGGGCTTGCCTTCCAAAGCAACTACGCGATCTGCGATCGCACCAATTGCCAAGATTGCTGCCTGTGGCGGCGTGATGATTGCGCTGAACTGATCCACTTTATACATCCCAAGATTGCTGATGGTGAAGGTCGCGTCAGAGATGTCGGCTGGCCTCAATTTGCCCGCCCGGGCACGCTCCGCCAGTTCTTCGCGTTGAGCGGCGATTTCAGAAAGACTCGCTGTATGGGCGTTGCGGACCACTGCAGCGACGACTCCATCGTTCACCGCGATCGCGATTCCCATGTGAACGTAGTCGTGGAGATGGATTCCATCTAAGGACCAACTGGCATTCAGCCGCGGATGCTTGAGCAACACCCGCGACACCAGCGCAACCAACAAATCGGTGTGAGTTATGCGAACCGAATGTCTCAGGTCGATTCGATCGACGAGTTGATTGCGATACTCGTTCAGCTCATTGGCATCAATCTCACGAATCACGAAGAAGTGCGGGACGGTCGTCCAGCTCTGGGTTGTGCGCTCAGCCATGATTCGGCCGAAGGATGTGGGTACCACGATGTCAGGCGACTTAGGTGCAGCAGGCGCCGAACCTCGCGCGGCAGCTTGCACATCCGAAGCGAGGATTTCTCCATCTGCGCCGGAACCACGGAGCTGGTTGACATCGACGCCCAATTCTTTGGCTAAGCGGCGGGCCTTGGGAGATATCTTTGCAGCCGGTGAAGCTGCCGAGTTTGACTCTGCGGAGACGCGGGCCGGTGGAGGTTGGTCGATTAGCGCGCGAGAACCGCCGCGCGCTACGGGTACAGCACTCTCGGACTCGGCTGGAACATTTTCTCCAGCCGCAACAATCCACGCTATAGTTCGGCCGACTGGAATGTCGGCGCCTTCCTGAGCCTTAATTCCGGCAAGAATCCCGTCAGCCGGTGCTTCCACTTCGACAACGGCTTTGTCGGTTTCTATGTCAAGAAGAGGTTCACCCTTCGAGACACGGTCTCCTTCCTTCTTCCGCCAAGCAAGGAGCTTGCCGGTTTCCTGCGCCATCTCGAGGGCGGGCATTACAACGCTGAAGGCCATGGTGTTTTATCGGGGGAAGGCATACCTATGGCCTTCAGCTGGAAACTCCTACCCGCTCGGTTTTGGCGCTGGTCTCGATCATCTCGAGAACACGCTCGCTGGGTGGAGCTTCGCTTTCTCGTGTAGTCGGCAGCGGACCATTGACAGTGAAGTAATGGGCGCCGGCGACCAGAAGTTCTTCTGCGGGGAACCGGGTGATGACTTCGTGGCCCGTTGGCGTGACAACAATTTCTTCTTCGATTCGCGCGGCGCTCCAGCCGTCGGTCGAGGGCCAGAAAGTCTCCAGAGCGAATACCATCCCGGGCTTGATCTCGACAGGATGGTCGAACGATACGAGGCGGCTGATCACTGGCTTTTCCCAAATAGCGAGACCGATGCCGTGGCCGTACTGCAGCGCGAAAGCCGCTTCCTCATTCGGGAAGCCGAAGTCTTGCGCCTTAGGCCAGACCGCGGCAATCTCGGCGGTAGTGCGGCCGGGACGAACCAGTTCGATCGCAGCATCGAGGTACTCTCGGCAGCGCTTATATGCGTCCACCATTGCCCGCGAGGCAAAACCTACGGTGAAGCAGCGGTAGTAGCAAGTGCGATATCCCATGTAGGAATGAAGAATGTCGTAGTACACAGGATCGCCCGGTCGCAGAACACGGTCCGAAAATACGTGCGGATGCGGATTGCATCGCTCGCCGGAAATCGCGTTTACGGCTTCGACATATTCCGAGCCGAGGTCGTATAGAACTTTGCTCACGAGTCCTACCGCCTCGTTCTCACGAAGGCCGGGCTTCATGGCGCGGTAGAGTTCGTCATACGCAGCGTCCACCATCATCGCCGAAGTATTAAGCAGCGCAATCTCGTCCTGCGTCTTGATGACCCGCGCCTCCGACATGAGTTGCTGTCCGTCGACAACTTCGAGACCTTCCTTCTGAAGCGCAAACAAAACCGGAAGTTCAATAATGTCGATGCCGACGGGCTCTTTGTGCAGGCCGCGCTTTTCAAGCTCAATGCGGATTTTTTTTGCAACATCTTCGGCGCGTCCCATCTCAGGGGTCATGGCCCCGCGGAGCATTGAGATTCCAGGCCGCGAGCGCTCGCCGAGCCATGGGCAATTGAGCTGATGATGCTTCGCCGCGGATCCAAAATCCCAGAGGATCGGGTCGTCGTTCTGCGGGAGGAGCGTAAATCGATTGGCCTTGTCCTGCGCCCATGTGCCAATGTGCGTTGCAGTCAGGTAGCGCACGTTGTTCATGTCGAAACAAAGCAAAGATCCCATCGAGGACTTGGCAAGCAGGTCTTTCGCTTTCTGCAGACGTTCCCGGCGCAAGCGATCAAAGTCGATGCGATTTTCCCAGTCGACCGCCATCGTTCCATGCGTTTTGAGTGCCATGACAAACTCCTTAGCCGTGAGCGGTAAGCCATGAGCTATGAGCACTTCTTGCTCATTGCTCACAGCTCATCGCGCTACTCACTTGCCGCACATCTTTTTCGCGGCTTCGAATACTTGTTCTTCCGTCGGAACCGTGACATCTTCAAGCGGCGGCGAAAATGGGATCGGGACGTGCATCGCTCCCATACGTTTCACCGGGGCGTCGAGATCGTAGAACGCTCCTTCCGCGATCACTGCGGCGAGTTCGGCCGCGACGCCGTACCGGCCGTAGCCTTCGTCCATCACAATCACACGGGACGTTTTCTTGACCGAATCGATGATGGTCCTTTCATCGAGCGGCCACGTTGTTCGCGGATCAACGACTTCCGCGCTTACGCCTTCTTTCTTGAGCAGAACGGCCGCGCCTAAGGCCACCTGGACCATACTGCTGGTCGCAACGATCGTAATGTCTTCGCCGCGGAGCTTGATGTCCGCGACCCCGAGTGGAATTGTGTAATCTTCCGCCGGAACCGGGCCCTTCAGCTTGTACATCATCTTGTCTTCGAAGAAGACGACTGGGTTTTCGTCGCGAATCGCGGTTTTCAGAAGGCCCTTCGCATCGTAGGGAGTCGATGGCAGAACCACTTTGAGACCCGGAATGTGGCTGAACCAGGCGTGCAACGATTGGGAATGCTGCGCGGCGGAGCGGCGAGTAGCGCCGAGAGTTGTCCGCATCACCATCGGAACTTTCCAGTGTCCGCCGGACATATAGTGCGCTTTGGCTGCCTGATTGACCATCTGGTCCATGGTGAGTGTGAGGAAGTCGCCGAACATGATGTCGACAACGGGGCGTAAGCCCGTCATCGCCGCTCCGACGCCGATTCCGCTGAAACCGGCCTCCGAGATTGGGGTATCGAGGACGCGCTCGCGGCCAAATTCTTCGACGAGACCCGAGAGGACTTTGAAGGGCGTTCCCGCTTCCGCGACGTCTTCGCCGAAAATGCATACGCGTGAATCACGGCGCATCTCTTCCGCGAGAGCTTCCCGGACAGCCTGCGCGAATGTCAGTTCGCGATCAGGCATAAATGTCCTCGCCAACCTGATCAATGCTGGGGTATGGGGCACCGATGGCGAACTTCACCGCAGCGTCTATCTCCTTCCGCGCTTCCTCCGAGACTTGTTCCAGTTCTACGACGTTGGCGAGCCCCTTGGACATTAGCCACTTTCCATGAAGGCTGATCGGATCACGCTCGGTCTTCCAGTGCTGTTCCTCCTGCTTCGACCGGTAGTATTCCCGGTTGATGTCGCCGACGTGATGCCCGCTGTATCGGTATGTATTTGCTTGCAGAAAAGCTGGGCCTTCGCCGCCACGCGCACGCTTCACTAGTCGTGCCGCGATTTCGTTCACCGCGCGAACGTCCTGGCCATCGACGACTGCGGTCTCGATTCCAAACGCTGTGGCGCGGCCCAGAATGGTTCCGGCGGTCGTTTCAGAGTAGTGCGTGTACTCGTTATAGAGATTGTTTTCGCAAACGTAGATCACAGGCAGCTTCCAAAGCTGCGCGAGGTTCATAACTTCGTAGAGTGATCCCTGACCGAGAGCTCCTTCCCCGAAGAAGCAGACGGCAACTCTTCCATTTCCAAGCTTCTGCGAAGAGAACGCTGCGCCGGTCGCAATTCCCACGCTGCCACCCACAATTGCATTCGCGCCCAGATTGCCGGTAGCGGGATCGGCGATGTGCATCGAACCGCCCTTACCCCGGCAATATCCGGCTTCTTTGCCCAACAACTCTGCGAACATGCGATCGGGAGACGCGCCTTTCGCCAGGCAATGTCCATGGCCACGGTGCGTACTGGTGATGTAATCATCGATGCGCAGCGCTTCGCAGATTCCGACGGCCACGGCTTCTTCTCCGCTGTAGAGATGGGCCAGTCCGGGCATGAGCGCGCGTGTGTAAAGCTCGTTAACCTGCTCTTCGAACAGACGAATGCGCACCATTTGGCGATAGGCGCGCAGCCACTTCTCCTTCCCGACCGAGAGTTCTCGATCCGCGTCCGATTTAGAAGCAGCGGTTGTCACTTCTTTGGACCTCCAGTCGTGACCGGAGTAGTCACGCCCGACATCGCCGCCAGAACATCAAACACACAGGCAAAGTCGTACTTGGTCCAGCCCATGCCGCGAGCGGCTGTTAGGAATTCGTTGCTGACTGCCGTTGTCGGCAACGGGACGTCAAGCTGGCGGCCCAGATCCATGGCCAACATCATGTCCTTCTGCATCATGTTTACGTCGAACCACGCTTCTTCCGGTTGTTGCAGGACAAAGGGTCCTCGGTACTTGATCATTGGTGAAGCGACGGCGCTATTCACGAGGACATCAACCGCTGTCTCTCTCGCAATCCCACTCTTCTCCGCCAACAGGACACCTTCGGAAAACGCCAACATCTGAACGGCAAGACTCAAGTTGACGGCGATCTTCATCGATAGCGCGAGCCCGTTGTCTCCGACATGAGTCACCTTCGGTCCGATATCAAGCAACAGCGGCTTAATCTTCTCGAAGGTTTCTTTGCGTCCGCCCACCATGACCGACAATTTGCCTTCCTGCAGCGTGATCACGCTTCCGGACACGGGCGAGTCGACCATGTCGGCCCCAACTGCGCGCACTTTCTCGGCGAGGGAGCGGCTCACGGTGGGGCTGACTGTGCTCATGTCGATGAAAGTCTTCCCTGCGCTGAGACCGGCGAGCATTCCGTCGGGCCCCTCAGTGATGGCTTGAATCGCGGCGGAGTTGGTCACCATCGCGAAAGTGAAGTCGGAGGCCGCCGCCACTTCGCGCGGGGAATTCGCCCAAGTCATTCCCTTTTCGACGAGCCACTGTGCTTTGGCGCGCGTGCGGTTGTAGCCGGTGACTGAGTGCCCTTTGGAGAGGAGCCGGTTCACCATCTGGCTGCCCATGACTCCGAGTCCGATGAATCCAACTTTCGCCATCCGCTTGCTTGCCCCCAATTCAAACGAAGAAGATCTCAACCACGCTTCGCTGCCGGGCGACTCGCAGCCGGAGCGTCACTGTCTTCGCGCACCTGCACCAAGTGCTCCCGCATGGTCTCGCGGGCTTTCTCGGCGTCGTGACGTTCGACAGCATCGAGGATTCGCTTGTGATGAAGCTGTCCGCGCTCGGGTCCGCCCGGAACCCGAAATATCCGCAGGCGCTGTTCGCGCAATAGGCCGACGATCGAATCGAGCAACGAGAGAATGATTGGATTTGCAGCAGCCTCGGCGAGTGCCAGGTGGAAGTCCAGATCGGCTTCAATGTAAGCCTGAGGATCCTGCCCGGAGCGATCCATCACGGCGACAGCTTCGCGCATCGCGGAAAGTTCGCTCTCCTGAATTCTCTGCGCCGCCATCGCCGCGATCTCAGGCTCGAGCATGCTGCGCACTTCCGCGAGGTGAGTAGACCCCTCGGCCTGCCCAATCTTCACCATCAGGTCGAGCGATTGGCGCACCGCCTGCGTGGTGCCGTCGGTAATAAAGGTCCCACGTCCGGAGTAGGCCTCAACCAGACCTTTTTCACGAAGTGCCTTAACGGCCTCGCGGACCGCGGTTCGGCTCACTCCGAACCGTTGTGCAAGTTCGCGCTCGGCGGGCAATTGATCGCCGGGTTTGAGATCACCCTTAACAATGGATTCTTCGATTTGCTGGACGATTTGCTCATACAGCCGGGATGTTCGCACTAATTTGTACAAGACTGTAGCCTCCGCACGGCAGAGCGGGACGGGGGAGGAACCGCTTATGGTCCGGCTACTATACCGCAATTCCAGAGGGTAAGAGCGAGCTGCTTCAGTAGACTGCATTGCTGGTTTATAGGTCTAGTGGTATGACCACATGCAATGTACCGCACATCCTGTCGGGAATGCAAGGGTGCAAAACGTGGACTTTTCTCGGAAAATCAGGGTTCCGTATTAGGGACTTCTCAAAGACCTACTACATAGGGTAATAGTTCTTCACAACGCCCAGCCAGATCTGAATTCTCTTGACACTGTTTCCCGGATGATGGTATGGCTGTCGGACCAGTAAGACGGAGGGGTTCTATGCAAAACCGCACGGTTCGTGCGTCCCAGGATGTGCGCACGGCTGCGACCCGGTTGTTCGTTGCTGCCCTTTTGCTGCTCTCGGTTGCCGGATTTGCCCAGACTACAGCGGGGCGCATCCTTGGAACATTGACCGATCAAAGCGGCGCTGCGGTCAGTGGAGCCATCGTTACCGTGACAGACACGGAGCGCGGAACATCTCGCACGACGAATACCGACGACACGGGAAACTTCGCGATCCCCGATTTGCAGCCGGGCACATACAGGATTCGCGTTGAGGCCAAGGGCTTCAAGAGCACCGAGCGCCCTTCGGTGACCATCGAAGTCGCGACCGACGTCCGCTCCGATTTCACTCTTCAGCCCGGACAGGTGAATGAGATCGTTACGATCAGCGATCAAGTCCCGCTGGTAAATACCACGTCGGCAACTCTGGGCGGCACGCTCAGCAATAAAGAGATCAACGACCTGCCGCTGAACGGCAGGAACTACGAAAATCTCCTGCAGCTGCGTCCGGGAGTAATGCGCTATCCGGGAGGCGGATTCTCGACGACAAGTTCCAACGGTCTACGCGCCGAGGATAACTCGTACTTCATTGAAGGTCTGTTCAACAGCGAGCCCTATTCAGGACAGGCGATCGTCAACGGCGCCGGCATCGCGGGAGATTCCGCGACAATCCTGCCGATTGACTCCATCCAGGAATTCAACGTGCAGCAGAATCCTCCCGCTGAGTACGGATGGAAACCCGGATCGGTAGTCAACGTTGGCTTGAAAGGTGGAACCAACAACATCCACGGCAGCGCCTTCATGTTTGGGCGCGAAGGCGCGATGGATGCGCGCAACTTCTTCAATGCCTCCCCAGCAACCAAACTCCCTCGGACACTGGAGCAGTTTGGCGGAAGCGTTGGCGGCGCAATGGTTAAAGACAAAGCGTTCTTTTTCGGCGCGTATGAAGGGCAGCGCTACAACGTGGGCAATTCCTTTGGAGGCGTCACCAGTCCTTCGATGGTCACGATGCCTGCGAATGCTACGTGCGTTTTTCTGGCGACGGGCGACTGCGCCGACAGCATTCCGGATACGATTGCTGATCTCCAGGCCGGCGGTATCACCGTTAGTCCTGCAAGTCTTTCGATCGCGGGGTGTGCTCTTTCCGGGTCTTCCGTCACCTGCAACGGCAAAGGATTTCCGACGAACAACAATCCGACGATCGACATTCCAAACGGCTTCAACAATGTCGTTCACGTGGACAACGCCGTCGGGAAATTCGACCTCACGCTGAACGATCGACACAGCCTTAGCGCGATGTACTTCTTCGGAAGCAACTCCGGCACGGTGGAAGACTTCCCCGAGCTGCAACAGAATTGGCGTTCGAACATTCACACGCGAGCGCAAGTGCTGGGCGCAAGCTGGATCTGGACGCCCAATGCGCGCTGGGTGAATGAACTTCGATTCGGCTACAACCGCCTTTATCAGCCAACGCTCGAAGGAGATCTCAACACTCCAGCCTCATCGTATGGGCTGAACACCGGTGTAAGCGGTCCCTTCACTGGCGGATTGCCGCGCATTGGATTTGCCGGCTATTTCTTCCCCGGTCTTGGCGGATTCAAATGGCCGAAGTTTCAGGGGCCGGATTCCATCACGCAAGTGGTCGATCATATCGCTCACCCCTACGGCAAGCACAGCTTGAAATTCGGCGCGGACTTTCACGCAAACCGGGTAACCAACGCGGCCTATGGCAATTCGCGGGGAAGCATCACCTTTCTGGGAGGCAACACTCCGGATCCAGCCAATCCCGGAAACTTCCTGAATACCTCGCAGCTTGAAGATTTCTTCTCCGGCGCACCGTTCAAGGCGTCAGTGGAAGTCGGCAATCCAACTCGTCACTTGCACAACTGGGCCTACGGATTCTTCTTCCAGGATGATTATCGTGCGACCAAGAATCTGACGCTGAATTTTGGTGTCCGCTATGAATACAGCACGGTCGTCAAGGAAGCGAACAATCTGATCGGAAACTTCGATCCGACCGCACCGACCGGCGTAATCCAGGCTGGTGTGGGCGGGGTCGGCAATATCTACAACCCCGACCACAAGAATTTTGGTCCGCGTGCCGGCTTTGCCTGGGACATCGCCGGGAACGGCAAGACGGTCGTCCGCGGCGGCGGGGGCCTGATTTACGAGACGGTTAACTGGCAGTCGTTTGTTGCCTTCAATAACGCATTTGGAATCGGTAACGTTCCAACGGCATCCCTCTTGCCCGGTGGCACGATCGATGCCGGGAACATCACCGTGTTCCCGAATTTCCCTTGGGACAACGGTCCGGTGTACGGCAATGCGAACGCGATCGACTGTAATGCCAGCGCGTGTCCAATCATGAGCGTGGACCGCAAACTCACCACGCCTTATGTGTGGACTTGGACATTAAGCTTGCAGCACGCGTTCACTCCGAATATGTCGCTCGAAATGGCCTATGTCGGAAACCACGGCACAAACCTGATGGGCATCCGCGATGTGAATCAGCCTCCGGTCGGATCGGGATGGCCTGCGGCTGCAATTCAAGCCTGCATTGCTTCCGGGTATACCGATCCCAACAACTGCGCACCGGATAGCACGGGCGGCGAAGAAGCGAATCGTCCCTATGCGAATCAGTTCCCAACCCTGAGCAATGTTTTCCAGATGGGAAATGTCTATCGGTCCAACTACAACGGTTTGCAAGCGACTCTCAATGCCCGCAATTATCACGGGCTCAGCGCAGTTATCGGCTACACCTACTCGCATGCGCTGGATGACCTCGGTGCGAACTGGGACTTCGGCTACGGTTCGGGGCTCCCGCAGAACTCGTATAACCTGAATGGCGAGTACGCTAACAGTGACTTTGATATCCGGCACCGTCTGACGGTGTCGCTCACCTATGCCATACCTGGCCGCAAGGGCGCTGGACAGATGTTGGAAGGTTGGGAGATCAACACCATTGCAACACTTGAAGGATCTCAGTATTGGGGACCCATCGATCTCGGCACAGACGCAGCCGGAACCGGCCCTTTGCCAGTGAGCCCGCCAGCGACAGCACCCATCCGCTGGAGCTTCTTCGGCAAGACCTCGGACTTCAAGTCGCGCGGCGGAGTTGGAATTCCCTTCTTCCCAGGAGCTAGCAATGCCGCGTGTGCATCTCAGGCCCTGACACTGGACGGAGGCACGGCCGGTCCTTCCACCGCGGCGCTAAACCTGTTCGGCTGCTACGCGCAGGGGAATTCGATCATGATTCCTCCCGGCCTCGGGCAGTTCGGCAATATGCGAAGGAACATGTTCCCCGATTCAGGCTTCAAGAACCTGGATTTTGCCGTCGCCAAGAACTTCCACTTCGGAGAGGTGAAACGGCTGCAATTCCGCGCGGAGTTCTTCAACATTTTGAACCATCCAAACTTCGCGAATCCGTACGGCGGACAGAACGGATTTGGGCTGAACGATCCGTCGGTCCAGCCTTTCGGTTGCGGATGTGCGACGCCGGACGTTGCGGCTGCGAACCCGGTGATTGGATCGGGCGGAAGCCGTGCGGTTCAGCTCGCAGCAAAGTTCACGTTCTAGTTCGGATCTCGATGCGGTATGGGCCGGACGCATGCTGTCCGGCCCTTTTCTTCCTTTTCAGATTGCGCCCGTGGGGTTCTCATGATGGGTCGGATTCAATTCATTCTGTCTGCATTCTTGCTCGCTGTCTTCTGTTCCCTGATTACAGCGGCTCAGGAACACAGTGAACGGACGATCGAGGAAATCAAAACAGAGGCAATTCGCCGCGCCGAGGTCGGACAGTATCCGTTGATCGGGCTTGATCCCGCCGATGTGAAAGAGGCGTTACAGAACGTTCACACGAAAGACAAAGACGAGTGGGCCGCGGCGTTCATGCACGTCGCGGACAAGTACTTCAACGAAGCGAAGTCGATAGAGAAAAGCGATCCGACGAAAGCGAATGCCGATTACATCCGGGCCTGGCGGCTTTATTCGTTTGGGCGCTGGCCGATTCCGGCGTCTCCAGGAAAGCAGCGATCTTACGAAAGGGCGATCGAGGCGTTCCTCGATCATGCCAAGTTTTATGATCCCCCGCTCGAGGTTGTTCGCATTCCCTTCGAAGGAAAAGAAATCATCGGCTACCTGCGGCTGCCGAAAAATGCGAAGGGGACCGTACCGCTGGTCATTGCGGTCAACGGACTCGACAGCCGAAAGGAAGATTTGACCGAAAGCTTCGGTGCGATTTTGCCCTTCGGTATTGCGTATCTTGCGGTCGACGGGCCGGGCACAGGGCAAAATCCGATCAGGGTCACGGAGAACGCCGACCGCATGTTGTCGAAGGTTATCGACTACGCGCAATCGCGCCCCGAGATCAATAAGAATCGCATCGCGATATACGGGGTCAGTTGGGGCGCCTATTGGGCCACGAAAATGGCGATTGTCGAACGGTCCCGATTGCGTGGGGCGAGCGCACAGTCTCCACCGGTTGATGAATTCTTTCAGAAAGACTTCCTGCTGAACCACCTGTTAGGGAATCGCGAATATCTCTTCGACCAGGTTCCTGCGTTGATGAACATTCTGGAAGGCGTTCACACGCTGGACGAGATGGCCGACTATCTGCCAAAGATGTCGCTGGTACACCAGGGGCTTCTCGGCAAACCGATGGCTCCTATGCTTGTCATCGCCGGAGTGCTGGATACGCAAGTACCGATCGCGGACGATTATCTGCTTCTCAGCAAAGGCGACACGCCCAAGGAGGCGTGGATCAATCCGCAGGGTGGGCATCTGGGTAGGCAAGTCGGTGTGTGGCCCGATCCCCGTATTTTCAAGCAAGTCATCATTCCGTGGTTGGTGAAGACGCTACAAGCTCCACAGAACTGACAGTTGTTACAGAGTTGAGTGTCAAATTCATAGACGCGAGATCCTACCGATGGCCAGTACAACTATCATCCCGACAGAAGAGCCGCCTAAAGCACCGCCGAAGCGGTTCTACTCATCGCTGTGGGTGCAGGTCAGCGTCGCGATTTTGATCGCAGTCGCGTTCGGCTATTTCAGCCCAAAGCAGGCCATAGCGATGAAACCGCTGGGCGATGCATTCATCCGTCTCATTACGATGATCATCACGGTGATGATCTTCTGCACTGTGGTCACTGGAATTGCCGGGATGCGCGACCTGCGCAAAGTCGGCCGCGTTGGAGGCAAGGCGCTTCTGTACTTCGAAGTGATTTCCACTCTAGGCCTCGTGATCGGATTGGTTGTCGGAAATGTGGTGCATCCCGGAACCGGCTTCAACGTCGACGTATCTACGCTGGATGCAAAGGCAGTCGCAGAATACGCGGGCCAGGCTAAGGCGCAGACGGTCACCGACTTCCTGATGCACATCATCCCGACGACCATTGTGGACGCCTTCGCCAAGGGAGACATCCTGGAAGTCGTGCTGGTTTCGATCCTCTTCGGAGCTGCCATGTCCGCGGCTGGATCTTTCGCGAAGCCCATGGTCGATATGCTCGAGTCGCTGAGCCGAGTCGTGTTCCGAATGGTAGATATCGTCATGAGATTTGCGCCAGTCGGTGCATTTGGCGCGATGGCGTTTACGGTCGGCAAGTATGGGCTGGCTTCGCTCGGGCCCCTGTTGAGACTGATTACATCATTCTGGACGACGTCAATTCTGTTTGTCATCGTCGTGTTCGGGATCGTGTCGTGGATGGCCGGGTTCAACCTGTTCAAGTTCCTTGCGCATATTAAAGAAGAAATCCTGCTCGTACTCGCGACGAGTTCCTCCGAAACCGCGATTCCGACGTTGATGGAGAAACTGGAAAAGCTGGGCTGCTCTCGCTCTCTCGTTGGACTGATTGTTCCGACCGGTTACACGTTCAACACGGATGGCAGTGCTCTCTACATGACATTGGCGGCGCTGTTTGTGGCGCAGGCGACTAACACTCATCTGACGTTGCTCCAGCAGATGACGATCTTCTCGGTAGCGATTCTGACATCCAAAGGTGCGAGCGGTGTGCAGGGAGCCTCTTTCATTGCGTTGGTCGGAACTTTGAGCGTGATCCCGGCAATCCCCGTTGCTGGCATGGCGTTGATTCTGGGCATCGACCGATTCATGAGCATGTGCCGAGCGCTTGTCAACATGATCGGGAATGGCGTCGCTACGGTCGTCGTGGCGCGATGGGAAAACGAACTCGATCGCGACACACTGCAGCGCAATCTGGCCTGACCCGCTTTGCCACCAATACATTTTTCCCGTAGCCTCGTTGCATGAGCGAGATGGTTTCGATTGTTACCGGCGCCTCCGGCGGCCTGGGAACTCACGTCACCGAGACTTTCCTGAATGCGGGCTACACGGTCGCAGGTGTATCTCCCAGGATCAAGCAGTCCGATTTCGACAACGCCCGATTCGCGGCATTCCCTGCCAATCTGAATAGCCTTGCTGCGGCTCGCGCCGTGGCCGATGCCGTGGTCTCAAGGTTTGGCAAGATCGATGTACTCGTTCACACCGTTGGCGGATTTGCCGGAGGTCAGACCGTCGCTGATTCCGACGATGCTACTTTTCAGCGCATGTTCGATCTCAATGTCAGCAGCGCGTTTCATATGCTTCGCGCAGTAATTCCGTACATGCGCACCGCGAAATCAGGCCGCATCGTCGCAATCGGCAGTCGTGCCGCAGAAGCTCCCGGAGCCGGCGTGGGTGCCTACAGCGCGTCGAAAGCGGCTCTGGTGTCCCTAATTCGCACTGTTGCCTTGGAAAACAAGGACACCGGGATCACGGCCAACGTCATCCTTCCCGGGACGATTGACACTCCCGCCAACCGCCAGGCGATGCCAACAGCCGATACTTCACAATGGGTGCAGCCCGCTTCCATCGCAGACCTCATCCTATGGCTGTGCGGAGACGGCGGTAAAGACGTGACGGGCGCGGCAATTCCCGTTTACGGAAAAGGGCTGTAACGGCGCCACGTAACCCTTTCGTAACCCTCCTGCATGCACATTTTTTGTTGCACTTTAATACTAGTGAAATATCTTGCAAGTAACCTGTGTTCAGGAGGCGTTCATGGGATCTGCCCGCGCTGCGAAGTCTCTGCCTTTGAAAGTCGCTGCCGTGTGTTACCGGCGCCGTGGCAGCGCGGTGGAATTTCTGCTCGTGAACACCAATGGCGGCAATAAGTGGACCTTCCCGAAAGGCTCTACCGACGCTCGCCTTTCGCACAGCCAGGCCGCCGAGCGCGAAGCCGCTGAAGAAGCCGGCGCGATCGGGACCATCGAGCCTCGTCACTTTCATCTCTACCTGCACTCGAAGGGCGTATTCTGGCAGCCCGGCGGCGTGCAGGAGTTCGTAGTCAAGGCCTTCCTGATGGAAGTTCATCAGACGCGCCGTCCGGATGAAGCGAATCGCAAACCGACGTGGGCCAGCCCTGAAGAAGCCAAGCGCCGTCTCGCCAAGGGGCGCGAAGTGAAGTACTCGCGCGAACTTGACGCTGTTATCGACCGGGCGCTGGAGCGCATTCAATTCCACAGCGAGTTGTGGGGAGCCTATCCAAGCGCGCGGAATGCCCGACCGGCCAAGGATCCTATCGCCACGGCTGTGTGGCCGTAGATTTTGCGGCCGCCATAGCGCATTCTTCCTTTGCCGCTTGAACGCATACGCGAGTCGCTTTCTCTATCCCTCTCCTCTCACGATCCCCCATGCGAATCACCGATCTGTAGGTACAGATCTGTAGTAGAATCGGTCCCCACTTTATGGCCGATATGGATATCAGTTCGCTTCGCGCGGCATTTCGGGGCCGAGTATTCGAGCCAACCGATGCCGGCTACAACGAAGCTCGCCAGATCTGGAACGCGAGCATCAACAAACATCCCCGGCTGATCGCAAGGTGCGCAGGTGTTGCCGATGTGATCGCGGCAGTCACTTTCGCACGCGCGAACAATCTGCTAACCGCGATTCGCGGCGGCGGCCACAATGTCGGAGGCCGAGCGCTCTGTGACGATGGCTTGGTCATTGATCTCTCTCGAATGAAGTCCGTGCTGGTAGACCCTGCGAAACGGCGTGTTCGAGTACAAGGCGGCGCGACTCTTGGCGATATGGACGCTGAGACCCATGTCTTTGGACTCGCCGTACCAGCCGGCATCGTACCCAAAACTGGCATTGGCGGCTTGACCCTGGGCGGCGGCGTCGGATGGTTGATTCGCAAGTACGGCATGACCATCGACAATCTGCTCTCAGCGCAAGTGGTGACTGCGGACGGAAGAGTAGTGACGGCGAGCGCATCAGAAAACGACGATCTGTTCTGGGCTCTGCGCGGCGGCGGTGGGAATTTCGGCGTTGTCACCAGTTTCGAGTTTCAGGCTCATCCCGTTTCGACAGTATTGGGTGGCCTGCTTCTCTACCCCCGTGCAATGGCGTTTGACGTAATTCACAATTTCCGGGATTTTATGGCTTCGGCCCCGGATGAATTGACGGCATACGTCGCCCTACTGCACGGCCCAGATGGATCGCCGCTGGTTGGGGTAGCTCCCTGTTACTGCGGCAGCGTGTCCGAAGGCGAACGCATCCTCGGACCCTTGCGGAAATTCGGTAGCCCGATCCTAGATGGAATCCAAGCCATACCATTCCCGGTCATGCAGTCGCTGTTTGGTCCATCGTTTCCTGACGGCAACCAGAATTACTGGAAATCCACGATGCAACGGGAGTTGCCAGACGACGCGATCACCGCGATTGTCGAGCACATGAACCGATTACAGTCCCCGCTTTCCGTTATTGCCATTGAATATTACGGCGGCGCCGCGGGACGAGCTTCCAAGGAAGCGACCGCATTCCCTCATCGGGATCTGCCCTGGGACATTTTGTTTATCGCTCAATGGACCGATGCCGCGCAGTCGAACATGCACCGCGATTGGGCCCGGGCTGGCGAAGAAATGCTGCATCCTTTCTCGCAGGGTGCGCATTTACTGTCGGTACTCGACGTTGAGACTGATGACGTCATCAAATCGGCGTTCGGTCCTAACTTGGTACGTCTGGCAGCAATTAAGAAGAAATACGATCCCACAAATTTCTTTCGTGTGAATCAAAATATCAAGCCGGACGTCGAGGCCGATGCGGCTTAAAACCAGAGATCCCGGCGATTCTCCAAGCATGACCCTGCTACGATAGTTGCAGTCCCATGATTCAGCTTTCTGGGGCCGGAAAACGCTTCGGCCACAAACTTCTATTCGAAAACGTTGACTGGTTGATCACCAATCGCGACCACATCGGCCTGGTTGGCGGCAACGGCACGGGCAAGTCCACGCTGATGAAGGTTCTCGCTGGCATGGACACGTTCGACTACGGGTCGCTCACCATCGCCAAAGGAACTTCCGCCGGTTACCTTCCGCAAGACGGTCTCACACTCTCGGGCAGGACCGTGTTCGCCGAGTGCATGTCGGTCTTCGACGACCTCCGCGCGATGGAAACGGAACTCGAGTCCTTGATGCACAGCATGGCGGAACTCGATCATACGAGCGCGGAGTACGAGGCAGTGGCGGACCGCTATCAGCGCGTAGAACACGAATTCCGTACGCGAGACGGCTACTCGATCGAGGCGGAAGTCGGTCGGGTCCTTATGGGGTTGGGGTTTGGAAAGGAAGACTGGACGCGGCAAACCGACGAGTTCTCAGGCGGCTGGCAGATGAGGCTTGCGCTGGCAAAGCTGTTGCTGCTGAAACCGAACCTGTTGCTCCTCGACGAACCTACAAATCATCTCGATCTCGAAGCGCGGAATTGGCTTGAAGAGTATCTACAGGAGTATCCGCACTCGTTCGTGCTGATTTCGCACGATCGATATTTCCTCGATGTGACCGTCGACAAGATTGCCGAGATTTGGAACAAGCGATTCTGGTTCTATCCCGGAAACTACGACAAGTTTCTGGCGCAGAAAACGCAACGCAACGAACAACTGCAGGCAGCCTACAAGAACCAGCGCGACCGCATTGAGCAACTGGAAGTGTTCATCAACCGTTTCCGCTATCAGGCGACGAAGGCCAAGCAGGTACAGAGCCGCATCAAAGAGCTCGAGAAGATCGAGCGCATCGAGATCCCGCCCGAGGAAAAGACGATCCACTTCAACTTTCCGCAACCTAAAGCCAGTGGGCGTATCGTGGCGGAGTTTGAAGGCGTCGCTAAGAAGTACCCAGGACGAAATGGCTCGTTGCAGAAAGAAGTTTTCCGCGACGTCAGCTTCATGATCGAGCGCGGCGATCGCATCGCGCTCGTCGGGGTAAACGGAGCGGGAAAATCCACGTTGATCAAGTTGTTAGCTAGCACTGAGCCGCTGACAGCCGGCGAATATAAATTTGGCCACAACGTGCTCGCCGATTACTTCGCGCAGGATCAGTACAAAGAGCTCGATCCGGGCGCCCGCATCCTGGATGACTTGGGTGCTCTTTCTCCGCGCTCCACCGAAACCGAACTCCGCTGCCTGCTGGGATGCTTTCTCTTCTCCGAAGACGATGTGTTCAAGAAAATCGGCGTGCTATCCGGCGGCGAGCGCGGCCGCTATGCTTTGCTTCGGCTACTGCTGCATCCGGCAAACTTCCTTCTGCTCGACGAACCAACGAACCACCTCGACATGCGTGCGAAGGATGTTCTGCTGGATGCGCTGATGAAGTACACCGGAACGGTCGTATTCGTATCGCACGATCGCTACTTCATCGACAAGCTGGCTACCCGTGTGTTTGAAGTCGGCGGCGGCAAGGTCGAGATCTTCCCCGGAAACTACGAAGACTATCTGTGGCGCAAACAGGGTGGGCAGCAAGTGGCGCCGACGCTCGATGACGTGCCGGGCCTTAGCACGGCGAAGGTGGAAGCGGCTACAGCGAAACCCGTCGTGTCCGAACCCACGAATGGCAACGGCAACCAGACGCCCGCTCAGCCTGACGCCGCAAAGAAGCGCCTCAATCCCATCAAGCGCAAGCAGATGGAAGACCGGATTGCCGCTCTGGAGCAAGAGATTGAGAATGCTGAGGAGACCATCTCCCGGCTCGAGGCTGCTTTTCAGAACTTCGTCAGCGCTGAAGAGACACAGCGGCAAGCTGAGGAATTAGATCAGCACAAAGCCGCACATGCAGCGCTGGTTCACGAGTGGGAGGAGATGTCTCAGGAGTTGGAGATCTCCGAGTAGAGAACTTGTCTGCCAAGGCATGCCGGGTTTCAGCCCGGTTGCTCCGTGTTTTACCCCGGTAAGTTACCTTCGCATCCGTACATCACCTTCCGTAATCTCTCGGCCTGTCTTACCGATGTGCGATAGTCAGGATGGCCGAGTGGTCAGCTACTGCTGAAGCCACCCAATTTCATAGACCAACCGCACAGAGCGGCTTGCGTGCCGCGCGGGACCCAAGGAAGGTCGCATGCTTCAATCGTCGGACAATTCTTTCAACTCGAAGTCAGGTTTCCCGGCTTCCAACCCCAACACGTTCAACCCGAAAACTGTGACCGCCCCCGTGGATCAAGCGACCATCGGCCGCACGTTGGTGATCAAGGGCGAGATCAGCGGATCCGAAGCTCTTTACATTGACGGCCGCATCGAAGGAAAGATCACGATGCCCGAGAGCCGCGTGACCATCGGCCGCAACGGCAAGGTCGATGCCAGCATCCAGGCCCGCGAAGTCGTGGTGATGGGCAAGGTAACGGGCAACATCGAGTGCAGCGACCGCGTGGATATCCGCGCCGAAGGTTCCGTCCATGGCGATATCTCCACGGTTCGCATCAGCGTCGAAGACGGCGCCTCGCTCAAGGGCGGCATTCAGGTCCGCAGCGAAGGCAAGAAGGACTCGCAGCCTCAGGCCAAGCAGGAACAGCCCAAGGCGATGGCAGCGACTGCCAACGCGTAACCAGATTTTTGTCGAGTAGAAGCAAAGGGGCACGCCTGCGCGTGCCCCTCGTTCTTTTGTAGAGACGTTGCTGGCAACGTCTCTCTTGCCACAACCTCTTAAGCCTCCAGCATGTTGGTCCAGGTCTTCGTTCGTGCCACTGTCCGCAAGACGTAGCAAATCTACGTCTCTAGGAATTACTTTTTCTCTGCAGGTTTGAAGTCCAGCGAAGCGGAATTCATGCAATAGCGCAGTCCGGTTGGCGCCGGACCATCCTCAAACACGTGGCCCAAGTGCGCTTCGCACTTGGCACACCGGACTTCCGTCCGCACCATGCCGTATTGCGTATCCCGGTGCTCGCTGACGCCACCTTCGGCCGTAGGCTTGTAAAAACTGGGCCAGCCCGTGCCGGAGTTGAACTTCGTCTGCGAATCGAACAACGGGGCCCCGCAGCAAATGCAGTGATACGTGCCGGGCTCCTTGGTATTCCAATATTTGCCGGTAAAGGCGCATTCCGTTCCAGCCTCACGGGTCACATGATACTGCTCATCGGAAAGCTGGTTGCGCCATTCGGCTTCGGACTTTACGACCTTTTCTGCAATCTTTTCAGTCATTGAGAAACCCCATAATTACTTTAGATTCGTAATCGTTAGATGTCTAAACTACTCTGAAAGTGACAGACTCAAACCTGCAATTGGATTCGCCGCGGCTTCCTACGCAAGATGGAGGAGAACTGACAAAGTTTGTACTGCGTTCTCTATCGATTCGGACGTAAATCTCTCATCCGTTTCGTCGTTTTCAATCAAAAATGGGCACATGCCATCTGATGACTCAATCTGCACTTCACACAGGCTGCTCGAGTGTCTGAAGAACCAGAGTCCATCGTCATCCGCACCCGGATGCGACACCGTAAGCTGGCGGACTTGAATGTCCGAACGAATCTCTCGGACCAAGACGATTATTCGATCAATATCGAGCATAAGGTGGACCTTTGGCCGTGTCGGCTTACTGCTCGATTCCTTCGCCAACTTTTCGGTATTTTCCCCGAAAAAACAACAGCGGATCGCCCTCGCGCACTACCACGTCTTCGACCTCGGCAATGAATACGGTGTGGTCTCCTGCGACCTCCGCTGATCGTAGCCGGCATTCCAGATAAGCCAGAGCCCCGTGAAGCATCGGGGTACCGTGGCTGGTCCGGTCAAATCGGGCGCCGGCTTCGGCCTCGGCATTCTCGTGGGTACGTTCGGCCCGCGCATAATACTCAGAAATAGCCCTCTGGTTCTCGCACAGAACATTGATCCCGAACCGTTTCTTGGCGTGCATATGCGCATGAGTGCGCGTACTGTGATCGACGCAAACCAGCACCAGCAAGGGGTCCAGGGAGACCGATGCGAACGCGTTGGCGGTCATGCCGTGGACCTCGCCGTCCATGTCGAGGGTGATGATTGTTACCCCCGTCGCGAAGGCACCCATGGCTTTACGGAATTCTGCGGCATTTAGGGTCATGATGCTTGCTGCTTCGGCCATTCCCAGGCATTTTGCGGCTCTGCCCGCAAGACATAGCAAGCTACGTCTCTGCCAAAGCGTACGGCAACCGCCTACATTACCACGGCGGGGCGTTGTATCATTCGATACAACGTGTCCGCTTCTATTCTTAGGCCCGCCGCAGGCCCCACCTCGGACGCATTGCGCCCAGAGGAGCCTATAACGCGCGAGGCGGCTCTCGAACTCATCGTCTGCGACGATGAGCGATTGCCTGAACTTCTGGTGGCGGCTCGAGCCGCCAAAGAGCGATTCAAGCCGGTGACAATCACCTACTCCCGCAAGGTCTTTCTGCCGCTGACCAATCTCTGCCGCGATTACTGCGGATACTGCATCTTCCGCCGGGGTCCCGGTGACCCCGGCGCCCACACCATGACGCCCGAGGAAGTTCTATCGGTTGCGAAGCAGGGCGAAAAGCTGGGTTGCACCGAAGCTCTTTTCAGTCTGGGCGACAAGCCGGAACTGCTCTTCCCCGAGATGCGTGCGACGTTAAAGCGTTTGGGATATAAGTCCACGCTCCATTACCTCGAAGCGATGTGCGAACTCATCTTGCGCGAGACTACCCTGCTGCCGCACCCGAATCCAGGCTTGCTCAGTGCCGAGTGGATCGAGCGCCTTGCGGCTGTTTCGCCCAGTATGGGATTGATGCTCGAGACCACAAACAAAACTCTGCTCGCTCCTGGAGCGGCACACGACAACGCGCCCGACAAACTACCATCGAAGCGCCTGCGGACGATCGAAGACGCCGGGAAACAGGGCGTACCGTTCACTACGGGAATGCTCATCGGAATCGGTGAATCTCCTCAGGACCGGATCGACACCCTGCTGGCCATCCGCGACCTGCATGAGCGCTACGGCCATATCCAGGAAGTGATCGTACAGAACTTCCGCGTGAAGCCGGCGATCCCGATGGCCCAGTGGCCTGAGCCCTCCCATGGCGAAATGCTTCGGACGGTAGCGGTAGCTCGCTTGTTACTCCCCAACCTCAATATTCAGGCGCCTCCGAATCTGTCCGCACCTTACTATGATGATTTGATGGATGCTGGCATCAACGATTGGGGAGGCATTTCGCCGTTGACGCCCGACTTTATCAATCCGGAAAAGCCCTGGCCTCACTTGGAGCAACTACGGCTTCGCACCGAAGCAAAGGGTTTCTCATTGTGCCAGCGGCTCCCTATCTATCCCGAGTTCGTAGCCTCCGTTGTTGCCAAGCCCAGCCTGCTCGGCGAACGATTGCGGACCGCTGTGGGGGATGACGGTCTGGCGCGGAGGGCGGCATGATCTGCGTCCTCAGCGGCGGAACTGGCGGTGCCAAGTTCGTGGACGGTCTCCGCCAGGCCATGCCCGCCGAGGAGATCACGATCGTGGTCAACACCGGCGATGACCTCCTGTGGTGGGGACTCTACGTCTCTCCTGACATCGACTCGATCACATACGTGCTCTCCGGCATGTTGAGCCGCGAGCGCGGCTGGGGCGTCAAGGGCGACACCTTCCTCTGCCTGCAGGCCATGGGGCAATTGGGCGAGCCCACATGGTTTCACACCGGCGACCGCGACCTCGCCATGCATCTGCTGCGTTCCCGGTTGCTGGCCGAGGGGAAGACGCTCTCGGAAGCGACGGCGGTGATCTCCAGCAAGCTGGGCGTAAAAGCTCGCATTCTTCCGATGAGTAACTCGCGTGTTGAGACTCGAGTGGATACACCTGCTGGCGAACTCAGCTTCGAAGAATACTTCGTGCAACGCTGGTATCAGGATCCCGTCAATTCCGTGCGCTTCGCAGGCGCCTCCGACGCTGAGCCCGCTCCCGGCGTAATCGAAGCGATTGCCAATGCCGATGCAGTACTGATCGCGCCGAGCAACCCCGTGACCAGCATCGGTCCGATACTGGCCGTGCCGGGAATTCATGATGCTCTCCTAAAAGCGCGCGGGAAAATCGCAGCGATCAGCCCAATCGTCGGCAATGCTCCTATCGCCGGACCAGCCGGAATCCTGATGCAGGCCCAGGGGCTTCCCTGCTCGATCGCCGGTGTCGCGAAAGCCTACGAAGAGTTTCTGGACGTTTTGATCTGCGACACCAGAGACGCTCGCGCCGCAGAGGCTCTGCGGCAGAGCGGATTGCGCGTGCAATGCACGCAAACCATCATGCGGAGTTCCGACGACAAAGCCGCACTGGCGCGAGAGGCTCTTCTTTCCGTCTCTGCCGGGTTGCTCAAAGCGGAATCCGCCGCTGGTAACTCCTTCCGCCGTTTGGACCGCGAACCGTGATCCTGGTCCCGATCAAAAATACAGATTCCGCCAAGCAGCGCCTCGCGGCTGTACTCGACCAGCCGTCCCGGACGAAGCTGGCCCAGGCCATGCTCCACGATGTTCTCGCCGCACTGCATGACTGGGAGAAACGGCCCGATGTCGGCATCGTAACAGGCGACCCCTTTGCGACCAATCTTGCGCGCGATTTCGGCTTCGAAGTAATCCCTGACCTCGAGAATCCGGGAGAAACCGGTGCGATCGAGATGGCGACACGTGTCTGCGTGGAACGCGGAATTGATAGCACTCTGGTGATTCCCGGCGACATCCCGCTGATTCAGGGATGCGAACTGGAAGAAATCCTGAAGAATGCTCCTCCCGAGGGAAGCGTTCTGGTCCCGGCAGGAGACGGACGTGGCACCAATGCTGCCTTCCGGCGTCCGGCGAATCTATTTCCTCTCCGCTTCGGAAACGACAGTTTCAAACCGCACCACGCGGCGGCGCAGGCGACAGGGAAACCGTGTATTGTGCTGAAATTCCCAGGTATCGCGGTCGATGTTGATAATCCCGCGGACCTGAGGCAGCTACTTTCACTCCCCGGCGAGACTCGATCGCAGCGTCTCGCGCGAGGGTGGAACCTCGACGAACACCTTCTCACTACAAGCTCCGATGCATCATGAAGATTAAGGAAGGCAAACCAATTTCCGAGGTCCGCCTCATTCCGATCCGTGTGGCGGGGGAAATCTCACCCGGAGATTCCATTGCTACCGCACTTCTCGATGCCATGCGCCGCACTCGGTTGCGATTTCAGTCCGGCGACATCCTCGTCGTGAAACATAAGATCATTTCCAAGTCCGAAAACTGCATTGTGGATCTGGCAACCATCCAACCCTCGGGTGAATCGGTCGACTGGGCGAGACAGTACGATCTGGACGCTCGGGTAATCGAACTCGCACTGCGCGAAAGCCGTTCCGTGATCCGCCGCAAAAATGGAGTGCTCGTCACCGAGACGCGACATGGATTTCTATGCGCGAATAGCGGCATCGACGTTTCAAACGTGGACGGGGGCATGCACGCACTTCTGCTTCCTGAAGATCCCGATCGTTCTGCTGCTAATCTCCGACGGGCTTTGCGGAAGCATACGGGTTTGTTAATTCCGGTGATCATTACGGATAGCTTCGGACGTCCCTGGCGCGAAGGCCTCACAGACTTCGCAATCGGCATCGCTGGCATGAAGCCGTTGCGGGACGATCGCGGCAGACGTGATCCGCACGGCTACAAGTTGAAGGCTAGCGTTGAAGCAGTTGCTGACGAATTGGCGTCCGCGGCCGGATTGGTTTGCGGAAAACTCAATCGTGCACCCGCCTGCATCGTGCGAGGATTCCACTATCAAAGTGGATCAGGCAAGGTAGAGGAACTACTTCGACCGCCTGCCAACGACCTTTTCCGCTAAATTCCGCTACACTGTACAAACGTCACTTGCCAGTCAGGCCTACGATGCGACTGGCAGCTTGCTTTGGACGGGGTACTCATATGCACGGCGATCTGCTTCCTCTTTATCTGCAGGGCTTTCCCGCTCTCGATTGGTCTGATGTCGCAAACCGTTTGACTCCGTCACTGCGGAGTTCTTTAGAGAAAGTTCTCGGAAGCCAAAGCGGTGCGGATCTGTCGCTTGACGAGTCGTATGCGCTCGCTCATGCCGAGGGCGACGATTTGCTGGGATTGCTTGTGGCCGCAAATACCTTGCGGGCAGAGATCGTCGGCAACATCGTCACTTACGTCGTGAACCGCAACATCAACTTCACAAACATCTGTTTCGTCGGTTGTAAGTTCTGCGCGTTCAGCCGCGGTCCGCGGGAAGCGGACACCTATTTCCTGACGCTGGAGCAGATGGCGGAAAAGACGGTCGAGGCCTGGAATCTCGGGGCCACGGAAGTCTGCATCCAAGGGGGCTTGCCTAGAAATCTGCCGAAGTTTCATTACCGCGACATCCTGCGTACCGTGAAAAAAGCGGTGCCGCAAATGCACATTCACGCCTTCTCGCCGATGGAGATTGTTTACGGCGTGGAACTGACTGGCATGCCGCTGCACGACTACCTCTCAATGCTGCGCGACAACGGACTCGGCACACTGCCGGGCACGGCAGCCGAAATTCTGGATGACGAAATTCGACACATCCTCTCAGCGAACAAGTTGACGACTGCACAGTGGATCGAAGTCATCCGCGAGGCTCACCGCTGCGGCATCCGTACGACTTCCACGCTGATGTATGGTCATACCGAGACCCCCGCGCACTGGGTGCGTCAGATGCGGCTTCTGCGAGACATCCAAAGTAAGACCGGCGGCTTTACCGAATTCGTACCGCTCGGCTTTGTTCACCAGAACACGCTGCTGTTTGCCCAAGGTCTCTCTCGCACAGGACCAACGCTTGACGAGCACCTCAAGGTTCATGCACTGGCTCGGATCCTGCTCGCCGGGTCTATCGATAACGTCCAGGTATCGTGGGTAAAACTGAACCGGCAACTCTCGCAGCTCTGCTTGCACTCGGGTGCAAATGACTACGGCGGCACGCTCATGGAGGAAAACATTTCTCGCGAGGCCGGCGCAACGGCGGGCCAGTATACGAGCCCGGAGGAATTTCAGAACCTGATCCTCGAAACTGGACGCATTCCAGCCGAGCGCAACACGACGTACTCCCGCATCAGCATCAAAGTTCCGCTGGACGAATTCACCGCCGAGCAATCGCTCGAGGCTGAGTTCGCATGAGTTTGCCCACCGGAGGAAATACTCCGATCCGGCCGATCGCAATCATCGGCGGAACCGGTCCGGCGGGAACTGGCCTTGCCTTACGCTGGGCGAGAGCAGGAGAAACCATCATCATCGGATCGCGCGACGCGAAAAGGGCGGTGCAAGCCGCGGCGGCGATTCAGGAGCGCGCGGGTTCTGCAGCAAAAGTCTCCGGGATGGAGAACAGCGTTGCTTGTGCTGCCGCTGACATTCTCGTCCTTACCGTTCCATTCGAGAATCAGGCGGAGATCCTTAAGCAGCTCAAGCCTTCAATCACCGAAGGCAGCATTTTAGTCGACGCCACTGTCCCGCTCGCAGCTTCGGTGGGTGGTCGCGCGTCGCGTCCGTTGGGAGTTTGGCAAGGATCAGCCGCGCAGCAGGCTGCCGAGCTTGTCCCGAAAAAAGTTAGCGTCGTAGCCGCCTTCCATAACCTCTCGGCTGATCTGCTGAACGGGAATGATCCGCTCGATTGTGACGTTATCGTGTGCAGCGACGATCCCGACGCAAGCCAACTCGTGCGCGATCTGGCAGGCAGGATCCCTGGCGTGCGCCCTCTCGACGGAGGCAGACTCGAAAACGCCCGCCTCGTCGAACAGATCACTGCACTGCTCATCGGAATGAATATCCGTCTGAAGGGCCACGCCGGCATCCGCATTACTGGCCTGCCCCCGAACGCGTACCGCTGATCTACCCACCAAGGAGTCTTTTCCCTGAGCCAGAACAAGCATCTCGACGCTGCGTGGCAATATCACACCGGGACGAAGCACTCCTACCTGAGCATCCGCACCAACCCGCACGCACTCGATTGGGAGAACAAGCCCCTCCTCTTCAAGATTTATCCCACGCTCGAAGTCACGCGACTGCCGCGGGATTTCCGCGATTCAGGTGTGCCTGCTCTCTCGGCGATCGCGCCTTCCGGCGCTTCACAGCAGGCCGAGGCGATTCCCGACCTCGATACTCTGGCGCAGGTGCTCTTCTTTTCCGCCGGCGTCACAAAGAGCAAGAAGCATCCGCAAGGCGAGACCTTCTTCCGGGCCGCGGCGTGCACGGGAGCTCTTTACGAAATCGAACTCTACATCGCCTGCAGCGATTTGCCCGACAAGACCAAACCAAATCGCCCGCCGGCACTCGCGGCGGGTGTCTATCACTTTGGCGCCGCAGAGTTTGGACTGCGGCAACTGAGATCTGGCGATTTCCGTGAAACGCTGATCAAGGCCACTGGGAACGAGCCTTCCGTCGTTGCTGCTCCCGTGATCGTCATCTGCACCGGTACCTACTGGCGTAATGCCTGGAAGTACAGGTCGCGCGCCTACCGCCATTTCGGATGGGACAACGGCACGATTCTTTCAAACCTGCTCGCAGAGTGTACGGCTGCGAAATTGCCGGCCAAAGTTATTGAGGGATTCGTAGACTCTCAAGTCAACGATCTTCTGGGCTTAGATACGAAGCGTGAGGTTGCATTTTCGCTGGTTGCGATCGGCCAGACTGCCTCTTCTCCTGTGCCCTCGCCAGCCGTTGAGAAGCTGGAACTGGCCACCGTTCCCTATTCGTCGCACGAGATCGATTATCCGGCGATGCGAAAGATGCATCAGGCATCGTCCCTCGAATCCTCGGACGAAGTTAGCGCCTGGCGTGGCCGGACTCCGTCGATCATCGCTCCCTATTCCAAAGGAACTCCCATCGCGCTCGCTCCTCTTGATCAAGCTCGCGTCCCCAAGGACAGCATTGAGCAGGTCGTCTCCCGCCGCGGCTCCACTCGCCAATTTTCCCGGGACCCGATTACGTTTCAGCAACTTTCCACCATGCTATCGGACGCGACACAGGGAATCCCCGCTGACTTCCTTGATCCGTTCGGAAGCCACCTCAACGACCTCTATCTGATCGTAAATAATGTGATCGGACTTTCTCCCGGCGCGTACTTCTACCGATGGGAAACGAAGGAGCTTGAGCAACTCAAGTCAGGCGAATTCCGTGACAAGGCTGGATATTTGGGATTGGAGCAGCAACTTCCCGCGGATGCCGCCGTCGACATCTTCTTTCTTGCCGACCTGAAGAAGATTCTCGAGCGCTACGGGAATCGTGGATATCGCGCGATTCAGCTGGAAGCAGGCATCCTAGGCGGGAAGTTGTACCTTGCGTCTTATGCGCAAAAACTCGGCGCGACTGGGCTAACTTTCTATGACGATGACGTCGTCGGCTTCTTTTCGCCGCACGCACGCGGGAAAAGTGCAATTTTCCTGGTCGCGCTGGGGCGTAGCGCTGTTCGCAAATAGCTTTGGCTAGTCCTCGATAATCGGAGTCGTCATTTCCTCGGCAGGTTCGCCTCCGGCCATCGCCTGCGCGATGATTAACTGGCGTGCCTCCGCGCGAATTTTTGGCAGCTGCAGACTGAACCACCAGGCGCCGATCACCGAAACGAGACCTCCAACCGCCACCGTCCAGGGCGCACCGATCCGGTCCGACATGGCGCCACCGAGAATCGATCCCACAGGCGCCATTCCCATGAACATCATCGAGTACACCGCCATGGCTCGGCCACGAAGCGCATCCGGAACCATCACCTGAATTAAGGTGTTCGACGCCGCCATTTGCAGCATGATGAAGTAGCCAACTGGCAGAAGAAGCAGCACCGACAGCCAGAATGACCGTGAAGAAGCGAACAGAATCATGCTGAGGCCGAATCCAGCGCAGCACACAGCCACCCAGCGCCCCAATCCCTTCACCCCGGAGCGGGCCGCCAGTGTGAGCGCACCCAGTAACGCACCAACACCGGCCGCTCCCATCAGGATTCCAAGCCGGACCGCACCCAGATCATGCGACCCGATAATAGACGCCAGTTCCTGGCCGCCCTGGTGCAAAACCTTGTCCGCGAAGATGGGCATGAGCACGACGTAGGGCATGCCGGTAACGCTGACGACCCCCAGCAGGATGAGCAAAGCTCGAATCGGCGCGGTACGGCTCACAAATTGGAACCCTTCTCGAATGTGCTCCATGGGCGAGGAATGAGGCGAGGCTTTCGCGGGGGCATGCACCTTCATCAGCAAGAGCCCGACAATCACGGCGATATAGCTCACGGCATTCGCGAAGAAACACCATCCTTCACCAAGCCGGGCTACCAAAACCCCTGCGATAGCCGGACCAATCACGCGCGCCCCGTTGAACATAGAGGAGTTCAGGGCGATTGCGTTCATGAGGTCGTCTTTCCCGACCATGTCGACCAGAAACGCTTGCCTACCTGGGATATCAAAGGCATTCACAACGCCAAGCAGCGCCGCCAGAACGAAGATCTCCGGGATGGTGATCCTGTTTTTGAGGGTAAGCACGGCCAGAATGAACGCAAGAATCATCGAGGCTGTCTGCGTCCCGATGACGATCCGTTGCCGATTGCCCCGGTCAGCAGTGATACCACCAATCGGAGCGACCAGGAAGACAGGTATCTGGCTCGCGAATCCTACCGAGCCCAGCAAGAGTCCGGAACCCGTCAGCTTATAGACCAGCCAGGACTGCGCCACGGTCTGCATCCACGTGCCGACCAGCGAGGCCAATTGCCCGCTGAAGAAAAGCTGGAAATTCCTGTGGCGCAGGGACCTGAGGGCACTCTGCCAGCGGATATCCCGACCATCTCCGCGGCTCGCCCCCGTTTGTGCTTCATCCTGGATGAGTTCGTTCGATTCTTGCACGTTGCACTCTGTTGGATGACGCTGCCTGCCCTTGGGCATCACTATATCGCGCTGCGGTCCGAGAAGACCCGCTTTGGGACCCGCTTACATAGAGCAGACAAATAATTGACCGAATTCAGGCCTTCTCTTATCGTCGATTGTGAGCTAAAGTAACGAACTACTACTCCAGCGAGCCGGAGACCGCAACCTCACTATGAGTACTCCTCCAGTTCGAGTCGAGCGCAGAGTCGGACAGCGGTTTCCTTATGCTGTTGCTGTGTCCATTCATGAGCCCAAGAATTCCCTGAAGGGCGTCGGCTTTACTCAAGACTTGAGTTCCCGTGGAGCTTTTTTCTTCACGGAAATGCCCCTCACCGAAGGAAGTGAAATCGAACTCACCCTTGAAATGCCCTCGGAAATCACTCTGGGCGAGAGTATGCCGGTTTGCTGCCGAGGGCGAGTATTACGGATCGTTCGGCCTGTCACCGGTTCGGCTGCTGATTCGGCAAAGAAGATCGGCGTTGCCGTTCGTTTGGAAAGCTACGAATACCTCAAGGTGTCGCCGGAGCGCTCGTCGGCCTTCGCTCGGATCTCCACTCTCCATTCGCAGCACGACGACGAGCCTTCAGCGGTCCATTCTTCCGTCCGAACATCCTGATAGCGCAAAACGCGCGTTCCTGATCGAGATTTTCCGCTCGCCGCGACCAAACCGCCTTTTCAATCCTCCCGCGCTGGCTTACAATGTACGGCAACGAGGTAAGAGACCTCTTGGGCTTCTTCCACGTTGTGCGCTTCCTCCCGGCTGTCGATTTGCCGAGCTTTCAGCGTTTCGTGCGGAAATCGCGAGTCTGCACGGGTTCGGACGATTACCTAGGTCACTTGGCGAAGAGTACCTTCTCTTTCTAACATGCAGACACCGATAGAAATTAGCGAGAACCGCGCTATGCATGGGATCGCAGTGGGCCTCCTGACCGAGGACCGGGAACATTTATCCACGCTGCAAACTCGACTCGAGGCAACGCGACTGGGAGTTGCGGTTTTCAGCCATGTCGGGTTCCCAGTAGGTCCAACGGATTCCATTCTTCGACAGTTGCAAGACTCCCGGGCAGAAGTCGTCATCGTAGATATTTCTTCGCAGGACCCGCAACGCGCCATCCGCACCATTGAGTGGATCCGGGCAACCACGCTGCAGATCGCCATCTTCGCCAACGGCGAGATGACGCAGCCAACGACCATTGTCGGCAGCATGCGCGCGGGCGCTGGCGAATATCTCGATAACGCCGGCGGATCGGATGCCCTGCTGGAAGCGCTCACCCGTTACAGTTCTGCGCGCACAAGCGCCCGCGGTGCCGCTGGAAAAGCCAGCGTCTTCACCTTTCTTGCCGCCAAAGGCGGTGCCGGGTGCACAACGGCCGCTGTGAATACCGCTCTTGCCTTGCAGAAAACTCATGGCGATGTGGTCCTCGTGGATTTCGCCCCGATCGGTCATGCCGCGTTGCATTTGAACTTACGCCCGCAATTTGGCGTGCTGGACGCGTTGCAGAACCTGCACCGCATGGATGTGTCCTTGCTCGATGGGCTCATGACGCCGACGAAAGAAGGATTGCATCTGCTTGCGGGACCGCAGCAGCCGTATCCCACTGAACCGACTCCCGGCGAATTGGCAAGGCTCTTCGACCTTCTCGTGAATCATTACCGCTTCGTGGTGGTGGACGCGTCCAGCCGTCTTGATCCCACGACGCGATTGTTATCCGATCTTTCCAACGCCGTCCTCGTGGTCGCTCAGACTGACGTCGTATCCCTCTGGAGCGC
>Ga0335080_10000530_pt1 | contig 35114 bp, 29 predicted proteins | sample Lox_Sample_34_FD_206720 | JGI IMG/M metagenome (GOLD analysis project Ga0335080, IMG submission 206720) | Soil microbial communities from Loxahatchee National Wildlife Refuge, Florida, United States - Lox_Sample_3.4 | ecosystem: Environmental > Terrestrial > Soil > Wetlands | place: USA... | reverse complement strand
TACATCGGCAACGTGTGCGGGTTTGGGGCGCCCACCTGCGACACCGAGAAGTACACGGTGAAACTGAACACAGGAAAAGAAGATCCACTGCTCGGCGACTCGTATGTTCGTTTCGCGATTGAAGGGCTGCGGCACCAGCGGTCGCAGGCGCTGGGCGGAGTCTCGGTGCCGAAGGGAGACCGGTTTGCGTTTTACAAGCTGGTGGATGCCGAGCCCAAATCGCTGATGACCGATGCGAAAGACAAAGAGGGGCACGAGCAGGATTTCTTTGATGGGATCGACACGACCCTGGCAGGGTTGGCTGCGCGACTCGCGGACGAAGAGAAGAAGGTGCCGTGGCTGAAAGCGGATTTATCCGAGATCGCGAAACGTGTGAATGAAGCAGAGCAAACCGCGCCGCGCGGGGATCCTGCAAAAGGCGCGGTCGCCATGCTCGAAGGGAGAAAAGCCGCCGACGATCTCCGGCAGCGCGTTCGAAATTCAACACTGTCACCCGCCACCATGGAATGGCTGGACACAGAAATCGAGACCAAGAGCAACCAGTTGCAGGCAGCCGCGAATTTCGCTCTGGGCGCTCGCTTAACGGCGACCTGTGGCGGGGCACCTGCATCCTCTGCCGAATCCGCTCCCATGGCTGTTCCAGGGGCGCGTTTGGCCGCGCGTGCCGTGGGAACGGTGCCCGGAGGCGAACCGGTTTCGGCGAAATTGATGGTCGAGGCTCCTGGTTGCCAGAAGATTGAGCATTTGGCAATGTGGCGCGACAAGCTTTCGACAGGCCAGTCTGATTTTCACGTCACAGCGTGTCCCGGTGCCGGCTACACCCGCCCCTATTGGCATCGTCACGATCCTCAGCGCGATTCATTGAACACCGTTGACGATCCGCAATTTCAGACGCTTCCCTTCGCTCCGCCTCCGTTTCGCGTTCGCATGGAGTACACGTACAAGGGACACATGGGCTCGATCGAAGTTCCCGTCATGGTGCGATTCAAATGGCCCGACGGTAGCGAAGGCGAGCATCCGTTCGCGATCGGCCCTGAATTTTCGGTTGCTCTATCGCCCTCGAACGCTGTTATCCCCTCGGACAAACAGGGCAGCACCAGCGTGACCGCTACGGCCCGCGATCAGAATGCTGCTGCTGAAGCCCGGATTTCCTTGAATGTCCCGAACGGCTGGAAGGCGGATCCCCCGAGCGCGCGCTTAAACATTCCCGAAGGCGAATCGAAGCAAGCCGCATTTCGTGTCGAGCCGGTAAACCTGAAAGAAGAACACACCCACATCTTTGCCGAGCTCTCAGCCGGAGACCGGAAATATAGCGAGGGCTATACGGTTGTCACGCGCGAAGACCTGGGAACTTATTATTACTATCAACCCGCAATCCAAAGCGTGAGCATTGTCGACGTGAAGGTTCCAAAGGACCTGAAGCTCGGCTACATCATGGGCGCGGGCGATGACATTCCGACGGTCCTCGAACAGATCGGAATGAATGTCACGATGATTCCTGCCGAGAAGCTGGCGACGGAAGACTTGAGCAGGTATCAGACGATTGTGCTGGGCATCCGCGCGTATGACACCCAGAAAGATGTGATTGCGAATAACAAGCGGTTGCTTGACTACGTTCGGGACGGCGGGAGATTGGTGGTGCAATACAACACCATGGGATCGTTTGGCGTGCCCATCGATTTCAACTCCGGAAAGTACACGCCATTTCCGGCGACGCTCAGCCGCGCGCGTGTTTCGGTCGAAGAAGCGCCGGTGAAGATTCTGGAGCCGGCAAATCCGGTCTTCCACTATCCCAACGAAATCACGGCGAAGGATTTTGATGGCTGGGTGCAAGAGCGCGGGCTATATTTCATGTCGCAGTGGGACCCGCAATTTACTCCCCTGCTTGAGTCGCATGACCCGGGCGAAGGCGACCAAAAAGGTGGATTGCTGGTAGCGCACTACGGCAAGGGAACGTACATTTACACCGGCTACGCTTTCTTCCGGCAGTTGCCGGCGGGTGTGCCGGGAGCCGTGAGGTTGTTTGTGAATTTGGTGAGCCCGGAAGCGAAGTAGGCTCCCTCGCCGCCGGCCAACGACAATTCCGTGACCACTTCCTCCATCCCCGACCCCAACAACAAGCTCCTGCGCGGCATCAGCCTGTCCTCCGCGACCGCGCTCAACATGATCGATATGATCGGGGTGGGGCCGTTCATCACGATCCCGCTGATCATCAGCGCGATGGGCGGACCGCAGGCGATGCTTGGCTGGGTGCTCGGCGCTTTGCTGGCAGTCTGCGACGGCCTGGTGTGGGCGGAGTTGGGCGCGGCGATGCCCGGCTCGGGCGGGTCGTATCGGTATCTGAAAGAGATTTACGGCCCGCAAACCCTGGGCCGCCTGGTCTCATTCCTTTTCATCTGGCAACTGTCTTTCAGCGCCCCGCTTTCGATTGCGTCGGGCGCCATTGGGCTCTCGCAGTATGCCGCTTTTTTCTGGCCGGCGCTGGAGCGCGTCTGGTCAACCCGTATGTGGACGCTGAATCTGCCGGTGATCGGGAGCCTGCAGGTGACGTGGGTCGCGATGCCGGCGACGCTGGTGGCAATCGGCGTTTGCGCGCTAACGGCGTTTCTGCTTTACCGGCGAATCACCGCGATTTCGCGCCTCACCAAGTTGCTCTGGCTTGGCGTGATGGGCACGATCGGCTGGATCATCTTCACGGGCCTGACGCATTTCAACGCCCGCCAGGCGTTCGACCTGCCCCCCGGAGCATTTTCGTTTTCCGGGGACTTCTTCCGCGGCCTGGGGGGAGCGATGCTGATCGCCTCCTACGACATTGGCGGCTACTACAACGTGTGCTTCCTTGGGGATGAAGTCAAGGAACCAGAGAAGAACATTCCGCGGGCACTTTTGCTGTCGATTCTGGTGGTGGCATTCCTTTACATCGTGATGAACATCAGCATTCTGGGCGTGATTCCGTGGCGGGAACTGGCCCAGTCGGGCGCGGGGAACAGCAAGCTGTACGTGGTATCGACGATGATGCAGCGCGTATACGGGCAGGGCGCAGCTTCCGTAATCTCGGTGCTGGTGATGTGGACGGCGTTCGCATCGGTGTTCTCGCTGACGCTCGGCTACTCGCGGGTGCCGTACGCGGCTGCGCTCGATGGCAATTATTTTCGCGGGTTCGCCCGTGTGCATCCCGTGCATCACATTCCATACGTGTCAGTACTGGCGCTGGCGGGGGTTGCCGCCCTGTTCTGTTTTTTGAGGCTCGCCGACCTGATCGCCGCGCTGATCGTGATCCGCATCGTGCTGCAGTTTCTGGTGCAGAGCATTGGAGTGATCGTGCTGCGCATTCGCCGGCCCGATCTGCCCCGTCCATTTCGGATGTGGTTCTACCCGCTTCCGGCGCTCATCGCGGCCAGTAGCTTTCTATTCATTCTGGTTTCCCGCAAGAACTTTCTGAGGGAAGTTCGCTATGCGGCCGTGATTCTCATCGTGGGGATGTCGATCTACACCCTGCGAGCGTGGCGGCGCAGAGAGTGGCCGTTTGCGGGGGCGTCACGGGCCGGCGGTGGTTAGCCGTTCCGGGTGTGGCACCCAGTGGTAGCGGATTTAATTTTCAATTACCATCGGTGCAGCTTTTCGGGGGACACGAGATGTTCAAGAAACGCGGATTGATCCGTATAGCTTGTCTGGCTGTTGTCGTGGTGTCTGGGGTGTGCGGGACGGCATGCTTTCACCGCGCCTATCGCGCCTATGACCCCTACTACAACGACTATCACAAATGGAATGACCGGGAAGCGGACTACTACCGGCAATGGTGCCGCGAGACCCATCGGGACGGAGCGCGCGAATTCCGCCGGCTTCCGCCCGACGAGCAGGAAGAATACTGGAAATGGCGGCATCAGCATGGAGATCATCATCACTAAGAATTTCAACCAAATCTGCGGGGAGGTTCTATGAGGAGAATGTTGTGGTTGGTTGTGGCGCTGGCGCTTTGCGGTTTTTGCGTTGCACAAAACGAGCCGAAGAAAGACGAACCGAAAACGATCACGCAGGTGCTGGATGGAGGCGTGAAGAACCTTGAAGGCGAATTTATTCCCGCGGCAGAGGCCATGCCCGAGGACAAGTACGGCTTCGCGCCGACGGCCGGGGAATTCAAGGGCGTCAGGACGTTTGGACAGCAGGTGAAACATGTCGCAGCCGTGAATTACATTCTGGGCGCGGCCATCCTGGGGGAAAAACCTCCGGTGGACGTGGGCGGCGAGAGCGGGCCGGAGAGCATGAAGACGAAAGCCGACATCGTGAAGTTTGCCAAGGATTCGTTCGCGTATGCCCACAAGGCAGTGGCGAGCATTACTACGGAAAATGCGACCGGACAAGTGCCGAGTCCGTTCGGAGAGGGCAAGTCAACGCGCGCGGGCCTGGCGACAGTTTTCGCGTGGCATGGATTCGATCACTACGGGCAGATGGTTGAATACCTGCGAATGAACGGAATCATTCCGCCGGCGAGCAGACATTAGAGCCGGCACGTTGTGCAATGAAACTGTTTGAGAAAAGGGCCGGCGATGCCGGCCCTATCTTTTTCCCGAGGAATGGTGCTTGCGCCAGTCGGCGCTGTCCCTACCGCCGTGCATGGCGATCTGCGTGAGGAGCAGTTCTGCGGGCAAACGGCGTTTTGCCAAGTGGGCAGCGATTCTCTGCTTCACTCTTTTTGCGGGGACCTTCGGATCGAGGAACACGAGGACGGAGGGTCCGGCACCGCTGAGGGCAGCGCCAAAAATGCCGGTCTCGCCCGTCAATTCCTTGAGCGCGGGGAGCAGGGGACAGAGTGGCGCGCGGTAAGGCTGATGAATGCGATCTTCGAGCGCGGAGGAGAGTAAGCTCGGCGTGCCATTGGCAAAGGCCGAAAGCAGGAGCATGGAATTCTGGATATTGGTGACGGCATCGGCGCGCGAATACTGATAGGGGAGGGCGCGCCGGGCCTGTTCGGTGGAGAGCGGATTCTCGGGCACCGCCAGCAATAACGGCCATTTTCCCTTCGGCTTTACTTCGACGACTTGAGCCTGCACCTGGTTCGCCATGCGCGCGACGGTAAGGGCTCCCATCCAACACGCAGAGGCATTATCGGGATGATGCTCGCGCATGGAGGCTTCGCCGACGATGCGGTCATCTTTCCAGCGCAGATGTCCAAAATGGACGGCGAGGGCGATGCCGGCCAGGCGTGCCGCCGCCGAGGATCCGCAGCCTTTGCCGATCGGAATCTCGTTTTCCAGGTGAATGCGCAGCGGCGCAATCTTGCGATTTTCCGATTCCAGCACTTCGCAATAAGTGGTGACGATGAGGTGATTTTCCATCCGGCCGCAGATCTGGGCGTCGCGGCCTTCGGCGGTAACGAAGAAGTCGGGGGCGCGCTCGGCGCGAACACGAAGATAGAAGTCCAGAGCGAGAGCCGCGGCATCAAAGGCGGGGCCCAGGTTGGCGGAAGTCGCCGGCAGCGCCAGGCGCAGCGAGCGGTCCGAAGATACAGGACGAGAAGGCATATTCGGCAAAACTGGTTCGAGTCCAGGATCGGACGGCGGAAACACCAGCCGTCGCGTCTACCCCGAAACGGCTGAAAATGAAAGGCATATAGCAGTCCCGGGGGAGGTAAATCCGGTCCGGTCCAAAAACAATACCGGAATTGTGTCTTATACACGAATGTGAGGCGAAGTGCTACGAATTTCTTGGGATGGCCTTGCGGGAGGGGATTTCAAGAGTGACCTTTTTCGGCGGTTTCAAGGGCGGCAATCACTGCCGGTAGATCGGCATCGAGGACAATCGGGGCACGTTGCAGCGATTTGGTTTTCTCCGCGGGTTCCTGGCAGGTGGTTCCGGCAAACAGATCACCGCGGTGGAACCTGATGGTGAAGTCCGGGTCTTTCAGAAGATGTCCGGTCAGGATAAGAACGACCGTCTCGCGGGGTTTGACGAAGCCCGACGCGCGCAGTTTCTTCAGGCCAGCGAGGGTGACTGCCGAAGCCGGTTCGCAGCCGATGCCATCGGCTCCGATTTCGGCCTTGGCGGCGGCAATTTCGACTTCGCTGACCTGTTCGACCTGGCCGCCGGTGACCTGAAGCACGCGCAGTGCTTTCTTCCACGAGGCCGGATTACCAATGCGAATTGCGGTGGCGATGGTGTCCGCAGTCATGGGTTCGAGTTTCGATCCGTCGAATTCGCGCACGCACCGGTAAAAGGGATTCGCGCGTTCGGCCTGGATGATGGAAAGCTTGGGCAGGCGCGAGATCAGCTTGAGCTCGTACATCTCGACCAGCGCTTTGCCGATGGCCGAGCTGTTGCCGAGATTTCCTCCCGGCACAATGATGTGGTCGGGCGCTTCCCATCCAAGTTGTTCCAGTAGTTCGATGGCCGCGGTTTTCTGACCCTCAATGCGATATGGATTAACCGAATTCAGCAGGTAGACGGGCTTCTGCCGAACAAGTTCGTTCAGAATCCGGACGCAGCCGTCGAAGTCGGTGCGAAGTTGGCAGGTGAGGGCGCCATAGTCAAGCGATTGCGAAAGCTTGCCCCAGGAAATCTTGCCTTCTGGAATCAAAACCAGACTGTGCATGCGGCCCCGGGCGGCATAGGCCGCCATCGAAGCCGAGGTATTGCCCGTGGAGGCGCAAGCCACCCATTCAAATCCTTTCTGGTGCGCGGAGGAGGCGGCAAAGGTCATGCCGGTATCTTTGAAGGAGGCTGTCGGGTTCATGCCCTGATGCTTGGCATAAAGATCATCAACGCCGACGGCTTGTGCGCAGCGTTGCAGATGATAGAGGGGAGTGTTGCCCTCGCCCATGGTGATGGCGTGCTGTTCGGGAATATGCGGCAGCAGCTCGCGAAAACGCCAGACGCCGCTCTGGTCAAGCCGGTTGGCAGGTGATTTGCCGGTGGATGTGCGACGATTCAGCCAGAGAGACTTCAGGGACGCCGAATTGCAGGTTCTGCCCGGGAAAACGAACTCCAGCAGATCGCCGCAATCGGCGCAACGAAAATCCTGCGCGACGGAACCGGGACTCGCTCCGCAGGCAATGCAGCGGAGGTGAGCCGTGGATTCTGCAGACTGTGTTATCGACAAGGTCAGATCCGTTCAAGGCGACCGCAGTCGTCTATCGGGATCATGATAAGGCATGGTGGGCTGCGCAAGATACGCGTTGGTAACATCGGATCGTGCAATGATCAACGCAGATAAGAGTCCTTTCCGAACATCCAATCGGCGCGGGGAGGGTAGAAGACGTCGAGGTCTACCGTGTCTTCCACGGCCTCGGCTTTGTGCGGCATGTTGGGAGGGATCGTGAGCGTCTCGCCGGTGCAGACGACGATGACCTTGCCGTCGATCCAGAACTTCAGCGCACCCTCCAGGATGAAGGTCACTTGTTCGTTGGGATGGCTGTGTTCCGGCACGACGCATCCTTTTTTCAGCAGGACGCGCGCCAGCATGATGTTCTGACCGACGACCAACTGCCGTCCGAGAAGCGGATTCAGGTTCTCGACGGGCAGGGAACGCCAGGGGATGTGGCGCATTTGGGCTTTGGGGCGCGTTTCCGAAATCGTGCCCTTGAGCGCAATTTTGGAAACAGGAGCAGGCGACCGTTTCTTCGCGGCGGTGTTCCCGGCTGACTTCAATTTTCGACGCGCGGCGATCCTGGATTTGGTTTTCTTCATAACTCCTGATGACCCCATTCCCCGAAGCGGACTTTGGTCTCCCGGTTCCCCGCACCGGCGACGGACCACGCGCTGCCTGTTATTGCCGCAACGTTCCGAGGCGGGTAGTCTACCTATTTGGGGCGCATTTGAGAAATCGAGCGCTCGCGGCAGGGTATTGGCGAGGAGGTCTCAGGATGAAAAAACACCAGTTCCGCCGGGAAACCGAGGCAGTGCGTGCGGGAGGCGCCCTGCACAAGAAAAACGGCCCGATAGCCACGCCCATCTATCAGACTTCCACCTTCGAGGTCACCGACAACGAAGAACAACTACGCGCGACGTCAAGCGATCATTTCTACACGCGATATGGCAATCCCACGCACACCGTTGCGGAGAAAGCGATTGCCGAACTGGAAGGCACCGATCAGGCTTTGCTGTTCTCGTCGGGTATGGCGGCGATTACCACGGCGATTCTGTCGCTGGTGAAGGCGGGTGACCACATCGTGGCGCAGCGCGACATTTACGGAGGAGTGACAAAGTTCCTGTCGCAATGGCTGCCGAAAATGGGCGTAGAGACGACATTTGTCGACACCAACGACATCGATCAGCACGAGCGCGCGATCCGGCCGAATACACGGCTACTGCACGTGGAGTCGCCCACGAATCCCATGGTGCGGGTTGTCGACCTGGAAAAGATTGCCGCACTGGCGCGCAAGCACAAGGTGATAACGACCATCGACTCGACCTTTGCCACGCCCATCAACTGCCGGCCCGCCGAGTGGGGGATCGATCTGGTATTGCACTCGGGCACCAAATACTTTGGCGGCCATGCCGACCTGATCTGCGGTATCGCCGCCGGGCGTCGCGAACTGATCGATGAGATTCATCACCTGAGAAGCACACTGGGATGCTGCATGGACCCGCACGCGGCGTTCCTGCTGTTGCGGGGAATCAAGACGCTGGCCGTGCGCGTGGAACGGCAAAACCAGAGCGCATTGCGGATCGCCGAGTTTTTGAGCCAGCATACCGCCGTGGAGCGCGTTCACTACCCGATGCTCGAAATGCACCCGCAGTACGAGCTAGCCAAGAAAGAGCTGGCCGGCGCCGGCGGCGTGTTGAGCTTTGAAGTAAAGGGAAGCGGCGCCGACGCCCGTCGCGTGACCGAAGCGCTCAAGCTGTTTACCCTGGCGCCGAGCCTGGGAGGAGTGGAATCGCTGGTTTCGATCCCCGTGCTGACCTCGCATGCCATGATTGCGCCCGATGCCCGGAAGAAGATGGGGGTGACCGAGCAGATGATCCGGCTTTCGGTCGGAATCGAAAATGTGGAAGACCTGATTGCCGACCTGGAGAAGGGGTTGGCAGTGCTCACGACCAAGCGCGAGCATGCGGGCGCGGTCAGTTAGAAATTCCGCGCAGGAAGCGGAGAGAGGCGAGCACTAAGTGTTTTTTTCTGTCTTGGGCTCAATGGTGATGCCGAAAACCGAGCGTTCTCCTACGCCGCCGACATTGACGCCTTGCGGATCTTCGGGGTTCGGCAGGTAGAGGGTCTTGCAGAATTCGCAGCGATACACCTCGGCATTCGCTCCCCAGGCTTTTTCCGCGCAGCCGCATTCGCGCTCCAGCACATCGAACGTGTAAAACCAGCGCTTCAGGTGCCCGCCGCAGAATTTTCCTTTCGCGTCCTTTTCGTTGCAGGCACGCTGCCCCAGCTTCTTGATTTTCACCTGGTGGTTGGGAAGTTGCGGAACAGCCGAATCATGCTCGATGACCGAATCACCTGAAGCCACGGAATTCTCCATTGGATGCTTGAACTGGCTACACTTTATCTTACCTGCCACCGCGAAGAAGACCAAGAGGCGATTGTCACGGGTATTCCGCCGTCGAGTGACCTCTAATCGAAGGCCCTTTTGGGCGGCGTTTGATCGTTGCCGACCCGGCCCACGGAGATGTCCGCCACAAAATAGTTCTCACCCTTGATGGGGCAGCCAGCCAGGCGGCGCAGCATGGCCAGTTGGCCGATATGGGTGAGCGTATCGGCGATCGGGCCCTGAAGAAGTTTCTCGGGCGAGGCCTGCAGGGGAGCATCGGAGGCAAGATAGTCGTCGAGTTTCTTCAGTGAGGCAAAAAAGCGCTGCCCTTCTTTCTCCCATTCGAGGGGCGTTGACTCATTCCACCGTTTGCTTCCATCGGCCATCGAGAGAGCCCAATCCATGAGGTCGCCCATATGGGCCAGGATTTTCGCCGGCGTGCGCGGGTTTTCCGGCGACCCAAAAGCAGCAAATCGGGCTGGGGCTTCGCGGATTGTCTTGCCGCCGCGATAAGCGATGGTGGAAAGCGAGTGGCGCAGCAGGGTTCGTTGGTCAGACATGATCCTCCACCTTTCTTATCTTTCCCATGCGACCTCGAGTGTTATCAAGTCGAGTGTCAGGCCTTGCCGGCCCGAGAGCACGGTGACGCAGGTATTCTTCAGACAGCGGCTGCCGGCCGGGGTCCGGAACGGCGTTCAGAGTTTTCTTCTCCACAAGGCTTTGGTTGCGCGCGCTGCGGATCTGATTTTCTGGCGCAGGGAAGCCGCAAACAGGACGTCCAGAAAACACTCTGCCTCGCGAGCAAATTCGCGGCCGTAAGCAAACCACCAGACCTTCTTCAGGCGCGGTGTGAGATCGGAATCAAGATACTTGAGGCGAACCATCTCTTCCAGTCCCCAGCGGCCGTGAGTGCGCCCCAAGCCGCTGGCTTTAATGCCGCCATGCGGAGCTTCACTGATGCTGAAGCAGGAGACAACATCGTTCACCATCACGGTTCCGGCGTTGATCTGGCGGGCCAGGCGCTCACCGCGTGTGCGGTCGCGAGTCCAGACGCTCGCGGCCAATCCGTAGTCGGAATCGTTGACCATGCGCAAGGCTTCGCCCTCGCTATCAAACGGAGCGATGGGAAGCACGGGCCCGAAGGTCTCTTCCTGCATGATGCGCATGCCGTGATTGACGCCGACCAGCACAGTGGGAGCAAAAAACGTGGGACCCAGTTCACGCAAGCGCGCCCCGCCAGCCAGCACGCGTGCGCCCTTCCGGATGGCGTCTTCCACGTGCGCTTCCACAATGCGCACCTGTCGTTCGTGGATCATAGGGCCGACATCGGTAGCGGCATCCATTCCGTTGCCAACATGCAACTTGCGCGCCTTGGCGGCGCAGGCCTCGGCAAAGGACGGATAGAGGCTGCGATGGACGTAGCAGCGTTCGACGGAAAGGCAGGTCTGGCCGGCGTTCACGAACGCTCCCCAAACAGCGCCGCTGGAGGCGACGTCGACCTCGGCATCGTCGAGCACCAGCATTGCATCCTTGCCGCCGAGTTCGAGGACGAGGGGCAGCATTCGCTCGGCTGCGGTCTGGGCGATACGGCGGCCGGTGGCCAGGCTTCCTGTAAACACCAGTTTGTCGATCTCGCTTCGCACGACAGCTGCCCCGGTTGGGCCTTCGCCGGGAAGCACGTGGAGAATGTCGTCGGGAACGCCTGCCTCGCGCAGCAGCTTTTGCAGCTCGAAAGCAATAAGCGGAGTCAACTCCGAAGGCTTCAGTACGACGGCATTGCCCGCCACCAGAGCGGCCATGGTTTCAGTGGCCGGAGTGGAAAACGGATAATTCCAGGGCGAGATGATTCCGATGACGCCATAAGGCTCGCGCAAAATTTGGCCGGACTTTGCTTTAACTGCGAGATTCCCGTGGGGCAGGGGCTGGTCGCGCAACAGCGCAAAGGCATTTTCGATGAGAAAGCGAGCGGCATCGAGCACGACCAAAACTTCGGTGACGAGTGCTTCGACCTGGGGCTTGCCGGCTTCCTGGGTGATGCGGCGCGCGACATCCGTTTTGCGCGCCAGGAGAATCTGCTGAAACCGGCGCAGCACCCGGAGGCGATGGCGTACGCCCCAGGCGTGCCATTCGGGCTGAGCGGCGCGGGCGCGGGCCACAGCGGCGCGGATTTCGGCGGGGCCGGCGGTCTCCAGTTCAGCTAGAACTTCACCCGTTGCAGGATTCACGGAGGCGATGCGGGAAGCGGCGAATTGGAGGTCAGTCGCCATCTCGAATGAAGTGTACGCGGGGCCGGGACATGCGCGCCACTACCTTCGTCAGTACTCGACGCTCACCAGGAATAGTCCACTCGCGGGCGCGGTTGCACCGGCTGCCGAACGGTTGCGGGCGGCCAGAATGCGGCCCAAATCGCCGACCTTCAGCGTGCCTTTGCCAACCAACACGAAGGTACCGACCAGGTTGCGCACCATGTGGTGGAGGAATCCGTTGCCGCGGACAGTGTAGACGAACTCTTCTCCCTGGCGGGCCCAGGCCGAGGAAAAGACCTGGCGGACGTTTGTAGTTGCTCGGGCAGCGGGGGCATCAGAAAGCGGATCGCCGTTGCCACGTTCAAGGTCAGCGGGCGGCATACGCTCGAGGCGCTCCGGATCGACGGCGGCAAAAGATGTGAAATCGTGTTCGCCGGCTACGGCCCCGGCGGCCGCCGTCATTGCGGCTTCGTCGAGCGGATAGGGGAAATGCCAGACGTAGCGCGCCAGAAACGGGGGGCAGGTGGCGCCGCGATAGATGCGATAACGGTAAGTCTTGGCCCGCGCCGACTTGCGGGCATGGAATCCGTCAGGAACCTGGCTGACCTCAAGTACACGAATCGAGGGCGGGAGAGCATGGTTCAACGCGAGTACCCAGTTATCAACGGGGATGGAGGAATCCGTGACGAAGGTAGCCACTTGTGCCAAGGCATGGACGCCGGCGTCGGTACGCCCCGAGCCCTGCGGCAGTACATTTTCGCCGGTCAAGCGTCCAATAGCCGAGGCGAGCGTGCCCTGAACGGTCGCACGGCCGGGCTGCACCTGCCAGCCGGCAAACTCCGAACCGTCGTAGGCAAGAATCAGTTTGAGGTTAGGCACAAGTTGTTTCGCGTATTGCGAGAGATTTCGTCTTCTGTTATTCCGCAAAAAGCGGGCCGACGCCGCCGCAGAAACCGCTGCTGCGCGTCAGATATACTATTGCACTTACGATCCAATACCGGCACTCATGAAAAAGTTTGTATTTCCCGGTCGATTGCAAGGAACTCCCCGGCGGAGTTCTACGTAACCAACATTGTGGCTCAGCACGCCTATTCATTTTCAGCCCTGATCAACGGAGATGATTCGAATGCAACCATCCAAAGCGTTTACTGCGTTCCAGAGTATGACCGCGTTCATGATGTCGGTCCTGATGGTGAGTATGGGGTGGGCCCAGGACAGCGCGTCGATGCCGCCGGCTCCGTCGGCATCGCGTCCCTTTGACGTTACCGAGTATGCCAAGCCCAGTTCGCATTTTCCCGACCCGATCGCTCCTTACCGGGCGCGCAGCGTCGAAGCGCCCAACCTGGCCAATACCTCACGCATCGATCGACTCATGCACGACGGCAAGCTCTATATATCCATGAACGACGCGGTTGCGCTGGCGCTCGAGAACAACCTGGATATTGCGATCGCCCGTTACAACCTCAACATCGCCGATACCGACGTTATGCGCGCCAAATCCGGTGCCAATACGATTCTGGGCGTCAATAACGGTATCGTGCAGAACACGCCCGGAGGCGGCGTGGGCGGTCTTGGAACGCAGGTTGGCTCAGGACAGGGTGGCACTTCCGTAGGTGCGGGCGGCGCCGGCGCCGGAACCAGCGGCCTGGTTCAATCGACCTTAGGCAGCGGCCCGTTTCTCAACAGTTTCGACCCGATCATCAGCGGCACATTCCAGGTTGATCACCTCGGACTCATCTGTACAAGTCCGTTTTGCGGTCCCCATCAGAACACGACCACTGGCAACTTTGCCTACAACCAGGCGTTTCAGTGGGGCACGAACATGTTCGTGGGATTCAACAACAACCGGGTGACCTCCGACAATCCCTACAATGCATTTACACCAGTGCTGAATTCAAGTTTTCAATTCAGGCTGACGCAGCACCTGTTGCAGGGATTCGGCTTCGCAGCCAACAACCGGTTCATCCGGATCGCGAAAAACGATCGCGAGATTTCCGACATCGCTTTCCGTTTGCAGATTACGACGACCGTCGACCAGATTGAAAATATGTATTGGGATCTGGTGTACGCCTACGAGAATGTGCGCGTGCAACAGGAACAACTGGCATTTGCGCAGAGAACTTTCTCAGACACGAAAAAGCAAGTCGAAATCGGCACTCTGGCGCCAATCGAAATCGTGAGGGCGCAGAGCACGGTCGCCACCGATCAACAGACCCTAACCGTGGCCTTGACGAACTTGCAATTGCAACAACTGCTGATGAAAAACGCCCTTAGCCGCAACTTGGTCGATCCAGTTCTGGCCGATGCCGAGGTGATACCCACTTCTACCGTGGAATTGCCCACGCAAGAGCCGGTCGTTCCGATCCAGGATCTGGTCAATGACGCACTCAGTCACCGCCCTGAAATCGCCGAGCAGCGCATCAACCTGACGAACACCGCGGTAAGCAACAAAGCCATCCGGAGCGCGCTGCTCCCATCCGTCGACCTCTTCGCCTACTACGGCGGCGCGGGCGCCGGCGGCAATGCCAATTCCAATTACATCTGCGTGACGGACTTTGCTGCCTGCGGTCTGACGGGACCGCCCACTCTGCCACCGCCGGTTTCTTACGGGGATACGTTGAACCAACTCGTCAATTCCACAGCTCCCGATAAAGGTGTGGGCATTACTGTGAACATCCCGCTTCGCAACCGGGCCGCTCAGTCGGTGCAACTCCGCGGAGAGTTCGAGTACCGCCAGGCTCAGTTGCGTATTCAGCAGATCGAAAACCAGGTCCGCATCGAGGTCCGCAACGCGCAATTCGGCGTGCAGCAAAACCGCGCTAGCGTTGCCTCCGCGCAAGCGGCAGTCGATCTGGCGAAGCAGTCGCTTGACGCCGAACAAAAGAAATATGCGCTCGGTGCTTCGACCTCAACTCTCGTACTTCAGTACCAGTCAGGGTTGACGAGCGCAGAGGTAACGCTGGTCTCGGCACAGGCGGCGTACGAAAAATCCCAGCTCGAACTGGATCGCGCCACCGGTCTCCTGCTTGATCATGCCGGCATCCAGATCGCAGATGCGGAGCGCGGCCAGGTGGCCCAGACGCCAAATGTTCCGCACGTCACTGCCCGGCCCGCCGATCAACTCCAGCCGCCGCCAGCTCAGTAGAGGGCGGGAATGGCCTGCCCTGGGGAGGCGTTCAGCCGCGCCCGGAGCCTGCCCTCGCCATGGGAGCTTGTGCCATCTCGATAGCCTGCGCTCCCGATTTGCACGCGGGCATCGCCTGGAATGTCGAGCCGGGTTGACGGAGCAGTCTTTGCGCGTTAATCTTTGCGCGTTAAAACGATTCTCGCCGCGTTGGCTTGGCCGGCAATGCGACGGCAAAATGAACATACTCATCCTTTTTTCGCACCGCTGGCGAGGAGGCCGCGCCGGCGGCGCCGAAACCTATACCATCCAGTTGAGCCGAGGCCTTGCCGCCCGCGGCCATTCCGTCACGCTCGCCACCGAGAAAGTTGATCCCGCGAGCGGAGCCAAGACGACGAACGAAGTTGATCCGGTCGAACCCGGCAAGCCCACGACCGGCATCACCGTCGATTACGAACTGCCTTTCCAGACCATCAACCCCTTCAAGAAGCGCAACGTTCATTGTCAGATTGACAAAATTGCCGCCGACCGCCACATCGACATCGTTCACGCCCAACATCGCACGGCTGGGTACTTTGCGCATCGCTTGTGGCGCAACAAACGCGTGCCGTACGTCGTCACGGTCCACGATCCCTGGCATGCGACGCCCTTCAAGAAATGGCATGGTCGCTTGTTCCGTCATGTCATCGCGGTCAGCGATTTCCTAAGGCAATTGCTGATCCGCGATTTTCATGTTCCACCCGAACGGGTCACCACCATCCGCAACGGCGTGGATCCCACCCGCTTCGCCGGAATCACGCGCGAGCAGGGCGCCAGTCTCCGGACCGAGTACGGAATTGGGCCTAATGAGGTTGTGCTCAGCCAGGTCAGCCGCATCTCGCGCGCTAAAGGACAGCACGACCTGATTGAGGCGCTCGCCTCGCTGCCGCGCACGTTAAATTGTCGGTGCCTCATCTTTGGCGAAGGCAAGGATCGGCCGCGGCTGGAACGACTCGTCGCAAAACACGGACTCGAACGCAAAGTTCTTTTCTGCGGATTTCGCGCCGACATTCCCGCAGTGTTTGCCGCCACCGATGTCATGGTCTTGCCGTCCCACCGCGAAGGACTGCCGCTGGCCGTGGTGGAAGCGATGCTTTCGAATGTCGCCGTGATTGCAGCACGCACCGCTGGTGTTCCCGAGATCATTACGTACGGCGAAGATGGACTGATGTTCGAAGCCGGCGATCTCCCCGCCCTTGCCAGCCACATCGAAAAGCTGGTCACTGATGCTGAATTGCGGCATCGCTTGGCCGCGGCCGGTCGCAAGACCGCCGAGTCTCGGTTTCTTGTCTCGCGCGTGCTCGATGAAACCGAAGCCTACTACCGCGAGATCGTCGCGCAAGCGAGCGCCGGGGTTGAAAACTCCGGAGTTGAAAACTAAGGCGCGGATCGCGTTCATCACGGGGCGGTGTCGCGGGTGCGCGGAGTGCGGTCCGTCTAAGCTGCGCACGCGGCTGCTACAATCTCGCCATGTCCAAGCTGATGCGCAGCCTGATGGGCGAAGCGCAATACTCCAAATGGAAACCGGTGGGGCACCGTTTCGACTATTTCTGGTGGCTGATGCGCGGCAAGCCGGTGCGCTCGCCTCATCTGCTGAAGCAGATGACCGTAGCGGAGTACGGGCGCCGTTACAATCTGCGGACACTGGTCGAGACCGGAACATACTACGGTGAGATGGTTGCATCCATGCGCAAGCATTTCGACCGCATCTATTCGGTCGAACTCGAGCCGCAGTTGGCGGCTGTCTCGCGCGAGAAGTTTGCCGGCGATCCCGGCATAACGATCCTTGAGGGCGACAGCCAGACGCTGATCCCGAAGGTGGTCGCGGAACTCCAGGCGCCGGCCGTGTTTTGGCTCGATGCCGGGTATTACGGCGCGCATCCAGCCCAGGGCGACCTCAGCCGGCTGCTTTCGGAACTGCGCGCGATACTCTCGAGTTCCATCCCCGGGCACGTGGTGCTGATGGATGATGCCCGCTGCTTCATCGGCGCGGAAAACAAGTTCACGGCAGCTCAACTGGTGAGCTGGATCGAGAAAGAGTTTCCGGACCGCAGGGCGGAGATCGCGCGCGATATCTTCCGGGTGACCCGCCGGTAAAGGTGATGAGGCGCCCAACCGCCTGGTCGGTTCTTAATCTTGTCGCTCCCGGCGCGGTCCTCTATGATCAAAATCTGGTCCTGTCCTGCCCCCGGCCCGCGCGGTGTTTCCGCGCCAAGCTGGAGGAACATGCGTGGGGAGCCGAATGGCCGAAAACAAGTCGAAAACCGATCTGTCTGAACCGTCCGTTGCCGAAAGCCCGATTGCGGATGTATTTGAGGGACGCCATCCCGAGCCCTCCGAAAAAACATGGGCCGAGCGCACGCTCGCGCCCACGCTCGACAAAGCTCCCGAGAAGCCGATCGGCGCGCCCACGGGCACGAACCGTGATCAGTATGGACACGCGCGTTTCAGCACCATTTCCAACGTTCCCGTCCGCCGTCTTTACACGCAGGCCGATCTGCCCGCAGATTGGAACTACGATCAATATCTTGGCTACCCCGGCCAGCCTCCTTATACGCGCGGCATTCACGCAACCGGCTACCGTGGCAAGCTCTGGACCATGCGCATGTTCTCCGGCTTTGCCTCGCCGGAAGAAACCAACCAGCGCTATAAGTATCTGCTGGAGCATGGCGGCGGAGGACTCTCGGTCGCTTTCGACCTGCCCACGCTCATGGGGTATGACTCCGATCACGCGGCCAGCGAGGGCGAAGTCGGCAAGTGCGGGGTGGCCATCGATTCTCTCGAAGACATGGAAATTCTGTTCGAGGGCATCGATCTGGAAAAAATCACCACCTCGATGACCATCAATTCTCCGGCGAGCGTGCTCTGGGCCATGTACCTGGTGGTTGCCGAAAAGCAGGGTGCTGACTGGAAGAAGATTTCCGGCACCATCCAGAACGACATCCTGAAGGAATACATCGCGCAGAAGGAATACATCTATCCGCCGGCGCCGAGCATGCGGCTGGTCGTCGATACCTTCGAGTTCGGCTCCAGATTCACGCCGCGCTTCAATACGATCTCGATCAGCGGCTACCACATTCGCGAAGCGGGTTCGACGGCGCTCCAGGAGCTGGCGTTCACAATTTACGACGGGGTCGAGTACGTGGAATGGGCCCGGCGGCGCGGCCTCGATGTCGACGAGTTCGGCCCCCGCCTCAGCTTTTTTTTCAACGCGCACAATGATTTCTTCGAGGAGATTGCCAAGTACCGCGCCGCCCGAAAAATCTGGTACCGGCTGATGAAGGATCGGTTCGGCGCGAAAAACGATCGCACTCGCCTGATGCGGTTTCACACGCAAACCGCCGGCGTTTCGCTGCCGGCGCAACAACCGAAGAACAACATCGCCCGGGTCGCGCTACAGGCACTGGCAGCCGTGCTCGGAGGAACCCAGTCGCTGCACACCGACTCGTACGATGAAGCCCTTGCCCTGCCTACCGAGGAAGCGGCACGCATCGCCCTGCGCACGCAGCAGATCATCGCTCACGAATCGGGAGTTGCCAGCACGGTCGATCCGCTGGGAGGCAGTTACTTTGTCGAGAAATCAACCCTGGAGATGGAAAAAGGCGCCTTCGATTATTTCGACAAACTCGACCAAATGGGGGGCATGGTTAAGGCCATCGAGCGCGGTTATCCGCAGAAAGAGATCGCTGAGGCGAGCTATCAGTACCAGCGCGCGGTTGAGGCCAACGAAAAGATCACGGTCGGCGTCAACGATTTCGTGATCGAAGAAGGAACGCCGGAGATTCTATACATTGACGAATCGGTTGCGCGCGCACAGACTGCCAAGCTCAGAACGCTGCGGGCGCGGCGGTCGAATGAAGAGGTCCAGCGGCGCCTGGACGCGCTGAGGCGCGCCGCCGCCCAGACTCCGGACGCTGGCGCGAACGGCAACATATCCCAAGCCAACACCATGCCGTACATCGTCGATGCCGTTCGCGCGTACGCAACGGTAGGCGAAATCTGCGAGGCGCTGCGGCAGGTCTACGGCACGTACACCGAAGTCAGCATTACCTAGCCTGTCCTATGGACCCGTACGTGCCCTGTTGACCGGTACTTGCCAGTCTGCAAAGGCGGCGTTGCGCTGGCACAGCGGGCTGCTCGGCGGGGAAGAGGCCAGCTCGTGGCGGCTGGGTGCGATCGAGCGGCTGTGACGGGCGAAGACCGACCCGCCGCCGTTTTACCAGGACTTACCTATTGGGTCTCCCCTTTTTTCGCGAGCACGAACGATATTCTTATGGAGTGCTGCCTGAGGCTGCCGCTGCTTTCGCGCCTGCCTCCACATAGGGAACCTTCTCTGCCTCAACTGGCGGGGCCCAGGCGGGGAGTGGATCGATGGAATCGGCGCGGATTTGTGCGTGCCAGTTCGCCCCGCCGTGACTGGCGATGTAAAGCGCCAGTTCCAGACGGGTCCAGACTCCCAGCTTGTCGAAGGTGGTTCGCAAATGGTTTTTCACTACCTGCTCGGTACTGTGGAGCACGGCAGCAATGTCCTTGTTGGTCAGACCCTGCCACACCAGGGTGGCCACCTGAATTTCTCTTGCGCTGAGCCGGTCACGGGGTTGCATAGGGACGCACCTGTTCTTTGATGTACATGGCGGTGGCGAGTTTTACCCGCTTCCTGCCCTCTTTAATGCCTGCGCGCAGGAACAGTGTGCGCAGGTGCTGTTTCACAGTGCGCGGGCTGATGTTTAAATGGCTCGCGATCTCTTTGTTGCTGCATCCCTGCACCAACAGTTGCAGTACCTGTTGGTCCCGGGGCGTAATCTTGATCTGGTCGAGGTTAATCATGGGCCTTTGTGTGCTCCTTCTGTCTGCTCCTTCAGTTCACTCTCGGGGGCGCGCCCCGCGGAACGTAGAAAGCAAGTAGTTCGCCAAATATTCGCCTGGGGGCATCTCTCTTAATTTGGAATCAGTTACGAGCAGCAGGGGGCTAGTTTGGGCTTTCGATTAGGTCCCTTTCATGAACTGCTTCCTACTTTGGGGTTTCATTTCAGGAAGCTTCCCTTCCGCGGAGGCGTGACATCTGTCGCTGACCTTTAGCGACGAGCATTTTTCCCCGTATCGGCAGGAGAGTATGCCCTATAATCAAGGCAGCACAGAGCGTCTGTTCCAGTTGTCCTCCCCCCGTAACCACAATGGCGTCGGATCGGGCTAAACTCGTGCTCGACGAGCAATCCTTTCAGGGTTTGCTAGCTGCAGCTTTCACAATTCAGGAACATAACGCCCGGATGAATGCGGGGGAAGCGCCAGCCGCTGATGCCGAAGCCGCGGCACGGTCCCAGGCGGCTCCCGCGAAAACTGAATCGAATACATCCCAAGTCAAGCCCGAGGCGAAGTCCGGGGCCGCTGCAGCGATCACATGCAAGCAGTGTGGCGGCCAACTTGCGGCGCTCGATGCCTCTTGCCCGAACTGCAACGTGCCGAACTACCGTCCGGGGGAGCGCTTGCAGCGAAATTGGGCATCGTTGTGGCAGATGAGCAAGGAGCAAGGCCTGGCGCTGGATGCACGGAGGAACCTCGAGGACGACTTCCCGTTATCCCCGGGAGATCCTGGCCGAACGCATTCCGGAGCGGGCAGTCCCCGGGATACGCGCCCGATCGACTCCAGCCGCGGGACCCGGGGTATTGGGGCGGGTGGGCCGGCGGCGCCCTTGCGAATTCAGGAAATGAATCCCGATGCCGGGGCGGAGGTGTTGCCAGAACAGTCATCTCCCGAGTCCGGCAACGCCGATTCCGCGCAGGAGTACCTGGAGCCGGAAGGGGATTGGCGGGCGGAGACCGGGAGCGAGACGCCGGACGACCTGGCATTGGCGAGCTCGGTGGAATCATACTCTGTTGGAAGCGATGCGCAGGGCGAGGAAGCCGCCTGGGACGAACCGGAAGAAGTGGCTGCGAAGGGAGGAACGCTCGGAAACCTGCGTGTGAAGCTTCATTTTCGACGCGCCGACCTTTTTCTCGGGCTGGCGGTGGTGGTGGCTGCGGTCGCGCTGCTATGGCCAGCGGCCGAGCAGAAACCCAAGCTCCCGACATGGGAACGGATTCTGATTGCGATGGGCGTTGCTGAGGCGCCGCAACCCGTCGTTCACTTCCACGGGGACCCAAACCTGAAGGTATGGGTCGACACCCACACCGCCCTCTATTACTGTCCGGGCGACGAACTGTACGGAAAGTCACCGGATGGCCATTACAGCACGCAGCGCGAGGCGCAATCGGACCGGTTCGAGCCCGCCGAACGCAGCGTCTGCATCGAGTAAGCGACTCGACTTCTCCTGACAGTCCAATGACGGCGAAAATGTCTCCGCGAGGGACGTTACTTGTATGAGTGTGTATGTACCAAGAAAGCCAGATTCAAAGCCCGCAGTTATTTCGTGGGTAAAGAAAAGTGCGGCCGGTGATGTTTGATCGACCGGCCGCCTGGAGGAGGGTTGGAGTTTGTCTTGCGGTTCGAGGATTTTGGATTTGCGCTGCTTACGCGTGGAAGGCCTGCTCCCAGCGCCGGGCCTCATACCACAAGGCGAGTTCGACGCGGTTCCAGAGGCCAAGCTTGTCGTAGATCAGACGCAAGTAGTTTTTGACAACGTGTTCGGTGGTGCCGAGCGAATCGGCGATCTCGCGGTTCTTGCAGCCTTCGGCTACGCGTTGAATGATGAAGTGTTCCCGCTCGTTGGGGCCGCTGATGAGCCCTGTTGCCGTTCCTGCCATAACTGTCTCCTATAAAGTAGTGTCGCGAGTTTGACCCGCTTGATGCCGCCCTTAATACCGAAACGATGGAAGAGGCGGTTGAAATGAGCCTTCACCGTGCGCTCGGCAATGTTCAGATCGCGCGCGATTTCGGAGTTATCGCAGCCCTGCAACAGTAGATTTACGATCTGCTGCTCGCGGGGGCCCATGGGGCTCGGCATCTCTTGCATAACGTTCACCTCTTGAAAGCCGCGCCGGTGGCCGAAGGTGACGGAATCGAAACCCGGACGCAACTCAACTCAGGCCGCTATGTCCGAACGAGTGTGCATGCACGCAACCAATCATGGCCAGTTCGGTTAAGAAAATGTGAAATTTCGTAGAAAACTGGTTTTTCCATTGGAAACAGTAGGTTACGAGCGTAATAGGGGCCTGATCCTACAGGGCAGCGGGTTGGTCTCTACTGTGATTTTTCCAGTGCTCTAAGGGGAATCACTTAGTACAAACTTCCGATACGGGGTAGCTGCTGGCGGAATTTTACACATCGGGAAGGCCCGGGTCGGAGAAGCGGTCGGTCTGATTTTGTCATAGAGACGGGCTGGGAGTTTTCCAGCTGCGTGGAGTTTGGAGGCGTGTTGAGATTGTTCTCTGCGGACTTCATCGCTGGCCTTATGGTCGGCCAGTTGGGTGAGCGGTTAAACGACGCTTGTTTTCTATGGAAAGTACTCGGCAACATTGAATTATGCCAGTGCTGTATGCCGGGGCGCGTTCAGGGCTGCTGGTGTCTCCTATAATGGGAAAAGTGGACTTCCGCCTCATCAGCAACTACAAGCCTCAAGGGGATCAGGGCAAGGCGATCGAGGCCTTGACGCGTGGGGTATTCGACCGCGAACAGCACCAGGTGTTGCTGGGGGTGACGGGGTCGGGCAAGACCTACACCATGGCGAAGGTGATTGAGGCAGCCAACCGTCCGACCCTGGTCATGGCGCACAACAAGACCCTGGCAGCGCAGCTCTACCACGAATTCAAGAGCTTCTTTCCGCAGAATGCGGTGGAATATTTCGTTTCCTACTACGACTACTACCAGCCGGAAGCCTACGTTCCGGCTGCCGATCTCTACATCGAAAAAGAAGCGACGATCAACGACGAACTGGACAAGCTGCGGCTCTCGGCGACGCGGTCGTTGTTTGAGCGGCGGGACTGCCTGATTGTGGCCTCCGTGAGCTGCATTTACGGTCTGGGCTCGCCCGAGGCTTACTACGGGATGATGCTCTTCGTAGAAAAAGGGCAAAAGATCAAACGCGGGGACATCACAAAGAAGCTGGTCGAGATTCTGTATGAGCGGAGCGAGGGGGAGTTCCGGCGCGGGACGTTTCGGGTACGTGGAGATGTGATCGAAATCTATCCGACGTATGACGACATGGCGTATCGCATCGAGATGTTCGGCGACGAGATCGAGGCGCTATCGCAGATCGATCCTCTGTTTGGGACGGTGAAGCAGCGCTATGCGCGGCTGCCCATTTATCCGAAAACGCACTACGTGATGAAGGATGAAACGCGCGCGTCGGCGGTGGAGTCGATCAAGAAGGAACTGGCGTGGTGGGAAGTGGAACTGGAGAAGCAGGGAAGAACGGTTGAAGCGCAAAGAGTTCATCAGCGTGTGATGTACGACCTCGAAATGATCAAGGCCATGGGCTATTGCCATGGCATCGAGAATTATTCGCGGCATTTTACGGGGAGATTGCCGGGCGAGCCTCCGCCCACGCTGCTCGATTATTTTTCGCGTGACTTCCTGATGTTCATTGACGAATCGCACCAGACGGTGCCGCAGCTTCATGGCATGTATCACGGCGACCGTTCGCGCAAGCAGACGCTGGTGGAATACGGCTTCCGGTTGCCGTCGGCGCTGGATAATCGTCCTCTGACGTTTGAGGAATTTGAACACCGCACGAATCAACTGGTCTACGTTTCGGCGACGCCGGGCCCGTATGAGCTGACGAAATCGGCGGGAGTTGTGGTGGAACAGATCATCCGGCCAACAGGGCTGATTGATCCTCCGGTGGAGGTGCGTCCGGTGAAAGGGCAGATCGACGACCTGTTGCACGGCATTCGCGAGCGGGTGGAGCGCGGTGAGCGGGTGCTGGTGACAACACTAACCAAGCGCATGGCGGAAGACCTGGCCGAGTATTACAGCGAAGTCGGCGTCAAGTGCCGGTATATGCATTCGGAGATCGAGACGCTGGAGCGGGTGAAGATTCTGCGCGATCTGCGGAAGGGCGAGTTCGATGTATTGATCGGCATCAATCTTCTGCGCGAGGGGTTGGATCTGCCGGAAGTCTCGCTGGTGGCGATTCTGGACGCCGACAAGGAAGGCTTTTTGCGGTCGGCCGGGTCGCTGATTCAGACGATTGGGCGATGCGCACGGCACTTGAATGGCCGGGCGATTTTGTACGCCGACGTGATGACGGACTCGATGAAAAAGGCACTGAACGAGACGGACCGCCGGCGTGCGATTCAGCAGGCCTATAACGAAGAGCATGGAATTACTCCGGAGTCGATTGTGCGACCGGTGGATATGGCGCTGGCGGCGATCGTGGCGGCGGATTATGCAGATTTGGCTCCCATCGAAACCGATGGAATTCCCGAGTTCAAGTCGCAGGAAGAGTTGGATGCGTACATTGCCAAGCTGGAAAGCGACATGCGCGAAGCGGCAAAGCGATTCGAGTTCGAGAAGGCGGCGAAGCTAAGGGACATGATCAAAGAGCTGAGGACGAAGGAATTCTTGTTCGCGTAGGCATGCATGCCCAGGAGATGCCCAAATCGGCATCCAATTACTGGCGAAAGCAAGGGGCTACGATATTTGCTGTTTGGCCGTAAACCGCGTGTCTATCGGGCGATCTTTCGATTGAATCGACGCTAGAGATGCGAAATCCCACCCTAACGCCGCATCCAGCGCAGCGTTGGGATGGGGGACGTTCGCAGTCACATCCGGTATCCCGGCGGTTGAAATTGAGAGGCGAAAGCCGCCCGGTAGCGGCCTTCTAATCGACCACCTGTTTGTCCGGTTTCGATTTGCTGTTCGCGAACTCGGAATCGCCACCGTAGACAGCAACAACTCCGTGGGTCCCTTTCTTCAGCGTTGAGGTAGTGAAGGTGGCCTGGCCTCCGCTTAGAGTTCCTGTTCCGAGCGTTGTCTTTGCCTGCATGAAGGAAACGGTTTCGCCATCGGGCGGCGAACCGGCGCTTGAGGAAACCGTTGCGGTAAACGTGACTTCTTCTCCGACGGTGGAGGGATTCGGAGTCGAGGTGAGCGTGGTGGTGGTTTTTTCGCCATCGACCGTCAGGGTGACTTGCGCGGGTCCGGCTGACGTTTGGGCATCGAAGACATCGATCTGCACACTGTCGCCTTTTTGGAGGACGTACCCGAACATTCCCCATTGTCCGGAGAAGCCGCCCAATACGATCTTTGTGTTGGTCCAGGAATTGACGATGAGAGTCACCGTGTCGGTCGTGCAGAAGCCCATCAGGCAGCCTTCATAGCCGGCCTGGAAACCGGGGTCGGGTGTCGTATCCCATACGCTGATGTAATCGGAGTCGCCGGTATAGGGCGCTTGCTTGCCAAAACCGCTCCCGGTGATGGTTATTGTCTGGAACTGCTGGGTCGTTACCGTGCTGACCTTCTTGATTTCAGGCTGCGCGAATGTCAACGAGACTGCTGCCAAGACACAAAGAGCCGTAATGAAGCTTGATTTCATTTCCATCCTCCTCAGGACCGCTGCGACAGCGCAAGCTTGGCCGCTCGCGAGAAATGGTTTCAAAACCCCGAGGGGCTCAAGCCCGTGTTTCTTAACGGGGCCGGGTGACTTCGAGATTGCTCAGTCCGACCCGCTTTGTGGGCGCAGTATGGGGAACGATGGCGGCCGGCACAAGTAGCATGTGGTGGCGCTACCGTAGCGCCGACGTTAAGTTATTGATAAGACAACATAGTGTGACTTGACGGTGAATTCGGGACTACCCAATGCGGGCGATTGCTGCCCCAATTTGGCCGGACTATACTGCGGGCTGCTTTCCTGTCCCTTCCCTTACGAACCGGAGTTGCACCACATATGCAGGAGAAGGTTTCTCAGGCTCCGAATTCCAGGCAAGCGTCGCCAGCGGTCGAGGCGGGCGTCAACCGCTGGATCGCGCCAAACGGCTCGCGGGTCAGATCAGAAGAGGTTCAGGCGGAACTGGCGAGAATTCTCGCTTCCCCGATTTTTCGCAACGCGCCGCGCCACAGCCAGTTCTTGAGTTTTGTAGTTCACCGGGCGCTCGAAGGGCGCGCCGATTCAGTCAAGGAGTACGTAATCGGGCTGGAAGTTTTTGATCGTGGGGCCAGCTACGATCCCGGCAACGATCCAATTGTGCGGGCAGAAGCACGGCGACTGCGCTCACGGTTGTCGGATTACTACGCTGGGCCCGGCCATGGCGATCCCATCATCGTCGATCTGCCAAAGGGCGGGTATGTGCCGGTTTTCCGCGAGCGAAGCACGAACGCTGTGCCCGGGGAGAGGATGGAGGAGGGGGCGGCAAACGGGCTTGCCCAATCAGGCGGCGACAGGAAGGTCTGGCTGAGCCGCACGGCAGCGGCGGTTTTGGTAGTGCTACTTGCGACCGCGGTCGCTTCCATTCTCTATGTACGAGAGCGCCGGACGATTGCAAAGACACCTACTTCGATCGCGGTACTGCCATTCTGGAACCTGAATGCCGATTCGGCAGGGGAGTACCTGAACGATGGGGTCGCCGAAGAACTGACGACGGGACTGGCGCAGCTCAGCAGGCTGCGCGTGGTCGCAGCTACCTCCGCCTTTCAATTTCGCGGGAAGCCGGAGGATGTGCGCAAGATCGGGCAGGCTTTGAATGCAGAGGCGCTGCTAGAAGGAAGCATCCGCCAAACCGGCGATGAACTCCGCATCAATGCGCAGTTGATCGACGCGCGCAATGGATACCATTTGTGGTCGAAAGCCTACAGCGCTCGACCCGCCGACCTGCTTGCGTCAGAACGCGACATTGTCGAGCAAACCGCCCGCGTGCTGCAGGTTCCGGTGCCAACCGGCATGGAGCCGATGAAACTCGATACGAAAAACCCGGAGGCACACGACCTTTATTTGCGGGGGAGATATCTATGGAGCAAGCGAGACCTGGCTGACATGCAGGAAAGCGCGCGACTGCTGGAGCGCGCGAGCCAGCTCGACCCGAATTACGCGCTGGCCTTCGCTGGTGTAGCCGATGTCTACGCGGTCATGGCGACGAATGCGCAAATGGCGCCTGCCGAAGGGGTGCCGCGCGCCAAAGCGGCATTGAATCGAGCGCTTGAAATCGATCCGAACTTGGCGCAGGCGCATGCGACTCTGGGACTGTTGAAGTCTCAATTGGACTGGGACTGGCGGGGCGGGGAACAGGAGTTCCGGCGCGCCATCGAACTGCAGCCGAATTACGCCGAGGCCCATCACTGGCTGGGGTTGGACTACATGTACATGGGGAAATTCGAAGCTGCCGAGGCGGAGTTCCGGCGGGCGCAAGTGCTCGATCCGCTGTCGTTCATGAACACGGAGGCTCTGGAACAGAATTTCTTTTACTCGCGGAGATACGATGAAGCGATTGCGACCAGCCTTGGGATTCCGGGGCAAAGCATCGGCTGGACGATCCGCGCGGCCGCATACGGCCTCACGGGAAGGTATGGAGAAGCCCTGCAGACAACGGAGCGGTTTACTCAGAAAGACGACGTCCTGCGCCTGCTGTTTACCGCCGAGATAACAGGACTTTCCGGCGATCGCGCGGGCGCGGTTGAGATTCTCGAAAGAGTCTCGGGGGAAAGTAAAGCGTCAAGCGGACGCTACGTTTCGCCGGCCGTTCTGGGTTTCGATTATGCGGCGGTCGGAGAAAAAGAGCGGGCGTTTGCCTATCTGGAAGAGGCTTATGAGCAGCATGACCCCAGTCTCACATCTTTAAAAGTCAATCCGGGGATGGAGGGCTTGCGATCCGATGCCCGCTACGGCGAGCTTTTGAAGAAGATGGGACTAGGCGACTGAGGGCCGCGCACACCTTCCTACTCGCTGGTGAAATAATCCACCGTTACGGGGTTTTCGAACAGCGAATAGTCACGGGTCACGACGGTGATGCCGCTATCGGTGACGAAGTAGCGCTCGCGGTCGGCCTCGGTGTCGTAGCCGATGGTGGTGCCCTCGGGAATGTGGACGTCGCGGTCGAGGATGGCTTTGCGGATGCGGCAGTTCCGGCCGACATTCACGTGCGAGAACAAGATGCTGTCCTCGACTTCGCTGAAGGAATTAACGCGGACGTCCGGAGAAAGAACGCAGTTCTTGACTTCGCCGCCGGAGATGATGCAGCCGCCAGAGACGAGTGAATCGAGGGCATGGCCGCGGCGCGCGGTCTCGGCAAATACAAACTTCGCCGGCGGATACTGGCGCTGGTGGGTGCGGATCGGCCAGCTTTCATCGTAGAGATTGAAAACGGGCGAGACCGAGACCAGGTCCATGTTGGCTTCGTAGTAGGCTTCGAGGGTACCGACATCGCGCCAGTAGAGGGCTTCCTTCTTATTTTCGTCGACAAAGTTAAAAGAAAAGACGCGATACTCGGCCAGCATTTTGGGAAGGATATCCTTGCCGAAGTCGTGGCTCGAGGAGGGATCCTCGGCGTCTTTCAGAAGGACCGGGATGAGGACGTCGGTATTGAAGATGTAAATCCCCATGGAAGCGGAAATCTTGCTGGCATCGTAGGGGGACCGGATCGAAGTCTCTTTGGGTTTTTCCTTGAACCCGATGACGCGGCTCTCGTGGTCGATTTCGACCACGCCGAAGTGGCGGGATTCGGCCGGTTCGGTGAGCAGGGTGGCAACGGTGACATCGGCAGCGGAATCTTTGTGCTGCTTGAGCATGCGGCCGTAATTCATCTTGTAGATGTGATCGCCGGAGAGAATGAGCACGTGCTTGGGCTGCTCGGAGCCGATGGAATAAATGTTCTGGTAGACGGCGTCAGCGGTGCCCATATACCAGTTGTCGCTGACGCGCTTCATGGGCGGGAGGATCTCAATGAATTCGCCGATTTCGCGGCCGAGGATGTTCCAGCCTTCGCGGATCTGGCGGTTGAGAGAGAGAGCCTTATATTGCGTGAGGATATAGACGCGACGGAGGCCGGAGTTCACGCAATTGGAGAGAGTGATGTCGATGATGCGGTAAATGCCTCCGAAGGTGACGGCGGGCTTGGCGCGATCACGCGTAAGGGGGTACAGGCGCTCACCAGCGCCGCCAGCGAGAAGTACTCCGAGAGTATCGTTCATGGTCGCAACGCTTAGATGCAGCGGAGGCGGAAGAGAGACCCGCTCCAACGCGACATACTAGCACACGGCCAAGCCCCGTCGAGCGAGATACAAAGAAGACGACATCCCGGAACATGTCGCCGTTCGGTCCATTTCTCCGGATGCAACCGATATCTGCTGCCCATGTGTGATGACAAAGGTGTGACGTGGTGTGACGTGGATTTACCGATTCACGACCTGCTTCACAGTGCGCAGCCACAAGCAGAAAGGCGCGGCAGACGCCGCGCCTTAAATAACGAAAGAGAAGACTGTGCCGTTGCCTAGCAGTGGACGATCTTTTCGCTCTTGATGCCGCGGGTGGCATTGCGGGTATCGACCACCAGTTTCGACTCGTTCACAAGCTTTTTATAGTCGTAATCGGAGTGGTCGGTGACGATCAAAACACAATCGTACTTCCCGAGATTGTCGAGCGAGGCGCACTTCATCTGCAGATCGTAATGGCGGCCGCGGCCAACGAATGGGAAGTACGGATCGTTATAGCTGACGGTCGCGCCCTCTTTCTGAAGCAGTTCGATGATGGTCAGAGCGGGCGATTCGCGGAGATCGTCAATGTCTTTTTTATAGGCCACGCCGAGAACCAGAACATTCGATCCGTTAATGGATTTCTTGTGCTTGTTGAGCGCGCCGATGGTGGAGGCAATCACATGATAGGGCATGGCCACGTTGACTTCGCCGGCAAGTTCGATGAACTTGGTGCGGAAATCGAACTCCTTGGCCTTCCAGGAAAGATAGAACGGGTCGACCGGAATACAGTGACCGCCCAGGCCAGGCCCGGGATAAAAGGGATGGAAGCCGAAGGGCTTGGTGGATGCCGCGTCAATAATCTCCCAGATATTGAGATTCATCCGCAGGCAAAGCATCTTCAATTCGTTCACCAGGGCGATATTGACGCAACGATAGATGTTTTCGAGCAGTTTGGTCATTTCCGCTGCGGCGGGCGAGGAAACGGGCACGGTACGATGGAAGATGGAACCGTAGAAGCCGGCGGCAATTTCGCTGGCTTGGGGATCAACGCCTCCAATGACCTTGGGGATATCGGGGCGAGCGACCTGGGTGTTGCCAGGATCCTCGCGCTCGGGTGAGAAGGCGACCCAGAATTCGTTTTCGCCGGCATTGCCAGTCCGAGAGACCTTGAGGCCGGCCTTATTTTCCTTTTCGAGAATGGGGATCAGGACCTCTTCGGTGGTGCCGGGGTAGGTTGTGCTTTCAAGAATGACGATTTGGCCAGCGCGCAGATGAGGGGCGACGGCATGGGCGGTATCGGTAATGAAGCTAAGATCGGGCTCATGGTACTCGTTGAGGGGTGTGGGAACGCAGATGATGATGGCGTCCATCTTGCTGATTTGCGAATAGTTCGCGGTAGCTGTGAATCCCTGGCGCTTGGCGGCCGCGATTTCTTCGGGTGTGATGCGAACGATATAAGTGCCACCGTTGGCAAGGGTGTCAACCTTGCGCTGGTCGATATCAAAGCCGGTGACGGGGAATTTCTGCTCACTGTAAAGCAGGGCGAGCGGCAATCCAACGTAGCCGAGGCCAATGATGCCGACGCGGGCCTGGCGCGATGCGATGCGGGACTTGAGATCAAAAAAGATGGAAGAAGCGGTAGCTTGAGTGGTCATATATTTATTCGAATTCTAACATCCTGATCTTCCGGGTTTTCAGCCGGGGTCTTCACGGAATAATCAATTGTCCTATGGTGGGAACGGGAATCGCACGGGCAGGACACGAGCCGGGATTACTGGAGTAACCGCATTCGACGCGGAACGGGCTTCCTTAGTAACATTCGGCAGAGATGCGATGGCTTCGGTTGGCGATTGTGGTATTGGTGGCAGGCGCGCTGGCGGCGACGCAAGCGGCAAGATATCTGGTTGTGAACAATGCCGAGAAGTCGGATGCCATCGTGGTGCTGGCCGGGGAGACGGGAATGCGGCCCGAGCGGGCACTGGAACTTCTGCGGCAGGGAATGGCCCCGCGCATAGTGCAGGATGCGGAGGCGGGCGCGGAAGTTTTTAACGAGCCGTTGACGGATATCGCACAGAAGTACGTCAACAGCCTGCCGGAGGCGAACCGCATTACGATATGCGCGATTGAAGGCCGCTCCACGGTTGGAGAAACGAGCGATGTGGCGCGATGTCTGCAGCCGTTCGGAGTGCATCGGGTGCTGATCGTCACCTCGGATTATCACTCGCGGAGGGCGCTGTCGATTTTTGAGCACCAACTGCCGCAATATCAGTGGAGCATAGCAGCGGCGCACAATCCGGCGGCATTTGGAGAGGAGTGGTGGACGCACCGGGAGTGGGCGAAGACGACGTTCGACGAGTGGGAGAAATTGATCTGGTGGGCAGCGGTGGATCGATGGAAATAAGTATCCAGGACCCAGGAGCCAGTGCTCGTTACGCGCGGCAGTGTTTTACCGGGTGCTGAGCACGTAACTTAACAAGGAGGAGGATTCATGGGACAAGTGACGATTACCGTGCGGCCCAACGGGCCGTTGCGGGTGGAGGATCCGAATGGGGTGGTCGACCTGGTAGACGCGGAAGGAAAGAAATACGATCTGACAGGTAAACCGGCGTTCTCTCTTTGCCGGTGCGGGGCGTCATCGAACAAACCGTTCTGCGACGGTACTCACAAAGTGATCGTCCAGGCGGTCCAGACGATTCCAAGCAAGACAGAGGGTTGAGAGCGGAGCAAGATCGGCTCCGCGGATGGCACGCTATTGATTTCCAGTCCTGGGATTGCGGAAAGATGTATGTAAGCAGTCAACAGGACTGAGCCGCGAGGCGCGGGGGGTGAACATGGCAAATCGGGTTTCCAGGCGGCGCAATTCTAAAGAAACGGCCCGGAAGTCTGCCCGGCGAGGCCGCGATGCGCGTCCTGAGAACTCCAAGCAACCGGCGGCGGATCGTCCCTTTGCCCCCGGGTACGGAATCATGGGGCCAAAGGACGGGCTGGGCCTGCTGCCATGGAGTTGGGTAAGGAAGAAGATGGAGGACTGCCGGACGTTTTGGCTGGTGACGGTCCGCAGCGAGGGCACGGGCAGGGCAGCGAGCCGACCTCACGTCATGCCGCTGTGGGGCGTGTGGGTGGATGATGCCTTCTTTTTTTCTACTGGCCGGAAGTCACGCAAGGGCCAGAACCTGGCGGCCAATCCGGCGTGCACGGTGACAAATGATGACGGCGAGGAAGCGGTGATCGTCGAAGGCAAGGCAATGGAGATCGACAATGCGTCTCTTCTTGAGCGCGTCGCGGCCTCATACAAGAAGAAGTACAAAATAGATCCGCGCGGCATGGGCGAGCCGATCTACAGAGTTGAGCCGGCGAAAATCTTCGCATTGATTGAAAAGAGCTTTCCGAAATCAGCGACAAGATGGAAAGTGTAATCGAGTACTGCGCGAATGACTATTCCTGCACGGAAGACGGTTGTTTCGGTGGAATGTCCATGGAATGCTAAGCAGAAGCGTTTCGCCGGATCAACAGCATGGTTTGATCGTCGGTCTGCTTGCCGAATCTCAAGGTGCGCGCACGGAGCTCGTGATAAATCTCCGGGAGCGGCTTACTGGCGCAGGCGGCGAGGGGCCGTGATCCCGGTTGGGCGTGGGCCTGTGGTGGGACTGGGAACATGATTACCTGTCATGAGGCGCGCAGTCTTTTTTCCGCTGACAGGTGCGCGCCGGTCAACAGCAGGAGGCCGCTCAAGAAGGCCCAGAACATCAGACTCACCGAGATCGCGAAGGGGCCATAAACTTCTCCGAAATTGAGGAAGGGAAGCGCGAAGATATAGAGGTACTTGAAGGCTTCGGAGAGCAGTCCCATGATGACAGCCGCGGGCAACACATGTTTCGCGGACACTTTGCCGTTCGGCAACAGCCAGTAAACGAGGAAGAAGATGGCGATGCTGGCGCCGATGGAGAACACCTTCATGGTGACAAAGCCCACCAGTCGCACATACCACGCTCCGTAACCGTGCAGCGCACTCTTGAGTACAGCCACATTGCCCGCTGTCAGGCCGACCGAAATCAGCGCGAGCGATCCGCAAGAGAAGGCAAGGCCAAGTGCGAGCAGTTGGTTGCTGAAATAGGAGCGGTTGTTGGGGAACTTCCAGACACGGTTGAGCGCGACTTCGAGCGGCATAAAAATTCCGGTCGAGCTGATGAGCAGCATGACCAGAGAAAACACCTGCGCGCGATGGTGCGAAGCGACGAGCGCGTTAAGGTTGCGGATGACGAACTCCTGGCCGGTGGGGAGATAGTCGCGCAGCAGGTTCTCGACCACGCCATACATGACCTGAGAATGAAAGACGTAGCGTATGAGAGTCATCAGCAAAAGCAGAAAAGGGAAGAAAGACAGGATGGCGTTGGCAGCGACGGAAAACGCGAAAGTGTGGACGTCGGTGCGCAAGAGGTAACCGGCCGTTGAGCGAAGCGGGCCGTGCCGCCGGGAGGCGCGAAATTCGCCGGCGCCCTGATGGTCCGACAACCCGATAGGAGTGATGGAAGACACGTGGTTAGTGAGATGCGCGGGCTTCCGACGCGGAGGCGAGCTCTTTTTCCATAGAGCGGCCGACAAGGGCGGCGCAGGATTCGATGAAGCCCTGCTCGATGCGATCGAAGGTGTTGGCAAAGTAGCTCTCGATGCAGAGTTCGGCGACCACCTGCCTTTTGACGAGAATCGGCACCACGATGTTGGATTTGACGAGGTCGGAGCCGAGGTAGCGGGGATCGGCGTGAACGTCGTTGACGATCACGGTTTTTCCGGTGGAGGCCGCAGCACCACACAGACCTTCGTCGAGCGTGATGCGGGGAGTGGGCTGAAAGCTGCCCGCGTATGGGCCTACCACCAGCGCGTGGAAGTGGGGAGGCTCGATCAGGTAAAAACCAACCCAGTTGTAGCGGGCCAGTTCCTCATGGAGCCGGTCGGAGATGCGCTGCATAAGAGGCGTCGCGCCGGAAGATCGCGACAGGGTTTCGAACTCTTCGAGAAGTTGCGCGTGAGAGGACATTGGTTCCGGCCGCCGGCGGTTGCTTAATTAGCGTTCGCTTTCAGCGTTCGCTTTCCGAACCTTAATTATAAGGGAGGTTGGGGCAACGTTTCCCCACCGAGGACATTACGCTTCGGATGCGTGCAGATCCAGGCCGAAGGCGCGGATGAGTCTGCTCCAATCCACGCGCCAGCCGTTGCGCGTTCTCGCACCCACCTTATTTAATCGTGACCAATTTCTCCACCAGGCCCGAGTAATCCTTCTTGTCCAGCCCGTGGACTTCCTTGTTGTACTCATCCACTTTGCTGGAGTAATTCATGGAGCAGAACTTCGGGCCGCACATCGAGCAGAACGCTGCCGTCTTGTAGCCATCTTCGGGCAGGGTTTCGTCGTGCATGGAGCGGGCGGTTTCGGGGTCGAGCGATAGCTCGAATTGCTTTTCCCAGTCGAACTTATATCTGGCGTAACTTAGCGCGTCGTCGCGGTCGCGGGCTCCGGGGCGGTGGCGGGCTACGTCGGCGGCGTGGGCTGCGATTTTGTAGGCGATGATTCCGTCTTTCACGTCTTTTTCGTTGGGCAGGCCGAGGTGCTCTTTGGGAGTTACGTAGCAGAGCATGCTGGCTCCGTACCAGCCGATCATGGCCGCGCCGATGGCGCTGGTGATGTGGTCGTAGCCGGGGGCGATGTCGGTGACGAGCGGGCCTAGGGTGTAGAACGGGGCTTCGTAGCAGAGATCGTTTTCTTTTTCGACCTGCTCTTTGATCTTGTCGAGCGGGATGTGGCCGGGGCCTTCGATCATGACTTGAACGTCGTGCTGCCAGGCGATCTTGGTTAGTTCGCCCAACGTTTTTAGCTCCGCGAATTGGGCTTCGTCGCTGGCGTCGGCCAGGCAGCCGGGGCGCAGGCCGTCCCCTAGCGAGAAGCTGACGTCGTACTTCTTCATGATTTTGCAGATGTCGTCGAAGCACTCGTAGAGGAAATTCTGCTTGTGGTGATGCGTCATCCATTGCGCGAGGATTGCGCCGCCACGGCTGACGATGCCGGTGATGCGCTTGGCCACCATGGGCACGTACTGAATCAGCACTCCGGCGTGGATGGTCATGTAGTCGACGCCTTGCTGGGCTTGCTCTTCGATGACTTCGAGCATGATGGCGGCGTTGAG